>OIXH01001110.1_pt1 | contig 31245 bp, 30 predicted proteins | sample 1587741 | NCBI WGS metagenome assembly OIXH01 (sample SAMEA3888916, study PRJEB22519) | human gut metagenome | biome: human gut; feature: human-associated habitat; material: faeces | place: Denmark | collected 2011 | reverse complement strand
TCTGTCAGGATCTTTGTCTCATGATAGAAATGATTGAATGCATTTGCCATTTCATAAATATAGGCACAGATTTTATGCGGTGCCAGTTCTTCATAAGCATTTCTGACCATGGCAGGGAATCTGCCGATCACCATCATCAGATCCTTTTCATCCTTGTTGACAGGCACCTTGATGCTTGTTTCTTCCAGACTTCCGCCTGCCTGTTCATACTTATTTAAGATAGATTTGATACGCACGATGGTGTAGAGGATATAAGGACCGGTATTTCCCTCAAAGGAGGTGAAACGGTCAATATCAAAAATATAATCCTTGCTTGCCTGGTTGGAAAGGTCTCCGTATTTGATGGCGGCAAGTGCAACCATCCTGGCAGTCTCCTTTGCTTCCTCCGGGCTGATATCCAGATTCTCTTTCGTCTTCTGGTTCTCTGTAATCTTCTTTAACATCTCTTCGTTGATGCCGGAAACCAGATGCTCCAAGCGCATTACGCCGCCCTCTCTGGTCTTAAACGGTTTTCCGTCTTTTCCGTTCATCGTACCGAAGCCTAAGAATTTTAATTCAGTCTCCGGCTTTACAAGACCGGTCTTTCTTGCGCAGCGGAACACCTGTGTAAAATAAAGTTCCTGACGCTTGTCCACTACATAGATAAGTTCATCTGGATTGTAATCCTTCATACGCCATACAATCGTTGCAAGGTCTGTCGTATTGTAAAGGGAAGCTCCGTCGGATTTTAAAATCATGCAAGGCGGAATCTCTTTGGTATCGGTCTCTTCCTTGACATCCACGACAAGCGCACCCTCACTGATATAGGCAAAGCCCTCATCCTTCATCTTCTGTACCATATCCGGGATATAAGGCTGTGCATCCGACTCCCCCTTCCAGAGTTCAAAGGATACGTTCAGGTTCTTATAATTTTTCTTTAAATCGGTCACAGACACATTTAAGATATGTGATAACAATGCCTGATAACCTCTTCTTCCGTGCTGTAATTCAAAGGTCGCCTGCATGGCAGCCTCTTTGTATGCTGCATCTTCTTTTGATTTGCCGCTGGCTGTCGGATAGATTTCCTCAAGCTCTGAAATCGTAAACGGAGGCTCTGACGGGTATTCTCCGGTATAATTTTCATCAAAGTAAACCAGCTCCGGCTTACGCAGCTTTAACTCTGTGATAATAAGTCCCATCTGTAAGCCCCAGTCACCTAAATGCACATCGCCGATTACGTTGTGCCCCATAAATTTTCCGATACGTTTGACGCTCTCTCCGATGATTGCAGAACGAAGATGTCCTACATGGAGCGGCTTTGCCACGTTTGGTCCGCCGTAATCAATCATAATCGTCTTTGGCTCTGCCGTCTTCTCACATCCAAACCTTCCGGCATCTGCCTGCATCCCTGCCACATACTGTGCAAGCACTTCATTTGCGATTTTAAAATTTAAAAATCCCGGCTTTACGGATTCCACCATCGAAAACAGCGGATTTCCTGCAAGCTTTGCCGCAACTTCATCGGCAATCATAAACGGGGCCTTCTTATATTCTTTTGCAGCCGCCATGGCACCATTACACTGATATTCACAGAGATCCGGACGATTCGATACTGTTACTTTTCCGTATTTTTCATCGTAACCGCAGGCGGTAAATGCCGCTGTCACTTCGTCCGAAATCAACTCTAAAATTTTTTTCATAACTGTATTTCCTTTCTCTGTGGTCGTCCCACAATACTGTTATCTCTTATTGTATAATTTTCCCATGGTTTTTGCAAATGTTTTCTATTCTTCGTTCCGAAAGATTGCTCTGCGCACCGGATAAAGTGCATTTAAAAGAATAGAGCCGAGCACACAGCAGCAGATAACTTCTCCTGCTCCAACGGTCAGCATATAAAACGGAATGGACAAATCTTTTCCGTTCCACATCCAGATTAATCCATATGCGTAGCGCAGTACCCACGGAATAATCAGTACATTTGCAATCACCGGCGGCAGCGTGCATAAAAATTTATGCTTGCGCAGCAGATAGGTTCCAATTCCACCAAGCAAGGTTGCAAGGCTTCCGAACACGATATCAAAGATACTTGCTCCGGTGATCAGATTCGCTAGCAGGCATCCAATGGTCACACCCGGAATTGCCGCCGGAGTAAAAAACGGTAAAATGGTAAGGGCTTCCGAAATCCGTACCTGAATGGCACCGGAAGCAAGATTGAATGTGTTGATTACAAGTGTAAACACCACATAAAGAGCTGCAATCAACGCAGCCTGGACAATAAATAACACCTTTTTGTTTCTCATATTCTGTTCTCCTTTAGTTTTGTTTTACGAGTGGAAGGTCTCGAACACTCGATTACGCATTATAGCAAAAAAAAATACAGCTGACAAGCACTTTCTGCTGTCAGCCGCATCATCTCTCATTCATTCCTGCAATTACTCTAGCTTGGATTTCCTCCCTCGCTTTTGATAATTTCCCGCAAATGTTCATCCTTTTCGGACAGAATCTGGTCAATCTGTCCACGTGTAACCTCATCCACATTTTCAGCATCGGCTCCGTACAGACCCGAATAAGAACCCGTTGACTCATTATAAAGACCCTCATGCACTTCTGCTTCCGGCACCACAGAACTTCCCGGCTGTGCCACTGCGGTCTCTGATTCCGCCTCTGAAGCAGGTTTTTCCACAGGTATAGGAATATAATTGACATTCCAGAATTTCACAATACTGTTGTGAATCCGTTCTCTTTCATTTCTCTCATCAATTAAATCTTTCATAACCGCTACCTCTTCCGACTAATGCTTCTGTTGCATTCATTATATCACACTCTTCTTTGAAAAAATAGATTTGTTTTTGCATAAATCCATAAAAAATGAAGCATCCTTTTTTTGAACACATCATCAATCTTAACCCGGAGGAACATCCATGGCTTCATATAAAGTAGAAATCTGCGGTGTCAATACCGCCACACTCCCGATTTTAAAAGAAAATGAAAAAGAGGCTCTCTTTGCGCGCATCAAGCAGGGGGATAAAGAAGCCCGCGAAACTTACATCAAGGGAAATCTACGCCTTGTTTTAAGTGTCATCAAGCGTTTCTCCAATAACCACGAAAACGTGGATGACCTGTTTCAGATTGGCTGTATTGGTCTCATCAAATCCATTGACAACTTTGACCCGACGATGGGGGTCAAATTCTCAACCTATGCCGTTCCAATGATTATCGGTGAAATCCGCCGCTATTTAAGAGACAATAATTCTATCCGTGTCAGCCGCTCTCTGCGTGATACTGCCTATAAGGCAATCCATGCCAAAGAAATCCTCTCCAAAACTTCCTTAAAGGAGCCGACGCTCGATGAAATTGCAGGAGAAGCCGGCATCCCCAAGGAGGATATCGTGTTCGCCTTAGACGCCATCCAAAGTCCTGTCAGCCTCTATGATCCGGTCTATACAGACGGCGGTGACACCCTCTATGTCATGGACCAGATCAGCGACAAGAAGAATAAGGAGGAAAACTGGATTGAAGCCCTCTCCTTAAGCGATGCGATGGAACGGCTGAACGAACGGGAAAACTATATTCTGAAGCTGCGCTTTTTTGAAGGAAAAACCCAGATGGAGGTGGCGGAAGAAATCCATATCTCCCAGGCTCAGGTGAGCCGGCTGGAAAAATCCGCCTTAAAATCCATCCGGAACTATCTCTCGCTCTAGCGCTCCCACTTATTACAAAGTGCATTAATCTGATCTGCAAACCTTGCCAGTTCCTTATTTGGCAGTCCCTCACATTTACCGATAACCGTAAGCAGGCGCTGTCCGGCTGCCACAAGACGGGCAAATACATTGCTCGAAGCACGGGAGTTCTTCTCCTTTTTCTGCACGAGTTCCTTTGAGCCTTCTTTTATCTGTTCTCCGGTAATCAGATCAAATGCATCACCACTGAACGGTGCATAGGCATCCACTCCGGCTTCCTCGTGAATATAACTTGCAAAGCTCTCCGTCACCTGGTCTTCCCCATGTACGACAAAGACTTTCTGCGGCTTTTTCTCAAATGCCTGAATCCACTTTGTAAGCTGTCCCCTGTCTGCATGACCGCTGATGCCCGGCAGATTTTCAATCTTCGCCTGCACCTCAATGGTCTCACCAAAAAGCCTTGCCTCTTTGGCACCATTTAGCAGGGAATGTCCAAGCGTTCCCGGCACCTGATATCCGACGAACAGAATCGTGGAATCCTTGCGCCACAGATTATGTTTTAAGTGATGTCGGATTCGTCCTGCCTCGCACATTCCGGATGCCGAAATAATAACCTTTGGTTTATCATCGAAGTTTATCATCTTTGATTCGTCACTTGTAATTGCCATTCGAAGACCCGGAAAACTAATCGGGTTGATACCCTGATTCACTAACTCCATCGCTTCTTCATCAAAACAGTCCTGCATATTCTTATTAAAAATGGTCGTTGCCTCGACTGCAAGCGGACTGTCCATATATACCTCAAAATTCTCAAATTCCGGTAAAAGTCCCTCCGTCTTGATACGGCGGATAAAATACAGCATCTCCTGTGTTCTGCCGACAGAAAACGCCGGAATTACCAGATTTCCGCCTCTTGTGAAGGTATCTTTTATCACTGCCGCAAGTGCCGGTGCAAAATCAACCGGCGCCATATGCTCCCTGTCCCCGTAGGTGGATTCCATCACGACATAGTCCGCATCCTTTATGTACTCCGGGTCTTTAATGAGCGGACGGTTTCCGGGGCCGATATCACCGGAGAACACCAGTTTTCTTGTCTCTTCCCCTTCGGTCACCCATACCTCAATACTCGAAGAGCCAAGCAGATGTCCTGCATCCACAAACCGGATGGATAATCCCTCGCATACTTGTACCATCTGGTGATAGTCACACGCTACAAAATGTCCGAGAACTCCCATCGCATCGTTCATATCGTAAAGTGGAACCACTTCCGGTGCACCGGAACGCTTTGCCTTGCGGTTGCGCCACTCCGCCTCAAACATCTGGATATGTGCGCTGTCCTTTAGCATAATCTCACAGAGCTGATTCGTCGCCCTCGTGCAGAAAATCTTTCCACGGAATCCGTGATTGTAAAGAAGCGGTAATAGTCCCGAATGATCAATATGTGCATGTGTGACGAGCACATAGTCAATCTCCGCTGCATTTACCGGTATCTCCTGATTCACATACAAATCCGGTCCCTGCTCCATTCCACAATCTACCAGAACGTGAACATCCCCAAATGTCAGATAATGACAGCTTCCTGTTACCTCATGTGCTGCCCCAAGAAATTCTAGTACCATGATAAGTCCCCCCTGTCGTCTTTGTTAGGACTATTATACTATTTTATCTGTGTTTCTACAATTCTTTTTATTCAAATTTCACAATTTCCTTTTTCAGACGTCCCATTATTTTTTTCTCCAGTCTCGAAATATACGATTGTGAAATTCCTAACATATCCGCAACCTCCTTCTGGGTCTTTTCCTCTCCATTTCTGGTGTTTAACCCAAACCTAAGTTCAATAATCATACGCTCCCTGCCGGAGAGTTTTTCAATTGCCGCATTTAAAAGCCGCCTCTCCACATCCGTCTCAATATCCCGGTAAATCACATCCTCATCCGTTCCAAGGATATCAGAAAGCAACAGCTCGTTTCCATCCCAGTCCACATTTAGCGGTTCATCAATTGACACTTCCATCCGTGTCTTATTATTTCTGCGCAGATACATTAAAATTTCGTTTTCGATGCACCTGGACGCATAGGTGGCAAGCTTGATATTCTTATCCGGGTTAAAAGTATTGATTCCCTTGATTAACCCGATGGTGCCAATCGAAATCAAATCCTCCACCCCGACACCGGTGTTGTCAAACCGTTTTGCAATATAGACCACCAGTCTTAAATTGTGCTCAATCAGTCGTTTTCTGGCATATTCCGGGTGTTCACTCCCCAGCAGATTAATGCAGACTGCTTCCTCCTCTCCCGCCAACGGCGGTGGCAAGACCTCCGCACCCCCGATATAATGTACCTCATCCCGTTCTTTTACAAAAAGCTGGCAGAATTTTGGAAGCAGTTTCATTCTCCGGTATTTTGGAGCCACAAATTTTACATACACGTTTTTTTCCTACCTTTCCTATTCATGCAATGAGGCATGAAGTATCAAATCATATTCCTTTTTTTCCAACAGCCCATCCCCGGCGGCTCCGATAGCCGCCTGTGTGACACGGATGGTATGTTCTCCCTGCGAAATCACAAGTTCATCCGCATCCGCAACCGGAATGACACCCTGTTTCTCTCCCAGCGAAGTAAACGGTATATAACGTACCTTCGCGTTTTCTCCGAAAAATTCCGTAAATTTTCTGCCGCTTAAAATACAGACTGGTTTGCCGGTATAGATATCCCGCAGCTGGTTTCCGCTGTCCCAGTACGCTGCAAGCAGCATCCTTTTCCCGTCCTTTAAAAGCTGTACCTCAAAGAGATGATTTCCGAAACTTTTTTGCCCCTCCAGCAGAAAAGCTGCAATCCCAATCACCAACAGGACTCCAAGCAATGAACCGATTCCCATTCCACCCATCCACTCGATTCCTCCACCGCACAGCAAAACGGCTATGTAAGTGACGGACCATGTCTTCAAAAACTCCCGCTTTCCCATCCTCCCAAAGGCAAGCCATACCATCGCAGTATTTAAGAAAAAATGTGTAAAAACACAGTACAGCAGATACTCCTTAAGTACAAGCAACAGACAAAGTCCAAAAAGGGAGCCAGACACCGCAGCTAAAAAAAGCCGCCACGTCTTCGCTCTCTTTCGCAAAAAAAGTTTTGCCGCAAGCAGTGCAATGACATCCATCAGAAGATTTTGAACCAGAAATACATCTGCATAGAAGACATAGATATTTCTCACCTCTTTTCCATCGTTTCCTGTCCTCATTCTACTCCTAAAAGCGCACATTTTTTGTCAAATGGACGATGGCAAAAGTCCGGAATCATCCGCAAAATATGACAAAAGAGACAGGATAAAAATCCTGTCTCTTGGAAATCTTCGTAATTCTGTTAACGTCTGGAATTCTTAAGGAAATCCGGAATCTTGATGTCTACCTGCTGTACGGTGCTTTCCGGCTTGCGTGGCTTCTGAATTCCATTGAAGGTCGGAGTCTGCTGCGGTGCCTGCTGGGTCTGAGTGGCTGTTCCAAAGCTTCCTGTTCCAAATCCGCTTGTTCCCATATTGCCCATGGTTGGTCTGTTCATCGTAGCTGCACCTGTCGGTCTTGTCACATTCGGTGTGTTCTGATACTGCAATGTCGGCATAATCTTATTCGGCTGCTTTGCTGCTGCATTCTCAAGTCCGGTTGCAATAACGGTAATAGTCGCCTCATCGGTCATTGTCTCATCATACTTCGCACCAAAGATGATATTTGCTTCGTCTCCGGCAAGATCCTGAACATAGCTTGCTGCATCGTTTGCATCCATTAAGGAAATATCACCGGAAATATTAATAATCACATGGCTTGCACCATTGATGGTTGTCTCAAGAAGTGGGCTGGCTACAGCAAGTTTTACTGCCTCAATTGCCTTATCATCGCCCTTGGCATTACCGATACCGATATGTGCCATACCCTTGTCCTTCATAACGGTTGATACATCCGCAAAGTCAAGATTAATGAGTGCCGGCAGGTTAATTAAGTCTGTAATTCCCTGCACTGCCTGCTGTAATACCTCGTCTGCCTTCTTCAACGCATCCGGCATTGTTGTCCGGCGGTCTACAATCTCTAATAACTTATCATTTGGAATCACAATCAGAGTATCAACGCTGTCCTTCAAACGTTCAATACCGGAAAGTGCATTAATCATACGCTGTTTTGCTTCGAACTTAAACGGTTTCGTGACAACTCCGACCGTTAAAATTCCCTGCTCTTTGGCAATCTTGGCAACAACCGGAGCTGCTCCGGTACCGGTACCGCCACCCATACCACAGGTAACGAACACCATGTCTGCTCCTTTGACTGCCGCAGACAATTCTTCCATACTCTCTTCCGCAGCCTTCTCACCAACCTCAGGCTGTGCACCTGCTCCAAGTCCCTTGGTGAGCTTCTCTCCAATCTGAATCAGTGTCGGCGCCTTGCAAAGTGTAAGTGCCTGCTTATCAGTATTCACTCCGATAAATTCCACTCCACCAATATTCTCATCAATCATTCTATTCACAGCATTATTTCCAGCGCCACCAACTCCGACTACGATTATTTTTGCACTGGTATCTGCTTCTGTTGTCATAATTTCCAGCAAGGTACTTCCTCCTTCATTCTCTCCCTATATTTGCACGGCTACAAACACACCCCGGCTTCCTTCCTCAAGGGACGCCTGCGTCTGCATACAAACCAATTATCATGAATTAAACTCATATACACTATAATATAATTTTTCGTTTAATTAATCAACTAATTTTTTTCAAAAAACGAAATTTTTCTGAACTTTTATTCCGCACGGTCAAAAATAATGTCTGTTGTGTCAGGTGTCCATGTTTCCAGATGAAGCGTTCCGTTCAATCCTGCAAGCTGCGGCAAGATAGAAGAAATCCGCACCACCTTCTGTGTCAGATAGGTTTCATCCCCGAGCACAACTGAAATTGTTCCATAGGTAAGGGTTGGGTTCAAACTGCTGTCATAATGGATTTCTTCCGGGAGCAGCCCATATTTATTAAGTGTCTGCGTCAGGGTAAGAAGTTTTTTTAACACCTTGCCATTTTCAAGTGGAAGCTGTTCGTAAAGCACCACTTCGTTACACTCCACTCCACTGATTTTGGGCACACCCTCTATGATATCCGTAGATGTTTCCACCACAAACCCATCCTTGTCAAAATAAGCATTCTGCCCGATAGAGCTGATATATAAATATCCTAAGATTCCTTTTTCATAAACGGAAATCCGGAGTGTATGCGGATCGTCGAGCGACACCTCCATGGTATCCACAAATGGTACCTCTCCCACATCTAAGAAATGATACTTCAAATCCACATACAGCGAATTCCAGGAATACTCATCATTTAATACCAGGGATTTAATCTGTTCATCCGAGTACAGTTCATTTCCCTCTACTACTACTTTTTCCACGGTATAGACGTTCATCACCACATATACAGAAACCGCCGCAGCCAGTACAAAGAGTAAAAAAACGGTCAGTCCAATCTTGCGCCGCTTTTTTCTTTTTCTCTGTTCTCTAATCATAATTATTCAACCTCAAGCTTAATTCCCCTTGACACGCTTAATGCAAGCCCCATTTCCGCTAACAGGATGGAAATTGATGTACCTCCATAGCTGACAAGCGGAAGTGAAATACCAGTGTTTGGAATCGTGTTTGTGACAACCGCGATGTTTAACACAACCTGGATTGCCAGATGTGCCATAATTCCAACCACCAAAAGTGCGCCGTATAAATCTGCCGCATTGTTTGCAATTACCATTAAACGCCAGATAATCAGCAGATAAAGCACAATCAGACAGACTGCCCCGAATAATCCCAGTTCCTCACAGATGACGGAAAAAATCATATCATTCTGTGCTTCCGGAATAAATCCGAGTTTTTGCATACTCTCTCCTAAACCCTTTCCGAACAGCCCGCCAGAACCGATGGCATAAAGTCCCTGCAAAGTCTGATATCCCTTCTCATAATCCTCCGGATGAAGCCAGATTGCGATACGCTCTGCACGGTAACTCACAAATGCAATGAATACCACACCGACCACAGCGACTAAGAGTGCCATCACCACAAAGTGCACGTATTTGGGACTTGCCACAAATAACATACACACAGAGATTCCAAGGATAATGATTGCGGTACTTAAGTTCTGATATGCTACAACAGCAACAATTGGCATAACAATCAATAAAATCTTTATCAGACTCTTTAACTCCCCAACTTTCTTTGGCGTCTTATAAATAATCGTCGCAAAGAAGATAACGACCGCTACCTTGGCAATTTCGGATGGCTGGAACTGGATTGGTCCAATTCTGAACCATCTCGTCGAACCCTTTGCTTCATCTCCCAGGAAAATAACCGCAATACAAAGTCCCAGTGCCACAAGGTATGCCAACCCGCTGACCTTCATCCAGAATTGATACGGAATTCTTGATATCACAAGCATGGCAGCCAGTCCAAGCAGAGCTGCTACCATCTGACGTTTTACGTAATAAGCGCTGTCATCATAACGGGTCGCCCCATAATAGGAACTGGTGCTATAAAGCATAATCAATCCGAATGCAAGTAAAAACAGCAGAAGAATCATCAGGCTGTAATCAAAATATCGAATCGGTTTTTTCCCCATTTATTCCTCCAAGTTTCGCACATATTCCTTAAAAATACGTCCACGTTCCTCATAATTTGGAAACATTCCCCAGCTTGCGCAGGCAGGTGATAAAAGCACCGCGTCTCCGCTTACGGCATTTGCATAGCAGGTATCAATCGCTTCCTCAAAGGTATTGCATAGCACTACATCTGTAAAGTCATGCTTTTTTGCACACTCCGCAATCTTCTCTCTTGTCTGCCCGATTAATACCAGTTTTTTTACTTTGCCGTCAAAGCTCTCAATCCACTCGTCATATTCATTGCCCTTGTCATATCCGCCTCCAATCAAAAGAGTCGGGTGGTTCATGGCACGGATTCCCTGGATTGCCGCATCCGGATTTGTTCCCTTTGAATCATTGTAGAACTTCACACCGCGTTTTTCCGTGACATATTCAATTCTATGCTCAACAGCCTGGAAACGTTTCAGCACCTCTACAATCTTCTCAAGCGGTACGCCAAAACTTAATGCCATTCCGGTGGCCGCCATCACGTTCTCATAATTATGTTTTCCAAGAATATTCAGTTCGTTCACATTGATGACTTTGACTGCCTTCGTACCATCATGATAGAAAATGTCCTCCCCCTCAAGGTAAAGTCCGTTCTCTAATTTTTGTCTGCTGCTGAAATATAACACCTTTGTCTTTAAATGGCTTCCAAACTCCCGCAGCACTTCATCCTCATAGTTGAGTACACAGGTGTCGTCCGCAGTCTGGTTCTCTGCAATGCGTTCCTTCGTCTTAATATAGCACTCCATCGTATGATGGCGGTTCAGATGATCCGGCGTAATGTTTAAGATGGCAGATACCTTCGGGTGGAACTCATGAATCGTCTCTAACTGGAAGCTGCTGATTTCCGCAACGGTCACGGTCTCTTCTGTCGTCTCTGCCGCCACCGAGGTATACGGAATCCCGATATTTCCGACCACTTTCACATCCGAAAAATAGTTTTCCATAATCTGTCCGACAAGTGCAGTTGTCGTCGTCTTCCCGTTTGTTCCGGTAATTGCAATCACACTGCCCTTTGCACACTGATATGCCAGCTCGATTTCTCCCCAGATTGGAATATGTTTCTCCCGGAGTGCACATACCATCGGAATATCCGTCGGCACGCCTGGGCTTAAGACTATAAGGTCAAACGCACTCATTTTTTCTTCCGGCAATTCGCCAAGGATTATTTCCACATCTTTAAATACCGGATGTTTCTCCCGCAGTGCCTGCACATCAAGGTTCGGATTACCGTCAAATAAGATAACCTCATCCCCCTGTTTCTTTAACAGCTCTGTGGCAGCTACGCCACTGATTCCGGAACCTACCACCAAAACTTTTCTGCTCATCATCTTCACCATGCCCTTTCCTGTTGTTTTCTTCTATAAGCCAAGCAGTGCAATCATGCAAAGAAGCGCTGTTGTAATGGCAAATACTGCTACTACTTTTGTCTCCGACCAGCCGCCTAATTCAAAATGATGATGAATCGGGGTCATACGGAAAATACGTTTTCCCTCACCGGTCTTTTTCCTGGTATATTTAAAATAGCTGACCTGTAACATAACTGAAATGACTTCCACCAGATAAATCAGTCCTACCAGAAGAATAAATAACGGCATCTGCATCATATAGGCCGTGGCGGCTACAAATCCGCCCAGGGCAAGCGATCCGGTATCTCCCATAAACACGCTCGCCGGATGTACATTAAACAATAAAAATCCAAGCAATGCACCTGCTACTGCACAGGTAATCGGTTCAATTCCCGCATTGTTGCCGATAGCGACAACCGAAAAGAAGGTCGCAACCATAATCGTAACGCTTGAAACCAGTCCGTCCACACCGTCCGTAAAGTTTACACCGTTTACCGTTCCAATCACTGCAAGATACATAAGCGGAATCGCCCATAAACCGATATCCAGATATTTACCGCCGGAGAACGGAATCAGCATAGAAAGTGAAATGCCGGAATATTTCCACATATAGACCGCAAACACTGTCGTCACCACAAGCTGAAGCAACATTTTCTGCCATGGGAGCAGTCCGTCTGACCGGCGAAGCACCACTTTTAAGTAGTCATCTAAAAATCCGATAATTCCAAATCCTACCATCATAAATAAAATCGGCACAATTTTCGGATAATCTTTTACATAAAACAGGGATGTAATGATAATACTTGCAAGTATCATCAGTCCTCCCATCGTCGGGGTTCCGTTTTTCTTCAGATGGGATGCAAGCTCTTTGCGCTCCGTCTGCCCCACTTTAAGCCGCCTTAAAAATGGGATTACAATCGGTCCTAAGACTGCACTGATTGCAAAGGCAATCATCACCGGAATTACAATTTGATATGTCATAATTTCACTCCTTGCGTACTTTTTTCCATGACGTGAAAGACATTTTATAAAAATGCCTGCCGTCTGTCTAGTATACGTTATTTTCCATCATTTATCAAGGTACGGTAAAATGTTTTCAAAGATTTCTTTTACTACAGGTGCCGCAATGATTCCCCCGTAATAGGTTCCCTGTGGGTTTCTTATTATTGCGATGGCAAGCACCTTTGGGTCATCCGCCGGGTAAAAACCAAGAAAGGAAGAGATGTATTTGTGGTCACTTCTCGGAAGTGTCTGGGAGGTTGCCGTTTTTCCACCGATGGAAAAGCCTTCCACCTGCCCGTTTTTTCCGCCGCCCTCCGATACCACTTTTTCCAAAAGATACTGCATCGTTTCGGATGTCTCTGTACTGCACACACCCTCATAAGTATCATAGGTGAGTGTCTCCACCAGATTTCCCGCCTCATCCCGCACTTCCACCCCAAAGTGCGGCGTCACTCTCGTTCCGCCGTTTATGATAGAAGAAACAGTCGTCAAAAGCTGAATCGGCGTAATCTGAAAGGACTGCCCGAAAGACATGGTTGCAAGTTCCACCGGTCCCACATTTTCCTTCTGATGCATGATGGTAGCCGCCTCACCCGGAAGGTCGATGTTCGTCTTTGTCAAAAGTCCGAACTGCTTTAGATATTTAAAATAGTTATCCACGCCTAACCGCTCGCCAAGCTCGATAAAGACAGGGTTGCACGAATTCATAATCCCGGTTTCAAATGTCTCCGCCCCGTGCCCTGAGGTTCTTGCACAGCGAATCTTGCGGTCCTCCACGATTTTATAGCCCGGGCAGTAGAACTGGTCGCTCACGTGCACGACGCCCTCCTCGAGTGCCGCGGCCGCCGTGATAATCTTAAAGGTCGAGCCCGGCTCATAGGTGTCGCTGATGCAGGGATTGCGCCACATCTGATTTAACAGGTTCTGTTTTTCCTCCGCGGTGAGTCCCTCTGCTTCGACATTTAAGGTAAACGGGTCATTGAGATTAAATTCCGGGTAATTTACCATTGCAAGAATTTCCCCGTTCTGCGGATTCATGACCACGATGGAGACACTGTCTGCGTTTTTCTTTAAATATGCCTTTTCCGCCGCCTGCTCGCAGTAAAGCTGGATATTATAGTCCAGAGAAATATACAGATCATTTCCATTTACCGGTTCAAGACGCGTTTCCCCGGCATTTTCAATCTCCACGCCCCTGGCATCCGTGAGCGTTAAAATCTTTCCGGCAGTTCCCTGCAAATAGCTGTCATATTTTACCTCAAGTCCTACAATTCCCTGATTATCCGCCCCCGTAAAGCCGAGCACCGTAGATGCAAGCGTGTCAAACGGGTAATAGCGCTTATAATCCTCATCTACCTTGATTCCCGAAAGTCCGTATGCACGGATGGCATCGCCCACTTCTTTTGGAACATTGGTCTTCACGCGCTCAATCGAACTGTTTTTCTCCACACGCTTTCGAATCTCCTCTTCGGTAAGCCCCAATTCTTTCACAAGCGCCGCAATGACTGCCTCCGAATCCTCAATCTGGCTGTGTATGACAGATATCGTACAGACTGACTGATTCGTGGCAAGCACCGTTCCCGTTGCATCTATAATTTTCCCCCGCGCTGCTTTAATATCACGTTCTCTTTCATGCAAATCCTTTGCCTTCTGTCCATAATATTCGGAGCAGAACACCATCAGGTACACGAGACGCCCCATCAGAAACAGCAGTACAAAGAAAATCGCAAAAAACATAATCATGATTTTTTTTCGATTAAAGGTTTTGCTTCTCCAGAAAGACATAAAAAACCTCACAGAATCCTTCATATTATCCTATTCCGGGTTCTGTGAGGTTATGTTTTTATTGTGTCTGTGCTGCGCCGTCTCCCGACGTCTGATTATCATCCGTTGTTCCGGCATCTCCTGCCGTCTGGTTCTCTCCGGTTGTCTGATTGTCGCCAGATGCGATGTCATCTCCCGCTGCTGCGCCATCGCCTGTCGTATTATCGCCAGCTGTGTTGCCGTCTCCGGCCGCCTGTCCGTCATCCGTCGTAACCGGAACAGTAAAAGTTCCTTCGTCATCCGAAAGATTCCCAGTAATGGTTCCATTTGCGATGTCGGCAACAGATGTTTCCTCTACATTATTTCCGGTAACATCAAGTCCGGCATTGATTCCGGTCGACTCTTCATCACGGTAAACGTTCATATACGGAAGTACCTCCTCTAAAATTTCACGCACAATGTTCTGTGCAAAGGTACTGTGTGCCTGCTCCTCGGCGTTTGGTTCGTCGACCAGACAGTAAATGACCAGCTCCGGCTTTTCCACCGGTGCAAATCCGATGAAAGATAATACATAGTTGGTATCGTCTCGCTGTCCATCGGAATTAATCTTCTGTGCCGTTCCGGTTTTACCACCCATCGAATATCCGTCTACCTTTGCCGCCTTTGCAGTACCTTCCGAAACAACGGACTGCATATACTTACGAAGCAGCTCGCTTGTCGACTCCGAAACCGTCTCACGCAAAAGCGTCGGTGTGATATCTTCAATCGTGTTTCCATTTTCATCGGTAATCTTCTGCACCAGACGTGGCTGATAAAGATATCCGCCATTCACCAGGGAACAGAAAGCAGACGCCATCTGAATCATGGTGCAGTTAAAGTTCTGACCAAACGAGTTTGTGGCAAGTGAAAGTTTTGTCATTGTATCTTTCGTATAAATCAGGGAATCGGTACGCGTCTCGCCTGGCAGGTCGATGTTCGTCTTTTGTCCGAAACCAAATATCTGCTGGTATTTGATAAAGTTATCAGCTCCGATTGCGTAGGACATCTGCATCAATGCATCGTTGCAGGAATCCATCAGTGCCTTCTCAAGCGTCTCTACCCCGTGTCCACCTCTGTAATATGCGGTACAGCGGACACGCACGTCTCCCGGAAACATCTCTGAGCCATCACAGTAGAATGTCTCTCCGTCGTAGAGCGTTCCGGTTTCAAGTCCAGATGCAATCGTAAATGCCTTTGCGGTAGAACCCGGTTCATACGTATAAGTAACACAGTAGTTCTGCCATAATTTATTTAAAATATCAAGTTTTTCATCATCGTTCATCGCGTCGATGGCTTCCTCGGTGTAATACGCCGACAAATCCCTCGGATTGTTCAAATCGTAGTCCGGATAATTTGCCATCGCAAGTATATTTCCATTATCCGGGTCCATGATGATGACACTGATATTCGAGGCACCCTCTTTTCCATCGATGTAGGTGTTGCGGTATGCCTCATTCCACTCTTTGATTTTCTTCTCTGCGATTGCCTGAATGTTTGCGTCAATCGTAGTCACAATATTACTTCCATTTTGTGCCGGCTTGATAGTCTTTTCAAAATTATTGTCAGAATTCAAATAGCCGTATTCACGTCCGTCTACGCCGTTTAACGTGCCATTGTAATAATTTTCCAGACCGTTAATCCCCTCATTTCCGGAGGTTGTAAATCCGATAACAGAGCTTGCCAGCGAATTATACGGGTATTCTCTCTGGTATTCTTTTTCAAACCAGACACCCTTAATATTGGGATTTACCTTTTTCCCTTTCTCGTCAACTTCCTCCTGCAGATTCACAAACGGCTGAATTTCCTCATAAGCAGCCCTTTTCTTCAACACGATGTAACGGCTCATCGGCTGCTCTCTGACATAGGTATACAGCTCCTCGCTCGTGATATCTTCAAAGCAGCTTGTGAGTGCGGTAATGGTCGGCTCAATGTACGTATCTTTGCTGGTAAGCTGATAACAGTCAAGGATAACATTGTAAACCGCAATGCTGGTTGCAAGCACGGTTCCCTTAGAATCGAGAATATCCCCGCGCTGATACGGAATCGTCTGACTGTCATACTCCTGCTGGGACAGAACGATTTTTTCATATTTCTCGCCACTGGTGCGTTCAATATACATCAGTCGTCCCATCAGTCCAAACAGCATCAGCGCAATCAGTCCAAACATGACGATTAGCTTTTTCTGCATCATCCGGGGAAATTTTAATAACGGTTTTTTCTTTTTTCGGCGTTTTTTTCTCTGCTTTTCTGCCATGGCACTCCTATTTTGCCGGGATGTCACCATACTGATTCATGTAATCATCATCACCGACACTGTAATAAACAATCTGGGATTCCTTCACATAGCTCATCCCAAGTTCCTCTAATGCCGTTTTTTTCACGCTTTCTAAATCCACCGAAGTACTTAAACGTTTATACGCCTCATCGTTTTCTGCCTTTAAATCTGCAATCTGGCTCTCCAAATTTGAGACCGTATCCATACGGCTTGTCACATCGGACTGGATTTTGATGTAGGTGCCCGCAAAAACACCAAACACAATCATCACCATCGTAAGGAATGTCAGATAACTTCTTCCGACGCGAAGCGTACGCTCCTGCTCTCTCCGCACCATCCGGCGTCTTCTGCGCTCTTTTGCTTCCTCTTCCTCGTTGATTCGCTCCTGTCTGCGCTGTCTGTAATCCGGTGCCGCCTCGGCACGTCTGACGGTATTTCCATCTACATAGTAGTCATTTTTTCGTCTTTTTTCTTTTTCCATTCTCAAGACTCCTCCGCTCTATCACTCTAACTTCTTTCAAATACCCGTAATTTTGCGCTCTTTGATCTGGAATTTTCCCCTAATTCCTGTTCCGATGGCAAAATCGGTTTTCTTGTCACCACATGTCCTTTTGAGACTTTTCCGCATACACATACCGGGAAATCACTCGGACAGGTACATGGATTTTCATTTTTCTTAAAAATACTTTTTACAATCCGGTCCTCTAAGGAATGAAATGTGATAATACAGATTCTTCCTCCCGGATTTAAAATGTCTATCATATCATCCAAATTATCCTGCAATACATCCAGTTCGTGGTTTAACTCAATCCGGATTGCCTGAAATGTACGCTTTGCCGGATGTCCTCCCGTCACCTGAACTTTCATCGGGATTGCCGCACGGATAATTTCTGTCAGTTCTCCTGCTGTTTCAATCGGCTTCTTCTGTCGTTCTTTTACGATGTGCTTTGCAATGTTCTTTGCAAATTTATCTTCCCCGTAATCACGGATGATACGGAACAATTCCATCTCGCTGTAGTCGTTTACAATGTCTTTCGCAGTCAGCGGATTTCTGTCATCCATCCGCATGTCAAGCGGTGCATCCGGGTCTCTGTAGGTAAACCCGCGCTCCGGTGTATCAAGCTGGAAGGATGATACTCCAAGGTCTAGGACAATTCCATCCACCCGCTCTACTCCGATTGCATGAAGCTCTTCTTTCATGTTGGCATAATTGCTTCGGATGATGGTAAGCCTGTCCTGAAACTCGGACAGCCTCTCGCCTGCCGCCTTAATTGCGTCTGCATCCTGGTCAATTCCAATCAGTCTTCCTTTTTCAGAAAGACGTTTTAAAATCTGGTAGGAATGACCGCCCCCACCGAGCGTTCCATCCACATAGATTCCATCCGGTCTGATATTCAGTTGCTCGATTGTCTCATTTAAAAGGACTGAATAATGGGAAAACTCCATGTGTCAAACTCCTCCGTTCTGCTAAATACTAAATCCAAGATCTGCCATATGTTCTGCAATCTCGTCCATCTCATCTTCTTCGTATGTATTCTCCTGCCAGCGTTCCTTATCCCAGATTTCTACGTGATTTAGTACTCCCGCAAGGACAACATCTTTCTGTAGTCCCGCATATTCCCTCAGCACCGGCGGTAACAGGATACGTCCCTGCTTGTCCAATTCCACCTCTGCAGCGCCTGCAAAGAAGAATCTGGCAAACTTTCTGGCATCTTTTCCTGTGGAGGAAATATTCCGGAACTTCTCTTCGACGTCACGCCATTCTGTGGAAGGATACACAAATAAGCATCCATCAAGTCCCTTTGTCACAACAAATTCATCGCCCAACTGTTCTCTGAATTTGGCTGGAACTATCAGTCTGCCCTTCGGATCTACTGTGTGGTTGTATTCTCCCATAAACATAACGCAAACCACCTGCCTTTAAAGCGGATTCCCGTTCCGGCTCTCCTTGGAATGACACCAAAAGCGATTTCTCCACCACTTTATACCATTCTCCACCACTTTCCACCACTTTTATGACTATATTACCCCACTTCCTTAAAAAATGCAATACAAACCGTTTAAGAAATTTTTAACAATTTGTTCGAGAGACAAAAAAACAGACAAACTGGTTTTTCCAGTCTGTCCGGTAGTAATTTAAAACGATATTCATCCATTTCTTCATTAAGCACTTTTTCGCATATACTTCATAAAATTGCACATGAAAAATGCGCCAGCGTTTTAAACGCTGACGCATTTTTCCATTGTTTCAAGATACTCTTCTATCAATTTATCCAATTCCGTGCTTTTTTGATAATACATATCAAATTTATCCTTCTGAAGTAACGCCTCGTCAAGTTCCAGCCTGACGATTTCAATTTTTTTCTGCAGTTCTTTTACCTTGTTCATAGGAGTCCTCCTGACTGCCAAAAAATATACTGGACTGCCTTCCCTTCTTACTCATATTACTCCATTATTCTTCAAAAATCAAACAAAACCGCATGTCATGAGTTGTCATTATTCGACAATACGCACACATATCCCCGTTTTTTCAACGGCTTACGAGTGTTTTAAGAAATGTTCGATGCGCTTTTCCGTCAACACATCCATCATCCCGGCAAGCGCTTTGCGATTCACTTCGACAATATGTCGAATGTCATCCTCTACATCGTGCTTGTGCGCCAGATAATCATCGTGCGCCCTCTGGATAAAATCACACAGCTCCTTTGCATTTTCAAATTTTTCTTTTTTTATCTGCTGCTTTGCCGCTCTGCCGCTTTTTATGTATTCCCGCAGATCGAGCTTTAATTTTTCTTCATAAGAACAGTGGTCCTTTAAACTTCCCGGATACGTCCGGTTATGCGGAAACGTAAAATAATCCGCAAGATAATGGCTGATCTGGCCTAAATCCAGATAATACTTCCGGTTTTTGTGTTTTAAAACTTTTTCTCCTTCGGAGAGTCTTTCAATATGTTTGCTGATTGCCGGAAACGTACTCGTCATCTCATGCCGCTTGTAGAGAAACGACGGTTTGATATCCGGCAATACACTGCCAATATAAAATAAGAATCTGTGTTTTTTTAATTCCGCATCATCCGTGGTCGCAACGATATGGCGTGCCAGGGAAATATGTGATTTTTTTCTCATGATTGTTTCATCTCCCAAAAAATCCATGACCTTTTTCCTAATTCACAGTATACTCCATCCTCTTAAGAATTCAAGTAAATTCTTTGTTAAGAATTTGTTAAGACTAACCGCAGAAAATATTTGTTCTCTAATGTTTTTGAAATTTTCGGGGAAACTTCCGCTTCCGGAAAGCTTCCCCGAAACAGGAATATCTCTTATGCCGTACAGCACTCAAAGCTTGCGCATCTGGTCTGTTCGCAGTCGCAGGCATTTCCGCCCGCAATTCCGATATGGTCGGCGGCGCATTTTAAATTCTGGTTATAAACGCATTTGGTCGCCTGACAGGAAACATCAATCTCCTTTCGGTTCTCTGTCGTCGCATTGCACCCGCAGCCACAGCCATTCTCGCGCTCCTTAAAGCTTCCGCAGCAGGTTTCCTCCTGCTCCTTTGCCTCTTTTCCTTTCACCTCAATATCGCCCTTACAACAGCAGCGGTCCTCATTATAAAAGCATCCGGTTACTGAACAATCTAAATAGGTCATACTAATCTGCTCCTTTCTTTGGTTTCCAGATTAGTATGACCTGATTTTTAAATCCTATGAACTGTTTTTGTTTCCTTATTTTTCTTCTGTTACAACTTCTTCCCGGATTTCCTTGGTGCGGATTTCCTTACAGATTGCATCGATGAACTCGGACAACGGCTTCACACCCTCGTCTCCTGCAAAACGGCTGCGGACAGATACGGTGTGGTCTGCCTCCTCCTGCTGTCCTACTACAAGCATATACGGAAGCTTGTTAAGGCGTGCTTCACGAATCTTAAAGCCAATCTTCTCAGAACGTGCATCAACAGTCGCATCAATTCCGTTTGCTTTCAGCTCTTTTAAGACTTCATTTGCATATGCTTCGTATTTCTCAGAAATCGGAAGGACACGTACCTGTTCCGGACACAGCCATGTCGGGAATTTGCCTGCGTACTTCTCGATTAACCATGCAAGTGTTCTCTCGTAGCATCCAAGAGAGGTTCTGTGAATGATGTACGGACGAATCTTGTCACCGTTCTGGTCAATGTAGTACAAATCGAAGTTCTCTGCAATAGCGCAGTCTAACTGGATGGTAATCATCGTGTCCTCTTTGCCATACACGTTTCTTGCCTGGATATCAATCTTCGGTCCGTAGAAAGCTGCCTCTCCGTCTGCCTCAGTAAACGGAAGTCCTTCTTCTATCAGAATCTTGCGCAGTGCTTCCTGTGTAGACTCCCAGTAATTTACATCACCGAGATATTTTTCTTTGTTTTCCGGATCCCATTTGGAAAGACGGTAGGTAACCTCTTTCTCAAGACCAAGTGTCTTTAAAACATAAATTGCAAGGTGCAGACAGTTCTGTAACTCTTCCTCTGCCTGGTCCGGACGGATAACGTTGTGTCCCTCTGAGATGGTAAACTGGCGGACACGGGTCAGTCCGTGCATCTCACCGGAATCCTCGTTGCGGAACAGAGTGGAAGTTTCACCCATACGATATGGAAGGTCACGGTAAGATTTCTGTGAATTCTTGTATACATAATACTGGAACGGGCAGGTCATCGGGCGGAGTGCAAATACTTCCTTGTCGGTCTCCTCGTCTCCTAATACGAACATTCCTTCTTTATAGTGATCCCAGTGACCGGAAATCTTATACAGGTCAGATTTTGCCATCAATGGTGTCTTGGTGCGGACATAGCCCCACTCATTGTCCTCAAGGTCCTCAATCCATCTCTGTAATTTCATGACCATCTTGGTTCCCTTCGGAAGCAGCAACGGAAGTCCCTGTCCGATTACGTCAACCGTGGTAAATAATTCCATTTCACGGCCGAGCTTGTTGTGGTCTCTGCGCTTTGCATCCTCTAATTTTTCAAGGTGTGTGTTCAGTTCTTCCTTCTTGTTGAAGGCTGTTCCGTAAATTCTCTGTAAACGTGCCTTGTTGGAATCTCCTCTCCAGTATGCCATGGAAGAAGAAATTAACTTGAATGCCTTGATTCCCTTGGTAGACATCAGATGCGGACCTGCACACAGGTCTACGAAGCCGCCCTGGTCATAGAAGGAAATCTCTGCGCCTTCCGGAAGGTCACGGATTAACTCTACCTTAAACGGCTCCTCGCGCTCCTCCATAAACTTGATTGCCTCGTCTCTCGGAAGTGTAAAGCGTTTTAACTCATGTCCTTCCTTGATAATCTTCTTCATCTCAGCTTCCAGACGGTCTAAATCGTCTCTGGAAAACGGTTCTGCATCAAAGTCATAATAGAATCCATCTTCAATTGCCGGTCCGATGGTTACTTTTGCATTCGGGAACAGACGTTTTACTGCCTCTGCAAGCACGTGGGATGCTGTGTGGCGGATGACCTTTAAGCCCTCCGGGTCACTTGCTGTTACAATGTTTAAGGTGCAGTCCTTATCAAGAACGGTACGTAAATCTACGATTTCGCCGTCTACCTCACCTGCACATGCCACACGCGCAAGTCCTTCGCTGATGTCGGCTGCAATTTCATATACGGATTTTGCTTCGCCATACTCCTTTACGGAGCCGTCTTTCAATGTGATTTTCATAGTTTTTCCTCTTTTCTTATTCTATCTTCTATTGATTATTTCCTTACTGAACGTCTTCTTCATCCAGAAATTCTTCCTCTTCATTGTCCAGATACCAGTGATTAATAGTCGTTGTTCCGTTTTCACAGCCATATCTGGCATTTTTTCTCGGTGAACATAACATTCCTGCGATTACTCCGCTAAGCAGTGCAATCAAAAGCATCAGGATTCCATCGATTTTTGTGACGGAAACCGTCTCAGGAAGTGTGTTCCAAAATTCTTTGATTTTTTTCATCGTCATCCTCCTTTCCAGAAGAGAATCAAGTGTGCGCTTGCTGCGCATCTTTGCAAGCTTGCCTGCTTTTGTTTTATAGGATATTCCTATAAAACAAAAAATCCCTGACATCGCAAAAACTGCAATGTCAGGGACGCTTCTTCTACGTGGTTCCACCCTGATTCACTCTGTAACTACAGTTATAATTATGTAATCACAAAATCTCATAAGATGATAACGGTATCACCGGACCGGATTAGGGTCACTCAGAGGTGGTTTTCGGCTGTCTCCCGCCGGAATGCTTTCACCACCCGCTTTCACGGGACATTCCTCTCTGGTGCCTTCGCACAGCTTACTCTTCTCTTCTACGTATTGTCTTTCAATAATTCTATACTGGATTGTAGTACGCTTTTGCTGTTTTGTAAAGTACTAATTAACGTCCACAGCAGAATTTGTATTTTTTACCGCTTCCACATGGGCACGGATCGTTACGTCCAACCTTCTTGCCTACAACAACAGTGCCGGACTTCTTCTGCTCTAAGTAAAGACGCTTCTTGGTCTCTGCATCAAAAATAGCATCCCACTGCGGTAATTCATACAACCAGTCTGCTCTTGCATCTACCATGTTCTTGTATAACTTCTCTTTGTCAAATACAAGGCTTACCTTGGTGTCCTCTTCCATGGTGTCAATCGGATTCGGAGTTACAAGGCTGTCATTGATTCCGTCTAAGAAACCGGTCATATCCATAACGCTTAATTCATATTTATCGGCAAGCTCCTTTACGGTTCCCTCTACCTTCTCATCCGGGTTGGTGAGAAGCTTCTCGTATACGCCCTTTTCCAGAAGGAAGTATCTCTGCCAGAATCTCTGGAGTTCATTCTTATCTGCTTTTTCATTATAGGCAACTTTCTGCCACTGCTCTAATAATGCCATGATTCATTCCTCGATTACTTATAATATTTGCAGTTATGCAGCGTGCAAATCACACCACCACATAAATACCTGTCCTATTATAGCAGATATTCTGCCATTTTTCCAGCACTTTTTCCAAAAATGCCGACAAACGTGTCTTGTCCATAAAAACATAAGAGAGTATAATGGTTGTATCGTATCGATGATGAAATATCAGAAAGGGCTTTTTATGAAAAAATTTCCATTCCAGAAAATCAAACAGATTCTTGCCATCTTAGGTGTCATCGTTTTAGTCGGGCTTTATGCTGCGACTTTAATCTGTGCACTCTCAAAAAGCGATAATTATATGAATCTGCTCATGGCATCTGTCTATTCTACCGTCATTATTCCTGTTTTAATCTGGGCATATTCCTTTATTTACAAACTTTTGAAAAATTATTACAGCGAAAAAAATGACACAAAAGGAAATACAACCGAAGATACAAAAGAGGAACCGTAAGTATTCAAACCTGCGGTTCCTCCTTTTATTTCTAACTTTTTTCTTTCTGTGCTCTTATCGGTCTTCGAGTTCTTTGTAGGTTTTCTCTTCCATAATACTTAAGTAAGCCGGACGGATAATCTTATCCATATTTACCAACTCTTCCATGCGGTGTGCGCTCCATCCGACGATACGTGCAATTGCAAAAATCGGTGTGTAAAGCTCAAGCGGAATATCAAGCATACTGTACACGAATCCACTGTAGAAATCCACGTTTGCAGAAACACCCTTGTAGATGTGGCGCTTCTCGGCGATTACCTCCGGCGCAATCCGCTCCACTGCACTGTAGAGTGCAAAATCCTTCTCTCTGCCCTTTTCCTTGGCAAGACGCTCCACGAAAGACTTGAATACACGCGCTCTCGGGTCAGAAAGCGAATAAACCGCGTGTCCCATTCCATAAATGAGACCCTTTCTGTCGAATGCTTCTTTATCTACAAGCTTCTCGAGGTAAGCCCGCACCTGGTCCTCGTCATTCCAGTCGGAAACATAAGTCTCAAGGTCCTGCATCATTTCCACAACCTTGATATTCGCACCGCCGTGCTTTGGTCCCTTTAAGGAGCTGAGCGCTGCCGCCATAACCGAGTACGTATCGGAACCGGATGATGTTACTACACGTGTGGTAAACGTAGAATTATTACCGCCACCGTGCTCCATGTGAAGCACCAGCGCGATATCAAGCACTCTCGCCTCCAACTCGGTGTATTTCTGGTCCGGACGTAACATTCTTAAAATATTTTCCGCAATGGATAAGCCCTCCTGCGGTCTGTGAATATATAAACTGTCGTCCCGCAGATAGTGGTTATAGGAATGATATCCGTACACGGCAAGCATCGGGAACACACTGATAAGCTTCATACACTGCTCTAACTGGGTGTGTAACTCCTGGTCGCCAAGTGATTCATCGTAGGACGCTAAGGTCAGCACACTTCTGGTCAGAGAATTCATCAAATCTTTACTCGGTGCCTTCATGATAACGTCTCTGGTGAAGTTCGTCGGAAGCTGCATGCACTCCGATAACATTCTCTTGAAGGAAGCAAGCTGCTCTACATTCGGCAGTTCCCCGAACAAAAGCAGATAAGCAACCTCCTCAAAGCCATAGCGTTTGCCCTCAAAGCCACGGATTAAATCCGTCACCTTATAACCGCGATACCATAACTGTCCGTCACAGGGAACCTTCTTTCCATCCTCCATACGAAATGCAACAATTTTGGAAATATTGGTGATTCCTGTCAAAACTCCGGTTCCATCTAAATCTCTGAGTCCACGCTTTACGCCAAACTCTTTGAATAATTCTGTCGATATCTGGTTGTTCTTCTCGCAGATTTTCATCAATTCTTCTGTTTCACGTCCAAAATCTCCGTACTGATTCATTCTGGTTCCCCCTTTTCGTCTCTGTCCGTCTGTTTCCTGAAATTACGCCTTTTCTTCGATGTAACTTCTGGCATTGTCTGCAACTTTCTGCGCAATCCGTTTCATGCACGCTTTTTCTTCCGCGGTAACGCCGGAAAACAACTGTTCCACCACTCTCTGATGAATGATTTCAAATTCTTTCACAAGTGGAAGTCCTTTTTCCGTAATATGGATATGCGCCTTTCTGTGGTCAGTGCTGTCCTCCTCTAATAGGATATAGCCCTTCTGCCGCAGATTGTCCACAGATTTGGAAATATGTGCCTTGGAGATGTGCTGCGCATTGATGATGTCTCTGGCAGTATCCTTATTCCCTGCGTGGGCGATAAAATACAAAATGTCCACTTCCACTTTTCTGAGGCCGAAATCTTCCATCCGCTCTCCATAGGCATATTCCATAATCCGTTTGATTTCATGGCTCAATGAAATAATATCATAATCGCTGTTCATGGCACTCTCCATTTAGTTCATTAATGAACTTTTAATCTATGGTAACGGATTACGCTTTTTCTGTCAACAAAATTTTCATTAACTTTTTGTAAACTCTTTGCACAGACGGTTTTTATTTTGCATCCTTAAAGATTCCACGGAATGCAAATTCAGACAGTGGTTTCCGGTATAAAAGGCTTCCAAGCAGATACTCAATACCGCCCCCGAGGAGAACAACCGCATAGCCAAGCACCGCAAGCCAGCCAAGTCCTATCTGGCAGAGCCATGCACCGATGCCGTTGTTCCACAGAATCACCGCACCGGTATCAACACCTATAAATAAAATCAGAAAGAGAATAAATCCAGCCACAAAATACTTATAACAGATACTGGAAAAAATATATACGGTTATCATGATAAGAAGAATGGTAAACAGCGTATAAAGCAGTTCTTCTTTACTCTGCGGATTCTGATGGATTAAAATCACGCGTTCTACCAGAAGAAACGTATAAGATGCCAGATAGACAACCGTGCTTGCCACTACCGGAAGTCCCACCTGCAATTTCCTTTTCGCAGCAGAAGACTGTACCATCTCGGAAATGTCCATCGACATAATGAGCTGATAGGCAAACATTCCCGTCATCATCAGATAAAACCCTCCAATAAAGGAAGTCCCTTTACTGCTAATCTCAGCAACGATTCCTAACGCCAGAATCACAACCATCATTATCACATTCATTTTTATTTTATAACCATATTTCATCAGCTGAAAACCCATTTTTAAATCTTTTAACATTTTCTTCCTCCTCTATACATCCAGATAGGATTTTTTCATCCTCATAAGCATATGAAAATACGTCAGCACAATCGTAAGCAACAACAGTACTGCCAGCACCACCGCCATGATATCTGCCGGAACCCCGGTGAAAAATGACAGTGCAATGATGCCTGCCACCGGTGCTAAAAAAATGGCTGACACAAGCATGAGATAATATGCCGTGTCCAGATACCGCGTCACATTGAGTGAAGCGATGGATATGATTGCCAGGGAAACAATCCCTTCAAACAAAAGCCAGCCGTTTAGATACGTTCCCATCCATGGGAAACACACAATCATCGCAAATACCGCCAGCCGGAACGGTCTCACCAGAATATCAAGGAGCAGTGCATCCGCAAAGCAGTGCATCCCGCCAAAGCTGCTCTTTAAGAAATTCATCCCAAAGGAATTCTTTTTGCAGATACATCCAAATGAAAAGTAATCCCCCATCATCTCTGCCATCATCACAAACACAAATACCAGCAGTGCAAGACCATACCATATATCACCCAGATGCACAAGCAGACGGATTGCGGCTGCAGAAGCAAGTGGAATTATGAAGTTCGTTGCGATTCGGTACTTTTTATTTGTGAGCGTCCTGTAATTTTTTATCATTTTTCCGATATCACTCATCCCGTTTACCTACCTCATCACAATTTTTGTATTCCGTTTCATGACTGCCACGCTAATCTGATACAGACTTGCAATTTCTTTTGTGACATTCATTCCGGCAAGCTTGTCAAGATTTTCTGCCAGACAGATTCCCTCAAAGCCATACGGATTCTCGGTGATGGTATATAAGATTTCTTTTGCTTTTTGCGTATCCGCCACATCTCCCTTTACAAGGATATATTTTTCTTTCAAATCTTCGACAAAGCCCTGCTCAACGATTTTTCCCTGTTCCATGATGATGGCATAATCGGTGACATTTTCCATATCTGAGATATTATGTGTCGAGAAAAATACACTTCTTTCCCCATTTCCTTCTGTGATATATTCCCGGATCATCTGGCAGAGCTTATCGCGCATCAACGGGTCAAGCGGTGATGCCGGCTCATCTAGAAGCAAAAGGTCGGTCTTTCGCGCCATCACACCCGCTAACATCAGCTTTACCTTCATACCGTCGGAATAAGAGCTGTTCGGCTTCTTTACATCATTGCCCTTTCCTGAAAAAATAGCGAGTTCTGTGCAATACCGGTGAAATTCTTCCCTGGAAAAATCTTCAAACAAAAGACTGCTGATTTCCTCGATATCCTTTGCGTTCCACTGCGGCAGATAATACTTTCCGGTGCCCGTGTAGCCGATTCTGTTTTTTACATCCGCACTCTTTTCCTTCTCTATGTCTGAATACTGTCCAAAATAGGTAAGCTCCCCTTTGTAATCGAGCCGGATTCCCGCAAGAATATTTAAAAGTGTCGTCTTGCCGGCTCCGTTCTCTCCAATCAGAGCTGTTGCAAAACCCTTTGGAATGGCAAAATTCTCGACATCAAGGCAAAAGCCTTTCATCTGTTTGCGGATATTGTGTCCCTCTAATGCATACTGTACTGTCATTTTTTAGAATCCTCCTGTTATTTTCTAACTAATCTTCAACTCTTCATATTCAGCAGGGCATCTAACATCCCCCGCAGTTCCTCATCGGACAATCCTGCAATCTTCGCTGCGGCAATCGCATCCGTCAGTGCGTCCTCCACCTTTCTTAAATGCTGTTCCCTTATCATGTCGCTGTCCTGGGCATTCACATAAAATCCTTTGCCCTGCGCCGCTGTCACAAGTCCTTCCTGCGCTAACTGTTCATATGCCTTCATCGTCGTGATAACACTGATTTTCAAATCCTTCGCAAGTCCCCGGATGGACGGAAGAAATTCTCCCTGTTTGTACTTTCCCGCCAGAATGTCTGTCTTGAAGCTCTCCGCTATCTGCTGATAAATCGGCACGCCGGAATTCTGCTTTAGCTGCATCGGCTCACCTCCTCAACTGTTTATGTGTTATATATACACAATATACACATAGTTGTCAACTATTTTTTACCAGAAAAAAAATCCATGGTACCTTTTTTCATACCATGGATTTCTATTCTTTTTTACTGTTTTTCCAGAAGTTCCACAAATTCCTTCTGCGGCAGCGGCTTCGAGAAATAATAGCCCTGGATGTAATCACAGCCATAATCTCTGAGAAAATCCAGCTGTTCCTTTGTCTCCACGCCCTCTGCAACCACCTTCATATCCAGACGGTGCGCAAGCTCTATCACCGAAATTAAAATGTTGTTATTCTTCTTGTTGTACCCTATTTTCTGTACGAATCCCATATCAAGCTTCATCACGTCAAACTCAAAATCCTGGATGGTGCTAAACGAGGACACACCGCTTCCAAAATCGTCAAGCAGCACCCGCACTCCCGCCTGCCTTAAGTCTGACAAAAACTGATTTCCGGCAGCATCAATCGCCGTATATGCCGATTCTGTAATCTCATAACGGAGCAGATTTTTCGGGATTTCGGAACTATTGATGCAGTTTTTAATCTCATTCATGATGTTTTCATCCATTAAATCCATCCGGGACAGATTGACGGTCAGCGGAACGACCGGCTTTCCCGCTTCATAGCGTTCCCTCTGAAACTGATATACTTTCTGATTCACAAACGAGTCAAGTCTTGTAATATGCCCGCTCTCCTCAAGTGCAGCAATGAAATTGCCTGGCAGTATCACGCCGTTTTCCTTTGAAATCCAGCGTACTAAAGCTTCCGCAGCAATAATCTCTCCCGTCCACGCATCATAGACCGGCTGGTAATAAACAGAAAATTCATCATTTTTCATTGCATAATCGAGACTAATCATTGCGATACTCTTCTGTTCATATTCCCGTTTCATCTGCTCGTTAAATATCGCATATGGGCGGACATATTGGTTGGGAATATGCGATTTTGCAAGTTTTGCGAAATCACACATATCGGATATGCTGAGTTTTGAATCTTTGGGAATATAAAAGATTCCACATCTTCCGTAAATATCCATTTTCATCTGGTTTCTTGTATACACAACGTGCAGGATTTCCGAAAGTTTCGTCAAATCCAGATTTCTTACATCCACAAGTGCCGTAATGTGATCTGCCTCCATCCGCGCAATTGCCAGGGGTTTTAAAAAACTCATCTGCAAATCATTCATCATATTGCATAAGATACTGTCCCCTGCTTCATATCCCAGCAAATCATTGATTGCCTTAAACCTCTGGATATTAAAATATAAAATTGCAAACTCTTCCTTCGGATTATGTAAAAGAATTTCCTCTGTCTTGCGAAAAAATCCCATCCGGTTCAAAGAACCGGTAAGTGCATCTGTTTCCGATTCTTTGGTCATATTCTCAATCACAAAAATCAGGATTCTATGTTCTTCATCAAACCAGTGATAGGTATACCGCTCCAGTTCATGTTCCACATTGTGTGCAAGAAAAGAAAAACATCCCGCAATCGCCATGTTATCTGCCAGATACTCCAATGAAGTACAACGTGCAAAACGTTCTCTGTCTTTTTCATAAATGCGCATTGTCTCCATCTGCTTCACACAATCTGCATATGAAAAAACCGCTTCCTCTTCCAGGTCCATCTCTTTAAAGCGATTGGATCGAATATATATCATTCCCTTTTCCACTTCGATAAGTCCGAGTGCCTGATAATCTGTCTGATACAACACTTTCTGAATTTCAGAATCAATATACTTAAGCGTATAATCCTTCCAGGATACACACGCTTCAATATGTCCATTTTCCGGATTCTGAAACATATTGACATCAATACGGTAACACAAAATACGATGATTCTTTCTGAATCTGTGTTTCAGCCGAAGCTCCGTCTGTCCTCTCTGAAAAAGTCTTGTCAGGTTATCCCTGCTGAAATCCCGTTTCAGCGCTTCCAATCCGTTTTCCCCCTCCACAAAGGGATAAATATTGGTGATAAGCCAGTTTTTGACGTTCTCATCCCCGTCCCAGTCGTCTCCACCCCAAATAACTGAAATAATGCGGCTTGCTGTCACATCGATATAAAGAGTACCGACACTGTTCTTTCCGCCGGACATCAGAAAATCAATCCGCCCCTGATAGGTCTGTTTGGACTTGAAAACATCCCGACTGATTTCTTTTTTCTTTTCTGTCTCCGCTGTATATTCCACGCTTTTTCCTTCCTTCTGTCTACCGTATCACCTAAGCTGATATACACATTTTCTTAAAATAATATTTTGACACGTCTTTCTGCACTTTCCAATATCAATTTTAAACAATTTTTTCTAGTTATTTTTTCCTGTTTTTGACAAACATCAGATAAAGTGTGCGCATTCTAAAAATTCTCACGAAGTAAAATAATAGCCATCACATACCGTGATGGCTATTTTAAATACATTAATTGTATTTTCTTTTTCTAGCTGCTTCAGATTTTTTCTTGCGTTTTACACTTGGCTTCTCGTAATGTTCTCTTTTA
>OIXH01001109.1_pt1 | contig 31259 bp, 31 predicted proteins | sample 1587741 | NCBI WGS metagenome assembly OIXH01 (sample SAMEA3888916, study PRJEB22519) | human gut metagenome | biome: human gut; feature: human-associated habitat; material: faeces | place: Denmark | collected 2011 | reverse complement strand
GGCAGGCAAGCGGAACGCCGAAGGTCTGGCACGGCGCAGCCGTGACTGAAGGAGTCAGGCAGACGCGCTCCTTCCGCTTCGCTTCGCTCAGCACTTCCCTCGAAGAGGGAGGTCGGCTGTAGACAAAAAAGCGATTCTCCTCGAAGAGGGAGGTCGGCTATGGACAAAGCCGAATGATGGTATCGGACTGCCAATCGCAATGTGTATGGAAAGAGAAAAACTCTTGGGAGAGAACATGAAAAAGAAAATCGGGCGCTTCCTCAAGATATTCGCGTTCTGCGCGCTGCTGGCGGTCGCCGTTGCGGGCGTGAGCAGGCTGGTCGAGCGCAAGGAGAGCCGGGAGAAGATGCAGCCGTTTTTGAGCCGCGCGGGGGAATACGACGTGCTTTTCCTCGGTGACAGCATTATGAACACGGGCGTTTTTCCAATGGAAATCTGGGAAAAATACGGCATTGCGGGCTACAACATCGCCAGCTATGGCAACACGCTGCCGATCACCTATTGGGCGCTGCAAAATGCGCTGGATTACGCCGCGCCGAAGCTGGTCGTGCTGGATGTGCAGGGCGTGAGCAAGAGCTACAAGGTTTCCGGCAACAGCAGCGACGTGCACACGGCGTTTGACTGCTACCCCATCACGAAGACGAAAATACGGACGATGAACGATTTGATGGACGACCCGGACGCGGTGGATGACAGCGGCACGGCCTACGCGGACATGAAATGGGAATATCTGTTCACGCTGGGCAAATATCACACGCGCTGGAGCAAGCTGACGGACGCGGATTTCCATCCCGTCTACAACCGGGAAAAGGGCGCGAAGAGCGTCATCGCCGTGGCGGACGCGCAGGATTACGATCTGATTGACGAGGCGCAGGCGACGGAGGAGAGCGGGCAGACCGGCTTCATCTATCTGCGGCGGATCATCGAGGATTGTCAGGCGCGGGGAATCGAGGTGCTGCTGGTGCATCTGCCCTATCCGGCCGACGAGGAAAAGCAGATGGACGCGAACGCGGTCTGCGGCATTGCCGAGGCCTACGGCGTGGATTTCATCGACTTTGTGAGCATGGATCAGGTGACGGATTACGCGACGGACTGCTTCGACGCGAACGAGCACCTGAATCCCTCCGGCGCGCGCAAGGTTTCGGATTATCTGGGGCGGTACATCGCCGAGCACTATGAAGTCGCCGACCGGCGCGGGGAAGCGGCCTACGCGGCATGGGCAGACGACACGGCGGCCTACCGCGCCAAGAAGCTCGCGGATTTCCAAAATCAAGGCGGGCTTGAAAGCGCGCTGATGCTGCTGCATGACGATGATTTCGCCTGCGAGATCACGGTGAGCGCGGGCTGCGCGCTGTTTGACAGCGAGAAGCTGACGACGCTGATGCAGAACATCGCGCGGGAGCACGTCTTTGAGGAGGACATGTTCGCCAAGTGGTCGAACAGCCTGTTCCCGCTGGAAAAGCTCGACGAGGCGGCGGAAAGCGGGCGGAGCTACCGCGTGCGCATCGACCGAGCGGCGGGCAAGGCGGAGGAAGAGGTCGGCGGGGATGTGCCGGAAGGCGTGTCTGTCGCGCTGCTCGACCGGGAAAGCGGGGAAATCCTTTGCGAGAAGCGGTTTTTTCCTTGAAATCGCCTGCATTTTCCGCGCTCGGGTCGATTGACAAACCGGAGCGCGGAGAGTATAATCATAGAATATCACAGTATGCCCGGAAGCAAACATTCCGGGCGCTCGTTTTGCCGCGCGGCAGCGCGCGCAAGGAAAAGGAGAGATGAACGATGTCTGACACCAAGCATGTGGTTGTTACCCGCGAAGGCCTTCAGCGCATGAAGGAAGAGCTTGAATACAAAGAGACTACCGAAAAAATGAAGGTCGCCGAGCAGCTCAAGGTTGCGATTTCCTACGGCGACCTGAGCGAGAACGCCGAATATGACGCGGCGAAGAACGATCAGGCCGTGCTCGAACAGCGCATTGCCGAATTGAAGGCCATGATCGAGAACGCCGTCGTCGTGGACGAGAGCAAGATCAGCACCGACACGGTCGGCTTCGGCAGCCGCGTGACCATCGTTTACGAGGACGACCCCGACGAGGAGGAAACCTACACCATCGTCGGCACGTCCGAATCCGATCCGACCAACGGCAAACTCTCCAACGAGTCCCCGGTCGGCGCGGCGCTCGTCGGCGCGCACGTCGGCGAGACGGTGGTTGCCCAGACGCCGGGCGGCGCGCTGCGCATCAAGGTTATCGAGATTGCCCTGTAAGACGTGAAACGAACAGAAAGAGGAATCCATCGTGGCAGAAGAATTTGAAAAGCCGCAGTACAGCGAGCAGGAGCAGATTCGCCGCGCTAAGCTGGCGAAATACTGCGAAGAGGGACGCGATCCCTATACCATTACCCGCTTTGACCGCACCCACACCTCCGCCGAGGTGCTCAGCAACTTCGACGCGCTGGAGGGGAAGACCGTCCGCATCGCGGGCCGCATGATGAGCCGCCGAATCATGGGCAAGGCGTCCTTCGTTCACATGATGGACGGCGAGGGCCAGATTCAGGCGTATGTGCGCCGCGAGGACGTCGGCGAGGACGTCTATGCCGATTTCAAAACGATGGATATCGGCGATATTCTGGGCGTGGAGGGCGTGGTGTTCCGCACCAAGACCGGCGAGGTCTCCGTGCATGCCACGTCCCTGACGCTGCTGAGCAAATCCCTGCGCGTGCTGCCGGAAAAGTGGAACGGCCTGCGCGATCAGGATATGCGCTATCGCCAGCGCTATGTGGATACCATCGTCAACCCGGAGGTGAAGGACACCTTCATCAAGCGCAGCCAGATTCTCAAGGCGCTGCGCGAGTTCCTGGATGCGAAGGGCTTCCTCGAGGTCGATACCCCGGTGCTCCAGACCATCGAAATCGGCGCCAATTCCCGCTCCTTCGTCACCCATCACAACGCGCTGGATATCCCGATGTATCTGCGCATCGAGACGGAGCTGTACCTCAAGCGCCTGATTGTCGGCGGGTTTGACAAGGTCTACGAGGTCGGCCGCATCTTCCGCAACGAGGGCATGGACACGCGCCACAACCCGGAATTTACCTCCATCGAGCTGTATCAGGCCTATGCCGATTACAAGGAGATCATGGATCTGGTGGAGGAGATGTACATCTACGTTACAAAGAAGGTCTGCGGCACGCTCAAGATTCAGTATCAGGGCAAGGAAATCAACATGGAAGGCCCGTGGACGCGCCTGACCATGGCCGAGGCCGTCAAGAAGTATTCCGGCATGGATTACTACGCATGGGAAAGCGACGAGCAGGCGCGCAGGGAGTGCGAAGCGCGCGGCGTGCACGTCGAGTCGTATGCGGTCAAGGGCGAATGTCTGGAGGCCTGCTTTGATGAGTTTGTCGAGCCGAACCTGATTCAGCCGACCTTCATCACCGATTACCCGGTGGCGATTTCTCCGCTGGCCAAGCGCAAGAAGGACGAGCCGGACATGACCGAGCGCTTCGAGTTCTTCGCCAACTGCTCCGAGCTGGGCAACGCCTTCTCCGAGCTGAACGACCCGATCGACCAGCGCGGCCGCTTTGAAGCCCAGGCCGCGGCCAAGCGCGCGCAGGGTCTGCACGCGGACGTGGACGAGGATTACCTCTGCGCGCTGGAATACGGCATGCCGCCGACGGGCGGTCTGGGCTTCGGCGTGGATCGTCTGGTGATGCTGCTGACGGATTCCGCGTCCATCCGCGACGTGCTCCTGTTCCCGACGATGAAGCCGCTGAACGCCTCCGCCGCGCCGTCTGCCAAGGATGAAGCCAAGACCGAGGCCAAGGAAGAGAACGCGGCGAAGGAAGCCGAAAAGCCCGCGATTGATTTCAGCAAGGTGCAGATCGAGCCGCTGTTCGCGGATTACGTGGATTTTGACACCTTCTCCAAGAGCGATTTCCGTGTGGTGAAGGTCAAGGCCTGCGAAGCCGTGAAGAAGAGCAAGAAGCTCCTGAAATTCGTGCTCGACGACGGAACCGGCACGGATCGCGTGATTCTGAGCGGTATTCACGAGTATTACGAGCCGGAAGAGCTGGTCGGTAAGACCGCGATTGCAATCGTGAACCTGCCGCCGAGAAAGATGATGGGCATTGATTCCGAGGGAATGCTGATTTCGGCAGTCCACGAGGTTGATGGCCATGAGGGACTGAACCTGCTGATGGTCGATCCCCATATTCCGGCTGGCGCGAAGCTCTATTGATTTTAACATCATTTGAAAGCCTGATTTTTCCTGATTCGATGACGGGAAAAGTCGGGCTTTCTTATTTTGAAAAGAATACGCCATACGCCAATTTTACGCCAATTGATGCAAACCAATCCGTTCATCAGAAAGAAGCGTTGTTCCCGCTCAAAAGAAGCGTATGGAAATTCTGACTTCAAAAAGCCGCCTGACAATGGGCGGCTTTTTGATACGATGAAAAAAACGGAAGGAAGAAAGAAAATGGATGCGCACGTTATCAGCCTTGCCAACCAGAAGGGCGGCACAGCCAAAACGACGACTTGCGCCAACCTGGGCATAGGGCTGGCGCAGGCGGGCAGGAAGGTGTTGCTTGTCGATGCAGACGCTCAGGGAAGCCTGACTCTAAGCCTTGGATGGGAGCCAGATGAACTGCCGATTACGCTGTACGATCTTATGATAAAAGCCATACAGGATAGACCTGTCATCCATGGAGAAGGGATGCTTCATCACGAGGAAGGGGTGGATCTCCTGCCTGCCAACATCGAGCTGGCAGGCATGGAGATGTCGCTGATCAGCGTCATGTACCACGAAACGATACTCAAACAGGTGATTGAGCCTTACAAACATGAGTACGACTACATTCTCATTGATTGCGCGCCGTCGCTGGGGATGATGACCATTAACGCGCTGGCGGCAACGGATGGCATTGTTGTGCCGACGATTCCGCAGCATTTGCCGACAAAGGGCATCGAGAAGCTGTTGGAAAGCGTTCATCAGGTCAGGCGGGGAATCAATCCCAAACTGAAAATCGAAGGCATCCTCATGAACTTGATGGACGGTCGAACGGTCTATGAGCGCGAGATCAGCGAAATGATTCGGAGCGCATACGGCGGGAAAATCAACATCTTTGAAACGGAAATTCCGCGTTCTGTGCGGGCGGCAGAAACCAGCGCCGAGGGAAAGAGCATCTTTGCCTATGCGCCCAAAAGCAAGGTGGCGGAAGCGTATCGGCAGTTGACGAAGGAGGTGCTGACGCTTGAAAAGCAGCGCGAAGAACATCGTGCTGAAATCGGTCGATGATATCTTCCAGACCGAAGAAAATCGAGCGGATGCGCAGCGCGAACGGGTGCAGGAGATTCCGCTCGACCAGCTCAAGCCGTTCAAGAATCATCCGTTCAAGGTGCGCGACGACCAGCGGATGCTTGATACGGCAGACAGCATCCGAGAATACGGTGTGCTTGTCCCTGCGATTGCGCGACCTGATCCAAACGGCGGCTATGAGCTGATATCGGGGCATAGGCGAAAGCGCGGCTGCGAAATGGCGGGGCTTCAAACCATGCCTGTCATTATTCGCGACTTAGACGATGATGCCGCCGTGCTGGTGATGGTCGATTCCAATATTCAGCGCGAGGAGCTGCTGCCAAGCGAGCGGGCGTTTGCCTATAAGATGAAGCTCGAAGCGCTGAAACATCAGGGCGCACGGTCGGATTTAACTTCCCGACAAGTTGTCGGGAAGTTGGAAATGGCGGATGTAGTTGGTCAAAATGCGGGCGAAAGTGGTCGGCAAGTACAGCGCTATATCCGCTTGACCGAGCTGATTCCCGAACTTCTGGATATGGTGGATGAACGCAAGCTGGCGTTTAATCCTGCGGTGGAGGTGTCCTATTTGAAGCGGGATGAACAGCGGATGCTGCTGGAAGCGATGGATGCGGAGCAGACCACGCCATCGCTCTCGCAAGCACAGCGGATCAAGAAATTCAGTCAGGAAGGGCGGCTGACGGAGGAAGCGATGTCCGCCATCATGAGCGAGGAGAAAAAGAGCGAAATGGACAAGGTGACGCTCAGAAGCGATACGCTGTACAAGTATTTTCCGAAGTCCTATACGCCCAAACAAATGGAGCAGACCATCATCAGGCTGCTGGACGTGTGGAAGCAGCGGCAGAAAAATCAGGAACGATAAAAGGACACTTGGAAGCGATAAAAGAAAGAGGGCGACAGAAGATACTGATTGAAAAAGACCTTTTCGGCACGGTCAGGGACAAGGTGAAAATTGCGCAGGAGCGCTTGAAGGCTTTTGAACCCAGCGAGGGTTACTACGTCGCGGACAGCGGCGGCAAGGATTCTGCATGTGTGCTGGCACTGTGCAAAATGGCTGGCGTTCGCTTTGATTCGCATTACAACATAACGACCGTCGATCCGCCCGAACTCGTGAGGTTTATTCGGGAAGCCCATCCCGAAACGGAACTGGTGCGTCCGCAGATGACCATGCGGGAACTGATTGTCAAGAACCAATTTCCGCCGACGAGAATCCAGCGATATTGCTGCGCGTCGCTCAAGGAAACGCAGGGAATCGGACGGATTGTGGTTACGGGTGTGAGATGGGCAGAGAGTGCCAATCGAAAAAAAAAGCGTGGGCTTGTCAATATAGGCGGTGCAGAAGCACAAGTCACAGCAGACGGTTTCAATGCGGATTATAAAAAGAACAAGTATGGAATCATCCTCAATTCGGACAATGTGGAGAATCGAAAGACCGTGGAACATTGTGTCCGTCAGGGAAAAATTGTGGTGAATCCCATCATCGACTGGGAGGACAGCGACGTATGGTCTTTTTTGCGGAGCTACCGTATTCCATATTGCAAGTTGTATGACTGTTGGATGAAGCGCCTTGGATGCGTCTGTTGTCCGCTTGGCGGATCGGCAGGGATGCAGCGGGATTTGAAACTGTTTCCGCAGTTTCGGAAGTTTTACGCGGATGCGTTTGAACGGATGCTTCAAGCGCGGAGAATGTCAGGAAAAAAGATGATTCCCGAATGGGACAGCGGAGAAAGCGTATTGCTGTGGTGGATTGGCTTAAAACATCTGAACAAAGGAAATCAGATCAGCATGTTTGACGAGCCTGCGCTTGAAGGAATCGTCGATCAAGACGAACTGGAAGACGAAGCATTTCTGAATGGTCAATGAACATGGCCTGACAAAACGGCGTTTGTCGCTGGGCACGCGCTTTTTGAATTTACAAACGGAACGGAGGTTTTCTATGTGGGCATATTTCGCGTAGAGAAGGTCAAGGATTACACGACGATCAGCAATTATCATTTGAGAGATAAGAGATTGTCGCTCAAGGCAAAGGGATTGTTGACAATGATTCTGGCGCTGCCGGAGGATTGGAATTTCACGATTCGCGGGCTGTCCGCCATCTGTAAAGAAGGGGTGGAAAGCATCGGGACGGCGCTTAAAGAACTGGAAAAGGGCGGCTATCTGGTGCGCAAACGTGTGCGCGGCGCAGACGGACGCATGAATGATACCGAATACAACTTTTACGAAGAGCCTATCCGGCAGACGGAAGAACAGCCGGAAGAATCGGATGATGGACAATCCGGCACGGAAGAACCGGAGATGGAAACATCGGAAGCGGAGCAACCGCATACGGAAAAGACGGATGCGGGAAACCCGGTAAAATGGTTTGAGCATGGCAAGCGCGCAGGCAAAGTGCCTCTGCTCCCCACGAATATACGACAAGCCCGCACTGTATGCCCTGTGATGATTTGAAATCAAACATGCAGGTCGTAAAGCGCGAGCTTTGTACTGTTTGAAAACGCTTGCAGTTCCTCAATCCGTTTTTTCGTTTTTGACCCATTCCTCTTTAAACCGCGTGTATTCGGATATGTCCTCAATCCGCTCCAGAATGCCATCCTTGAGCCAATACACCTCGTCGCAGAGCAGGCGGATGTCCTCCTCGTGGTGGCTGGCGACGAGGATGATTTTCCCCCTCTCCTTTTGCACCTTGAGGATGTCGTAAACCGTTTTTACGCCTTCGTAATCCAGTCCATTCAGCGGTTCATCGAGGAGCAAAATCGCGGGATCTTCCATAATCGCTTGGGCAATCGCCAGCCGCTGGCGCATGCCCAGGGAATAATACCGCACTTTTTTTCGGTTGTCTGGCGAAAGACCTACGGACGCCATGAGGCTGGCGATTGCTTTTTTGTCGGCTTTTTTTGTGATGTCCGCCAGGGCGACGAGATTGCTCAGACCGCTGAGTGAATCATTGAATCCCGCGCCGTCAATCACAACGCCGCAGTACGGGCGCGCCTTTTGGGCCGGGTCGTCCAGCTGGATTTCAATACGCCCGGACGTCGTGGGCATCAGGCCGCTCATGCATTTGAACAGCACGGTTTTCCCACAACCGTTTTGCCCGACAATCCCGTAGATCTGGCCCGGAGAAAAGCAGGCATTCTGCGCTTTGATCACATTCTTCTTGCCAAAGGACTTGCTCATTTCATGAAGGATGATTTGGTTCATGGTGATTACTCCTTCTTATTCAGATAGCCCAACCGGCGTTCTACGGGGAAAAGCAGGCATCCGGCGGTGACCGCAGCACAAATGAAAAGCGCGGCCGCAACGATTCGTCCTTTTGAGGGGTAATACAGGTTGGTGTGATGCGCGTCAATGATGTTCAGGCGCGTATAGGACAACGGCGAATACAGATACATTTTGTAGCCGAAGCCCATCTCGTCAATCGCCATGTCAAACCCGCCCCAGGCGCACAGGCTCACGAGCAGCACTTTTTTTGCGGGCAACAGCATGGCCGCAAACAGCAAGAGCAGGCCCATGCTGGTAAAGACGAGCAACAGCAGGCACAGATTGATCGCGAAGGCTGAAAACGGCGTGTAGTTTGCAATCACATTCCCCGGAACATCCATATACAGGTCCTCAATGTACTGCCCGTGCGCGTAGGAATAATGGATTCGGTCCCAGACGTTGGGATTGAAATCCGTACAGCCGCCTAAAATGCAGAAAAGCACAAAGAGCACGGCAAAATAAAGCAGCGTGACCTTCAACAGCGCAATGACGCGCACGGGCATGATCGTCCACCGTTTGGAACGCACAACCTCATAGATGTTGGCAGCGGAAAAGTAGGGGACATCGCTGATCAACAGGATATAGCCCACAAAACAGACGAGCAGGATTTTCGCATTGCTCATGGCGCAGGCAAACGTGCCCCACGCATTCAAAACGGCCCCGTATCGGCTTGTGTACACATATCCCTGACTCAGATAGGGACCTGCGTACACGACAATCAACAGCAGGATGAACACGGACCGCATTTTCATGACCATGTCCCTGAGCAGATGATTGGAACGCCTGTTAAGACTCACGGCAGTTCCTCCTTCCCCGATAGATGAATGCCAGGTAGCACAAAACGCTCATCGACCCGAAGGTCACCAGCGGATAAAGCAGCGCTTGCTGCCACGTTTCATAGTAATACATGGCAAACATTTGCCCTGAAAGCGAATACAGGTGAAGGTTGGGGGCAGCATAGTCCATCGCGTACAAAAAGAGAATGGGAAAAATGTAAATCGCATACGTGTTGTCCACCCATGCGGAGACAGTCAGGGCCAGAACGCCCCAAAAAACGCCGGAAATCCCGATGAGCAGCGTATAAAATCCGAAGTACGCAAACCAGTTTTCCGCCTGGGCGACAGTTTCCAGGAACGGCATGATGAGGCCGCCGATCTCTTCCAGCTCATAGGAAAGGACGGCGTGAGGGAAACACACGGGAATCAGGCCAAGAAACAGGAGCGTGCCCACCGCCATGACGGCAAAACCGGAGACGGCGGTGCGGACAAACAGGGTGTTCAAATACCTGAAAACCGAGCACCGCTGCAAGATCATGTAGTCCAAATGGTTCTTTCTGTTTTCCCGGTATCGCAGGGCGTAGGGAAACGCGGCGCAAACCGGGAACAGATAAATGAAGGAGCTGAAAAGCGTGGACGCGCCGAATACATAGAGAAAGCTTCTCGCGCCCCACCAGACCAGATCGCCGAGAACATAGATCCCGCAGCACAGGAGCGCCCCCTCGGCAAAGCGCAGCGTCAGGAAGGTCTCTTTCAAAAACACGCAGATTCGATGCAGAACATTCCGCCGTGCCGGCGCGGCCGCTGTTTTGGCCTTTTCACTTCGGTTCACCAGATCACTTCCGTTCCATCCAGCGCGTGAATCATCATCGCCGGTTGATCGCAGCTCCTCGCTGTGTAGATGCTCCAGACGGGGTAAAAATGATACGTCGGGGAAAACATGCCTGCCGTGTAGCGATGCCAGACATCGTACTCGAGCAGTATGCCGGTGATTTCCGTCATCCTCTCTTCGAGAACCAGCATCTGATTGAGGTGTTGCTCATACTGCGCCAGCGCCTGCTCCGGCGGGATGGGTTCGCCGCCCCGCTGCTGTTGCGGCGCCTTAAACCGGCAATCGCCCGTGTCGATCTCCATGATCTGCTGCTGCGTCATGCGCACGCGGATGGATGTCCGGCAATCGTTGAGGCTGGCGTCGCTGGTTCCCATGCTGGCCGCCTTTAAGCGCATGCCGTTCAGATACGTGGGCATTTGAATTTCCAGTATCGCGTCCGCTTCCTCAAACGTATGGGGTTCTTGGTCGAACTGTAACCGGTCGTACTCACTTTGCATCGCAAAGACGTCCCAGTAGGCAACTGCCTCCGGCTCCCCGAACGCAATGCCCATGTTCTCCAGGATGGCAAACGCCTCCTCTACCCGCGACCCAAAGTCCGTCTGCGCAATCAAGGGGATTTCCCGCCAGGGGAGCTGATATCCGCGATATACGTCTGTATATGTATCATGGAGCCCGGATATCCACGCGCCCGCCCGGGTGAACTGATCCAGCTTCTCCAGATCCGCCCCATAGCGCAAGCACGCAGGCGAAAAATGCACGTGTTTTGTGCCAATGATGTACGAATGGGTGTACTCCCTGTTGATGTGTTTTTCCTCCATCGCCTCGCCCGCGTGGTCCAACAGGGCATAGATCCGTTCGGCGTCCTCGCGCACGCCGATGTATCCTTCGGCGGTCAGCTCATACACCGGCTCCCCGGGAACCGGGGAGACCACGGCCGTGCCCGCGTAGCGCGTGCCGTGCACATCCAGCGTGTAGTCAAAGGGCTGAACCTCCAAAGGAATGCATGATTGCGCCAAGCCACAGGCGGACCCTGCCAGCAGGAGCAGGCTCAGCATCAGCCCTTTCGCCATGAATGTCATGAAATCGCGCCCCCTTTCCTGTGCAAGACAGAGCAGGACGGCTTGTCCTGCTCCGTCCTTGTGTTACGGATTCCAGTTGCCCCTCACAGAGGCAGTGGAGACGGGAGAGTTCGAGCGATGGGCAATGCGGAGCACGTAATCATACCCGTTGCGAAGCAGCGCGTTTCCATATCCGTCCATGCGCGTGGGCAGGGTAAAACTGCCCGCTCCGGTAAACGGTCGGGTGTCAGACGCATTCACGCCATCCGGCTTGCGGACGGTTGCCTGGAAGATGGCGCGGCTGGAGGATGCATAGGTCGCGCTGCCACTGGCCGCTGACCCGGTTCCCGTGGTTTTCGTGGCGGAGCCGGCGTTAGCGCCAACACCCTGGTTCAGAGAACCTGTGGAGAAAGAAGCCGCCATTGCCGCGCAGCTCAGAGAGAACAGCATCGTTACAACGAGGAAAATACAAACCATCTTTTTCATGAATAATCCTCCCTGCTTTTGTTTTTTACTAAAACCATCCATCATACGACAACGTTTTCAAAATTTGCATCCGTTTTTGTGAGAAATTATTGCGGCATCGGAAAACCTTCCGCAAAGCGAACATGGTTCAAGGGAATCCCCTCCTTTGACTTATCACACCATGAATTCATCAATACACGCTGGAGCTGCTGTAGCTCTTGACCGTATCGACCTTGTTTCCTTCGCTGCCATAAATCGTTGCAACGGCATAAGCGCGGTATTCCGTACCCTTTTGCGCTGTGCAGGAAGCGCTTGCTTCCCGGCCACCGCTTCCCGAAGCCTTGGTCGTCCATCCGCTCCCGCTCTTGGCCTGCACATAGACAGTTGTACTCGCGGTACATCCCACTTCGAGTTTCTTTACTCTACTTTCACCAATTACTTTTCCTCCCGAAAAACTCAGTACAGCCCGAACGGAATTTCCACTTTCAGCAAATGGCATAATTTCTTCTGAACAGGCAACAGACAGGCAGAGCGCCAGAAGCAAAGCCATACACAGGACACTTGCTACGACTCGATGCATTTTCATGGGAAAAACCTCCTCAATTGCTTCTCACTATATAAGACAACTGAGGAAGCCAAAACGGGACAAACTTTTTTCATTTTTTGAGTATTTTTTTGACGCTGCGGGCGATTTTGATCGTTTCCTCCTTGGGTATCCCACTGGTATCCACGCTGAACCACTTTTCCCCGTTGTCCCACGTGATACCGACGTAATAATCCGCTTCATTTTCCGGATGCTCGGTCTCAATCACGACAGCGGTCTGCCCGTTGATGTCCATATACGAGATGACCGCGCCTTCAATGCCATAAACTCCTGTGGTATTCGAACTGGCTTCATCAAAACTGACCACCTGCATACCGGATTCAGACGTGTACTCAATACATGGATTTACAACGGAAGTGCTTCTCCACGTCACCTCAAGGCCCTCCGGCAGGTACGACGGGAAGTACTCGCCCGGCCAGTCCGCCGGCACGTTAAACGCGGCACCCTCGTCTTCCACCAGATTCATCTGCATGACGCCCTCATCCCAGTCGATACGGATGAGCATCTTCATCACCGCTGAGCGGATGAATTCCACGTTCGCTATCGCAAAGGGTGTGGCCACAGCGACAGCCAGCACCACGCAGGCCGCAATTTCTACAACCCGCGGCACGATCCGCCGCAGGCGGACGCTCCGGCTTCTGCGCCGCGCAGCGCGTTCCTCCCGGTCAATCTGCGCCCGCATCCGCCTCAAAAGCCGCTCTGCCCGCTCCTGTTCCTGCGGCGTCTCTGGCGTTTCGCTCTGCGCCATCCATTCCTGTGTCCACAGCGCGGCCTCCTGCGCGAAGGCCAGACGGATCATCTGATCCAGATGCGCGTCCTGAATCTCCGGAAAATTCAAACGATTCTCATTCATCGTCCTTCTCCTCCTGATAGACCTTCTGCCGGATTCGCTCCCGCCCCCGATGGATGTACCGCCGGACGCTGTCCACGCTGATGCCCATCAGCTGCGCAATCTCCGCATCCGTCCTGTCCAGATCAAACTTGAGCTGAATCGCCATGCACTCGCGCTCGGGCAATTCGCGGATGGCCATGCGCACCCGATCCAGTTCCTCGGACAGGACGATCTTTCCTTCCGTGTTGTCCCTGCCGGGTACCTGACAGATGACCGCGTCCGGCATGTGCAGGAATTGGCTGTTCATTCGCTGATGCTTTTTCAGGTAGTTGAGCGACGTGTTTCGAACTGTCGAAACGATGTACAGACGCAGCGCATTTTTCTCCATGCCGCGCAGTTTATCGATCTTTTTGTATAAGGCGATGAGGCTATCCGAGACGATCTCGTCCGCGTCCGCGCTTTGCGGCACGATGCCAAAGGCCGTCACCATCATCAGCCTATGATGCTCCACAAAGAGCCACTCCATATAATCCCGGTCCGCTCCCTCCGGCATGACCGCGATCACCAGCGGCAACATCATCCTGTTCGCCCTCCCGTTTTAATACTAATTCTTGTTAAAATGGCTTAATCCGCGCACCATCTTTTTCGCTCTGACTTTGCCTCGTTCCGTTCAACGTACCTCCAGTACGCCTCACTTCACTTGGCTTCGTCAGAACAAAAAATCTGATGCGCTCTGTTAAGCATTTTAACTGCGAATTAGTATAACGCCATATGGGTTTGTAAATTTCAGATGTCATAAGAAAAGGGATCGCGGCAAAAATCGCCGCGACCCCTTTTTTTGTTGGCCGTAAATTTTTTCGGACTTCGGCGGAAGTGCAGCCCGCTCTCACCTTCGCCGCAGCCCCTTGGGATAGTGGTTTTTCATCAGGCCGCCCGCCTGCTTGCCCCAACCGAGCGAAACGCCCTCGCAGCAGAGCAGGGTGTAGCCGCCGGGCAAGTCGCCGAGCGACAGCGTTTCGCCCGCCTGATAGGCCAGCGCCTGCGTCTGCGTCAGGCTTGCGGTTCGCGCGGCTTCCTCCGGGCGCAGCGCCATGGCCAGCGCATGATCCGGCTCGCTGCGTTTCCCCTCCGCATGCGCGAGCAAAAGCCCCGTGCGCAGCACGCGCAAGCCGCTGAGCCGCTCGATGGAAATCCCCTCCGGCAGCATCCAGAGCGCGTCGCCCGCCGCATACAGCCGCTCCGGCGCGAACGCATCGGAAAACACATCCGGCAGGGCGATGGGCGCGGGCGCTTTGCCCTTGGCGGCGGCGCGGGCGGGCGCTTTCCGCTGGGGCGCGGCCTGAACGGGCGCGTCGGCTTCGTCAGCTCCGTCGGCTTTTTTCAGGCGGCTGACAAAATGCCCCTCGCCGCGCATCTCGTGCGGATAGAGGTGCAGATAGCCGTCCTTCGCCTCGGGCAGACCCGGCAGGGCGAACGGCACGAGCGAAAACTCCGGGTGCAGCGCCAGAAAGCGCCGGAGCACGCCCTCGTTCTCCGTGTCGTTGAACGTGCAGGTGGAATAGACCATCGTGCCGCCGGGGCGGAGCATCTTCGCGGCCTGCGCCAAAATCTCCATCTGGCGGTCGGCGCAGCGGCGCGGGGCGTCGGCGTCCCATTCATCGCGCGCTTCCGGCTGGCGGCGGAACATGCCCTCGCCGGAGCAGGGCGCGTCCACCAAAATGCGGTCGAAAAACGCGGGGAAGCGCGGCGCGAGCGCATCCGGCATGGCGCTGAGCACAACGGCGTTGCGAACGCCCATGCGCTCGATGTTGCGGGAGAGAATCTGCGCGCGGCTGGGGATGGGCTCGTTGCAGCAGAGCAGCCCGCGCCCCGCCATCAGCGCGGCGATCTGCGTGCTCTTGCCGCCGGGCGCGGCGCAGAGGTCGAGCACCCGCTCGCCGGGCTGGGGATCGAGCGCGGTGACGGCGGTCAGGGCGCTCGGCTCCTGCATGTAAAACAGGCCGCCCTCGTGCAGCGGCGACAGGCCGGGGCGCGCGTCGCCCTCGACGAAATACGCGCCCTTCGCCCATGGGACGGGCGCGCCGAGTCCCTCGATGGGGCAGGGCGGCGTTCCGCCCGGGCGGAGGAGCAGATTGACGCGCAGCGCGCGGGTATACGGCTGATTCAGCGCGTCAAGATACGCAAAAAAGCCTGCTTCACCGAGCAGGCGTTTCATTTGTTCTTCAAATTCTTTCGGCAATGGCTGCATATTACATGACGTTCTCCTGCGGGTTATTGGGGGAAACATGATCGCGCACGCGGACGGCGCACAGGCGGCGGCGCTCGTCGATGCCGGATTCCACAACGTAGAATTTGCCGACGGAGCAGGCCGAGTTGAACACGGATTCCGTCGTGGTCAGGATGCAGAACACGTTTTGCGATGTGCGCGAAACCATGTGGCGAAAGAGCACGTTCGGCGGGGTCAGCCCCGCGCGCTCGATCTTCCGGGCGAAGCGGCGATAGGCGGTGTTGGCGCGCGCCGCATCGTGAAAGACGTCGGGCGAAAGCACAAGCCGACAAAGCCCGCCCTCGATCTGGCTGGACGTCTGATAGCGCCCCTCCCAGGGGCGATCCTCGGGCCAAGCGACGATATCGACAATCGCCCTGCCCGTTTCAATCGTTCTCACCTGTTTGCCTCCTTCCGTCGTATCCAAAACCGTTTGGCAGAAAAACAAACCTTTCTGTGTATATGTTCATAATTGATTATAACACGGACGCTTTGCGCGGACAAGGAAAAAAGCAAAATTCCCATGATTTTACGGCAAAAACGGCGTAAATCATGGGAAAATTCGTGAAATCAGGCGGTTGCGGCGGAAATGGCGGCGACGCAGCCCTCGCCGACGGCCTTGGCGACCTGTAGCGGCAGGCCGGTGCAGTCGCCCGCGGCGAACACGCCGGGCAGATTCGTCTGCATCCTGCGGTCTACGCGGATGAACGCGCCGTCCATCTCAAGCCCCGGCAGCAGCGCGGAGAGCGCCGCCGCCTCGCGGAAGATGAAAACGCCGTCAAACGGCAGGTCTTCGCCCCCGGCGCGAAGGCCGGAAACGGAAGCCTCGCCCAAAATCGCCTCCGGCTTTTGGCCGCTGACGACGATGCGGGGGTCGAGCGCGTCCTCCGGCTTGCCGAAATAGACGACCTCGCGGCAGAGCCCGGCGAGGAAATTGGCCTCGCTTACGGCTTCCGGCCCCTGCGCGATCACGGCGACGCGCCTGCCCCGGTAGAGCATGCCGTCGCAGGTGCCGCAATAGCTGACGCCGCGGCCGAGCAGCTCGTTTTCGCCGGGGAGCAGCTTGGGCTGTTTGGCGCCGGTGCAGAGGATGACGCGCCGCGCCTCGATGAAGTCCGCGCCCAGCGAGAGCGCGAACGAATCGCCCATGGCGATCACCTGATGGACGACGCCGGGGCGCAGCTCCGCGCCCAGCGCCTGCGCCTGATTCGCCATGGCGCTCAGCAGGTCGCGCCCGGAGATATCGGGCAGGCCGGGATAGTTGGCGACGTGCTCCGCGCGGACGAGCCAGCCGGTATTCTGGCCGATGACGACGACGGATTGATCGCGCTTTCTGGCGGTGATGGCGGCGCTGTATCCGGCCGGCCCCGCGCCGATGACGGCGATGTCGATCATGCGTCAGCCTCCGCCGGGGAAAGGCGAACCTCGTGCCCGTGCAGCATGACGGTCAGCGCTTCGCCGGAAAGCAGCTTCAGCCCCGTGCCCTCGCGGGAGACGCTGACCTCGATCAGCCGGCCGCGATAGACGATCTTGAAGGCGTAGCCGTCCCACCCGTCGGGGAGCTGCGGGTCAAAGCTCAGGCTGCCGGTCAGCGTGCGCATGCCCGCAAAGCCCTGCACGATGGAAAGCCAGCTTCCGGCCATCGAGGTGATGTGCAGGCCGTCGCAGGTGTCGTTGTTGATGTTATCCAGATCGAGGCGCGCCGTGCGGCGGTACAGCTCCTGTGCCTTTTCCAGCTTGCCCAGACTCGCGGCCAGAATGCTGTGCACGCACGGGGACAGGCTCGACTCGTGCACGGTCATCGGCTCATAGAAATCGAAGTTGCGGCGGATGGTCTCCTTGTCGTAGAGGTGCTCGAGGAAATACAGCCCTTGCAGCACGTCGGCCTGCTTGATGAAGCAGGAGCGCAGAATCCGATCCCAGCTCCATTTCTGGTTCAGCGGGCGATCCGCCGGGGAGAGCGCGTCGGCGGGCATCAGATCCTTGTCAAGGAAGGTATCGTGCTGCACGAACACGCCCAGCTCCTCGTCGTAGGGCAGGTACATCTTTTCGCTGATCTCGCGGAAGCGGCGGATCTCCTCGGCGTTCACGCCGAGCGTCTGCGCCTTTTCGCGCGGGATGAGCATGAGCTGCTCGGCGGTGTAGGCCAGCTCCCAGGCGGTCATGCGGTTGGTGTACCAGTTGTTGTTGACGTTGTTTTCGTATTCGTTCGGGCCGGTTACGCCGTGGATCATGTATTGATTCGCGCGCTTGGAATAATGCACGCGCCCCGCCCAGAACCGCGCGATGCCCAGCAGCACGTCGATGCCGTATTGATCGAGGTAGCTGCGGTCGCCGGTGTACTGCGTGTAGGCGTAGATGGCGTAGGCGATGGCGTTGTTGCGGTGAATCTCCTCGAAGGTGATTTCCCACTCGTTGTGGCACTCGACGCCCGTGAACGTCACCATCGGATAGAGCGCGCCCGGCAGACCCTGCTGACGCGCGTTGTGGTACGCGCCGTCGATTTGCAGCCAGCGGTATTTGAGCAGATTCTGCGCGACTTCCTCGCCCGCGATGGCGGTGTACATGGGCAGGCAGTAGGCCTCCGTGTCCCAATAGGTCGCGCCGCCGTACTTTTCGCCGGTGAAGCCCTTGGGGCCGATGTTGAGCTGCGCGTCCTCGCCGTAATAGGTGGAGAAGAGCTGGAAGATGTTGAAGCGGATGCCCTGCTGGCCGGCTACGTCGCCGTCGATGCGCACGTCGGCCTTTTCCCAGCGGCGCGCCCACGCGCGCTCCTGCTCGCGGCGCAGCGCGTCGTAGCCCGCTTCCTGCGCGCTGAGCACGCCCGCCGTCGCGGCGCCGGTCAGCTCGTCATCCTTGTGGTCGCGGTCGGTCGCCACGCAGACGAACTTGTCGCAGCCGACGGTCTGCCCGGCTTCGACGTCGAAGACGAACTTGCGGGAGACATAGCCCTCCTCGACGGTGACGCGGTTCTTCTTCGGCTTTTCGGTCGGCACGGCGGCCATTGCGCCGCAGACGGCGAAGCGCGGCGTGCCGAAGGGGTTTTCGCGGGTACGGGTGCGCACGGTGAGCACGCCGTTTTTATCCTCGTCCTCGCCCTCGAAGAGCCAGAAGGTCTCGTCGTAGTTGGAATCCTCGTTGCGCACGTCCGCCTCGATGGCGGGGATCAACGCGACCTTGCAGTCGTAATCCGCCGTCACGCGGCAGCGCAGCGCCATCAGCTCCGGCCTCGCCACGGAAACGAAGCGCTCGAAGGAGACGCGCACCGTGCCCTTTTCGCGGCGGATGACAAATTCGCGGGTGAGCACGCCCGCGCGCATATCCAGCACGCGGGAGAAGGAAACCACGTCGTCCTCGTACAGATCGATGTCCTCCCTGTCGATGCGAACGCGCAGGGAGATGATGTTCATCGCGTTGATGACCTTGCCGAAATACTGCGGATAGCCGTTTTTCCACCAGCCCACGCGCGTCTTATCCGGGAACCAGACGCCCGCCAGATAGGTGCCGCGGTGGCTGTCGCCGGAATAGCGCTCTTCAAAGTTGCCGCGCATGCCCATGTGGCCGTTGCCGATGGAGGTCATGGATTCGGACAGGCGCATGTCGTCCTTGTGCAGCTCGGTTTCAATCAGCCGCCAGGGATCAAATTCAAAAATTGTTTTCATGGTGATATCCTCACGATACAGCTTAAAAATTCCATCTATCATACAGCATGCCCCTGGGAGGACAGCGGCCATGCCATATTTCAAAAAAAGCCGCAAGCTGATTGCGGCCCTTTAGTTAGTCGTTTTCCTGATGAACGATCGGGATTTTGACGACCACCTTGCGGTAGTGCTTCTGGAACTCGTGATGGCAGGCGGCCTTGTGGCCGTCGCTGGGGAACATCACGTAGAACATGCCCGGCCGGATGGAGACAGACGTTGACGTGCCGGTATAGAAATAGTTGTCGTGCTCCGGGTCGTCCGTCGTCGCGTTCAGCTCCTGAATATGCGCCCAGGACATGCGCTCGCCGCCGGCGATGCAGTACTGAAGGTCGATGTATTTCTTGTGGGCTTCCAGCGAAACGGTGTCCATCTGGCGGGTGTCGCCCTCGGAAACCGTCGCGAACAGGCCGTTTTCAAGCTCGTAACGGCCGGGCTCGAGATCAGGCGCCTCAGCGAGGAATGCGAACGCCAGCTCCATATCGGGATGAAGCGGGTAATAACGCTCCTGTTCCTCGATGCGGTCAATAATCACGGGGGATCAGCCTCCTTCGTTCATTGCGTGTTTTTGCGTGTCTGCGTATAGAAAATGGCGTAATATTCAGCCGTGTGCGAAAGGGTTGTCTCCGGCCGGCCCTTTCGGAAGCCTGCCGGGCTTCAGCCCCTTTATTATAAGGCAATATGAATGCAACGTCAAGCCAAAGGTTATGCAAAAAGGCCAAAGCCTCACGCGCCCGCGGCCATGGCCGCGGCCTGCCGCGCCGCATCCTCCACCAGCGCCTGCATGCTGACCCCGTGCGCGCCCGCGACATGGGTGCCGCAGCGCTCGGTGGGCACGAGAATCCGGGTCGCGCGGCTGGAGCCGACGCTGGCGGCCATGTCGCCGGTGATTTCGCCCATCATGGAATCCTTGAGCACCAGCGCGATGGGCGCGATGAGGATATCCGCGTTCTGCGCCGCCCAGCGGACGGCGTTTTCGCCGGTTGCGCCGCGCTGCGCCCCGGCCTTGAGCATGGCGGCGGTCGCCATGGCGTTGGTGCCCACGCAGAGGAGCTGTGCGCTCTGCGGCAAGAGGGGCAGAAGGGCGGAAATGATGGCGCGGCCGATGCCGCCGCCCTGTCCGTCCAAGACGATAATGGTCATATGAAAGCCTCCGTCGTTTGATTGAGGGGAGAACGGTTACATCCGGGCGGCCGGTCATCACCGCCCCGAAGGAAAAGCGCGTCAATCCGCCGAAACCGAACAGGACAAAAGGAAGGAGAAGGAAAACGGACGGGCGCACCGCGAAAAGCGCTTGTATTCGTTTAGTTTACAGGTTTCGGGCGCGGCTGTCAAGCGGCAGAAAATTGCGCGGCAGGCGCGCAATTTCATTGAAAAGGGACGCATCCTGTGTTATACTGAACCGAAACGACAAATGTAACCGTCGCGCGGGCGCGAAAGCGCCGGACGCGCGCGGAATCACGGGGGAAAGGGAGACGGTCATGCGAAAGAAACGCGGATGGCGGCGCGCCGCGGCGCTCGCCCTGTCGGCTGTGCTGCTTGCGGGCACGGCGCTGGCGCTGTACGACGCGATATGGCCGCAGCAGAGCGGCACGGACGTGCTGACCTCCAAGAGCCTCGTGGTGGACGCGGGCAACGCGGCGCAGGGCTATATTCTGGCGCACGGCAAGGAAAACAAAAAGCGGCTCAAGCTGCGCGTGACGCAGGGGCAATACAAGCTGACCTATGATTTGAACACGGCGGGGGAATACGAGGTCTTTCCGCTGCAGCTCGGCGATGGCAGCTACACGGTGGAGCTGTTTGAAAACGTCTCCGGCAAAAAATACGCCGCGGAGGGCAAGGTGACGGTGCGCGTCAAGCTGGATGACCCCTACGCGCCGTTCCTCGTGCCGAACCAATACGTCCATTATACGCAGGATACCGAGGCCGTCAAGACCTCTTACGCGCTTTGCGAGGGCATGACGGACGATCGGGAGATCTTTGAAACGATTCGCGGCTACATCAAGGCCAATTACATGTATGATTACGTGAAGGCGGCGACGGTTGCGGGCGGCACCCTGCCGGATATTGACGGCTGCTATGAAAAGAAAATGGGAATCTGTCAGGATCTGGCGGCGCTGGCGGCCTGTATGCTGCGCGTGCAGGGCGTGCCGACGAGGCTGATGGTCGGCTATGCCGGAAAGATGTACCACGCATGGAACAGCGTCGTCATCGACGGCGAGGAGGTGCTCTACGACCCGACGCTCGAGCTGAGCGCCATCGAGAGCGGGCAGACCTACACCACGGAGCGGTATTATTGAGCGCGGCGGCTGCGGAAAACCGAGCGGGAAAGCGCGAAATTTCGAATGTTCGATTCGAATTCGAAAGGAAAGGATGCACATCATGGCAAGCAAGGATCACGGCCTGACGCCCATCGAGCTGAGCAGCTTCTGCTCGGAAATCGCCCTGATGCTGGGGGCGGGCATGCCGCTTTACGCGGGCATGGAGGCGCTTGAAAAGACGTATGAAGACGACGCGCACGCGGCGCTGTATCGCGGCGTCAGCGAAACGCTGACGCAGACCGGCTCGCTGCGCGACGCGCTGGAGAGCGCGCACGTTTTCCCGACCTATCTGGTGGAGATGTGCGGCGTGGGCGAGCGTACGGGCCATCTGGAGGACGTGATGCGGGGGCTTTCCGTCTATTACGAGCGGGAAAGCCGGATTCGTCAGGCCGTCCGCAGCGCGGTGACGTATCCGCTGGTGCTGGCGGTGATGATGGTGCTGATTCTGCTGGTGCTGATTCTCAAGGTCATGCCGGTGTTCCGCACCGTGCTGGGCAGCATGGGCGTGACGATGACCGAGACGGGCAGCGTGATGATGAGCGTCGGCACGGCGCTGGGCTGGGTGGTGCTGGCGCTGGTGCTTGTCTTCGTGCTGGCGGCGCTGGTCTGCGTGCTGCTGCTCAGGAGCAAAAAGCGCGACAGGGCGCTCGCCGCGCTGAAAAAGGCGTTCCCGCCGCTGCGGCGGCTGAGCATGCGGCTGGCTTCCTCCCGCGCGGCCTCCGTGCTGGCGATGATGCTTTCCAGCGGCTTCCCGCTCGAACAGGCGCTTGAAATGGTGCCGCTGGTTCTGCCGGACGAGGAGGCGGCGGGCGAAATCGCCCAGATCCGCGAGAAGATGGGCGAGGGCGTTTCCTTCTCCGACGCGCTGATCGGCAGCAGATTGTTTGACGAAATCCACCGCCAGATGCTGCGCATGGGCATCGCCGCCGGGCGCGAGGATCAGGTGATGGCCAAGATCGCCGAGACCTACGAGCAGCAGGCCGAGGAGGGCATTTCCGATCTGGTTTCCATCATCGAGCCGACGATGGTGGCCGCGCTGTCCATCGTCATCGGCGCGGTGCTGCTGTCCGTGATGATGCCGATGGCCGGGATCATTTCCAGTATTTTGTAAAAACTCCTTCCGTCACGCCTGCGGCGTGCCAACCTTCGGCGTTTTTCATCGTTTGAATCCGCCGCAGGCGGCAACGATTTCAAACGTCCCTCGAGGAGGGAGGTTTTATTCTCACACGAACATTGTTTTTTGAGATAATGGTTCCTGCTTCGAGGAAGCTGACCGAAGGCGTTTTGCGGCGGATTTAACTAGAGTTTCTTTTTAGAAAAAAGGGCGAAAGGAGGGGCTTCGCGTGAAAACCGGAAAGCATACCCTTGCGCGCGGCCTCGCGCTGACGCTTGCCGTGTTCGCCGCGCTTTTCTGCGGCGCGGTGGCGGCGGTTCAGCAAATCGGCGCGTCTTCGGAAAGCATGGAGGAGCGGCTGGTGCTCGACGCGGTTCGCAGCGCGGCGCTGACCTGCTACGCCGTGGAGGGCGCGTATCCCCAGTCGCTGGAAGCGCTCAAGCACGGCTACGGGCTGGCCTATAACGAGGATGCTTATATCGTCGTCTACGACGCGTTTGCCTCCAACGTCATGCCGGATATTCAGGTGCTCAGGAAAGGGGCGGAGCGGCCGTGATGAAGACGAAAAGCCACAGCATCTCCGGCGCGTTCGTGTTCACGCTGCTGGGCGCCTTTGCGGTGTTTTCCATGCTGCTGGTCGTGCTCAGTGCGCAGGCATACCGCACGACGGTGGACGGCGCTTCGGCGCACACCCGCAAGCGGATCGCGGCGGCGTTTGTGCGCAACGCGGTGCGCGCGCAGGACGAGCGGGGCGCGATTGCCGTGGAAGACAGGGACGGCCTGCCGGTGCTGGCGCTGAGCAGCGAATGGGACGGCGAGCGCTATGTGCAGTATATCTACGGCTATCAGGGGCAGCTCTGCGAGCTGTTCACCGCGGCCGAGTATGATTTTGTGCCGGAGGACGGCGAGCCGGTCTGCGCCGCACAGGCGTTTGAGCCGACGCTGGAGGGCGATTTGCTGACCATCCGCGTGACGGACGAGACCGGCCACGTTTCCACGGTGTATATCGCGCGCCGGTGCGCGCAGTAAGGGGATGGCGATGGTGAAGCATAACCGGCAGAATACCCTGCTGATGGAGATTCTGATCGTGGTGCTGTTCTTCGCGCTCTGCTCCACGGTGATTTTGAACGTGTTCGTCGGCGCGCATAACCAGAGCGAGCGGGCGGGCGCGCAGGCCGACGCGCTGATTGCGGTAGAGGAGGCCGCTCTGGATGAGGGGCTGGCCCCCTTCCGAGAGCAGCTGCAAGGCAAGCGGGTCTACATCGGCGGCGGTGAGGTCCGTGTACTGGCAACTGCCTCCATCGCCCAGGACTTAGGGTTGGAGATCGTTGGCCTGAAAGGCCACCATGTAGACGAGTTCCTGTTACCTCTGTTCGAGACGCTGGACAACGCAGACGAGATCCCCATCAACATCGCCACCCAGCATCCCTTTGAGCAGGCCAACATCATTGAACGTGTGAAACCGGACGTGATCATCATTCACACAGGCGGCAACAGCATTTCTGCTAAGCATGGCCTGCCGCTACTGCCCCTATTCAGCCCGTCTATTAACTATCTGGGCTATTCCGGTGAGTATGAGATGGCAAGGCGTCTGGTTCGGATTATCCGCAATCCTTCTTTCAACCGCCACTTGAGCCAATTCTGCCCAAAGCCATTTAAACAGAGCTGGTATGAGGAAAATCCATTCAAATATATCAAGGAAGGATAACGTATTGATCAGATCATTTAACGTATTCTGGAAGTGTTAGAAGAACACCGCCAGGAAATCATCGACTTTGTACAGGACATTTACAATCACGCCGAGCTTGGTTACAAAGAGCATCGGACCTCATCGGCCTTCGTGGAAGCGATGCGACGGCTGGACTTGCCGATACAGACTGACTTGGCCATTACAAAGCCTATCTAAATCCGGACAAAGTAAGTACCGCGCGGATTTCTAAACAGGACCACGCAATCCAGAGATTAGAATATAAAATCCACAAATCCCGGGTGAAACATAACAGAATGATTTAAGGTTTCCTATTGTTTTCGGCACGGCTTGACATTTCCTAAAAACTAAATATATCGGCAAGGCGGCAGTGTTGGCCTGCTATAACTTGAATGAAAGGGGATGATGTAGCCGCCTGTGTGCCGGCCGCGTGAGCGGACAAGGGAAAGAGGTGCGTAGTGGGTAATGCCATCTACTGCATTAAGCTATACCGCTGTCTGAACCAGCCGAGACACACCGCTTTTTTTAGGACAAAGAGAGGGAGATCTACCCACTTCCGTAAGAGTGGGCGTGTAAACCATGCATCCAGTGGTGAAAAACCGCCGCCTGCGGATGGCCCAATATCCCTTTGCGGACTTCTTAATGCTTATCCACTAAGAGCTGCCGGCAGCCTGCTTATTTGCAGGGACGGCGGCTCTTTTTCTGTCATATGGCGCCTGGTCAGGTGTCGTGGCCCTCCGCTTCTGGAATTTTGATTTTTCAAAATTTCAGAAAACGGAGGAACGCCACATGGCGAAAAACGATCAGTATAGCCCTGATTATAAGAAACTCTATCCCGGAATCGAAATCCGGCCCGAAATACTCGCCGTTTTAAAGCAGAGTGATCGCAAGATGAAATACATAGACGTGGAACTCAAGACGGAACGTTTCATCCACAGCCAGGAGAAGCAGACGGCGGTCTTCCTTCCCAGCCGCGAAGACTCCTATGACCGCATGTGCGAAGATGAGCACATGCAGTTTGCCTCAGATGGGGACTTGCCAGAGGACGAAATGCTTCACAATGAGAAAATCCAGCTACTGCGTGCCGCTCTGCTGGATCTGGAACCAGACGAGGCTGCTTTGATCCGTGCCCTGTTTTATGAGGGGCTAAGTGAACGGAAGTACGCAAAACAACTTGGGATTTCCCAGAAGGGCGTTAACAAGCGGCGAAAAAAGGTCCTGGGCAAGCTACGTGCGTTGCTTGATAAGAAAAAATAAATAATAATTTTTGAGATTTTGGTTCTCAACTGTTTTCGTCAAGAAAAGAGTTAAGCAAAAGGGCGCGAAAAAGTTAAGCAGAAGTAGCACCTCTGTTAGGGTTGGGTGTGAGAAGGAGCAAAAGGAACTGTTTAATGCTCCAGTGCGAAACTTTATGTGCCCATTTTATATTTTCATAATCAGGATAAAGAAAACACCTCCCAAATCGTGCCCTAACGCAAGACAATAGGCGCTCTTTTGTGAGAGAAATTCCATACGTGCAGAGGAATCGACATTTTTCACAATGCCAATTTGAATTGGCAGAAATTTCTTGGCAATTATTATATCCTTTTCATAGAGGGGGTATAAAAATTGCTAAAGACAAATGCTGCCTGTAGGAATTATCCCCATATGATTCAAACGTTGGATGAAAGGATCTACTCACGGAGAAAACAAATGAAAATCTCTCAAGATACTCTGTCAGAACGGACAGGACTTACCCGCAACTGCATACAGCAAATGGAATGTTATGAGCATCTGCCGCAAACCAACACCTTGTTTGAATTAATGAGAGCCCTGAAATTCAGCGAGGAAGAGATCAAAGAATTTTGGAACGAGTACCAAAAAGCCTACCTTGCAGATACAGAGCTCCAAAGGAAGAGGGAAGAGGATCTTGCAACTGTATCATAGGACGGATTTTGTAGGGGAAATTTATGATTTGTTATACCATCTCGGCATCACGGCAAACTATACAGGCTTTTTCCAAACTGCCTTTGCGGTGCATTTATGTATGGAGCAGCCGGAGCGTCTGCTGCTGGTCACGAAATGGGTCTACCCGGATGTAGCGAGGCAGTACAAAACCAACTGGAAGGCGGTGGAACGCAATATCCGCACTGTGAACGGGATCGTATGGGAGCAAAACCGTCCTTACCTGGAGGAACTGGCAGGTCGGGGACTGCCGCATAAGCCCAGCAATGCGCAGCTGCTGGCGATTCTGTCATACAGCCTGCTGTCACAGTGTACCGACCCTCTGGCGGTGCATGGATTGGGTGAGGCGGTAACTCTCGCCGGAGAAGATCACGATATGGGAGTGGTGGATCAGGCGGTCAATGAGGGCTGCGGTAAGGCGGTTGTCACCAAAGACGGTATTCCACTGGCTGAACTCCAGGTTGGAGGTAATGATGAGGCTCTTCCTTTCATAGCAGTCGGAGATCACCTGGAAAAGCAACTCGGCGGCGTCCTTGTGGAGTGGGACAAAGCCAATCTCGTCAATGACGAATAGTTCTGCCTTCCGCAGAGTTCCGAGGAACGCGTTGAGCGTTCCTTTATTATTTCGCTCCAGAAGAAGGTTGGCAAGGGAAGCTGCGGTAAAGAACCGCACATGGCGGCCTTGCTGGCAGGCTTTTAAGGCAATGGCTGTGGCCAGGTGGGTCTTGCCCGTCCCCACGGAGCCCAGAAAAATCAGGTTCTCTTTGCTTTTCAGGAAATCCAATTCCGCCATGTACTCTCGGGTCGATCCGTTGGGCAGCTCAATGCTTTGGTTCCAGACAAAATCCTCTAATGTCTTAATGACCTGGGATCCGGCAGTCTTTACCATCCGGTTGATCCGGTTTGCTTCCCGTTCCCGCAGTTCCAATTCCAGCAGTTCTTTCACGTACTGCTCCGGATTATCACAGTAGGAGATGTTCCGCCACTCCTTCGCCAAACCGCCCAGCTTCAGTGTCCGCATATACTGCTCGATTTGCTCAGTCATAGTCCGCACCTCCCGTTAAACCATCGTAGGCAGTAAGTTTGGGTCATAGTGCAGACATGGTGTCGGCGTTCGGAATTTCAATGGTTCCGGCCTGAATTCACGTCTGGAGAGCATGTAATAATACTGCCGGATGCTGTCCGGGTCAGTCCTTCCGTTTTCAGTGGCCAGTGAGACCGCATCCTCGCAGAGCTCCGCATTCCCGTCTCTCACAATTTCATCCAGCAGCCGCAGTGCATCCTTCCGTTCCCGTCCTCTGGACTGGGACAGCAGTTCCCGCCACAGCTTAGGGAGTTGTTGGAAGAAACGGGTGTGTTCCACCGCACCTGGCTTTTTCATCAAGGTACCAACATACTGCTTCCAGTCATAGATCTCTTCGTCTTTTCCGTAGCTTCTGGGGTAATTGCCTGCCGACTGGTGGTCATGGTAAAACTCAATGTGGTCAAAGAAAACTTTTGCCTGTACAATTCTTCCCGCCAAAACCGGAGACAGTCCGTAGCGGTTGGTATCAATCACCGCAAACCCGTATTTGTTCACGCTCACCGCTTCGTACCGGAAGATGGAGAACGGATGCTCCGGCAGATTCAGTAAACTGTTCTGGTCTGCTGCCCACAGCTCCTGAATGGGCAGCTTATATTTGTAGTGGAGCCGTTTTGCGTCCTTCTCGCACCACTCCCACAGCCACTGGTTAAATTCTTCAAACGAGGTTATCGTTGGAATGGGAACAAATGCGTTCCTCCGGCTATACCCCACCTTGTTTTCCACATTCCCTTTCTCGTTCCCAGACGCCGGGTTGCAGAAATCCGCTTGAAATCGGTAATGTAACATAAATCGCCGGAATCCATCTGTCAGCACACGCTCGGTACCCTCCAGCACCTGGGCTACTGCTGTGGACAGGTTGTCAAACTTTAGACGGGGCGGCACTCCGCCAATGTATTCAAATATCCGCTGCAATCCTGTCAGCAGACATTCTTGGTTCTGAGATGGAAAAAACTGCGTGTAGCCCTTGTTGGACTGGGGAAATGACACCGTCAGCGCGTAGACTTTCTGCTCCTGGCCTTTGCCATCGTAGTAAATGCTCTCTCCAAAGTCTACCTGTCCATTTCCGGCCGGATGCGCTAAAGGCAGGTATCCCTCCGCCGCCAGCTTCATCACCAGCTTCTTCTTCCGCACATATCGTTTCACGCTGGAGTAACTGCCTGGGTATCCCTTTTCATCCCGCAGCCGGGCATAGATCCGTGTCGCTGTATGCCGCTGTTTTCGCGGGACTTTTCGATCTGCCTCCATCCACTCATCTATCACTGGGATATACGCCTGCAGAGCCGGATAGTTCTCTGCCTCCAAATTGGGCAGTTCTTCCTCATTCCAATCTTCCTTGTAGGCATATTTCTGGACGGTCTGGAAACTCAGTTTCGTCCGCCGGGCAATTTCACGCAAACTTACCTCTTCATTTTCGTATAAATCTTTGATATACTGTTGCTGAGCCATTCTTATCACCTTTCTGCTACCTCCTTTAGTCCTTAACAAACTAAGGGTAGCTGTTTTTTCAGGTGCTGACAATGGCTCTCTTTTTGCCATCCCTTCCGTTTAACTTTTCGTGACCTTTTGCTCTACTTTTATTTTACCGAAAACAGTTATAGCATTCAACTCCACACTTCAAAGAAAATCCGTCGTCAAAATGAATCACAAACACGTTGCGAATATACGTCCCGCAATGTTCGCAACATATACCAGCGTTCTTGGGAAGTTGATAATATTCAACCCACATTTTCATCTCCCTTTCTTTTGGCTAAAATGAACCACAGTGGCAATAATGATTTTAACAACTGCAACGACGATCAAAAAGATACCTAATTTCGCAAGCATGGTTGACAGTTCGGAAGAAAAAGTGTATTCTATGGGTGGGCGGTGAACCCGCCCATAGAATACGGTGTTTCGGCTTACGTTAGCTTATCAATTATCAGTAACGCAAGCCCCACAAGGAAGTCCACGATTGCGGTTATTACGATGGTGCGAACATCGACCCGCGATTTCGTGGGCTTTCTCTTTTTCTTCTTCACCTTTTCACCCCCTTTCTGATTATTATTATGCTCACGTGAGTATGAAAAGTCAAGGGGTATTTTGCACAAATATACTCACGTGAGATTATGCAATATTTCATACTTGCGTGAGTATGCTTTTTGTGGTATACTGAAAGCCGGGTAGTGTCAAGTAATCTATGAAAAACAGAGCCGAAAAAAACAGGCTCAAATGAACCTTGAAAATTGCAGATATGTTAGTTTTTGGCGGTGTCCGCCACCCTTGACGGCACACCAAAACAATGCTCTGAACGTCCTACCGACGGCGAAGAACTCAAGAACAGTTAGTTTTCTCCGTCTGATCCACAGCATTGTAGCATTGTTTTGGCGTGCCATCAAGGGCAAAGCCGGAAGCCGTGCTTCCGGTGGCTGTTTTCCCTTCCGGCTCAGAATCTAAGAACAGTTAGCGGCTTCGCCGTGCTGTTGCTTCAGGATGGTCTGCTGACCGAGGAAGATGAGAAGCTGCCACTTGCCGGGCATGTTGTCAGCACCCTGCAGCATTTCTACTTCGTTGAGGACTTTATATTTCTTGTGTTTATGGGGTCTGAGAAAGTTGTAGTATGCAACCCAGAGGGCAAGGTCATAATTAGCGCCGTCGATGTTATCAAAGCCGTTTGTGTGACGGTAAGAAGCCTTATAAGTGCGGTTGAGCCGCTCAATCATCTGCTTGAATGGGCGGTGTTCTGTAGAAACAGAATCGTCGTTGGTAAGCCCAATGACCTGAGTGATTTTGAAGGAAAAGTCTTTCCCGAACTTCTTTACGAATTCCATTGCGGCGAGAGGATAGGCGCTGTAACCGTCAGCGATGAACTTAAAGTTTTCGGGCAGCTTGACAAATCCCCGGAATGCCATGCGCATGGCGAGGATGCATGGGCCGACACCACGATTATCGGATACCTGGTAGCCGATAATGGAACGGGTTGCAGCATTCATGATAAGCCAGACGTATGTTTTGAGACCGCGGATTTTTATGTAGGTTTCATCGGCAGTAAAGACATCTCCTTTTTCGTAAGGATACTGGTCAACAAAGGGCTTGATGCAGCTGGCAGCGGTCTTACAATAGTTGGCGATCTGCTGGTGGGAGATACTGATGTTATACAAATCTTTGAGTGCCTGAGATGTTTTGCGCAGGGACAGCCCGAGATTGATATGGAGGGTCAGGCACAGGGACATGACATGTGCGTTGTGCTTACTGAATTTCAGGGAAGATGCGTTCTTTGGAAGGGTGTTTAAGTCCATGCTGAAAAAATCTATCGTGAATTCGCGGTAGATGTAGTGGAGTTTATATTTGTTCTTGCCGTAATCCTCTTTGAGGTCTTCCTTATCCACCTTTTTCAGGTTGTGAAGGTAGTAGGGGCATTTGGGATTGACGCACTTGTGGATGACAAAGTGTTTCCGGTCTTTTTTGGGAACGAGAGCATTTCCACAGTGAGGACAGCGCAGTTTTACAGAGGAGAAGCGGCTTTCATTCGGGGAGAATCTTGCATCACAGATCTTACACAGGAGCTGTCCCTTGGCCCCATTGTTTTTGTATAGAAAGGGTTTTGGGGCATCACAGCGGGGGCAGGTGCAGGTGTCCGGAATATCACATTCAGACCGGCGGCTGACAGGGCGGATTTTTTTGCCATAGCGTTTTTCGTAGTAGGGGATGAGATCCTTATAAGTCCAGTCCTGACGGAAGTCAGTGATCAGAGGGAGTTCATCAATTTTGAACTTTTGGTACTTTGGAGAATGGGAATCATCAAAAGCCCATTGCTTGAGGGGGACATATCTGCAGATGAAGTTGATCAGCCAGCAGTTTTGCTGGTAAAGATATTGAATTACAGAGAGTAAGTATTGTATAATGTCCATGAGCATTGGCTCCTTTCGAGGTAATGGATTTGTGGTGAACTCATTATACACGAAAAGGGAGGTCAATGCTCTTTTTATTTGCAAACCTCCGATAAATCAAGGTTTTA
>OIXH01001106.1_pt1 | contig 31320 bp, 24 predicted proteins | sample 1587741 | NCBI WGS metagenome assembly OIXH01 (sample SAMEA3888916, study PRJEB22519) | human gut metagenome | biome: human gut; feature: human-associated habitat; material: faeces | place: Denmark | collected 2011 | reverse complement strand
GTCTGATCATAAATGGTTATATGTCCACGACCGAACATGGAGCACATAGACTTACGATCGTGTTTGCTGTATTAATGGTTTTATATATGGTTATCTTTTTACAGTTTGCCGTAAAATACTTTTTCTTCCGACAGAAATTAAAAAAATAAGATCAGTCGGTATCAGATAAATGATTTTTGATCAGTGCCCGGATGCCATTATGGATATCGGCATCCGGATCGCCATCTGAAAAAGTGACAACCCGAAAACCGATGTCAGTATATTTTTTACGTTCGGCTTCAAATTCTTCCTGTGAAGAAAAATCACTACGCCAGAGATAATACGTCGGTTTGTGCAAAAGACTCACATCTTTCAATGAAAGGTTTTATCACTATCATATAAAAGGTGGACAGTGTTGATGTGTGGATTTTTGGGGCAGTTATCTGTTTATTACTGCCGGATATGGAAGTAGATAAATAAAAAACTCTGTTCATTTTAGAACAGAGCACTTTTTTCTCATTAACGATAATGTCATCTCCTATGTGAATCTGATGATATAATATCATAGGTATGTAATGGGGGCAAGTAGGCATTCCCCATATCTAAATCGTAACAGCAACCTGCGTAATATAATCCGAACTCTGTTCCCCACGGCTGGGTGGACCCTCTAAATAGATACTGCGAAACGGTCCGGTGGTCTGGATATGGTTGGTCTCTACATAGGTATTTAAGGTAGCGATCGCGGTTCCGATCCCCTCATAAGGTCCGCGGTAATAGATGCATAAGGCAGGTGATTCGTCAAATTCTATCCGTTCTTCGCCTGTAAAATCGTCCTCGACCGGAATGCAGCACATCAGATCCAGACCCCTGTCAGGTTGCCCGATACGCATGGTAAACATTCTGGCAGACATGGACATCTTTTCGGTTCTGGCAGCGGCAATATAAGTGTCACGCAATTTGTCAGCCGCCTCCTTTGTATCTTTACATTGATATCTGCGGCAAAAACATACCTGTTTTGGCAGGCGTACACGATGAATGCTTAAATCGCCCGGTTTTGCAGCACGAACCTGAAGTAACTGGATATTGCGGTCTAATGCAGCACGCAGATCCATCAGACGTGCCAGATGATGGTCGAGATTTTTAGAATCATAGTAATATTCCCGGATTTCTGAGAGAGACAGTCCTAAAGTCTGCAAAGAGCGGATGGAGCGGATCTGTGTCATATTGTCTGCAGTATAGTAGCGGTATCCACTGTTTTTATTCTTGATGGCGGGTGTCAGTAAGCCCATGTCCTCATAGACAAGGATGGTTTTTCTGGTGATACCAAGAATTTTTGCGATTTCGCCTATTTTAAATAAATGATCGTCCTGCTTTTTCATGATCGTTCTCCGTTCTTTTTTGAAAAAAATATGTGGAATAAGGGTAGTTATCACTGGACTTGTCCCTTAGGGTACGATTTATAATTACTATAACAAAAAGTATGTAAGTTTACAAGGAGAATGCATATGAGGAAACAAAATCAAATGAAAAAAGGAATTGCAGCTTTGCTTTCGGGCGTATTGGCATTTGGAATGACGGCGGGAGTGATTCCCGGGTTCGAGGGAAGTAAGCAATCTGTGCGGGCGGCAACCGGTATTGCACCGAGTGTGACAGCCTATGCAACAAAGCAACAGATGATGGATGGTACTTTTGCAACGGATTGGAGGAGCGGAACGGCTGCAAATGTAGGTGTGCTGGCATTTGGTAAGAATAGTGCCCAAAAGACGCAGAAATGGTATATCTTAGAAAAAGATAAATATGTAGACGGTGATAATACCGTAATTTTTACAGTACAAGACGGAATTATTCCTCTCACAAGACCAAATGACGCACAGAAATATTCAACGACGACAAATGATAGAGCATATAAGGACCGCTATGGAACATATCCAACCGGAAAGGAACCAACAACTGTACCTTGTAATCATTATGGAGCGAGTACTTTAAGAGCGGAACTGAATAAGATAGCGAGTGATACGGCCTGCTTTTCTACAGCGCAGCAGAACCTGTTGAATACGACCACGATAACAACAAAGTATACACTTTCCAATGTGGATTATTCCTATACGAATTCAGATAAATTATACGCTCCTGTTTTTAATACTTCTTACAAACAAATCTTAAGAATAGGAAGCAATGATCAAATAAGGATATCGACGCGGGTCTATTGGGATAGCCAAAACCCGACATGGACGCGTTCGGCTGTAAAGAATTATGGGGATCAGGTGTACGCTGTGTCGAGAACATTGAATTCGAAGGGCTACCTTAAAGACCAGTTGATTAAAGCAGGCAGTGCTGCTTCTAATCTGAATCTGACAGATGTTCTCTTTGCATCATCGGCAGAAGCGGCAACTTCTGATACCGCAGTGTCAGGTGAGATTGCACAAGGGAAAGCAATGACTTTGCGACTGAATGGAGACGGCAAGGATATTGGTACGGTAACCTACAATGCTGACGCAGGACAGATCAATGCGAAAAAAGGAAATACCGCAGATAATGTGGCACTTGTAGTACAAGGAAATGACGGAACGAAGGACTGGTATTACAGTAAACAGATCAGTGGAACAGATAATGTGATCGTAAATGCTTCTGATATCACAGCAGAGTCGAATACACCTTCTGCTATTGATCTGACAAATTGTAAAATCTGGCTGGAGGTAACGGAAGATAGTGTGGCTTATGCGGTTGAGGCAACAGCGACAAAAGACGTGGTTAAGAACTATATTTCATCGGTAGATATTACAGGGATTGACACACCGGTATCCAATACGGCATTAGATACTTCTGCTGTATGTGCAACCCAAGGGGTAAGCACAACTGCACCTGCTGTTACATGGACACCGAATGGCACCAACGCAGGCTATAACACAATCTATACAGCAAGCGTTACTCTTGAAGCATCTGCAAACTACGAGTTTACAGATTCTGTAACAGTGACCATAAATGGAAATAACGCAAATGTAACAAAGAATGAAGATGGAACCTTAACGGCAATATACACATTCCCTGCAACGGCAAAGGATAAACTTACAAGCATCACGGCACCGGGGGCTGTTACAGTGGCGAACGGTACTGCTTTTAAGGATATGAACCTTCCAACGCAGGTTAACATTGTGACAGAGGGAAATACGGTAGACAAAGCGGATGTTACATGGGATACAGCAAGTGGTAATTATGATCCGTCGGTATTGACAGAGCAGGTTGTAACTTTAAACGGTACGGTAACATGTCCGGAAAATATAGATGCAAATGGAGTAGCACTTACTACCAGTATCACCATTACAGTCAGTGCTGCAGGTATTGTAGGCGCACCGACTCCATCGGTAGAAAGCGGTACATATACTGAAAACCAGAAAGTTGCATTAAAATCTTCTACAGAAGGAGCAACGATTTATTTTACAACGAATGGTGTGGAGCCGGGGAGAACGACCGGAACAAGATATACAGGTCCGATCCCTGCCGGAGGAATGGAAGGTCAGAGTATAACGACAACCCTGAAAGCCATTGCAGTAAAGGGTGGTATGCAGGACAGTGAGGTAAAGACATTTACCTACACGATCAATATTCCAAAACCGATCGTTAAGCATACGATTACAGCTACAGCCGGAGCAAACGGAAGCATTTCTCCAAGTGGAAAAGTGGAAGTGGTCGAAGGAGCTGACCAGGCGTTTTCTATTACAGCAAATGAAGGCTATGAGATCGAATCCCTGAAAGTGGATGGAGCAGCCGTAAGTACTGCAACAAGCTATACATTTACAAATGTAAGGGCAGCGCATACAATAGAAGCAACCTTCAAACAAAAGATTACAGTAGAGAAACCAAGTATCGGTAAACAGCCACAGAATGTATCCGTAAAAGCAGGAGAACAAGCAACCTTTACAGTGGCAGCTACCGGAACGGACTTAAAGTATCAGTGGCAGATAGACAGAAATGATGGTAAGGGATTTGCAGACATTGCCGGAGCAGACAGAGCAAGTTATACGATATCTGCAGTAGATAAAAATTGTAACGGTTATAAATATCAGTGTGTGATCAGCAATTCCGCGGGTTCTGTTACAACCGGTACAGCAACTCTGACTGTAACAGAGGATGTAACGCCTCCGGTTCAGCCTACAGTAAAGAAACCAGGTATTAGTAAACAGCCACAGAATGTATCTGTAAAGGCAGGAGAACAGGCAACCTTTACAGTAAAAGCTACAGGAACAGACTTAACATATCAGTGGCAGATAAACAGAAACAATGGCAAGGGATTCGTAGATATTACCGGAGCAGACAAAGTAAGCTATACGACTGGTGTGGCAGACATGCTTTGCAATGGTTATAAATATCAGTGTGTGATCAGCAATTCTGCGGGTTCTGTTACAACGAATGCAGCAACTCTGACAGTGACAGAAAGTACGACACCATCACCGGATCCGGTTTCCTATAAAATCCTTGACGGTGCCAACAGTTCATGGCCAGAGAATACAGATGGAAGTCTTACCATTCGGGGAAACGGTGAAATGGAGAAGTTCCAGAATGTAAAAGTGGATGGTAAGATCATTGATAAGAAAAACTATACGGTTACAAAGGGTTCCACGATCATCACATTGAAAGCGGATTATCTTAAGACACTTGCTACCGGAGATCATACGTTTGAAATCGTCTGGACAGATGGTTCTGCAACTACGAAGTTTGCAGTAGCAAAAAATAAATCCGGTGATAACAACAAAAACAACAATAACAATAATAAGAAGAACAACAGCAACAACGCTAAGAATAACCAGACAACACAGAACAATCCTACAGATACCAAGAAGAAGGAACAGAGTGTAACAGCTCCAAAGACGGGAGATACATCTGATATGACACTTTGGACCACACTTCTGATCGTATCCTTTGCAGGAGCAGCGGGAATCGTTGTAAGAAGAAACAATAAGACTTGAAAATAGGATTTCTGGTGAATAGCCGGAAGGTAAAATAACCGGAAGCGGTTTATAAGACAGGATAGAACAAGCTTCACTGACACGAGAGTGTTGGTGAGGCCTGTTTTTTTCTATAGGAAATACCGTGTTTCCTATAGAGCAAGAAGCCCTTCGGGCGAAGATGCGTATATCCGGTAATTCGGATTGCAACTTTAAATTGCCATAGAAAATATATCTTGCTATAATTTATGGTAAAGAATAACAAAACAGGATTTTTCAGTATAAAGTTGAGGGATGAAAAGATGGAACTGGATATCATAGGATTGGTAAGTGCCTGTTCCTATGCACTGGACTGCATAGAGGCCGAACTGGTACATGTTACAAACAGGCATGGAAAAAGAGTTGCATACATCAGCGTATGTATGGCAGAAAAATTTGGAATTATAGGAGAGGCGCTGCAGGATTTAGCAATGTGTGCGCTGCTACACGACAATGCATTGACACAGTACATATCGGAAGAGGTACGGCATGATCTGATCAAAGATCAGACGATGGATATTTCTTCTAAAAAATTAGGTGTTCACTGTGTATATGGGGAGCAGAATATCAAAAAACTTCCCTTTTATACAGATGTGACAAATGTGATCTTATATCACCATGAAAATGCAGACGGTACAGGACCGTTTAGAAAAAAATGGGAGGAGATCCCGCTGTTTGCAAGGATCATCCATTTGTGCGATACCATTGACATCATAGGAAATACCGGTGGTTATGATCAGCAGAACTGGGAGCAGGCAAAGGCATATTTAGTGAAATATGAAAATACGATCTTTGATGCGGAATGTGTGAAGGCATTCTTAGAAGTCTTTTCCGAAGAAAAATTTGCAGACATGGGAGGAGAAGAGTTAGAAAAACGCCTTTGGGAAAAGGTACCAAGAAAGAAGCAGTTCTGCGATGAAGGGACCTGTAAAGATCTTGCGGATTTTTTTGCACAGATCGTAGATTACAAATCTGAATTTACGGGGATGCATTCGATCGGAGTTGCCAAAAAAGCGGCAGCACTGGCAGAACACCTCGGTTATGACCGGTTAGATATTCAGAAAATCTATATGGCAGGCGCACTTCATGATATTGGGAAAATGGCAATCGGAAATGAAATTTTAGAAAAGCCCGGACGGCTGACCGATGAGGAATTTTCTAAAATGAAAAACCATGCCGGATATACTTATATGATTCTGTCGGAAGTAGAGGATTTTGAAGAAATACGGGATTGGGCAGCACTTCACCACGAAAAGTTAGACGGCAGTGGATATCCTTTTGGTAAGACGGCAGAGGAGCTGAACGAGCCGGAGCGTATCTTAGCATGTGTGGATATCTATCAGGCTTTGACCGAAGACCGGCCATATAAAAAGGGCATGACGCATGAGCAGGCATGTGGAATTTTAGAGGATATGGCACAAAAAGGGTGGATTGATGCCAAAATCACAGGGCAGGTCAGAGAGTGTTTCGGGGAAATTCATTAAAAAATCTTCTCCCGATATTCTTTCGGGGTATTTCCCACCTGTTTTTTAAAAATCTTTGTGAAATAATTCACATCAGAAATGCCGCAGGCTGCGGCAATCTCCTGGATCTGCAGATTCGTAGAATTTAAAAGAAAAATAGCATGTTCCACACGTTTCCGGTTCACATATTCCGTCAATGTTGAACCGGTTTCTTTTCTAAAGAGAGTGGAGAGATAACTGGAGTTGACCCCGAGAAGCTCTGCTAAAGATTTCAGGCTTAAGTCGGCGGTCAGATCTGAATCGATGTGTGTGAGGGCTTTTCGGATCAACAGGGAATAGCCTTTCATCGAGTGATTTTTGACAAGCAGACAGTATTTGTGAGCCATTTCTTTTTGCAGGGAAAAAGCATCTTCTTCGGAGGTGAGAGCCTCGATCTGATGGGCAAAGCGGGAGGAAAGGCTGTCAATATGAAGGGGGTGGACCGTACCGGCTTCTGCAGCCTTGCGAAGCAGGGTATTGAGGATGATTGTGTAATTTTTTACATTGCGAAGAGAGTCACTGGTGCGTGGCTCTAAATCTTTTGCCGGAAGGGCATGTAAAAACATCTCTGCTTTGTGGATCTGTCCTTTGGAGACTGCCTGTATCAGCATGTTTTCTTTGTGATAGCGTTCCTCTAAAAACTTCATACTGAAAAGAGTCTCTTCCGGTGAGGAAGGAACCGGACGTTTGGCAACCGGATGATAATCAAAAGAAGCAGATTGGTGGATCTCCTGAAACGAAAAAGCATCCATACCGCCAAAAAGCCCGGAACAGAGAACGTACAGGGCAGTCAGGATGAACTGTTCATCCGAAACGGTAGTCAACGACTGATAGTAAAGCTGTAACTGTAACAGCAGTGGATCGGGAAGGGATAATTTTTTTGCATTTTCTAATAAGGACTCCGTGGAAACGCTGCTAAGCCGGTAAGGGCCGATCAGGACGTAGGAAGCATTAGTGTTTTCCGGAAGTTGGAAAAAGAAATAGTGACAGAAAAATTCATCCCGTATCTTATAGATTTTTTGCGGTTTACAAAGAAAACAGAGCCGTTGAAATTCCAATAGATAGTCCGTGTCAGGATTCAAAAGACGGCGCAGTCCTAAATCCAGCTCCGGGATCGGTCCGTCATGCTCGCCAAGAATACGAAAGTTTACATGAAATTGTTCCAGTAATTTCCTGAAAAAATGAAGTTCAGCTTCGTTTTGCATTGCAGAGTCCTTTCTAAGTTGCGTTTTCTTCTCGTAATATTATTTCCCATTTTCGTAGATTTTTTAGATTAATTTTAAAATTTATAAAAATTCATAAAAAAAGTACCAGAATAGCAAGAAATTCTACTCACGCTGTAACGGGCAGATACGTTACAATCCGAATCACAACAGAGCAAGAGGAGGAAAACGATGTTAGAACATTCTATGTTATATCCAAAGACAACATTGACAAGAAGAAGAATTTCCATGGATGGAATGTGGAAGTTTCATTTAGATGAAAGATCCGTTGGAGAGAACGAAGGCTGGATAGACGGGATTCCGGGAGAGGAAATGATCCCGGTGCCGGCAAGTTTTCAGGATTTTTATACGGAAAAAGATATCCGGGAATATACCGGAGATTTCTGGTACGAGACAGACTTCTTTGTGCCGGGCGAATGGGAGGGCAGAGAGATCCTGCTTCGGTTTGGAGCCGCAACACATCGTGCCAGTGTCTATGTAAATGGTATCCTGATCACAGAGCATGAGGGGGGATTCCTTCCTTTCAGTGCTAAGGTCACCACTGTGGTACGCTACGATTCCTACAATAAAGTCGTTGTAAAAGTCAATAACGAACTGACCTGTACGAACATCCCATGTGGCGAAACGATCACACTGCCAAACGGAAAGAAGATGTCAAAACCATATTTTGATTTCTTTAACTATGCTGGATTACAGCGGTCGGTATACCTTTTAGCACTGCCGGGAGAATCTATCGTGGATTTTGATCTGGACTATGCGATCCATGGAAAAAATGCGGAAGTCTCTTATCAGATCAGAACGAACGGAGAACATGCCGTGCAGTTAGCACTTTTCGATGCCAAGGGTCACTGCGTAGCACAGAAGGATGGAAAAGAAGGTGTCCTGTATGTGGAAAATGCCCGTTTATGGCAGGTGCGCAATGCATATCTCTATCGTCTGCGTATCCGTATCATGGATGGCGAGGAGCTGATCGATGAGTATGAGCAGGAGATCGGAATCCGTACCGTGAAGGTCGAGGGAACGGATATTCTGATAAACGGAGAGCCGGTTTATCTGAAAGGATTTGGAAAGCATGAGGACAGTGACATTGTCGGACGAGGTTTTAGCATCGGTATCATGAAGCGTGATTTTGAACTGATGAAGTGGATCGGAGCAAATTCTTTCCGTACCTCACACTATCCGTACAGTGAAGAAATCTATCAGATGGCAGACCGTGAGGGCTTTTTGGTCATTGATGAAGTTCCGGCGGTGGGAATGTTCCAGAGTCTGATGAACTTTATGGAGGCAAGTACCGGAAAGCAGACAGCTTTCTTTAAAAAAGAGACAACGCCGGTTTTATTAAAGGCGCATTTAAGAGCCATTGAAGAGATGATCGCAAGGGACAAAAATCATCCGAGTGTCGTTGCATGGAGTCTTTTGAATGAGCCGGAGACTACGAATGAGGCAGCCGTGCCATATTTTAAAGAAGTATTTGATCTTGCAAATAAGTTAGACATGCAGAAACGTCCGCGTACGTTTGCACTGATTATGAACTCCTTGCCGGATACCTGTAAATGTTATCAGTTCAGCGACATCATTGCACTCAACCGTTACTACGGATGGTATATGAAGGGGGGCTATGAGATCAGTGTCGCAGAAGAACTTTTCCGCAAAGAAATGAATGCATGGAAAGAGAAAAAATTAAATAAACCTTTTATTTTTACAGAATACGGTGCAGATACACTTGCTTCTGAACACAAACTTCCATCTGTGATGTGGAGTCAGGAATATCAGGACGAGTATTTAAAGATGACACATGAAGTCTTTGATTCCTATGATTTTATTAAGGGAGAACAAATCTGGAACTTTGCAGACTTCCAGACCACAGAGGGAATCATGCGCGTCAACGGCAATAAAAAAGGTGTCTTTACAAGACAGCGTCAGCCAAAGGATATTGCATACAAATTAAAAGAACGTTGGGAAAATTTACCGTTAGATTACAAAAAATAAAACAGACGAGGAGAATACCATGGATAGAGAAAAGACAGTCCGTCCGTTTGGATGGCGGGACAAAGTAGGATATATGTTTGGTGATTTCGGAAATGATTTTACATTTCTGTTTGCCAGTACATTTTTGATGATTTTTTACACAAAGGTATTAGGGATCAGCATGGGACTTGTGGGAACCTTATTCCTGACAGCACGATGCATAGATGCGTTTACCGATGTGACAATGGGAAGGATCGTAGACCGGATGCATCCGAAAAAAGACGGAAGATTCCGTCCATGGCTGCGTCGGATGTGCGCTCCGGTCGCAATTTCAAGTTTTCTGATGTACCAGTCCTCGTTAGCGGGTGCATCCATGACGGTCAAAGTCATTTATATGTTTGTCACTTATATCTTGTGGGGTAGCATTTTTTATACTTCGATCAATATCCCATACGGCTCCATGGCATCTGTCTTAAGTGCAGATTCCGATGACCGTGCCGCACTCTCCACTTATCGCAGTGTGGGGGCAACGTTGGCGGGACTTATCATTGGTGTCGGTGGACCGATGTTGGTTTATACGACCGATGCAGCGGGCAACCAGCTTGTGCATGGACCGCGTTTTACACTGATCGCAGGGATCTTTTCCCTAGGGGCAATCGGCTGTTATCTGTTGTGCTATTTTATGACCACGGAACGGGTAAAAATCGCCCCGACACACCATGAGGAACAGGTCAGCTTCAAAGAAACCGTCAAAGCGCTTGTCTCGAACAGAGCCCTGCTTGGGATCATCGCAGCCGCAATCTTATTGTTGTTGGCATCCCTGATGACACAGTCTGTCAACCAGTACGTTTTTGTGGACTATTTTAAAAATAAAGAAGCACTGGCGGTAATGAGTGTTGCCGGAATCCTTCCAATGCTTCTGATGGCACCGTTTACCGTGCCGATCACCAGAAAATACGGAAAAAAAGAAGTGGGAGCAGTCGGCTGTATCCTCGGCGGGATCGCGAGCCTGTTAATGTTCGTACTTCAGGTAAAATCCGCCGCAGTGTATATTGCCATTTCCGTGATCGGATATTTTGGCTTTGGCTTTTTTAATCTGATCATCTGGGCATTTATTACAGATATCATTGACGATCAGGAGGTGCGGACAGGCAAACGTGAGGATGGAACGATCTATGCAGTATATTCATTTGCAAGAAAAATCGGACAGGCACTCTCCGGAGGTCTGGGAGCATATGCACTGGCACTCGTAGGATATGATTCGACTGTTCAGGTGCAGACCGCAGAAGTGGCAGGCGGGATCTACAATGTGGCAACGTTAGTGCCGGGAATCCTTTATATCGGCGTGGGACTTTGTCTGATCTTTATCTATCCGTTGAATAAAAAGAGGGTAGAAGGGAATATTGCAGTTTTAAAAGAGAGAAGAGAGGTAAGCTATGAGTAAACGAGTGGTTACATTTGGAGAGATTATGCTGCGTTTAGCACCGGAGGGATATTACCGTCTGGTGCAGGCGGACAAATTAGGGGCGACCTATGGTGGAGGAGAAGCGAATGTAGCAGTTTCTTTGGCAAACTATGGATTTGACGCTGCATTTGTTACAAGACTTCCACAGCATGAGTTGGGACAGGCAGCCGTCAATTCCTTAAGAAAATACGGAGTAGATGCGTCACAGATCATACGTGGTGGCGAACGCATCGGGATTTATTATCTGGAAAAAGGAGCGTCGCAAAGACCATCAAAGGTCATTTATGACCGTGCCGGTTCTGCATTTTATTCTGCCCTCAAAGAGGAATTTGACTGGGAAAAAATCTTAGAAGGAGCTGAGTGGTTCCATTTTACGGGAATTACTCCGGCATTGAATGATGAGGTAGCGGCAATCTGTTTAGACGCATGCAAGACTGCGAAGAAAATGGGCGTGAAGATCTCCTGTGATCTGAACTATCGTAACAAGCTCTGGAGCAAAGAAAAAGCCGGACAGGTGATGGGAGAACTCTGTCAGTATGTGGATGTATGCATTGCAAATGAAGAAGATGCGGCAGATGTCTTTGGAATCCATGCGGCAGATACGGACGTGACCAGCGGAAGCGTGAACCGTGAAGGCTATAAAGAGGTAGCGGCAAAGTTAGCAGAGCGGTTTGCTTTTGAAAAAGTGGCGATTACCTTAAGAGAATCGATTTCCGCAAATGACAACAACTGGTCTGCGATGCTCTTTGATGGAAAAGACTATTATTTCAGCAGAAAATATGCTATGCATATCGTTGACCGCGTAGGCGGCGGAGACAGCTTTGGCGGCGGTCTGATCGCAGCATTGTTAGAGGGTTACGAATCTGAAAAAGCGATCGAATTTGCAGTAGCCGCATCCTGCTTAAAACATTCCATTGAGGGAGATTTTAATCTGGTATCCAAAGAAGAAGTCCTGAAATTAGCCGGCGGAGATGCCAGCGGACGTGTGCAGAGATAAATAATAAGTCTTAAATAGAACATGTTATATGAAAATATCATATAACAAGAAAGTTACATGGTACTGTGTCAGTCACCTGACCGACCACCAAGAACTTTCCTGCCTTTTAAATCTTCCCAGCGAAAGTCCGGCATTTCTTCTCTTGCAACTAAGAAGTTGCCGGCACGCTGGGTAAGCTGTGCAAAGTTGACAATTTTATCGTTTGCACCTTCATTATAGGTATAGACTGTCGTCTCCGGTCCCATGAAGCCGATATCTGCTTCATTCGAGAGTACGGCAGTCATTGTTTTGTCAGCACCAAAACCGGTGATCAGTTCTAAATCGATTCCTGCGTCTTTAAAATAATCTTTTTCAATGGCAACATACATAGGTGCATAGAAAATCGAGTGAGCCACTTCGTTCAGTGTGACTTTTTGCAGCTTTTTTTCAGAGTCTTTGGAATTTGCACATCCGACGAACAGTGTCAGGAGCATAGCAAGACTCAAAAACAGAGCTATACCTTTCTTTTTCATAGAATCCTCCGAGTGTTTTTAGTTTAGCGTATGCCAAAATAAAAAAAGTGTTAGAGGAATGTAAAGATTACAGATATGGAAGGTTTCTTTTTGTGCAATGGAAATGAAACCTTCCATATCTGACTGGTGCAGGCTACGAAAGAACATGGAAAAAAATAAAAGGTCGTGCTATACTACATACGGACAAATAGAGATACGAGGAGTGATTGACATGAAAGACATTTTGGATCTGCACACACATACGATCGCGAGCGGACATGCATACAATACGATGAATGAGATGATCGCAGCCGCAAAATCGCGGGGACTTGAAATCTACGGGATCACGGAACATGCACCGCGGATGAACGGAAGCTGTACAGAGATGTATTTTCAGAATTTCAGGATTCTTCCGAGAGAAAAAGACGGAATGACCGTTTTGCATGGTGTCGAATTAAATATTTTAGACACGGATGGTCATGTGGACTTAACAGAGAGAGTGCTTGCGGAAATGGACATTGGAATTGCAAGTATGCATCTGCCATGCTATACCGCCGGAAGTGTGGTAGAAAATACAAAAGCATATCTGAACGTGATGAAAAATCCATATGTCAACATCATCGGTCATCCTGACGATGCGAGATTCCCGATCGACTATAAAGAATTGGTGTTAGGGGCAAAAGAGCATCATGTCCTCTTAGAGGTCAACAATTCTTCCCTGCTGCCGACCGGTTATCGTGGAAATCCAAGGGAGGCCTATGAAAAAATGCTTTCATACTGCAAGGAATATCAGGTGCCGGTCGTTATGGATTCCGATGCCCATGCAGACAATGCAGTAGGAAATCACAGTGAAGCAGTAAAAGTATTAGAGAGTGTGGAATTTCCGGAGGAACTGATCGCGAATACTTCTACCGAACTGATCCGTCAGTATCTGAACTATTATATATATATGGATTAGGGTGTCAAAAGGCGCCTCACAACTTAGTGGCTGGCAACTTGTACAAAGCTGAGTCTATTTTCTTCCGTTGTACGAAAATAAGAAAATCTAAGTCTGCCTGAGTCAGGTTGTGATGGAATGACGTGTACGTCTTAAACGCCCCGTCCATGGGGCTTAAGACTTTTGCTGCCGTCCATGGCAGCAAAACACTATGCATGAACAGCCAGACTAAGATTTACTAATTTTCTTCCAAAGTCACAAAAGCAGCTCCGGCTTTGTGCAAGTTGCCAGCTACTAAGTTATAAAGCAATGCTTTGTTTTTTATAAGAATTATTTTATAATAGATGGCAGAGATCATAACGAGGAGAGAAAGCATGTATACAGAAGCAGAACTGGTCAGGATCGCAAAGAGAGAAAATAATACCAGACGAAAATATTTAGTGGTGAACCGGTTACAGGGAAAGCATATACCGGTCAGTCCAAAAGAGGCATTACAGATGTTTCGCTCATTAGCAGAACTTATAAAAGAGGCATATCCATCAGAGAGGCTTCTGATGGTCGGATTTGCAGAAACGGCAACAGCGATCGGAGCAGCAGTGGCGATCGAGTGTCAGGCAGCTTATATGCAGACTACGCGGGAAGTCATTGATGGCGTGGACTATCTCTATTTTTCGGAATCCCACAGCCATGCCACTGAGCAGAAATTAGTAAAGACGGATTTAGATAAGATCATAGGTAAGACAGACCGGATCGTTTTTATAGAGGATGAGGTAACAACCGGAAATACGATCTTAAATATCGTCCGTCTGATCCAAAAGACCTACGCACAGCCGGTTTCGTTTGCGGTGGCATCCATTTTAAATGGAATGAATGAGGAAGCATTAGAGAATTATAAAAACCTAAAAATCCCGGTACATTATCTGGTAAAGACAGCACATGACACCTATACGGAGATTGCAGAGCAGTATCAGGCAGACGGCACCTGTCATATCTGTACAAAACCTCAGGAAAAGGAAGTAGAACAGCAGAAAGAAGTACAACAGCAGATAGAGATGCAACAGACGAAAGAAGCACAGCAACCGATAGAAGTGCAGGAGATTTCGGGCTGGATAAATGCAAGAAGACTCCATACGGCAGATACCTACAAACAGGCGTGCGAGCAGCTCTGGCAGGAAATACAGCAAAAATACGGTTACACAAAAGAGACAGAAACAGGCAGACGGATACTGGTCCTTGGCACGGAAGAATTCATGTATCCGGCATTATATGTCGGGGCAAAATTAGAAGAAGCAGGCTATACAGTGCGGATGCATGCCACAACCAGAAGTCCGATCGCAGTCAGTAAAGAAGAAAAATATCCGCTTCATACACGTTATGAATTAGCAAGTCTCTATGACAAAAACAGGACAACTTTTGTCTATGATCTGGCAGAGTATGAAGAAGTACTGGTGCTGACGGATGCACAAAAACAGGAAACCGAAGGCTGGGAGTCTTTGCAAAGAGCATTGACCCTGAACCATAACCGTCAGATCAGAGGAATAAGGTGGTGTTAAAATGAGAAGTTCTTATTCAAAAGAAGATGTGATCTTGCTGTTAAAAGATATCACCGGACTGGTACAGCCGCAGCCAACCGAAGAGCGGGAACGGCTGATACAGGCAGGCCGTCACTATTGCGAAATGCTCCCGATCGAATATGTCCCAAGTGAAAAATATATGGAAGCCTATCGGATGGCATTAAAGGATTATGCGAAGCCGACCGCAGAAGCGGTAGGCAGGCTTGCAGATAAGATCATAAAAAAACGCGGCAGGGAAGTGGTGTTAGTATCCCTTGCAAGAGCCGGGATACCGATTGGCATTTTAGTCAGACATTATATCAAAAAGAAATACGGATATGACGTTCCCCATTATTCCATTTCCATCATCAGAGGACGTGGGATTGATGAAAATGCGATGAAATATCTGCTGTCTCATCATCTGGCAGAGCAGATATTATTTGTGGACGGCTGGATCGGAAAGGGTGCGATCTTAGGGGAATTACAAAAAGATGTGGCACCTTATTCCGGCGTATCATCGGAGCTTGCAGTAGTTGCAGATCCGGCAAATATCACAGAATTATGTGGCACCCACCACGATCTGCTGATCCCAAGTTCCTGTCTGAACTGTACGGTATCGGGACTCATCAGCAGAACCTTTTTGCGGGACGATATCATAGGAAAAGAGGATTTTCACGGGGCTGTCTATTATGGGGAATTAGAAAAAGCCGATCTGTCACATGAATTTTTAAAAGCGATTGAAAAAGAATTTGTCTTAGAAGTGCCAAAAGATGACTGGCAGCCACAGGGACATGGAATTGACGAGGTAAGAAAAATCGCAGGAGAGTATGGGATAGATAATATCAATCTGATCAAACCGGGGATCGGTGAAACGACCAGAGTCCTGCTTCGCAGAGTACCGTGGAAAATCTTAGTCAATGAAAAATATAAAGAAGATGCATCCTTAGAACACATTTTGCGGTTAGCAGAAGAAAAAGAAGTGCCGGTGGAGTGGTATCCGTTAGAGCACTACAAAGCCTGTGGACTGATAAAGAAAGTGGCAGATGCATAAAAAAGACGCCAAAAACCGTTGATTTTTTCCAAAAACTTCCATTTATTATGGCAGGATTTTTTCAGAATTGATATAATGGCGTTGGATAGAAGCCTATCTATATTTCGCCATCATATGAATAAGAATGAAAAGAAGGGAGAAGACTTGCAGATTTGTCTGTAAAGACAGAGGGTCTGGACGCATATTATCCACATATGATTTATTATTATGATAGTGGTGAATGGACTTTTGAGCAGGATGTCAACTCTACTTGGAACGAACAATATGTATCCATAGACAGAGAATACTTTTTCAGGTGTAACATTGCTTTAAATAACGGCTATGACTGGAATGAGGAGATGCAGGGTGTAGACGGAACGAAGAAGGTTGGCGATATGAAGACATTTTCCGTTTATGTCAATGGTAAATTATGCAAAGATGCAACAATTACGTATTACGGAGCCGAAACGAATTACATGGAATTGGCGGTTCCTCTTGGAAAGGGACAGTGCGCCCACCAGTATGATTACAAGTCCAACAATAACGGTACGCATGATTATACCTGTACAAAGAATAATGATTCCACGGGAACAGAAGCTTGTAGCTATGTCAATGGATATTGCGAGAAGTGCAATCATCATGCACATGAATATAACGCAGAGATGACCACAAAGCCGACCTGTACGAAAGAAGGTCTAAAAACCTATACCTGTAAATGGTGTAAGGACTCCTATACAGAAAAAGTAGCCAAGTCAGGACACGACTATCAGGCAGCGGTAACCAAACAGCCAACCTGCAACGCAGAAGGTGTGAAGACCTACACCTGTACCAGATGTAAAGATTCCTATACGGAAAAAATGGACAAGCTGGCACACAGCTATCAAGCAGTTGTCACAAAAGCAACGGAAAAAGCAGACGGAACGATCACAAACACCTGTGAAAAATGTAAACACACTGCTTCTAAGACTACGATCCCGAAGATCGCCAAGGTACAGATGACAAAGAAGGATCTTGTATACAATGGCAAGAAGCAGACACCGGCAGTCACGGTAACCGACAGTAAAGGAAAAGTGTTAAAGAATGGCACCGATTATAAGGTAACGTATCCGAAGAACCGGAAGAATGTCGGCGTCTATACTGCAAAAGTGACGTTTAAAGGCAACTATACAGGAACGAAATCCTTAAAGTTCCGGATCGATCCGAAAAAGACATCCCTGAAAAAATTAGAGGCACAGAAAAAGGGATTTCAGGTAACATGGAAAAAACAGACTTCACAGACAACCGGATATCAGATCCAGTACAGCACAAAGAAGAACTTTAAAAAGAATGTAAAGAGCATTACGGTAAAGAAGAATTCCAAGACTTCTGCAACCGTATCCAAACTTTCCGCAAAGAAGAAATACTATGTCCGCATCCGTACCTATAAGACAGTAAAGGTTAACGGAAAGAATACGAAGCTGTACTCCGACTGGAGTTCTGTTAAAAATGTAAAAACAAAGAAATAAGAAGTAAAATAAAAAACAAAGAAGCTAATGCCCGGTCATCGGAAATTCCGACAGCCGAGCATTTCCTTTGTACAAAAAGAAAAATCAGAATATACTTGTAAATGCGAATAAATTGTGCTTTAATTAAATAAACGATTAGTTAATAAAACAGGAGCAGTTGTATGAAGCTACGAAACGAAGAAGAATATCAGAAGAAAAAAGAAATGATCATGGAGAAATGTTATGACTGCTATGCCGAAAACGGTTTACATGGAACAGGTGTCAAGGCACTTGGAAAAGCCTGTGGGTTTACGGCAGCAAGCCTCTATACCTATTTTGAGGATTTAGATGACCTGATCATCCAGTCGACAGAATACTGTATGTCAAAGGTAGAGGATGAATTTATGGAAAAGGCACCGACAGACGCCAAAGACATCCATCGTTTTATTGAAGAGGTCCCCGCCTGGACAGCAAGAGAACATGGAAAAAAATATCGTCTGATGTATCAGGTGTATACACATCCGAAATATATAGAACATGGAAAGAAGTTCTTTGACGGAGTTAATGAGCGGTATACCGCATATGCAAAACAGTTAGAGCTTAAGCTGGGGATTCCATATACGGTGATCACACCACTGATATTTATCTTTGTAAGAGCGTGCGTACACTATGCCATGTTTGAAGATGAGTATTATTTAAAGAATCAGATGGAAGTATTAAAGCAGGGCGTAAATCTGTTTGTGGAAAAATATAAAACCGAATATCCAAAATTGGATCAAAAAGGGGGTAAAACAGAATGAAAAAACAATTTTTAAGTATTTTGCTCGCGTTTTGTATGATCGTTGCACTTTTGCCGATCACTGCAATGGCAGCAGATGATGAGCTGGTGATCACCGGCAATGCAGGCGGTTATACTTATAGTGGTGGTGTGGTAAAGATCCAGAGTGGTGGAGAGTATACCATAACCATGGCAGATGGTGTGACGGAGACAACAGATCACATAGAAGTGGCTTCTGATGAAGCAGTCACCATAATATTAAATGGGGTAAAGATCAATGCAAATCCTAGGGATACGGCAATGAAACTTACCGGTGCCGGAACGGTGACACTGAAGTTAGCGGGTGAAAACATGCTGCAGTCGGATAGTCGTAATGCAGGTATCCAACAGGATAATACAACGGCAGAGTTGATCATTACAAGCTGTTCCGGAGATGGCAGTACTGATGGTAAGTTAGAAGCGATCGCTAAGGATCGTGGAGCCGGAATTGGCGGAGGTTATAGTGCGAGTGCCGGAAAAATTACGATCAATGGTGGAACGATCACTGCGATCAGTCAGGGCCGTGGAGCCGGGATTGGCGGAGGCGGAGGTGATTTAGAAGCGCCTGCCGGTGGAGGCAGTGGTGGAAATGTCACGATCAATGGAGGTATGGTAACTGCGAATGGAGGCGGTTATCGCGGAGCCGGAATCGGAGGAGGAGGCTGCCAACTGCAAAATGGTGGGAATGGTGGAAGCCTTACCGTTAACGGCGGGACCGTGTTTGCCCTGGGAAATGATGTGGGCGGTGGATATATTAGCTGCGGTATTGGAGGCGGATATGGGGAACCCGATGGTGGAACAGGTACAGATATTGTGATCCGTGGGGGTACTGTGACTGCTACGGGACATATTGGCGGAGGTCTTAGCGAACGCAGCCATACAAGAAATGGAACAGGTACACTTAATATCCTACCACAAAGCGGCAGCCAGATAGAGGTCTGGGTTGGTGAAGATGAGAACACTGCGGCAAATATAAACGGTTCTCCGTTTACTGCCACAACAGATCTCACAGCATCAGGAACCGGACAGAAATACTTTCACAGTGTAAGCACTGTGATCCCGGTGTGGTTGATTGACACAGATAAGAACAGCCTTGATTTTGGAAGCGGACTTTGTGGCGACGCCGTACCGGATGCACAGACAATTACGATTAGAAATAAAGGCAATCAGAATCTGACATTGAACCAGCCGACAGCATCGAACTATGTGCTTGGCACACTTTCAAAAACGACACTGGTGCCGGGAGAAACGGGTACATTGACGGTACAGCCAAAGGAAGGACTCCTTGCAAATACCTATGCAGAGACTTTGAATATTACGGCAAATGGGGGAGCTCAGGTAGATATTCCACTTACGTTTACGGTAAAGGCAGAACATCTTTTTGGTGAATGGACATCGAATGGCGATGGAACACATACCCGTCATTGTAAAAACAGTACATGTACAGCCGTTGAGACCAAGAATTGTACCGGAGGAACAGCGACCTGTAGTTCTAAGGCAGTGTGCGAGGTTTGCGGTAAAGAATATGGAACAGTGGATGCCAAACATCATGCCAAAACAGCAGTGTGGACGCAGACCGCAGATACGCATCAGCAGAAATATGACTGTTGTGGCGTTGTAGTAGTAACAACAGAAAATCACCAATGGCAGAATGGCATATGCCAAAAGTGCAGCTATGTATGTAAGCATAGCGGAGGAACGGCAACCTGCAAAGAGAAGGCAATCTGTGAGATTTGCGGTATCGGATATGGCGAGGTGGATACAGACCATCATACCGGAAATATCCAGTGGATTAAGACCGCAACGACCCACGAACAGAAATATAAATGCTGTGGAGCGGCAGTCGTTGCAAAAGAAGATCATCAGTGGAAAAATGGGGTATGCAAAACCTGTAACTATGCATGTAAGCATAGTGGAGGAACGGCAACCTGCAAAGAGAAGGCAGTCTGTGCCATTTGCGGTATCCGCTATGGTGAGCCGGACTGGAAAAATCATTCGAATTTAAAGAGAAGTAAAGCACAGGCGGCAACGACTACGAAAGAAGGAAATATCGAATACTGGTACTGCGATGGCTGCAATAAGTATTACAGCGACAAAAATGCAGCCAAAGAGATCCGTAAAGCCGATACCGTTATTGCGAAATTAAAGTCAGATCCGAACGATCAAAAGAAGACTACAGATAAGAATGCTATGACAGATACAACCAACACTGCACAGGGTCAGGAAAGTACACAGATTTCAAACAGCAATCCAAAGACCGGTGACAACAGCAGCATCACATTATGGTTAGCCCTGCTGCTCATCAGCAGTGGTACAGCAGTTGGTGTTACTGTATATGAAAAAAAGAAAAAGGGTAGAGTTTTATAAGAAATAAAAGCTGCAGGCAAAACAAAGCCGCTGCCGGTAAGATCCCATTACAGAGGATTCTTATGGCAGCGGCTTACTACATTGCTGCATCAAATATCGAAGATATAAACAGCAATCTTTATTTTACTTTAGAATGACTGGTATTCATATTCATGCTCTTCGTACTGGAAAGACCAAGCATCTGTGCCAGATCGAGTGTATCGTAAACCTTGATCGTCGGTGCTAACCAGACCTGACCGGTACCACGATATACATTGACGAGACCTTCGCCGCTGACAGCGGAACCCATCAGAGTCTTGGCACTGCGTTCTACGGTAAAATCTAACGTAGAAGAACGTAAAACAGCAAAATTGCCATCGACTTTTAAGGTGTCGTTTTCTAAATCAATGATATCCACTTCGGACATTGGTACCGTAGATTCTAAGATGACGATACCAGGACCGGTAAGCTGCTGCTGGAAGAAACTTTCACCGCCTGCGACAGCAGAGGAGAGGTTTCTTTGTGAGATCACTTTTACGGAAACACTGCCCTGTGCACAATAGAACATGCCGTCATCCACGATAATGGATTCATTTGCTGCAAGCTCTAACACCAAGAAATGCTTAAAAGAAGGCTCTAATACTAAAAGTCCGGTTCCCGAGTATTCCGGCTGTGCCATCTGTTCTCCGGTAACGGCACCACGGACTAATTTTCCAAGGGCATTTCCGAGAGTGACACCACTGACCATTTCAATATTTCCCTGGAAATAGCTCATTGCACCGCGCTCGATCGTTACTTTTTCGTTGTTCAGATACAGTGCGATCTGACGTACATGGATGTGTTGCTGTTCCATGAAGTAAATCTGCTGTGCCATGGAAGCATTTGAGAGTCCGAGAAGTTTTTCATATTCTAAGACTTCAACTTTTAATCCTCCACTTGTAAATTCTTCAATTACTTTGACATTTTCTCTTGTTCCTGTTGCTGTTTTCATATGTAAATAACCTCCTAGTATAGGTGTTTTTGGGTACGACATCAGAGTGCAGAAGATTCGCTGTCGACAACTCCGAAAGCCTCTGCCAGCATCAATATCTGCATTGCCCAGTTAGAATGTGTCTTACATTCGTTCATGCGGGCTTTTTTAACGTTGCCATGGACCAGAGAAGGAGCAGTTTCCTCCCAGTGTAAAATGGCTTTGGCATCCTCATAATCTTCCTTAGACACGCGGTAGGCATCATTGACCAGAGGAATCTGGTTTGGATGGATCACGGTTTTTCCGGTAAATCCACAAAGCCTGTCCTGTGCCAGTTCCGCTTTTAAACCACTGTCCCAGCCGGAGCCGTTGTAATATTCCCAGACCGGACCGGAAATTACATAGTCCATGCCAAACACGGTAATGATATCGGAAAAAATATCGGAGATCGGACGGATATCGTGGATCGACTGGGTGACGTGGCGGCGAAAGCCGAAAACATGGCATAAGTCATTGCCACCGACACGGATGTTCAAAACGAGTGGTTCGATAGCGTCTAATTTTTCTTTTAAAGTATATAAGATCTGATGACGATGTTGTAAGTGGATCATAGAAGGACTTTCAAAAATCGGCATCATATAAATCGCACGGTTGTAACGTTCATTTACAGAAAGAATCTCAGAAATATAGGAATCTGCATTTTCCAAAGAAAACTTTGGAATAATAAATCCTGTGATCAGAATACCGGCATCCCCAAAACGTTCCATCAGATCAGGAATCTGTTGTGGAGAGCGTACTCTTATGAAAATTTTTGGGAGAAAAAAAAGATGTTTCTTTTTTTCATTAAAAAGTGTATGAATCGTTTGTACCAGCTCATGCTCTGCCTCCGCAATGCGGTCATCCCGGATCGTATCTTCTAAACAGACCGCAAGAGAAAAATGCCTGCCAAACCGTTCGTGGATCAGTGAATTTGCCAGTGACTTGTGGTTGGCCGGACAGTAAAGCAGAGGCCCCACGCTGTAATACAGAATAGAATCTTTCATGTAAGTAACTCCTTGTCACATAATCACTTTTATTGTACCATTCCCGGAAATAAATTAACAGTGTTATTTTTAGATTTAGTGTGCTAGAATAAGTGCAGGTAAAGCATAACACAAGGAAGGGATAACCGTATGTTTACACGCGGAATCATTCAAAATACAGAGGACTATTTTAAAGAATTAAATCAGCGTCCGGACAAGTGCATTTATTTTTACCGGATGAATGGATATAATGACAAGTGCAGACAGTTTATCGGAGAATATGCGAAAGAAGCGAGAAAATCCGGTGTTGTCATTGAAGGAAAGATTGCAAATCCGACTGAACAGAATCTCTCCTATTATGAAGAAATCATGGGGATGGATTTTCAGATGAGCATGGGATTTTTACTGACAAGTCTGAAAAAATGGCTTCCCCGCATGAACGATTATCAGAGAGAAAATGTGGCAGCAGCATTTTACGATACGTTGGATGCAATGCGAAAAGAGGGCAAAAACGAGAATATGCTGAAAAATGCCTATATCAAGTTTATGTGCTGGTTTTATTATAAGTTTGAGCGTATGGTCAATAATCTGGGCGAAAACAATGTGCCAAAGATTTTGTACGAAGGAACGATCAGCAATTATGAATTAAAGATATTGGATATTTTAGCAGGTGCCGGCTGTGACATTCTGCTGTTGCAGTATCAGGGAGATGCGACATATCAGAAGTTGGATGCAGACTCAAAGATTTCAAAGGAACTGGTGCTTGAAAATATGCAGCCGTTTCCGGAGGGATTCAGCCTGAAAAATCTTCAGGAAGATATGGAAAAAGAAAAAGACAAAGAACGGTTGTATGGAACTTTACCGACCGTACATGCATGTACGAATGCATGGATTCACGGAGAGGGCTTAGAGGATTTTAAAATGGCGGCACGTCTGCGTGGCGAAGATACCGGATTTTTTTACAACTGTTTTTGTAGGATGACAGGCGTAGAGGATAAACTGACCTATCTGAATGAACTGTATCAGTTCCGCTTAGAGTTAAAAAACAGTGGCAGAAATATGCTGATCTTAGAGCGGGAAATTCCGGTTCCGACCATGGAAGAGATCAGTGCGATCCGAAGAAATACCTATAATAATGTGGAGCAGATGTTGTTCGATCTGTCTGTAAACATTAAATATTCACAAAATATAGAGCTGCAGCGATTGATGAATCAGGCTTTCATTGATATAATGTTAGAAGAGTTGGAAATTTCAGGAATGAATGTAAACCGGCTGACAAATAAAGCAGTCTATCTGCTCTGTTGGTTAAAAAGATATCAAAAGGAGCTGTTTGAAGGCTGGGAAATGCCCCAGATCGGCTGTTTTATCTATCTGGGTGGATGCAGGAATGAGAATGAAGCACTGTTTGTAAGGATGTTAGCAAGGCTGCCGGTGGATGTGCTGATCTTAAATCCGAATCAGGATACCGCCTGCTGTTTAAGTGATAAGCTGTTGTATGAGATTCATTATACGGAATCCTTAGCAGTGGAGCATTTTCCAAATGAAGGCAGGGAAGTGCAGATGGGCACTGCCGCTTATCATGCGGAGCGGGAATTAGATACCATCATGTATCAGGACTCCGGGATCTATCGCAACCAGCAGTATGGAAAAGCAAATGCAGTCATGTTAAGGACGATGTATGAAGAAATCCCGATTCTGTGGGATCAGGAAGTGAAGTACCGTCCGAATTTCAGTGTTACGGATTCGGTAGTCAATATCCCGGTGATTTTTGCAAAAGTGTCGGGAGTCAAAGACGGACAGTTAGCACCGTACTGGTCAGGGATCAAAAGCCTGATGACGGAAGAAACATATGTCATTTCCAAAGCACCGTTTATTGAGTCAACGGATGCCAATCCGATTAAGGCACATGCGACGGAATTTTATAAAAACAACAGACTGCAAAGGGAAAAGATCAAATCGCATCCTGTATACCGCTATGGAGTCTTACGCGAAGAGATGCAGGATTATATTTTAGATAAATTAGGACTTCTGATCGCACAGAAGACGATCAGGGGAACAGGAGAGAACGGTACGGAATATACGATCATTTCTACGGTTCTGAACATGAATAAGGATATAATAAGGATGATTCAGAAGTTTGATTTTACGAAGAAGAATCCGAAACTTATCTATATCAATACGACAGAGACAGTAATATCTCTCGAGGACAGTATTTTGACGGCGTTTCTGAGCCTGCTCGGTTTTGATGTGGTATTCTTTGTGCCGACCGGGTATCAGAGCGTGGAAAAGTATTTTAACACAAAAGTGATGGAGGAGCATCAGATCGGGGAATACCTGTATGATCTGCAGGTTCCGAATTTTGAACTGATCCCATCAGGAACGCGTCAGTCATGGCGTGACAGACTATTTAAACGAGGAGGTTGACAATGGGTCTTGATTTTGGAAAAACCGCACAGCAGATAACGACAGCCGTGCCGGAGGAAAAAAACGAGATTGAGGTAGTCAAAGAGTATGACATTGTAGCTGACAGACAGCAGATGAATGCAGATTTGGTAAACTCAAAAGAGGTGGATGACTTAGTAAGTACGATTGAGGTACATAATCTTGAGACGATCGTATCGTTTGGTGCAGAGGCGGCAGAAGAGATTTCGAAAGCGTCGGATATCGTCTTAAACAGTATGAATATGTCTCAGTTGGATGATTCGAGTGAGATGTTGAATACACTTGCAAAGATTATGTCGAAGTTCGATATTGAAGAGATAAAAGACAATCCGGGACTTTTCGGAAAACTGTTTGGAAATATGAGAAAACAGTTAGATAAGATCCTCGATAAGTATCATACCATGGGAGACGAAGTTGATAAGATCTATGTGCAGTTAAAGCAGTATGAATCAGAGATCAAACAGTCGAACCGCAAATTGAACCAGATGTTTGAAGCCAATGTCGGTTATTATCACGAACTGGTAAAATATATTTTAGCCGGAGAGCAGGGCTGTCGGGAATTAGAAGCATACATCGCACAGCGTCAGGCAGATATGGAAGCAACCGGAGATAATTCCATCCAGTTTGAGATCCAGAGTCTGCAACAGTCGTTGATGATGTTAGAGCAGAGAACACAGGATTTAAGAACTGCGGAAAATGTAGCGATGCAGTCCGTTCCTATGATAAAGACCATGGAATTCAGCAACATGAATTTAGTGCGTAAGATCAATTCCGCATTTATCGTAACACTTCCGGTATTTAAGCAGGCACTGGCACAGGCAATTATGTTAAAACGCCAGAAAATCCAGGCAGAGGCAATGTCAGCACTGGATCAAAAGACCAATGAGATGCTGATCAAAAATGCCCGCAATACCGTAGAGCAGTCGAAGATGACCGCACAGTTAGCTTCCGGCAGCTCCATAAAAATAGAGACTTTAGAAACAACCTGGAGAACCATTGTCAATGGTATTGACGAGACAAAGCAGATTCAGGAAAATGCGAGAAAACAGCGTATTGAGGATCAGGCAAGACTCGAAAATATCAAAGCAGAGTTCAACAGGATGTATCATATGCCGAATCAAGGCAAATAAGATTGCACAGGGAGGAAACAAGATATGCCAATTAATTTATCAAAAGGACAGAAAGTAGATTTAACAAAGGGAAATCCGGGATTAAAAAATATCATGGTCGGCTTAGGCTGGGATGTGAATGCATTTGATTCAGGAGCCGATTTCGACTTAGATGCAGCAGCATTTATGGTAGGGGAGAATGGAAAATGCCCGACAGAAAAAGAGTTCGTATTTTATGGAAACTTAGTACATCCAAGTGAGTCCGTAAAACATATGGGAGACAACCTGACCGGAGAAGGTGACGGAGATGATGAGCAGATTCAGATCGACCTGAGCAAGATCCCTGCAAATATCTCAAAAGTGGCATTTACGGTAACGATTTATGATGCAGAGACAAGAAGACAGAACTTCGGACAGGTATCGAATGCATTTATCCGTATTGTCGATGAGACAACCAATCAGGAACTGATCCGTTATGACCTAGGTGAGGACTTCTCAATCGAGACAGCCGTTGTCGTAGGCGAGTTATACCGTCATGACGGCGAGTGGAAATTTAACGCAATCGGAAGCGGCTTCCAGGGTGGTCTTGCAGCACTCTGCGGTCACTATGGAATTGATGTAGCATAGGAGGAAAAATATGTCAATCAGTTTACAAAAAGGACAGAAGGTAAGCCTGTCCAAAGAAAGTGCAGGACTTTCCACCGTATTGATCGGACTTGGCTGGGATGAGGCAAAAAGAAGAGGCGGACTCTTCGGACTGAAGCCAAAGCCAATCGATTGTGATGCTTCTGCCTTTCTTCTAAAAAATGGAAAATTAGCAGATAAGACAGATATCGTATATTTTGGAAACTTACATCACAAATCCGGCACCGTACAGCATTTAGGTGACAACTTAACCGGAGAGGGTGACGGAGATGATGAGCAGATCGTGGTAGATTTATCAAAGATCCCTGCCGAATATGACCGGATCGTCATTGTGGTAAATATCTATCATGCCGTACAGAGAAAGCAGCATTTTGGTATGATCGAGAATGCGTTTATCCGTTTAGTAGATGGAAAGAATAACCGTGAGATGTGTAAATATGATCTGTCGGAAGATTACAGCGATATGACAGCGATGATCTTCGGAGAGGTTTACCGTCATGATGGCGAGTGGAAATTCAATGCCATCGGTCAGGGTACCAAAGATCCCGGAATCGCAGAATTAGCAACAAGATATAAATAAAAGTTTTGCTAAGAAAGAAGGAGAGACTAAAAATAACTGGTTTCTTCTTCTTTTCTATGATATAGTTAACAAAATCATACTGAAGGAGGAGTATAAGAAATGAAGTTTAACGGACTCACAGACCGGGAAGTAGAAGAATCCCGAAAAAAGCATGGGTCAAATGCAATCCCTGATTCAGAGCCAACCACTTTCTGGCAGGAATTTAAGGAGACTTTCGGGGATCCGATGATCAAGATCCTGTTAGCGATCGCAGCTTTGATGATCGTTATGTTTTTCTTTGGCTATGCAGAAATCTATGAGCCATTAGGAACGATCGTTGCAGTATTGATCGTAGCATTTGTGTCTGCAAAGACTGGTGTGGCAAGTGATACGAAATATCGTGAATTAAAGGACAGTACCAAAAAAGACCAGTGTAAGGTGCACCGCAATGGTGTCGTTGTAGTCATTGATGTAGACGATGTGGTTGTAGGAGATAAGGTACTCTTGCAGGCAGGAGATAAGATTCCGGCAGACGGTATTTTGATCTCCGGGAATCTGCATGTGGACAACTCTGCGTTAAACGGAGAAGCAGAAGAGTGTAAAAAGACAGAAGCACCACAAGATTTTCAGTTAGCAGATGATATTACCGGAGAAACTTTCGTAGATCAGCATTCTCTGTTCCGTGGAGCAGTGGTCTTTGACGGTGAAGGTATCTTAGATGTCAGAAAAGTCGGCTTACAGACCATGATGGGTAAGATGGCAGAGGAGATGCAGGAAGAAGAACCGGATTCTCCGTTAAAGGTCAAATTAGCAAAATTAGCAAAACAGATTTCCACTTTCGGATACATCGGAGCCATTGTCATTGCAGTGCTCTATTTTGCATATTTTATCGTATCCGCAGGCGGCCCGTCGGTATACTTTGCAGCGGGTGCAGAGCAGATCATCAAAGATGTTGTAGAAGCCGTATCCTTAGCAGTCGTTATCATCGTCTGTGCAGTGCCGGAGGGACTTCCTCTGATGATCTCCCTGGTTCTGATGCAGAACACCAGCAAGATGTTAGACCACAACGTGTTGGTGCGTAAGGCAGAGGGTATTGAAACCGCAGGTTCCTTAAATATTTTATTTAGTGATAAAACAGGTACGATCACGAAGGGAAGTCTGGAAGTGGTAGATTTCTTTACGGCAGACGGACAGTCGATCGAGCTGTCACAGCTTGAGCATCACAGTGCCGTAAACGGACTGGTAGATCTGGCAATTGGAAAAAATACACAGTCTATGTTCGATTCAACCCACAGGGTGATCGGTGGAAATGCAACCGATCAGGCATTGATGAAGTTTATCGGAGAAGAGACTTTCCGTGTGCTTGATGCAGACAGGGATTGTGTCGTTTCCTGTTCACAGGGATTTAACTCTACGAATAAATTCAGTCAGGCAAGGATCGACAGTCTCGGTAAGACTTTTTACAAAGGAGCACCGGAGCGTCTGCTTGCAGTTGCAAAGCATTATCTGGATGCAGAAGGCAATGTAAAAGAGTTAAATCTGGATGTTTTAAATCAGAAAATTGACGGGTTAGCAACCAAGGCAATGCGTGTTCTTGCCTTTGGATACTCCGAAAAAGAACTGGTAGAAAATACGATCAATGATGATGTTGTCATCATCGGTTTAGTCGGAATCCGTGACGATGTCCGTCCGGAGGCAAAAGAGGCAATCGAAGAAGTTCAGAATGCGGGAATCCAGGTAGTTATGATCACCGGTGACCGTTTAGAGACAGCCGTTGCAATCGCAAAAGATGCAGGATTGTTAAAGGATGAGTCAGATAAGGCACTTTCTTCTGCGCAGTTAAACGAGATGTCTGACGAAGAAGTAAAAGCGATCATTCCGCATATCCGTGTGATCGCAAGAGCACTTCCGACAGATAAATCCCGTATGGTAAGACTCTGTCAGGAAATGAATTTAGTAGTCGGAATGACCGGTGACGGTGTTAACGACTCTCCGGCATTAAAGAGAGCCGATGTCGGTTTTGCAATGGGAAGCGGTACCGAAGCAGCCAAAGAAGCCGGAAAGATTGTTATTTTAGATGACAACTTTAAATCGATCAAGGATGCGATCTGGTATGGAAGAACGATTTACCACAATATTTTGAAATTCTGTAAATTCCAGCTTGTCATCAATGTAACGGCAGTAATTGTCAGTGCGATCGCTCCATTCTTTGGAGTGGAAGAACCATTGAAGGTTACGCACCTGTTATTCGTAAACTTAGTTATGGACGGGCTTGGTGCAATTATGCTTGGTAATGAGCCGGCATTAGAAAAATATATGAAAGAAAAACCAAGAAGAAGAGATGAGAGCATCATCAGCAAAGCCATGATGGCACAGATTTTGACCATGGGAGCATGGTTGACGGTTATCAGCTTTGTCTATTTAAAACATCCGTTTTTTGCAGGACTGTTTGAAAATGAAGAACAGCACCTGACCGGATATTTCGTCCTCTTTATTGTCAGTGCATTGTTCAATGGATTCAATGTCCGCGATGATGGATTTGGAATCTTTAAAGGTTTGAATGAGAATACCGGATTCTTAAAAGTATTCTTTGCAATTATTTTCGTACAGGCATTGATCGTTAACGCACCGCTTGTTCCACTTCAGGTATTTACCTGGATCGGAAATATGTTCAGCTGCGTACCGTTTGGGATCAAAGGCTGGATCGCAGTCATCTTATTGGCAGTCACCATGATCCCGGTAGACCTGATCCGTAAATGTTTTGTAGGAAAGAAAAATTAACTTATGCAGATTGTTCATACAGATTTAGATAATACGTTGATCTATTCTTATAAACATGAGATTGGAGGCCCCAAAACTTGTGTGGAAATCTATCAGGGAAGAGAAATCTCTTTCATGACAGAGACTTCTCACAGGCTGTTGGGGCAACTCTGTTCTAAGCCGGGAGTTCTGGTTGTCCCAACGACGACGAGAACCTTAGAGCAGTATCAGAGGATCGATCTTGGCATCGGAGTGCCGGAGTATGCATTGGTCTGCAACGGCGGTGTACTGCTGCATCAGGGCAAGGAAGATCCGGTCTGGTATCAGGAATCCTTAGCATTGATCGCAGATGCGCAGAGCGAATTACAAAGAGCAGAACAGTGTATGACAGAGGATGTAAACCGATGCTTTGAGGTACGAAATATCCGCTCTTTATTTCTCTTTACCAAAAGCAATGAGCCGGAAAAATCGGTGGCTATGTTAAAAGCACATCTGAACCTGTCTTTGGTAGAGGTATTCTGTAATGGGATCAAAGTCTATGTATTACCGAAAAAGCTGAATAAGGGAAGTGCCGTAAGACGTTTCCGGAAAAGAGTAGCAGCCGAAACCGTCTATGCAGCAGGCGACAGTGCATTTGATGTTCCAATGATACAGGTGGCAGATATCGGAATGGCACCAAAGGAATTGTTAGAGCAGTACGAGCTGCCACAGACGGGAAATTTCAAAGAGAAGACAGAGAACAAGATACAGAATGAAGAAAAGAAGATTTTTTCAGATCAGATGTTAGCATATCTCTTGGAATGTCTTTCTTAGCAGGCTGCCGGAATCCGGTACATGGTACAGAATAAAAACAATATAACAAGAGGAGTATCCTGTCAACAACACCCTTTGCAGGGATAAGTTGATGTGATACTCCTCTTTTGACATATCGTTGCGATATTTTATAGTAGCACTATTTTATGATTGCATTATTTCCTGTTGAGTCCGGTTATCGGTTTATTCTTCGGCTGTTTCAGATTTTACGATCTTAATCTTGGAA
>OIXH01001080.1_pt1 | contig 31815 bp, 22 predicted proteins | sample 1587741 | NCBI WGS metagenome assembly OIXH01 (sample SAMEA3888916, study PRJEB22519) | human gut metagenome | biome: human gut; feature: human-associated habitat; material: faeces | place: Denmark | collected 2011 | reverse complement strand
AGGTCTGGTATCTCTACGGCGCGTCCAGCAACGAGCACCGCAATCTGATGCCCAATTACCTGCTGCAGTGGCGCATGATCCAGTGGGCGGTCGAGACCGGCTGCCGGATCTACGACTTCCGCGGGGTCTCCGGCAACGTGTCGGAGGATAACCCGCTCTACGGCCTGTTCCGCTTCAAGCAGGGCTTCGGCGGGGCGTTCACCGAGTTCGTCGGCGAGGAGGATCTGGTCCTCTCCCCGTTCATCTACTGGGCCGTGGAGCACGGCACGTCGGTCTTCAAGGACCTGCGCAAGACCGTCTATCTCATCAAAAACCGCGGAAAAAAGTAAGACAGGAGGCGCAGCATGAAAGCGTATGTCGTCGATTCCGCCGCCGTGCGGAGCAATCTGCAGCAGCTGCAAACCCGCGCGGGCAGCGCGGTTTTGTGGGCCGTCCTCAAGGGGGACGGCTACGGGCTGGGGCTTTTGCCGATGGCCGCCATCTGCCGGGAGGCCGGGGTCACGCACTTTGCCGTGACCGAGGTCAGCGAGGTCAGCCGCCTGCGCGCGGGCGGCTTTGCCGACGCTTCGATCCTGATGCTCCGCCCGACGAGCGAGCAGGACGAGCTGCGGCAGCTGCTGCAGCTCGGCGCGATTTTGACCGTCTCGAGCCAGAATGACGCGGCGGTTTTGAACGGCGTGGCCCAGGAGCTCGGCGTACAGGCCGAGGTCCACGTCAAGATCGACACCGGCATGGGCCGCTACGGCTTTTTGCCGGACGAGCTCGACCAGCTGCTGCCCATCTTCCGCTACATGCCCGGTCTGCACGTGACCGGCATCTATACTCATCTGCATTCCGCCTTCTGCAGCCAGAAGGCGACGATCGCGCAGGCCGAGGCCTTTCAGGGCGTTCTCGATCAGCTGCACGCGTCCGGCTGCGAGACCGGCATGGCGCACATGCTGAACTCCGCCGGGCTCCTCAAATATCCGCAGTACGCGATGGACGGCGTGCGCGTGGGTTCCGCCATTCTCGGGCGGGTCAGCGTGCACGGCAATTTCGGCCTCACGCGCATCGGCGAATGCCAGGCGACCGTCGAGGAGCTGCGCTGGCTGCCGAAGGGCCACAGCTGCGGCTACGGCGCGGGCTGGACCGCGAAGAAGCCCACCCGCGTGGCCGTTTTCTCCGTCGGCTGGTATCACGGCTTCGGCGTCGAGATGGGAAACGACCTGTTCCGCTTCCGCGACTGCCTGCGCGGCGTGCTGCGAAACCTCAGGCAGATGATCTTCAAAAAGCACATCACCGTGACGGTGAACGGGAAAAAGTGCCGGGTCCTCGGCCACATCGGCATGCTCCACACCTGTGTGGACGTGACGAACGTCCCCTGCGCCGTCGGCGATCCGGCGGTATTCGATCTCAAGCCTTTGCTGCTCAAGGGCATCGAGGTCGTCTACCGGTAAGGAGGCACTATGGCAGAAAAAATCGCCGCCGTCGCCACCGGGCATGCCCGGACCGGCATCGGCATTCTACGCCTGTCCGGCGACGGGTGCATCGAGGCAGCCGGGCAGGTCTTCCATCTGCAGTCCGGCAAGCCGCTTTCCTCCCTTCCCGACCGCAAGCTCGCCCTCGGCACGCTCTTTGACGTGCAGGGGCGGCCCATCGACCACTGCATGGCCTTCATCTCCCGCGCCCCGCACTCCTACACCGGCGAGGATACCGCCGAGATCCAGTGCCACGGCTCCCCCGCCGCGCTGGCCGCGGGGCTCGAGGCGCTGTTCGCCGCCGGGTTCCGGCAGGCGCGGCCGGGCGAATTCACGCGCCGGGCGTTTCTGAACGGCCGGATGGATCTGACCCAGGCCGAGGCCGTCATCGACCTCATCGACGCCGAGACCGCCGACGCCGCGGCCAACGCCGCCGGGCAGATCGCGGGCGCGATGCGCAAAAGGATCGACCCGGTCTACGACAGCTGGGTCGATATCTGCGCGCACTTCCACGCCGTGCTCGACTATCCCGACGAGGACATCGACCCGTTCGAGCTCAGCCGGCTGGAGTCTGCGCTCCAGGCGAGCAGCCGGACGCTCTCCGCGCTGCTTGCCTCCTGCCACCGGGGCCGGATGGTCCGATCCGGCGTCAGGATCACCATCCTCGGCAGCCCGAACGCGGGAAAATCCAGCCTTCTCAACGCGCTCTCCGGCTTTGACCGCGTGATCGTCACGGACATCCCCGGCACGACGCGCGACACCGTCGAGCAGACCGTCACGCTCGGGCGGCATCTGGTCCGCCTGGTCGACACCGCGGGCATCCGCGACACGGAGGACGTCATCGAGAAGATCGGTGTCGACCGCTCGGTCGAGGCCGCGAAGGACTGTGACGCAGCCCTGTTCGTCGTCGACGACTCGCGCCCTCTGACCGACGAGGACCGCCGCGCGATGGACGCCGCGCTCGAAGCACCGGAGGCCATCGCCGTTCTCAACAAGCAGGATCTCGGCGCTGTGATCGAGCCGTCGGATCTGCCGTTTTCGTATATCGTCCCCGTCTCGTGCAAGGACGGCACGGGCTTCGACCTGCTCGAGCAGGCGTTCGACATGCTCTTCCCGGACGACGCGCCGTGCGACGGATCGCTTTTGACCAACGCGCGGCAGGCCGACGCGATCGTGCGCGCCAAAAAATCCGTGGACGCTGCGCTGCGCTCGCTGCGGGCCGGCTTTACGCCGGATGCCGTGCTGGTCGATCTGGAGGCGGCGATGCGCGCGCTCGGCGAGGTCACGGGGCGCACGATGCGCGAGGATATCACGAACCGCATTTTTGAGCGCTTCTGCGTCGGAAAATAAGCTGATAAAGGACCGATATTTATGATCTATCTCGATAATTCCGCCACCACGCAGCCCTGTGAGGCCTGCGTGCGGGCGATGACAGAGCTTCTGACGGACTGCTGGGGCAATCCATCGTCCGTGCATGCGCACGGCATCGCGGCCCACCACCGTCTGCGCCAGGCGCGCGAGCAGGTCGCTTCCGCCCTCGGCGCGGAGCCGGACCGTGTCTTTTTCACCTCCGGCGGCACGGAGGCGGACAACTGGGCCATCTTCTCCGCTGCTGAGCGGCTCGGCAAGCGCGGGCACCACATCGTCACCACCGCCGTAGAGCACCACGCCGTCCTGCACCCCATGCAGAAGCTCGAGGCGAAGGGCTTCGAGGTCACTTACCTGCAGCCCGACCGCGAGGGGAACATCACGGTCGACGCGCTCAAAAAGGCGCTCCGCCCCGATACCATCCTCGTCTCCGTCATGATGGTCAACAATGAGACCGGCGCCGTCATGCCCATCGCCGACATGGTCAAGGCCACGCGGCGGCTCTCGCCGCTCGCGCTGTTCCACACCGACGCGGTACAGGGCTTTCTGAAGGTCCCGTTCCGGGCCAGGACGCTCGGGGCGGACATGATCTCCGTCTCCGCGCACAAGATCCACGCAGCCAAGGGCACGGGCGCACTGTACATCCGGCCGGGCCTGCCGCTTCCCCCCTTCCTCTGCGGCGGCGGGCAGGAGAGCAATTACCGCTCCGGCACGGAGAACATGCCCGGCATCTGCGGCTTCGGCGCGGCCTGTGCCGATACGGACGCGAAGGCTGAGATCGCGCACATGGCGCACCTGCGCGATCTGACGCGCGAGGCGCTCGCCGGGATCGACGGGCTCGTGCTGATCGGCAGCCAGCAGGCGCCGCACATCGTGAATCTCTCGCTGCCGGGCCTGCGCTCGCAGGGGATCATCAACTGCCTGCAATCGGAGGGGATCTACGTCTCGGCGGGCTCCGCCTGCTCGAAGGGGCACCGCAGCCACGTGCTCGAGGCCATGGGCCTGCCTCCCGCCGTCATCGACGGCTCCATCCGCGTCTCCTTCTGCCCGGAAAATACGGCGGAGGACGTCGCGGCGCTGCATGAAGCGCTGCTGGACGCCGTGCGCGTCCTGAAGGGCTGACCCGCACAGAGAAAAAGCGCCCCGCCTGTCCGTTCAACCGGCAGGCGGGGCTTGTATTTCACGAACTCAAAGCGCTTCCAGCGCCTGTGACACGACGGCGGTCTCGCCGTCCGGCTTGACGGCGGCAAAGAGCCAGCCGTTTTCGAGCCGTCTGCGCCGGATGGAGAGCGTCTCGCCCTCAAGGCACGGACGGCGGTAGTGCGTCTCCATTTCGCGGATCGCATGGAGCGCGGCGCTCGGGAGCGTCCCGAGCAGCATGGGGATGTAGGCCACGTTGTTCATATGCTGTCCGACATCGAGATCGACCGAACGGACGGTATAGCTGCAGACCTCCTCGTCCGGGATCTCCCGCAGCGCGGCATAGCGCCCGTCGCAGACGGTATCCTCCGGGAGCACCAGCTCCGGCGGATACACCGGCCCGACCGGGACGGGGCGCTTCTCGTTCACATCCCACACGGCCCACTGCGTGCGTGCCTCGGCCAGCAGCGCGTCCCCGCGCTTCATGGTGTAGTAGCGCTCACAGCGCATTCCCTCCACCGTGCCGGGCCACGTTTCCAGCTCGACCGTCTGCATCATCGCGGGCCGCTTGTAAAAGCGGATGCGCGTGCGCACCGTCAGCCAGAACAGGCCCCTTTTCGCCATATCGGCCCCGCCGACGCCGATCTGCTCGGCGTGCTCCGCTGCCAGCGCCTGAAACAGCGTCAGCCCGCCCAGCACGCCGAGCCGACCGTCCATGCCGCAAAGCTCCGGCGAGATCAGAAATTCCCGTGTCCAAATGCCCTGTTCCATATCCTCTGCTCCTGTTTTCCGCTGTTTTGGTTTTGTTTTTATTTATCATAACACGGGGAAGCGAATGGGTCAACCGCGCAGGCCGTTCGGTTCGAAATTCCTCTCTGGAAGGCTTGCATTTTCAAGGCGCTTATGCTAGGATATGCTTGAAAAATTGGCCGAATCGCGGCCATCACACATTGGGGGAATTGGACCATGAAACGTACAGTGGCACTGGCCATTCTGGCGGCGCTGCTTCTGACGCTTTGCGCCTGCGGCAAGGTCCGGCAGGCGGAGGAGGCGATCGACGCGATCGGCAACGTGACCGCAGAGAGCGGCGCGCAGATCGAAGCGGCGGAGGCCGCCGTCGAGGCGCTGAACGATAAACAGCGGGACAAGCTGCCGAATCTGACCGTGCTCGAAGAGGCTCAGACCGAATATGAGACGGTATTGGAGGAGCAGGCCGAGACCGAAGCCTGTGTGCAGGAGGCCGAGAACGCAATCGACGCGATTGGCAGCGTCACGCTGGACAGCGGCGACGCCATCCGTGCCGCCCGCGCGGCCTATGACGCCGTGCCGGAGGAGGCGCGGGAACAGGTGACGAACCGGGAGACGCTCTCCGCTGCGGAGCAGACCTTTGACGCGCTGGCCATTCAGGCCACGACCGACGCCATCAACGCCATCGGCGACGTGACGCTGGACAGCGGCGAGGCCATCCGCGCGGCGCGCGAACTCTATGATGGATTCAGCGGCGCAATCCAGTCACAGGTGGCGAACCGGGATGTGCTCGTGCGCGATGAGGAGCAGTTTTCTGCGCTGCGCGTGCAGCATGTGAACGACCTGATTACGGACATCGGAGAGGTTACGCTCTCGAGCGAGGATCGCATCCGCGAGGCCGAAGACGCCTACAACGCCCTGAGCGAGAGCGAGGCGGCGGCAGTCACAAATCACCGTGCGCTGGTCGAGGCGCGGGAAGCCTTTGACACGATGGAGGCCGCGGCGCGGCTGCGCGACGTGGTCGTCGAAATCACGGTCAACCGTGCGGGCGAGGTGGTCAACGCCCGTGTGCAGAGCGGCGGCGACGAGTGCATGCGCGAATCGGCCCTGCGTGCGGCGCGGGTTTCGCGCTTCAATATCGACCAGTCGGCCCCTGCGCGCCAGCAGGGGACGATTACGTACATTTTTATCCCGCAATAAGTTCTTTTTGCCCGGCCGGAGTGGGATATTCCGCGGAAATTGTTAACTTTGCCGAAGTAAATTCCGGCTCGGACAGAGCGGTTTCGCCTGCGGCGATCCGATGCGGCCTGTATGCGGCCTGCGCCGTCTCTGTCTCCTGCCGCCGACCGAATCGGGCATGCGTAAAATTGTCGTCATACTGTTGGGCCTTTTCGGCTGTCTGCTCTTTTGCGGGGGCGGCGGTCGGACGCTTGCGCATGACGCAGGGCATGTCTCCGTCACGCTTTCGGTCGATCGCGCCTCCGACGCCGTGTGGCTTTGCGAGCGCGAATACAACGCCGACCTGAACCTGCCCCGCGTGCTTGGGGAGGTGTCGCCCGCTCCGGCCGCTCCGGTCTTCCAGCGCGGCGGTCATGCCGAATCCGGTCCGGCCGCCGACCGCTATGCCGCGGACCGGCACGCGAGGGGAAGCGCGAAAGCAACCTCGGAATTCAAATCTTCTGACCTGTCCGTCGGTCTGCATGCGGTGGATTACTATGTCTACCGTCTGCGCCGGCTCATTATTTAGCGAGTGTATTTTGCCGGGTTCTCTGATAAAATACTAACGTTTGATAATGAAAAGGATATGGATAAGAATAAAATCTGCGAGGCGCTGTACGCCTTGCCGGGAAATGTTGTGGTGAAACGCCGCAAGTTCCAACTGCTGCCCGCCGTGCTGTTTGTTGCCGGCGCAGCGATGATCGTAGTGAATAACATGTATGGCGCCGACCTCACGAACAACCTGCGTTCGTCGATCGTGTTCATCGGCGGAATTCTGGTAGTGGCAGGCATGATTATGGCTGCGGCCCAGATGTTCGGTTCGGGCGGGGCGCCTTTCCACCGGGAGGAGCGTTGTTTCCTGCTTTACGAGGAGCTTTATTTCGACCGCGGCATCCGCAGCGACGTGATGCAGGCCGTCTCGGACGGAGATGCGGAGCGTCTGCTCGGCATGAAACGTGCGCAGGTTCCGGCGCTGACGGTGGCTCTCTACCGCACGCCCGGCAACCGCTTCGCCGCCATGCAGGCTTTCGAATATGCGGATCTGGAGTACAAGCCGCTGACGGAGCTGAAGATCGCGGACAAAACGCAACCGAAGGCTGTCGGCAAAGCGCAGGCCTGAAAGAAAAAGATTAAGGAATGATAGACATCAGTGGTGAAAATGTAGTATTGGTAGGTGCGTTGCTGCTCTTCGTGGCGGTGATAGCGGGTAAGGTCGCGTATCGTTTCGGCGCACCCGCGCTGTTGCTTTTCCTCGGAGTCGGCATGCTGTTCGGCTTGAATTTCATCTCGTTCCGTTCGGTCGAGATGACCCAGTTCGTCGGTATGATCGCTTTGTGCATCATCCTCTTCACGGGAGGTATGGACACGAAGTTTTCGGAGATAAAACCCATCATCGGACCCGGCGTCGTGCTGGCTACGGCGGGGGTGGTCATGACGGCGTTCATACTGGCCTCGTTCGTGTGGCTGGTGGCTCCGTGGCTGGGGATCGAGATGCCGTTCGTACTGGCGCTGCTGCTCGCCTCCACGATGTCCTCGACTGACTCGGCTTCGGTTTTCTCGATCCTGCGAAGCAAGAAGCAGGGGTTGAAGCAGAACCTGCGGCCCCTGCTGGAGCTGGAGAGCGGCTCGAACGACCCGATGGCCTATATGATGACCATTCTGCTCATCAGCGTGGTGTCGCACAGTTCGGGCAGTGTGGGGATGGGTATGAGCGTGGTGTTTTTCGTCGTGCAGATGATCGTCGGCGCCCTGTCGGGGTACCTGATCGGCCGTCTGGCCGTCTGGACGATCAACCGCATCAACCTCGCCAACCATTCGCTCTACTCGGTGTTGCTGCTGGCGTTCATCTTTTTCTCGTTCGCCTTCACCGACCTGATCAAGGGCAACGGCTATCTGGCCGTCTACCTTTCGGGGCTGGTCGTCGGAAACTACAAGTTGCAGCAGAAACGTCCGCTGACGGTCTTCTTCGACGGTTTTACGTGGCTCATGCAGATCGTGATGTTCCTCACGCTGGGTCTGTTCGTCAACAGCAACGAACTGCTCGAACCCCGTGTGCTGATTCTGGGCGGACTGGTGGGGGCGTTCATGATTCTGGTGGCGCGCCCGCTGACGGTCTTCATCTGCATGGCCCCGTTCCGCAAGTTCACCACCAAGGCGCGGCTCTACGTGTCGTGGGTGGGACTGCGCGGCGCCGTGCCGATTCTCTTCGCCATCTATCCCCTGATGGCGCATGTGGAGAACGCGGGACTGCTGTTCAACGTCGTATTCCTCGGCACGATCATTTCGCTGCTGGTGCAGGGCACTACCGTGAGCGGTATGGCCAACCTGCTGGGGCTGGCTTACGAAGAGCGTGAATCGGCCTTCAGCGTCGATATGCATCAGGATATGAAGTCGGCCCTTACGGAGGTGGAGGTCAATGAGACGATGCTCGAAAGCGGGCACATGCTCAAGGACATCACGCTGCCGGAAAATACGCTGGTGATGATGGTCTGCCGCAACGGCGAGTATTTCGTGCCGCAGGGCAAGACCGAACTGCTGCTGGGCGACAAACTGCTGGTCATTTCGGACCGCAGCGAGGAGCTGGCGACCACTTATAAGGATATGGGTATCGACGACGTGATGAAGCTGGGATAGGCTTCGGCGGCGTCCGGCGCTCCGTATTCCGGAATTATCCTCCCGTGCGTGCAACGCACGGGCAATGTCCGGGATTCAGTGACTTAACCTTTACGGACATTCTATGGTCCCGGCGGCCTTTTCGGTCGCCGGGACTTGTGTTCTCATAGGTTTCGGATATTCCGGTGCGGTGCCGGCTGTTCCCGGCCGGTTGCCTGTTGTTCCCGGCCGGTTGCCTGTTGTTCCCGGCCGGTTGCCTGTTGTTCCCGGCCAGTTGCCTGTTGTTCCCGGCCAGTTGCCTGTTGTTCCCGGCCGGTTGCCTGTTGTTCCCGGCCGGCTCTTGTTGTCTCGTCCGATACCGGTTGTCCTGCGCAGCTTCAGGTATCCCGTCCGCTTCCGGATATTTCCCGGCTGGAACCGGAGCTGCCTGCCGTCGCAGTTTGCAGAAAAAGAACCGAATGTTTGTGCCGTTCCGTATTTTTTCATATATTTAAGGGTGTCTTTTCGTGCAGGCGGAGACCTGCCGATTTTTGTGCGCCTATGAAAACCAAACGTCGGAAAATTCTATTGTTGTGCATGCAGGTGCTGCTTCCTGTAGTGCCGGGGCTTTGGACCGTGCTGTTCAGGCCCGAAACGGCGGCGCTTTCGCCGCGCATGCTGGTCACTTGGATGCTGTGCCTCAACCTGCTCTTCATCCTCATCTATTGGCGGCGTCTGGGCTGGTCGCGCAGTGAGCGGCTGGACACGGCCCTGCTGCTGGTGCTGTTCTGCTTTTTTCCGCTGCCCGGCCATTGGCTGCTCGACGGCGTGCTTGACGGCAGTTTGTGGCTTCAGATCGCATTCTATTGCATGATGCAGGCCGGATTCTATGTGGCGATCGTGCTTGCGCCCGACTGGGTCGGCCGATTCCAGCAGCGCCGCTACGAGGAGCGCGTGTTGTCGGGCCGCGAGAAATTCGAATCCCGCAAGGAGGTGATGAAGGCCCGCGAGGAGCGTGAGAAGTCCGCGAACGGCTCGAAGTCCGGCGAAAAAAGATGACTGAATCCGGGGCCGGAATGCCAAGAGGCTGTCTGACGAGTTCTGATTTTACGATTTCACCCGCGCTGCAATACATTGCAGCGCGGGTGAATTGCATTTTCCGGAGGGTAAGCAGCCGTCTCTGCGGGACTGCCTGCCGTGCGGATCGGTTGCCCTTTGCGGCCGTTAGGGAGCGTGTCTGTGCGTGCGGTTTCGGGAAGCGGTTTTGTCTCAGTGTTTCAGCATCCGGCTCGAAAACGGGATGCGCCGGCCTTCGGAGTCGATGATTCCGGCCTCCAGTACGCCGCCGTTGGTGTCGAAGTAGCGCAGCGAGAAGGAGTGCACGCCGCGCCGCAGGGCGGCCTGTCCGCTGCGTTCGGTGCGGGAGTGCAGGCCGTCGTTGTCGACGACCGTTCGCCCGTCGATGGCGAGCGTGCTTCCGTCGTCGGAATAGGTGTAAAACGAATAGATGCCGTCGGCCGGAATGTCGATATAGCCGTCGCAGATCAATCCGATGTTGCCCGTCACGCCGTCGGGAATAACGACGCTGTCGGTGATGAAATTCGCCTGCAGGGGCGCTTCGTCAATATCCGCGCAGTTGTCGCCGTCGTAATCGTACCAGCGCACCAGCAGTCCGTTTTGCAGGTTCCCGGCATCGGCGCTCGGTTCGGCGTAGCGCGTGGGGCGGAACGAGGCCCGGCGAATCTCTGCCGCGACGCCGCGTCGGTTGTAGCAGCGCAGCGTGAGCGTGCAGCTGTCGGTGATGCTGAACGGCGCGGTGTAGCGTTGCGACGCGGTGTCGGGAACCGTTCCGTCGAGCGTGTAGTACAGTTCGGCCGATTCGGGCGGCAGCAGGCGCACCGTAGCGGCGCCGATGAAGACGTTGTCGTCGCAGACGCCCTCGACGTCGTTGAGCCGGTAGTTCCAGCCTGCGCGTTCCAACTGACGCAGGTGCAGGGGGAGACGGCGCCGGAAATCGGCGAAGTCCCGCTTTTCCGGAGCGCTCCATGCCGTCTCGGCCACGGCCAGCAGCCGCGGGAAGAGCCGCTCGCCCGCCGCGTCGGCCGTCGGGACATCCTCGGTCCACATGTTGGCCTGAATGCCGAGCAGGCCCTCTTCCCATGCCCGCAGGGATTCCGGAAGGGGTTCCCAGCCGTAAACCTTGCCGAGCGTGCTGCGGTCGAGTTCGCCGTTGAGGTAGAGAAATTCCGAAGGCGACTCAATGACGCGGTGTCCGTTCTGGAGCGCCGCGGTCAGGGTGGAGGGCATCCAGCTGCGCCACCACATCACCGCGCTCTGCGGGGTCAGCCCGTCTTCGGTGATCTCGTCCCAGCCGAGCAGCGTTTTGCCGTGTGCCGCCAGAAACTGCTCCGTTTCACGGGTGAACCATGCCTGCAGTTCGCCTGCGCCTTCCAGCTTCTCTGCCCGGATGCGCCGCTGGCAGTCCGGGCACGTCTCCCACGGCGTGCGCTCCACTTCGTCGCCTCCGATATGGACGTATTGCGACGGAAAGAGATCGAACAGCTCTGTCAGCACGTTTTTGCAGAATGCGATCGTGCTGTCGCGGCCGATGCAGAGCGGTGTCGAAAAGTGTTTGCCCCAGCCGCCGCGGCCGTCGCACGCCAGCTGCGGATAACAGCCGATGGCCGCCAGCGAGTGCCCCGGCAGGTCGATTTCGGGAATGACCTCGATGCCGCGCTGTGCCGCGTAAGCGACTATCTCGCGGATGTCGTCCTGCGTGTAGTAACCTCCGTAGCGGATTTCGCCCCGTTCGCGGCGTATGTTTTTCTCCGGGAGGAGGAATTTCGGGTCGCGCTCGTCGGCTGCGCGCCGCAGGCAGACGCTGTCGTGTTTGTTCGGAGTGCGCCATGCCCCGCGCCGGGTCAGGAGCGGGTAGCGTTTGATTTCGATCCGCCATCCTTGGTCGTCGGTCAGGTGCAGGTGCAGGCGGTTGAACTTGTAGCAGGCCAGCCGGTCCGTCAGCGACATGACCTCCTCCTTGGTGAAGAAGTGGCGCGCGACGTCGAGCATGAAGCCGCGCCATGCGAAGCGCGGGGCGTCGTCGATTTCGAGCGCCGGCAGCGATCCCTTTCCGGCCCATAGGAGCTGGCGCAGCGATGCCGCCGCCGAAACGACGCCCTCGCAGGAGCCGCCGCGCAGTTCGATCCGCGCCGGGGTGATTTTCAGGGTGTAGCCCTGCTGCGGCAGCCGGGGATCGAGTTCGAGCGAAAGATTGGCGTTCCCGGCGTCCTGAGCCGCCGCGACGTTTTCCTCCCGGAGCAGTTGTGCGAGGTAGTCGGCCGCCGGGCGGAGCAGCGGGTCGGCCGGGGCGATGCGGATGCCGCCGCCGAGGTCGAACGTTCCCTGTCCCGCTTTTACGCAAAGGGGCGCCGGGATGATTTCGGTGGAGGGGGAGTCTTTCCGGCAGGCCGCGAAGAGCAGGCAGCAGACCGGAAGCAGGTATGCAAAGTGTTTCATGACGTTATTCGAGTGTTACGGTTGTTTGCAGGCGGATATCTTGCGACGACGAGCCGACGGCGATGACGAAGTCGCCCTTTTCCACCACGCGGCGGCCCTGCGGGTCGATAAGCGCCAGCGCTTCGTCTCCGAGCGTAAAGCTTACCTGCCGTTGTTCGCCCGGTGCGAGCCGGATGCGCCGGAAGCCGCCGAGCTGTCTGGGCGGGCGTACCGTTGAGGCGACCATGTCCGAGATGTAGAGCTGTACGACTTCGTCGCCTTCGCGGTCCGAGGTGTTGCGTATGCGGCAGCTGACTTCGAGGACGTTGTCGCCGCTCTGCCGCGCTTCGAGGCCGCCGTATTCGAATGTCGAGTAACTCAGCCCGTAACCGAACGGATAGAGCGGCGCGGCCGTGAGATCGGTGTAGTCGTGGTTCGCAGGCCGTTTTTTGTTGTAGTAGACGGGAATTTGCCCTTCGGCGCGGGGAATGGTGATGGGCAGACGGCCCGCGGGGTTGTTGCGGCCCAAGATCGTCTCGGCGACGGCGTCGCCGCCCCGTGCGCCCGGATACCACGCCATCAGCAGGGCGTCGGCCTGTTCGGAGGCCCGGCTCAGGTCGAGCGGACGGCCTGCGATGCAGACCACGATAAGCGGCGTTCCCGTCGCCTTTATGCGCCGCAGCAGCTCTTCCTGTTCTCCGAGCAGCGCGAGCGTCGCTCGGTCGAAACCTTCGCCGCACTCCATGTCGCGCACCTCGTCGTGCGCGGCTTTGGCCGCGCCCGTTTGCAGGAATTCCGTGTCGAAGTCGCGGGCGCTCGATCCGCCTATGACCACGACCGCCGCATCTGCGTCGCGGGCCGCGGAGACGGCCGCCGCGATTTCCGACCGATCGCCGCCGCGCACCGTACAGCCGCGGCTGTAGACGACGCGGTCGCGCCCCAGCAGTTTTTCCAGCCCGTCCCGGACGGTGTTCGCCGTCCTCTGCTGGGCCGTATAATCCCCTAACTGGTTGTAGATGTTGTCTGCGTTGGGACCGATGACGGCTACCCGCCGCAGGCGCCGGGGATCGAGCGGCAGGGTGCCGCTGCGGTTTTCGAGCAGCGTCACCGACTGCCGGGCCGCTTCGAGCGCCAGCTCCGAGTGGGCGGCGCATCCGACCTCCGCGGCGGCAGCTTCGTCGATATAGGGGTTCTCGAACAGTCCCATTTCGAACTTCAGGGCCAGCACGCGCTCCACGGCCCGGTCGATCTCCGCTTCGGCGACGTCGCCCGCTTCCGCGGCCTCGCGGAGTGAGGCGAAGGCGCCGCCCTTCAGGTCTGCGTCCACGCCCGCCCGCAATGCCTGCACGGCGGCTTCCCGGACGCTTCCGGCCACGCCGTGCGTCTCGTGCAGCCCTTCGATGCTCAGCAGGTCGGAGACCACGAAGCCGTCGAAGCCCCATTCGCCGCGCAGGATGTCGGTCAGCATGCGGCGGTTGGCCGTGCAGGGAATGCCGTCCACCGAGTTGTAGGCCGTCATCACCGAGCGCGCTCCGGCCTTTACGGCCGCTTCGAACGGCGGCAGGTAGGTCTCGCGCAGTTCGCGTTCGCCCAGCAGGTTGCTTCCGCCGTTCTGGCCGCCCTCCGATGCGCCGTAGGCGATGAAGTGCTTGAGCGTCGAGAGGGCGTGCCGCGGCTGTGAGAGGTCGCCGGAACCCGTGCCGCGGACATAGGCTTCACCGATGCGCGCCGTCAGGTAACGGTCCTCGCCGTAGCTCTCTTCGGTGCGCGACCAGCGCGGGTCGCGCACGATGTCCAGCACGGGACCGTAACAGATATGTCCGCCCTGCAGGCGGATTTCGGCGGCGATGACCTTGCCCATGCGTTCGATCAGCTCCGGGTTCCATGTCGAAGCCTGTCCCGGCGCCGTGGGGAATGTCGTGGCCCCGATGGCCATGTGGCCGTGGGGGGCTTCCTCGGCGAGGAAGAGGGGAATGCCCAGCCGCGAGTGCTGCACGGCGTAGCGCTGCATTCGGTTGGCCAGCCGCGCCGCCAGCTGCGGGGTCAGCCCCGTCCGCAGGTCTTTCTGCGTCCACGGATCGGCGCGGAACGTACCCCACAACATGCCGATATGTCCGTTTTGCACCGCTTCGCGGAAAGCGTCGGTCAGACGGACCGAGTCGCCGTGCCGCTCGTACATCTCCCAGCCGTAAGGCGACGTCAGCTGTCCGATCTTCTCGTCGAGCGTCATCTCGGCCGTCAGCAGTTCGGCCCGTTTCTGCGGCGGAAGGCTTGCGTCGCGCCAGTCGGCGCTGCATGCCGCGGCGGCCGCGCACGCCGTCAGCAGTAAAAGTCGTTTCATAGGGGTTGCTGTTTTGTCCAGTCTGCGGGTTCGGGACCCATTTCGAAGCGGAGTTCCCCGCCTGCGGCGATCTCCGCGTAATCGATGTAATATTTCCGGTACGCTTCGCCGTTGAGCGTAATGCGCTGTATGTAGATGTTCTCCGGCGAGTTGTCCGCAGCCGTGATGCGGAATTCCCCGCCGCGGACCCGCAGCGTCGCGCCGTCTACGGCGGGCGAGCCGAAGAAGTAGCGGCCGCCGGCCGGCTCCGCCTGATACATGCCCAGCGCCGAGAGTACGTACCATGCCGACATCTGCCCGACGTCCTCGTTGCCGCAGAGTCCTTCCGGACGGTCGTGGTAGAGTTCGCCGAGGATGCGGCGCACCTTCTCGGCGCATTTCCACGGTTGCCCGATCATCGTGTAAATATAGGTTATGTGGTGGCTCGGCTCGTTGCCGTGGGCGTACTGGCCGATCAGCCCCGATATGTCGGGCGAAGCGTGCGCGCCCATGTCGCCTTCGGCGAGGAACAGCGAGTCGAGCTTCCCGACGAAGCGTTCCCGGCCGCCGAAGCACTCCATGAGTCCTTCGATGTCGTGCGGCACGAGCCATGTGTACTGCCATGCGTTGCCTTCGGTGTAGTCCTGCTCCATGTGGCGCGAGTGGAACGGATCGAAAGGCGTGCGCCATGCGCCCGATGCCGATTTGCCGCGGATAAACCCGGTCGAGGGGTCGAAATAATGGCGGTAGGCCTTGCTGCGGGCGAGGAAATAGTCGTAATCCTCCCGTTTGCCTTCGCACTGCGCGGCCTGCGCCAGCGCCCAGTCCGCGATGGCGTATTCGAGACAGTATCCGACCGATTCGTTGAACTCATAGGGAATATATCCGTATCTCTTGTAGAGGTCCAGCCCCCGGTCGTCGCGCATGGCCGAACTCTTCATCGCTTCGTAGGCTTTCGCCCGGTCGAAGCCGCCGAATCCTTTCAGCAGGGCGTCGGCCACCACGGGGATGGCCGGATTGCCGACCATGCAGTCGGTTTCGCAGCCCGTCAGGTGCCAGACGGGAAGTTTGCCCTGCTGTTCGTGGATGCGCAGCATCGTATTGATCAGGTCGCCGATCTTTTCGGGATGGATGAGCGTCATCAGGGGATGCGCTGCGCGGTAGGTGTCCCAGAGCGAGAAGGTGGTGTAATTGGTGAAGGTCGTGTCGCGGCGGACCGCTCCGTCGGCGCCGCGGTAGTCGCCGTTCACGTCGCAGAAGAGCGACGGTGCGATCATGGTGTGGTAAAGCGCCGTGTAGAAGATCCGCCGCACCGCCGGATCGGCTGTTTCGATGCGGATTTTCGACAACTCGCCGTTCCATGCCCTGCGGGCGGCTTCGCGCACGGTTTCGAAATCCCAGCCGGGGCACTCCGCCTGCATGTTCCGCCGGGCGTTCTCCGCCGAGACGGCCGAAAGCCCGACCTTGACGGTGATGCGCTCGGCCTCCTCCGTCCGGAAACAGAAGCGGCCGTAGAGCTTCCGCCCGCGGGCCGAGCGGCCGTCGGCTGAGAGCGTATCCGCGCCGGTGAAGGCGATCCGTTCGAAGGGCTTCGAGAATTCGGCGTGGAAGTAGACGCGCTGGTCGTCGGCCCAGCCCGTCGAATATCGCCAGCCCTCGACCGTACGGTCGCTGCATGCGGTGATGCCGCAGTCGGTGGACCGGTCCCAGCCCTGCCCGTTTTCGAGGTCGAGGACGATGCCCGCGTCGTCCGATGCGGGGAAGGCGTAGCGGCTCATTCCGACGCGCGGCGAGGCGGTCAGCTCGACGCCGATGCCGTAGCGCAGCAGGCGAGTGGCATAGTAGCCCGGTGCGCACCGTTCGTCGGCGCGGCTGAAACGGGACCACATGCCCGACGACGGATCGCCGGCCGTGCCGCGTCCCGGCGTGACTTCGCCGACGACCGGCATCAGCGAGATGTCGTTCAGGTCGCCGATGCCCGTGCCGCTCAGGTGCGTGTGGCCGAACCCGATGACGGTCGTGTCGGCGTAATTGTAGCCGGAGCACCAGTCCCATGTCTGCGGGATGCTCGTCGGACCGAGCTGTACGAACCCGAACGGGACGTTGGCGCCCATGAAGACGTGTCCGTGGTCGCCCGTGCCGATGTAGGGATCGACGTATTGCGTGTAATCCTCCGGCACGGCGGAACTGCATGCGCCGCAGAGCAGCGCGGCGATTGCCGGGAGAAAGATGATGCGTTTCATAATTCGTGTCGTTATACAGCGGATGCGGCGGACGCAGCCGCGCCGGCCTTCGCGGGTCCGGCGGCATACGGCCGCAGTCCGTGCCGTGAGCACGGTCGCGCTGTTATGTTTTTTATTGCCGTCTACCGGCCGACGATCTGCCCCTTGACCTCTACCGGGATCTCTTCGTCCTGCGTGCTGACGGTGCATTTCAGGACGAATTGTCCGTCCGGCATGTTTCGGGGATCGAGCGTGAATTCCAGCACAGCTTCCTTGCCGGGGGCGATTTCACCGGGTCCTGACAGGGCGAGGTGTCCGCTGTCGGTCCGGTAAGCCAGCCGCAAGGTTTTCGCGGAAGTGTTCAGCAGCCGGAGCTGCCGTGTGCGTTTGGGGTCGCTGCGGCTCAGCTGCCGCATGCCGATCGCCCTGTTGTCGGCGCGCAGCGCCGCGGAGAGTGCATAGGGGTATCTGATTTCGGCTTCGGGAATCCGGCTGATTACGTAGCCCTTGACGACCAGCGTGTTGAATTTCCGGTAATTGCCGTTGCCCGCGATGACCGTCAGCCCGATGGAAAAATCCCCGTACCGGTCTTTGGGGTCGAAAGTCACTTCGACGGTCCCTTTGCCGCCCGGCTTTACCGGCTTGCGGCTGAATTCGGGGCGCGCGCAGCCGCATTGGGTATGCACGTCGAGCAGCGTCACCTCAAAGCCCTGCTTTTCCAGGCGCTTGAGGGTGTGCAGCACGGCGTGGTGCTCGAACGTGGTGGAAATAATGTGCTTTTTGCCCTTGCGCGCGCCGATGTAGGCCGCGGAGGTGATGGCCTGGTTGTCCGCCTCGCTGCCGCCGGAGGTAAAGTAGATCTCGCGCGGCTGGGCTCCAAAGCAGGCGGCCATATCGGCCCGGGCCGTCTCGAGCACTTCCTTGGCCTCCTGGCCGATGGTATAGAGGCTCGACGGGTTGCCGAAGGTATGATTCAAATGGTAGGTCATCGTGTCGATGGCCGTCTGGTGCATTCTGGTGGTCGCTGCGTTGTCCGCATAAACGTGCATCAAAAATCAGCTCCTTTGCAGGGTGTTTGGCAGTTCCACCCGATTGTGCGGTGCTGCCTTCTTTCTGGCATGAGCATAGCATATATTCCCCATAAAGTCAATAGGTTTATAGGCTGGAGAACTTCAGAAAAACTTAAGCATTTTTTCCGCCCGCCTTCCTTGCGTTTTGGTCTGCTTTTGTGTATGATGGGTACACTTTTACAGGAACGACTATAATGCCCGGAGGTATGGCAATGGCGAATATTCTGGATTATCTGGACTGGCGCGGCGATCTGCAGATCAGTGAGCGCAGCTTCAACGAGGTGGACAATCTGCTGCTGGCGGAGCTGTGCTATCTGGATTTCGGCGGCATCGTCCCGCCCGGCTTTGACGCACCGGTCCCTCTGCAGGAGGCCATGCGGCGCTATGACGTGCTGCGGGAGCATGAGAGCATGGGCGTGCTCGTCCCGGACCAGATCCCGGAGCTTGGCCGCCGCATGGCGGCGAGCGCCCGCTTCTCCGGGCTGCTGCTCTGCGGCTATGAAAATAAGATCGACGACGAGACGCAGACGCAGTTCTCCGCCCTCACGCTCCTGCTGCCGGACGGGACGGCCTATGTCGCCTTCCGCGGTACCGACGATACCATCGTCGGCTGGAAGGAGGACTTCAATCTTGCCTTCCTCCCGGTCGTCCCCGCGCAGTGGATGGCTGTGCAGTATCTGCAGGCCGCGGCGGCGGCCTTTTCGGAGCGGCCGCTGCGCGTGGGCGGGCACTCGAAGGGCGGCAATCTCGCGGTCTACAGCGCGGTTTTCTGCTCCGAAGCCGTGCAGAACCAGCTCATGCAGGTCTACAACAACGACGGCCCCGGCTTCCGCACCTCGCTCCTGCCCCTGCCGGAGCACAAGCGCGTGGCGGGGCGGATCGTCACGATCATCCCGGAATCGTCCGTCGTCGGGATCCTGCTGGAGCATGAGGAACGGTGCGAGGTCGTGCGCAGCACGCAGATCGGCCTCATGCAGCACGACGGCTTCTCCTGGCAGGTGCGCGGCGAGCGCTTTGAACACCTGCCAGACCGGACTGAGGGCGGCAAGCTCGTCGACGAGACGCTGCGCGCGTTCATCGTCTCGCTCTCGGATGAGCAGCGCGTGGCCTTCATCGATGCCCTGTTCGACATCCTGACCTGCACCGACGCCGATACCCTGACCGACCTCAAGGAGGGCGGCCTGCGGACCGCGGCGGCCATGGTCAAGAAATACCGCACGCTCGACAAGGACACGCGGCAGGCGCTGGGCAGCACGCTGCGCCTGTTCATGAAGGCCGGAGCGAAGACCGCCGCGTCCGAGCTCAACCCCGTGCAGCTCCTGCTGCGCCATCTGCCGCTGAACCTGCTGCTGGTGGTGGCGATGGGGCCGGCGATCCTTGCCGGGCTGGCGGTGTGCGGGCGGGCGGCGCGCTGGCCGATGAGCCTCCTGCTATGGGCGTCAACCTTTGGCCGTCGCGAGGCGGTACTGAAGCGGCTGGAAGCGGAGTTTGTCGGCTGGTTTCGTCATCATGTGACAGCGTTTCCCGTGGTTCATGCGCGGCTGACGGCCTACCTGACCAGTACCGATGCCGACGTCTGGTTGATCACCGGCTCGCCGCAGTCGCTGGTGGAACAGGTTTATCGCGATACCCTCTGGCTGCCGCGGGTGAATCTGATAGCCAGCCGCACCGCGCGCCGCTGGGGCGGCTGGGTATTGACCCTGCGCTGCCTGGGCCATGAAAAGGTGGTGCAGCTGGAGAAAAAGATTGGCGCACCGCTGCAGCTGTATAGCGGCTATAGCGACAGTGAGCAGGATAACCCGTTGCTCGGCTTTTGCCAGCATCGCTGGCGGGTCACCCCGCAGGGAGAGCTGCAGCAGCTGGAGTAATAGTGTGTAATTGATAGCTCCCATGTATAATGCGCCCCGCTTTTTCTGCTGGAGTGGCCGCTGTGTCTGACCTCGAACTCAATGATGAATACTGGATGCGTCATGCCCTGACGCTGGCGAAGCGCGCCTGGGAAGAGGGTGAGGTGCCGGTGGGCGCGGTGCTGGTGCATAACAATCAGGTCATTGGCGAGGGTTGGAACCGACCGATAGGCCGTCACGACCCTACCGCCCATGCGGAAATTATGGCCTTACGCCAGGGCGGACTGGTGCTGCAAAACTACCGGCTGATCGACGCCACGCTGTACGTGACCCTCGAGCCCTGCGTGATGTGCGCGGGGGCGATGGTGCACAGCCGTATCGCCCGCCTGGTGTTTGGCGCCAGGGATGCCAAGACCGGTGCCGCCGGCTCGCTGATGGATGTTCTGCATCACCCGGGAATGAACCATCGGGTTGAGATTAGCGAAGGCGTGCTGGCGGAGTCCTGCTCTGCCATGCTGAGCGACTTCTTCCGCTGGCGGCGGGAAGAGAAAAAAGCGCTGAAGAAAGCCCGGGAGCAGAACGGGGAAAGTTAATACAGGTGGCCCGGGAGTTTCATCCGGGCATTATCCATCTGTTTATCGGCGCGAAACTTGAAAAAGGGCAGGGTGGTCTCCTGCGGCTGTTCGAGCTCATTGGGGAGCACGGCCGGGTAATCTTCCGCCAGGGCCAGCGTTTGCTGCTGCTGGCGCTCCTTCTCTGACAAATAGCCGACAAGGCTTATCTGATATTTGCGGATGTTTTCCACATAGGCGTAGGCCTCATGGCCGCGGGCATAGCCGTATTTTAGTTTGCTGTAATAGGGTTTCTGGCTCAGCAGCGGTAAACGCAGCTTAACGTCCGCCCAGCTGTTAGGATTGCCTTTCTGTTTGCGGGTGAGGGCCATGGCGTCCAGCATATGGGCATAGCCCATATTGTAAGCGGCCAGCGCAAACCAGATGCGTTCATCTTTCGGGATCGAATCCGGCACTTTATCCATCATATCCTGTAGATAGCGCATGCCGCCGTCGATACTCTGCGCCGCATCGGTCCGGTCAGTCAGCCCCAGACTTTGCGCCGTATTGCGCGTGAGCATCATCATGCCGCGCACGCCGGTAGGAGAGGTGGCCTGTGGATCCCAGTGGGATTCCTGCCAGGCGATGGCGGCCAGCAGGCGCCAGTCGATCTCGCGGGCGTACTTTTCAAACAGCGGCTGCACCTCCGGAAGAATGTTTTCCACCGCGCGCAGGAAGGTGCGGGTATCGACGTAATCAAAATCGTTGCCGTGGCCGAGGTACTTCTCCTCCAGGCGCGCCAGGGTGCCGTCTTCATTGATGTTGTTGAAGAAATCAAGCATCGCCGCCGACAGGGAATTATCATCGTCCCGGGCGCTGAACCAGGTGACCGGCTGTTCGTCGGTGATATCGAGGGCTACCGCCAGCTCCGGATGGACGCGCTGAAACAGGCTGACGGCCACCGAGTCGGCGATGGTGTAATCGAGTTTGCCGTCAATCACCGCCTGCATCAGCGCCGTGGTGCCGCGTTTTTCGTCCACGCGCCAGGCAAGATCCGGGTATTTCTCGGCTTTTAAGGTCTGCAGGTCGTTGATCGCCACGTGGCCCGGAGCGATGGCGAGCTGCTCGGCGGTCAGCGCCGCGAGGGTGCGCGGCCGGGTATTGCCGACGCGGTAGACCAGCTGTTGCGAAACAGAATAGTAAGTGGGGCCGGCCTGATAGTTTTTCACCCGCTCCTGGTTATAGACCAGCCCGGCAGCCAGCATATCGGCCTGACCGTCGTCGAGGTCGTCAAACAGCTGGCTGATGTTCTGCCGGACGGTTATCTTAAGCGTCACGCCGAGGTAGTCGGCAAACTGCTTCGCCAGTTCGTAGTCCAGGCCGAACGTTTTATTGTTCATGGTGGCAAAGGTCATCGGCGAGTTGATGGTGCTGATGCGCAGCTCGCCGCGAGCGATAATACCCGCCACCCGGTTCTCGGGTTTACCGGACCAGGGGATCGACGGCCACAGGGCAGCCGCCAGCAAAAGGGTGACAATGCCGATGAGCAGATAATTAATCTTTAATTTTTTCAGCGCGTTAATCTTCTGCAGCTTCAGGTTCCTCAGCAGGCGATGTCCGGAAAAAACGCAAGGTTGTCGTCGAATGAGCGGCATTCTGCTTAAGAATGCGCCAGTTGGCAACTTATTCGCGATAGGCGTCACATTTATTGATAAACAGCATCAATGATTTTATTTCTACGCAAACGGTTTCGTCGGGGCGCAGGATTCACTATAATGACGCCCGTTTCCCCCCCTGGCTCACCCTGAAAGCTTCGAAGACGAGAGACTTATGATGGAAATTTTGCGTGGTTCACCTGCACTGTCGGCATTCCGTATTAATAAACTGCTGGCACGATTTCAGGCGGCCAACCTTCCGGTAAGCGCCATATATGCCGAGTATATTCATTTTGCCGATCTGAACGCCCCGCTGAGCGCTGACGATCGCGAGCGCCTGGCGCGACTGCTTAAGTATGGCCCGAGCTTAAACAGCCATACCCCGACCGGTAAATTACTGCTCGTGACCCCTCGCCCTGGCACCATCTCTCCCTGGTCTTCTAAAGCTACCGATATCGCCCATAACTGCGGCCTGGCTCAGGTTGTGCGTCTGGAGCGCGGCGTGGCGTATTATGTTGAAGCCTCGACCCTGACCGAAGCGCAGTGGACCGCGGTGGCGGCGGAACTGCACGACCGCATGATGGAGAGCGTCTTCGACGCGCTGGAAGCGGGCGAAAAGCTGTTCGCTCACCATCAGCCGACGCCGGTGACCAGCGTTGACCTGCTGGGCGAAGGGCGTCAGGCGCTGATTGACGCCAACCTCCGTTTGGGTCTGGCGCTGGCAGATGACGAAATTGACTACCTGCAGGACGCGTTTACCCGTCTGGGACGCAATCCGAACGACATCGAGCTGTACATGTTCGCCCAGGCGAACTCAGAGCACTGTCGCCACAAGATTTTCAACGCCGACTGGATCATCGACGGCGAACAGCAGCCGAAGTCGCTGTTCAAAATGATCAAAAACACCTTCGAAAAAACGCCGGACTACGTCCTGTCGGCCTATAAAGACAACGCCGCAGTGATGGAAGGGTCTGAAGTGGGGCGCTATTTTGCCGACCACCAGACCGGGCGCTACGACTTCCATCAGGAGCCGGCGCACATTCTGATGAAGGTGGAAACCCATAACCACCCGACGGCCATTTCCCCATGGCCGGGCGCGGCAACCGGCTCCGGCGGCGAAATCCGCGATGAAGGCGCCACCGGCCGCGGCGCGAAGCCGAAAGCGGGTCTGGTGGGCTTCTCGGTTTCCAACCTGCGCATCCCGGGCTTCGAACAGCCGTGGGAAGAAGATTTCGGGAAACCGGATCGCATCGTCACCGCCCTGGACATCATGACCGAAGGCCCGCTGGGCGGCGCGGCGTTTAACAACGAATTTGGTCGTCCGGCGCTGAACGGCTACTTCCGCACCTATGAAGAGAAAGTCACCAGCCATAACGGCGAAGAGCTGCGCGGCTACCACAAACCGATCATGCTGGCCGGCGGTATCGGCAACATCCGCGGCGAGCACGTGCAGAAGGGCGAGATTACCGTCGGCGCGAAGCTGATCGTGCTGGGCGGCCCGGCGATGAACATCGGCCTCGGCGGCGGCGCGGCGTCTTCCATGGCCTCCGGTCAGTCCGATGCCGACCTCGATTTCGCCTCCGTCCAGCGTGACAACCCGGAAATGGAGCGTCGCTGTCAGGAAGTGATTGACCGCTGCTGGCAGCTGGGCGACGCCAACCCGATCCTGTTTATCCACGACGTCGGCGCCGGCGGTCTCTCCAACGCCATGCCGGAGCTGGTCAGCGACGGCGGCCGCGGCGGTAAATTCCAGCTGCGCGATATCCTGAGCGATGAGCCAGGCATGAGCCCGCTGGAGATCTGGTGTAACGAATCGCAGGAACGTTATGTCCTGGCAGTCGCCCCGGAGCAACTGCCGCTGTTCGACGAGCTGTGCCGCCGCGAGCGCGCGCCATATGCGGTTATTGGCGAAGCCACCGCCGAGCAGCACCTGAGCCTGAGCGACAGCCACTTTAACGATCAGCCGATCGATCTGCCGCTGGACGTCCTGCTTGGCAAAACGCCGAAAATGACCCGCGACGTGCAGACTCTGAAAGCCCAGGGCAGCGCGCTGGATCGCCAACCGATCACCATCGCCGACGCGGTTAACCGCGTACTGCACCTGCCGACGGTGGCCGAGAAAACCTTCCTCGTGACCATCGGCGACCGCACCGTGACCGGCATGGTCGCTCGCGACCAGATGGTCGGCCCGTGGCAGATCCCGGTGGCCAACTGCGCGGTAACCACCGCCAGCCTCGACAGCTACTACGGCGAAGCGATGGCGATGGGCGAGCGCGCCCCGGTTGCTCTGCTGGACTTCGCCGCCTCCGGCCGTCTGGCGGTTGGCGAAGCGCTGACCAACATCGCTGCCACGCAGATTGGCGAGCTGAACCGCGTGAAGCTGTCGGCTAACTGGATGGCCGCTGCCGGCCACCCGGGCGAAGACGCTGGCCTGTATGAGGCGGTGAAAGCGGTGGGCGAAGAGCTGTGCCCGGCGCTGGGCCTGACCATTCCGGTCGGCAAAGACTCAATGTCGATGAAAACCCGCTGGCAGGAAGGCAGCGAGCAGCGTGAGATGACCTCTCCGCTGTCGCTGGTGATCTCCGCCTTCGCCCGTGTCGAAGATGTTCGTCATACCGTCACGCCGCAGCTCTCGACGGAAGATAACGCCCTGCTGCTGATCGACCTCGGTAAAGGGCACAACGCGCTGGGCGCGACGGCGCTGGCGCAGGTCTATCGCCAGCTCGGCGACAAGCCGGCTGACGTGCGCGATGTCGCGCAGCTGAAAGGCTTCTGGGATGCGATGCAGGCCCTGGTGGCGCAGCGTAAACTGCTGGCCTACCACGACCGCTCCGACGGCGGCCTACTGGTCACCCTGGCGGAAATGGCCTTTACCGGCCACTGCGGTGTGGAGGCGGATATCGCCGCGCTGGGCGACGACCGTCTGGCGGCGCTGTTCAACGAAGAGCTGGGGGCGGTGATCCAGGTCCGCGCCGCAGACCGTGAGGCGGTGGAAGCCATTCTGGCGGTTAACGGTTTGGCGGACTGTGTGCATTACCTCGGTAAAGCGGTCGAGGGCGATCGCTTCGTGCTGACCGCCGGCGGTCAGACGGTGTTTAGCGAAAGCCGCACCACGCTGCGCATGTGGTGGGCGGAAACCACCTGGCAGATGCAGCGTCTGCGCGACAACCCGGCCTGCGCCGATCAGGAGCACGAGGCGAAAGCCAACGACGCCGACCCGGGCCTCAATGTGAAGCTCTCGTTTGATATTAATGACGATGTCGCCGCACCGTACATTGCCACCGGCGCGCGTCCGAAAGTGGCCGTCCTGCGCGAGCAGGGGGTGAACTCTCACGTTGAAATGGCGGCGGCCTTCCATCGCGCTGGCTTTGACGCCATTGACGTGCATATGAGCGACCTGCTGGCGGGCCGCACCGGTCTCGGCGATTTCCATGCCCTGGTGGCCTGCGGCGGCTTCTCCTACGGCGACGTGCTGGGGGCAGGTGAAGGCTGGGCGAAGTCGATTCTGTTCAACGAGCGCGTGCGCGATGAGTTCGCGACCTTCTTCCATCGTCCGCAGACCCTGGCGCTCGGCGTGTGCAACGGCTGTCAGATGATGTCCAATCTGCGCGAGCTGATCCCGGGCAGCGACCTGTGGCCGCGCTTTGTGCGCAACCACTCTGACCGCTTTGAAGCGCGCTTCAGCCTGGTGGAAGTGACGCAAAGCCCGTCTCTGCTGCTGCAAGGCATGGTTGGCTCACAGATGCCGATTGCGGTCTCCCACGGCGAAGGTCAGGTGGAAGTGCGCGACAGCGCGCATCTGGCCCAGCTGGAGAGCAAAGGCCTGGTGGCGCTGCGCTTCGTGGATAACTTCGGCAAAGTGACCGAAACCTATCCGGCGAACCCGAACGGTTCCCCGAACGGTATCACCGCCGTGACCAGCGAAAGCGGGCGCGCGACCATCATGATGCCGCACCCGGAACGCGTCTTCCGCACCGTAAGCAACTCCTGGCACCCGGAAAACTGGGGCGAAGACAGCCCGTGGATGCGTATCTTCCGCAATGCGCGTAAACAGCTGGGTTAATTTTCCCGCAGCGTGTCACGCGAACGTATCGGCCCCCTGCTCAGGCAGGGGGCTTTTTTTTATCTGTGACGGCCGGCACGCCAGGGTGTCGGGAATCACCGACAACCGGCATATTGCAGTGTCGCCAAAAGGCGACACTTAAGTTATTGATTTAAATGATGAGTAACTTGAAATACATTTGGTGTCGCTAATTGGCGACGCTATGGATAAAAAGTGTACTGCGCTGGGGTGGCTGGCTTTTATAGTTAAAGCCATATATATCAATGTGTTAATAAAATGTTTGGAAAGGTGGCATAGTTCATGCATAATAATAACCAGTGGCTCATTCACCTTCTTATGTCAGCCCCTTCGGGACGTGCTACATAAACTTCGAATGACGCACAAACAGGTGCCTGCCGTTCAACTCCTGATAATAGCCTGGCTTTATCAGACATCGGGCGAAACGTCGAGTAAGGCACCGCCTCATTCCTGAACAAAGCCAGGCCTTGCGCCTGGCTTTGTTGTTTCTGGGGCGCCGTGGCGACGGGTATCGCTTTTCTCCGGCGCGCTCCTCAGTTAGCATCGACCAGAGCTAATGATTGAGACCACACCTTTGAAGCGACTCTCTCTTTTTCCCCGTTCGCTGCGTCAGCTGGTGACGCTCTCCTTTGTGCTGATCCTGCTGCCGTTACTGGTGCTGGCCTGGCAGGCCTGGCAGAGCCTCAATGCCCTCAGCGCCCAGGCGGCGCATATCAACCGTACGACGCTGATCGATGCCCGCCGCAGTGAGGCGATGATCAATGCCGCGCTGGAGATGGAACGCAGCTATCGCCAGTACTGCGTGCTGGACGATCCGACGCTAGCGCGCGTCTATCAAAACCAGCGGCAGCGCTACAGCCAGATGCTGGACGCGCACGCCGGCGTGTTGCCGGACGAAAAGCTCTGGCAGGCGCTGCGCCAGGATGTCAGCGATCTGGCGCAGCTGCAGTGTAACAACAGCGGCCCTGACGCCGAGGCAGCCGCCAGACTGGAAGTTTTCGCCAGTAATAACAGCGACATGGTCCAGGCTACCCGGGCGGTGGTCTATTCCCGCGGCCAGCAGCTGCAGCAGGAGATTGCCGAGCGCGGCCAGTTTTTCGGCTGGCAGGCGCTGGTGCTGTTTCTGCTGAGCCTGGCGCTGGTGCTGCTTTTCACCCGCATGATCATCGGCCCGGTGAAAGGTATCGAAAGAATGATCAATCAGCTGGGCGCAGGGAAGTCGCTGGACGACGCGGCATTGTTTACTGGCCCGCGCGAGCTGCGCTCGGTGGGCAAGCGCATCATCTGGCTCAGCGAGCGCCTGGCATGGCTGGAGTCGCAGCGGCATCAGTTTCTTCGCCATCTGTCGCATGAGCTGAAAACCCCGCTGGCCAGTATGCGTGAAGGCACCGAGCTGTTGGCCGACCGGGTCGCCGGACCGCTGACGCCGGAGCAGCAGGAGATCGTCGAAATCCTCGACAGCAGCAGCCGCAACCTGCAAAAGCTGATTGAACAGCTGCTGGACTACAACCGCAAACAGGCCGACGGCCCGGTAGCCCGGGAAGCAGTGGACCTGGTGGAGCTGGTGGAAAACGTCGTGGCGGCGCACAGTTTGCCTGCGCGGGCTAAACTGATGCATACCGAGCTGGCGCTGCGGGCGCGGCATTGTCTGGCGGAGCCTGCGTTATTGATAAGCGTAATGGATAATCTCTACTCCAATGCGGTGCACTATGGCGCTGAATCCGGTAACATTCGTATCCATAGCTACCGGCACGGAGAGCAGGTGCGTATTGATGTCGCCAACAGCGGCGAACCGATCCCGGCCGCGGAAAAGAATATGATTTTTGAGCCTTTTTACCAGGGAAGCCACCAGCGTAAAGGGGCCGTTAAAGGCAGTGGGCTGGGGTTAAGCATCGCCCGCGACTGTGTCCGTCAGATGCAAGGGGAACTCAGTCTGGTTGACGCCCCCGCCGGGCAGGTCTGTTTTCGCATTACGCTTCCCTCAGCGCCGGAATAATCCAACTAATGAATCGATATCGGGGAACTATGTCCCAATTCCTGGCCTGGCGCCGTTCCCTTAGCGGATGGCTGCTCTCAGGCATTGCTTGTCTGACGCTGGCGGGGTGTTCCGCCGGCTTCTCGCCGCATAGTGCGGAAGGTGCCGCTGCCCCCGGGCAGGCGCAGCACCAGGTGGCCGATTTTGTCGCCGTGGACTGCGCTGATATCTGGGCGCACAGCAGCGATGCCAGCGACAAAAACCCCCTCTACTGGCTGCGGGGCATTGACTGCGCCGATCGTCTCGCGCCGGTGCAGGCGCGAGCGGAGGCGAAACGCCATACCGACGACAGCTGGCAGGACGCATTCCGCCGCGGCATTCTGCTTGCCGATGCCAAAATTACCCCTGACGAGCGCCGCGAGCTGGTGGCGCGTCTCGACACCTTCAGCCCGCAAATCGCCGTTCAGGTCCGCCCGCTATATCAGCTCTGGCGCGACGGGCAGACCCGTCAGCTGCAGCTGGTGGAGGAGCGAGCCCGCTACGCGAAGCTTCAGCAGTCCAGCGATAGCGAGCTGGAGACGTTGCGCCAGCAGGAGCAGTCGCTGCGCCAGCAGCTGGAGCTGACCACCCGTAAGCTGGAGAATCTGACGGATATTGAACGCCAGCTCTCCAGCCGCAAGCCGGGCGGCAATTTCGGCAGCGAAAAAGTACCGGAGGTGATCCATGACGATCCGTAAACCGGCGCGTTTGCTGCTGGTGGATGACGATCCGGGGCTGCTGAAGCTGCTCGGCATGCGTCTGGTCAGCGAAGGCTATAGTGTGGTCACCGCCGAGAGCGGACCGGAAGCGCTGCGCGTGCTGGGACGTGAGAAAGTGGATCTGGTGATTAGCGATCTGCGGATGGATGAAATGGACGGCCTGCAGCTGTTCAGTGAGATCCAGAAGGGGCAGCCCGGCATGCCGGTGATCATTCTCACCGCCCATGGCTCGATCCCCGACGCGGTGGCGGCCACCCAGCAGGGCGTCTTCAGCTTCCTGACCAAGCCAGTTGATAAAGACGCCTTGTATAAAGCCATTGATGAGGCGCTGGAGCAGCGATCGCCAGCCACCGACGAAGCGTGGCGCCAGGCGATTGTCACCCGCAGCCCGCTGATGCTGCGCCTGCTCGAGCAGGCCGGGATGGTGGCGCAGTCCGACGTCAGCGTGCTGATTAACGGCCAGAGCGGGACCGGTAAGGAGATAGTCGCCCAGGCGATCCACAACGCCAGCCCGCGTCATGACAAGCCTTTCGTGGCGATTAACTGCGGCGCGCTGCCGGAACAGCTGCTCGAGTCCGAACTGTTCGGCCATGCGCGGGGCGCCTTTACCGGCGCGGTCAGCAACCGCGAAGGGTTATTCCAGGCCGCCGAAGGCGGCACGCTGTTTCTGGACGAGATCGGCGATATGCCTGTCGCCCTGCAGGTGAAGCTGCTCCGCGTCCTGCAGGAGCGTAAGGTTCGCCCGCTCGGCAGCAACCGCGATATCGAGATCAACGTGCGGATCATCTCCGCCACCCACCGCGACCTGCCGAAGGCGATGGCCCGCGGCGAGTTTCGCGAAGATCTGTTTTATCGCCTCAATGTGGTTAACCTGAAGATCCCGCCGCTCTCCGAACGCACGGAAGATATTCCGCTGTTGGCCAACCATCTGCTGCGTCAGTCCGCCGATCGCCATAAGCCGTTCGTGCGGGCATTTTCCAGCGATGCAATGAAGCGGCTGATGGCCGCCAAATGGCCGGGCAATGTGCGCCAGCTGGTGAACGTGATCGAGCAGTGCGTGGCCCTGACCTCGTCGCCGGTGATCGGCGATGCGCTGGTGGAACAGGCGCTGGAAGGCGAGAACACGGCGCTGCCGACCTTCGTGGAAGCGCGCAATCAGTTTGAGCTGAACTACCTGCGCAAGCTGCTGCAGATTACCAGGGGCAACGTCACCCACGCCGCGCGGATGGCTGGACGCAACCGCACCGAATTCTATAAGCTGCTGTCGCGCCATGAGCTCGACGCCAATGACTTTAAAGAGTAGCTCCGCAACATAGCGCAAGATATGATACGGTAAGCAACCGGTTACGCGACTAAGACAGGAACACCATGAAAAAGATTGATGCGATTATTAAACCTTTCAAACTGGATGACGTGCGTGAAGCGCTGGCCGAAGTCGGCATCACCGGGATGACGGTAACGGAAGTGAAAGGCTTTGGCCGCCAGAAAGGGCACACCGAACTCTACCGCGGCGCGGAATATATGGTGGATTTTCTGCCGAAAGTGAAAATTGAAATCGTGGTGACCGACGATATCGTCGATACCTGTGTGGATACCATCATCCGTACCGCGCAGACCGGTAAAATCGGTGACGGCAAGATCTTTGTCTTCGACGTGGCGCGGGTCATTCGTATCCGTACCGGCGAAGAAGACGACGCGGCGATTTAACGCTCGCCGCTCGCTGCAGTATTGCCGGGTGGCGCTGCGCTTACCCGGCCTACAAATCCCCGCGGCGTCGGGGCTTACAGCACCTTATGCGGGCCGAAGCATTCGTAATGAATGTGGTCTTTATTGACCCCTAATTCTACCAGCTGCTTCGCTGCAAACTGCATAAACGCTACCGGGCCGCAGAGATAATACTGCATCTGCGGGTCGCGAATAGTTTCCGCCACCGCCGCTAAATCCATCAAACCTTCGCTATCAAAACGTCCTGCCTGACGGTCAGCCTCGCTCGGGTTGCGATACCAGACGTGAGCGGTAAACGCCGGCAGCGCCGCGCCGAGCGCCTGCACTTCATCGGCAAAGGCGTGGACCTCGCCATTTTCCGCCGCATGGAACCAGTTCACCTGACCCTGATGATGGCTCTTCGCCAGCGCATCCAGCATCGCCAGCATCGGCGTTTGCCCAACGCCGCCGGAGATCAGGGTGACCGGCGTCTGCGGCTCAACATTAAGGAAGAAATCTCCCGCCGGGGCGGCCAGATAGACCACATCGCCTTCGCTGGCATGGTTATGCAGCCAGCTGGAAACCTGGCCGCCTTCCTCGCGTTTAACCGCGATGCGGTAGCCCTTGCCGTCCGCTTTGCGGGTCAGGGAGTACTGGCGAATTTCCTGATATTCGAAGCCTTCCGGCTTCAGCCAGATGGCCAGATACTGGCCAGGCTGGTAATCGGCGACCGGCTGGCCGTCGACCGGCTCGAGCTCAAAGCTGGTGATAAGCTGGCTGCGCGGAGTTTTCCTGACGATGCGGAACGCGCGGGTCCCTTCCCAGCCGCCGGTTTTACTGGCGTTTTGCTGATAGATCTCGGCTTCGCGGCCGATAAAGACGTTCGCCAGCACCCCGTAGGCTTTACCCCAGGCATCGAGCACTTCCTGGCCCGGACTGAACATTTCATCGAGGGTCGCCAGCAGATGACTGCCAACAATATTGTACTGCTCCGGTTTGATCTGGAAGCTGGTGTGTTTCTGGGCGATCTTTTCCACCGCCGGCAGCAGGGCAGGCAGGTTATCGATATTGCTGGCGTAGGCGGCAATGGCGTTGAACAGCGCTTCACGCTGGTCGCCGTTGCGCTGGTTGCTCATATTGAAGATCTCTTTGAGCTCCGGGTTATGCGCGAACATCCGATCGTAGAAATGGGCGGTTAACGTTGGTCCAGTCTCTACCAGCAGAGGGATGGTGGCTTTGACCGTAGCGATGGTTTGAGCGTCGAGCATAGTGTGCTTCCTTGGGTGTTATCTTAATAATGTATTTTAAATGCATCTTAAGGAAATAACCCTGCGTTGTAAATGGTTCTTTAACACTTTCCGCCGTTGCAGTTACAACATGAAGAATTTGCATCACAATCCTGAAAAGAAATCCGTTGATACTGAGAGAGGCGTTATTGCTCAAAGCCTTGTGTCATGCGGAGCCAAACGTTTGCGTAAAATCCTTTGTCAAGACCTGTTATCACAGAATGATTCGGTTATACTGTGGGCCGTTGTCCAATCGGACCGCCTTTTTAGGCCGAAATTTTATTGTTAGCTGAGTCAGGAGATGCGGATGTTAAAGCGTGAAATGAACA
>OIXH01001078.1_pt1 | contig 31832 bp, 33 predicted proteins | sample 1587741 | NCBI WGS metagenome assembly OIXH01 (sample SAMEA3888916, study PRJEB22519) | human gut metagenome | biome: human gut; feature: human-associated habitat; material: faeces | place: Denmark | collected 2011 | reverse complement strand
CTCGTCCCAGAAAATGCCTCGGCTGGCGCTCACCTGCCGAAGTGTTCCATAATTTTGGTGTTGCACTTGCTTGACTTTCTGCCCTGGATCGGCGTAAGCCGAGACGGAGGGATTGTACACATTTATGCGCCGATTTTGGGCAAATCCTCAGTTGGCCACGTCGCTGACAATCCCTCAGTCTCTCCGCGACAGCTCCCTTTTTACACAAGGGAGCCAAGAAAGTCGCAAAAAACCAACGTGCCCGGCTCATTTATGAGCCGGGCACGTTTTCATCATTATCATTCATTCAAGACTGCGGCAGGTGAAGAGTATTACCTGACGCTTCTCGGCGAGCTTTCTCAGCAGATTCATGGCCTGCGCGGTGCGCTCCGCGTCCATATTCACAAGCGCGTCATCTATGATCAGCGGGCAGGACTCCCCTTCCGGCAGAGCCAGCTCGCACACCGCAAGACGAACCGCCAGATACATCAGGTCGAGCGTCCCAAGGCTCAGATACTCCGCCTCGTGCGCAACCGCACCGTCCTCCGCTTTTGCTGCCGCTGTGAAATCACGGTTGAGCGTCACACCGTTCCAGCGCCCGCCGGTCATCTCCGCCATGTACTCTGACGCAAGGCGGCTCAGCTCCGGCGAGAAGCGCAGTTGCATCTCTGTGTCCGCCGCTTTCAGCGTCTCTATCGCCATGTCGAGCGCGGCGCACTCGGTTTTAAGCTCCTCGCGCTCGTCCTCCATGCTGCTCAGCTCGCTCCTGATGACCATCGGGTCGCCCATCGCGGCGAGTCTGCCGCGCACGGACGCCAGCTGTGAGGCAAGGCGTTCGGTCTGGGCGCGCTTCTCGTTCAGCTCCCGGCCAAGCTGGGCGGCCTCAGAGCTGCCGCCGGAGAAATCCAGCTCGGATATTGTGATCTCCTCCAGCTTCACCTGCCGCTCCTTGGCGGATTCATACGCACTGCGGCTGCGGCTCTCATCGTCCTCGGCCTCTTCCGCGGCTTCCCACAGCTCGCGGTGACGCGCCGCGGCGGCTCTTATATCGTCCGGCGACGAGGCGTGATAGCTTTTCAATAGCTGCCTTCGCGCTTCACCGGCCTGCACCGCGGCCTGCTTCGCCTTTGTCCAGCGGAAGATGAACACCATCGCTGCGGCAAGCATAACTATCGCCAAGGCGATGAACGCCACACTGCCGTGCGCCACATACAGCGCCGCACCGACTGCCGCCAGCACGAAGAATATCAGCGCCAGCAGTGGCGAAGCCTTCTTCTCCGCCGCCGATTTAAGCTGCGCCATCCGGTCTATATCCGCGTCAATGCGCTTCTCCAGCTCGTCCGGCTCCGTGAGGCCGAAGCTGCTGTTATGCAGCTGCTCGCGTCTGGCCGAAAGCTCCGTGAGCGCGGCGTCATGCTCATCACTGCGCTGCTTCAGCTCTGCACGACTGCGGTTAAGGCGCTCAAGCGATTCCTTGCGCTGACGGCGGCGGCTCTCGTTGACCTCCGTCTCAAGCGACGCACAGCGCTGACGCGCCTGCGCAAGCTGCTCTTCAAGGCGCTCTTCCTCATCCACCGTGTCCTGCATCTGCTCAAGCTTTGCCCTGTCATCGTCCATGCGCAGTTCAAGCTCCGGCAGCGCGCCGCGGCGGTTATACTTTCTCTTGCGCTTCCACGCCTGAAGCCGCTCATCGGCCTCGGAATACGAGCTGTGCTCATCCCCGGCCGCGACTATGGCGTTTATGCGCTTTTCAAGCTCCTTGCTCCCCGTGACGGCTACCGCGCCCTGTGCGACAAACGCACTGCGGCAGAACACATCCTTTGACACTCCGGTGAGCATTTCGCCGCAGTTTGCACCGGTGAGCTTTTCCACTGCGACGTTACTGCCGGTATACACAGCCGAAAAGTCGCGCATAGGCGCGCTCTTGGTCTTTGTGCGGCGCGTTATGGTGATGTCGCAGTTGTCCGCCGTAAGCTCCATGGAGCCTTCCATCGGCGCGCCCGACCACGGGGCGTAGCGCATCTTGTCAGGCAGGTAGCCGATCTTTGCGCGCTCCGCGCTGTCAACGCCGTAGAGCATGGATTTTATGAACGCGCACCATGTCGATTTTCCGCTCTCGTTCGGAGCGCAGACTACGTTCAGCCCGTCATGGAACGCGATACTCTCGTTTTCAAGCTTGCCGAAGGAAGCCGTCATTTTATTTATCTTCATGGCGAACAACCTCCTCCATGTTGTCAAGCGCCGCAAGCCCCCAGCGTGCGGCCTGCTCTATCAGCTCACGCTCTTCGGCCTGCGCGGAATCATACTTCTCGCGGAGTCGGCGCAGGAATATGCCGCGCAGACTGTCCTCCTCCGCGCGCTCCCACACATCCTGCCGCAACCGGGTCTCGTCCCGAAGCTGCAATGAGAAGAAGCAGTCGTCCAGATTGCGCCGCAGGCGGCTCAGGTCGGGCGGAGTATCCACCTCGCCCGTCAGCACGATTCTGTACACGTCCCGCGCCGTGTTCTCCGGCAGCACCGTGTGTACGGCAAGCAGCGGATCGCATCCCGTCACCTCAACGGGCAGTATCTCATATCTGCGCGAGGCGATGCACACCGGTGTGAGCCTGCATCCGGAATCCAACAGCTCGACGATGCTCACGGTCTTTTCGCCCGTCTCGTCAAAGCCGCGCCCCTCCGGGCAGCCCGGCCATGAATACCACGTGCCGCCCGACCTGCGCAGTCCGCTCGCCTTATGTATATGGCCGAGCGCGGCATAATCGAGGCCGCTTGCGGACAGCGCCTGTTCGTTGACCGGGTCGAAGCCGACCTCGCCGTGCGCACAGAGAATGTTCCATGTTCCCTCGGCGCGCTCCGTGCGGAGATTTGTGATGTCGGGGCCGTCGGTGCTGCCGGTGAACGCCGCACCGTAGACGCGTACGCCCAGCTCCGGAAGCTCCGCGCATTCGACGTCCCTTTCGGTGAAAATCTTTACGTTCTGCGGGAAATCCAGCTTCGCGTACGGCGAGTGCGCGTCGTACGGGTCGTGATTCCCCGGCGCGATGAACACCGGTACACTCATATCCCGCAGGCAGCGCACGAGCTCCGCCCCGGTCTCGAAATATGTTCCGCCGCCGTCGAAGATATCACCGGCTAGCAGGACGACGTCCACACGTTCACTGCGCGCCAGCTCCGCCAGCCGCGACAGCAGCTCCCGCTGCTCCGCGCGGCGTATCGCGGCCTTGCCCGCCGGCAGTGCCTCGAACGCTGAGTCGAGATGCAGGTCAGCGGTATGAAGTATCTTTATGTTTTTCATGTCAGTCTAACACTTTCTGCCCGCAGGCAACGCCCGTTCTCCGGGTCAATTTCAAAAATGCAGCCCTCCAGCTTCACAGGCCCTTTCGCAGATTCGTAGCGCCGCGGCGGATCGCCCATGAACTTGCCTATGCTCTGCTCCGGGTCTATGCCCAGCACCGAGTTGACAGCGCCGGTCATGCCGAGGTCGGTTATATATCCCGTCCCCTTTGGGAGCACGCATGCGTCCGAGGTCTGGACATGGGTGTGCGTTCCCCATACGGCGCTCGCCCTGCCGTCGAGCATGAAGCCCATCGCGCGCTTCTCGCTGGTGCCCTCGGCGTGGAAGTCGACAAGGATTATCTTCTCCTTTATCTCCTCCATATAGCCGTCGGCGATGACAAAGGGATTGTCGGTATTGCTGTCGAGCGTGAAGCGGCCTATCAGGTTCAGCACGCACACGTCTCCGAACGCCGTTTTGAACACGCCGATGCCGCGGCCGGGGCACTGCGGCGCGAAGTTTGCCGGACGGAGTATGCGGCTCCGCTCGTCCAGATACGGTCTCAGCTCCGTGCGCGTCCATGTGTGATTGCCGATGGTGATAACGTCCGCGCCCGCGCGGAATATCGCGTCCGCCTGACGCGGCGTCACGCCGACGACGTTCGCGTTTTCGCCGTTCACGACGACAAAATCTATGCCGTTTTCCTTGCGGTAATTCCGCAGGTTCTTCTCAAGATAGCCAAGGCCGGGTTCGCCGCAGACGTCGCCCACGGCAAGTATTTTTACGCTCATGGCGTTTGCCTCCGAAAGATTTTTTCATTTCTTATATTGTACCACAATTTGCATGTGTGTAGCAATCTAAAATATGCGCATAATAGTATCGGTTAATGATAACCGAATTTTGGGAGGTATGAGTATGAATAAAAAGAATTTTCTCATCGGTATGGGCATCGGTCTCGTCGTCGGTGACGCGGTCGGCATGATAACCCGTCCGAAAAAGTGCGCTTCCAAGAACACTCTTGGTAAGGCTCTGCGCACCATGAGCGACGTCGCCGACACGATCTCCGGCTACATGGGCTGGTAAAAAAGTCAGAAAAAAATATTTTTTCAAAAAACCTCTTGCATTTTCGCCGAAGCTGTGCTAATATAATCAAGCTGTCGAGAGACATGCGCCGTTAGCTCAGCTGGATAGAGCGTCTGGCTACGGACCAGAAGGTCAGGGGTTCGAATCCCTTACGGCGTGCCAGCACCCCGATTTTTTCGGGGTGCTATTTTTATGCGATACGAAAAACTGAGCCGAGAGTTTCAAAGAATCTTTCGGCTCAGTTTTTAATTTTCCTGCGCCGCGGCGAACAGCGTCCACGGATATGTCTCCGGCGGCTGCACGGCAAAATCCATCTGCTCCCCCGTCACGGGGTGCGCAAAGCGCAGATGGTGCGACCACAGCGCGATCGGGCAGTCATCGTCGTTGACATCGTATTTTCTCTCGCCGACCAGCGGCCAGCCGTGGGACGCAAACTGGCAGCGTATCTGGTGCGTCCGCCCAGTGATAAGCCGTACGCGGACAAGGCTCAGTCCGGCGGCGCTCTCCAGCGTGTCGTATTCGAGCCGCGCTTCCTGCACGCCGGGGGCGGGCATATCCGTGACAAAGCTCATGCGCCGCGCCTTATCGCGGTACATAAGGTCGCGCAGTTCCCCCGAAGCCGCCGTCACGCCGTGCACAACGGTAAGATATTCCTTGTGTAACTCTCCTTCCCGTATCTGGCGCGACAGCGCTGAGGCGCAGGCAGATGAGCGCGCAAGCAGCATCAGCCCGGAAACGACTCTGTCCAGCCTGTGCACCGTGCGTATATCGTCTGTATTAAGTTCCGCTCTCAGCAGCTCCGGCATTCCGCCCGGTTCGTCGGTGCTGAGCACCCCGGCGGGCTTTATGGCCAGAACCACCGCGCTGTCCTTGTATATGACATCCATTTCGTCGTCTCCCCGCGCCGGTCAATTCACAGAATTTTCATCCTTAGTTTGCAGATTCTTCAGCACAATCCCGCGCCGGTCTGCTACTATATAACCACATCAACCGTATGCCAATGCGGTACAGAGATCATGTGCGGCGAGCGACGCCTCGGCATAGCCAAGGATAAAGCCTGCGTTCACCGCATGTTTGGCAATGATCTTGAAATTTTACATATAATCACTTGAGCGTAGTCCAAAACGGCGGACTGCGCTCAAGACAATTTTACTCCTGATTTTTCCCATCTATCTCGTCGCAGAGCTTCGATATCTCGCGGTCAAGCGCCGCGTAGAAGCGCCCGATGTGCAGTCCGTCCACCAGCGCGTGATGGCACAGCACGGAAACAGGCAGGTACACGTTCCCGCAGCGCTCAAAGTATTTTCCCCACGTGATGCGCGGGTTCGAGTCTGCCGGGGATGGCACCGGCTGCACGACCGCCGTCTGCGACACCCACGGGATACAGCTTATGAACAGCAGAGAATCGGCCTCGTCCTGCTCCTCGATGCTTGGCTCTTCGACCGCGCGGCGCTGTGCCTCGCGCGTATAGTCCAGAAACTCGCCGAAGGGCAGATCAGTTTTCGGTGTACAGTAGCAATAGGTCTCATCCGGCAGGGCGACGGTGTACGAGCCTTCACAGTAGTCGTACTCGACGATGGAATCCCCGTGGATGCGCTGCCGGAACTCCGGCACGGAGTTTGCCGCGCGCACCGCGCAGTACAGCACCGACAGGAAAGACGGCAGGCCGTGCGCCTTCAGCGTCGGCACAAGGCGGGAAATGTCAACCTCAACGGTCACTCCGGCGTATGGATATGCCAGCGACCTGAAATAATCAAAATGCGCACGGCGCTTGTACGCCGCCATGTCAAGCTCTTTATAGCTCATATACTCTCCTCATTTTCCGACGCAGAAGCGCTGGAATATTCTATTTGTTACATCCTCGCGCACGGTGCGGCCGCTCAGCTCGCCGAGCGCCGACATTGCGCCCTCCGTCTCCGTCAGGACGATATCCGGCGTCATCCCGGCGCGCATCGCGTCCAGTGCACTGCGCATGTATTCTATCGCGCGCTTCACCGCGTCCGCCTGACGGACGTTTGTGAGTATCTCGCCCGCCGGGACTTCCGGCAGCGGGAACTGCTCGGCAATAACGCGCTCCAGCTCGTCCATGCCCTCTCCGGTGACGGAGCTGAGCGACACGACCGGCAGCGCCGTGGCGATTTCCGCGCCCGGCTCCGCAATATCGCGCTTCGACAGGACTACGATGCCCTTCGGCGCGGCCTCAGCCTGCGCGATTACCTCTAGATCCTCGTCGCTTATCTCGCCGCTGCCGTCCACGACGGCAATCACAAGCTCCGCCTTGCTCATCGCCGCGCGGCTGCGTTCAACGCCGAGGCGCTCCACCTCGTCGTCCGTGTCGCGGATGCCCGCGGTGTCGATAAGGCGCAGTGTCAGGCGGCCTATGCGCAGTTTCTCCTCGATGGTGTCGCGCGTGGTGCCCGGAATCGCGGTGACGATCGCGCGGTCATAGCCCAGAAGGGCGTTCAGCAGCGAGCTTTTACCGGCGTTGGGGCGTCCGGCTATCGCGGCGGGGATGCCGCCGGTCATAAGCTTTCCGCGCTCATGGCTTTGCAGCAGCCGCTCAAGCTCCGCGAGCGCGGATGTCAGGCTTTCTTCGTAGCTTTCAAGCTGGAAATCTTCAATATCCTCGTCCGGGTAATCGAGTACCGCGTGATAGTGCGAGCTGATATCGGTCAGTGCGGAATATATCCCGTCCACCTTTCGGCTTATCGCGCCGGAGAGTTGCCCCGCGGCGTTCTTGGCGCATTCGACGGTCTCGGCGTCGATGATATCGGCCACGGCCTCCGCCGCGCACAGCTCCATGCGCCCGTTCAGGAAAGCGCGCTTCGTAAACTCGCCCGGCGCCGCCTGCCGCGCGCCGAGCGCGAACAGCTCATCCAGCGCCGCGCGAAGGACTGTCGGCGAGCCGTGACACTGAAGCTCCGCCGTGTTCTCCCCGGTATAGCTGTGCGGCGCGTGGCTTATCGTGCACAGGCACACATCCAGCAGCTCGCCCGCGCGGTCACGCAGTTCGCCGAAAATCAGCCTGCGATCCGCGCTTTCGGACATCTTTTTGCCGCTGTACGGGAAAAAGAGCCGGTCTATCACCTGAAAAGTTTCGTCTCCGGAGAGGCGGATTATACCAATCGCGGACACCTGAGTCCCCGTCGCAATGGCGGCAATAGTGTCAGCCATATGAACCTCCTAATTTAGCAAATCATGCAGGAGCGTTTGCTCCTGCATGATTTGATCGTCTCAGTTTTCAAAGCTTACTGCTGGCGCTCAACTCTCGCCGCACGGGCGCGCTTCTCGTCATTGCGCTCAGACACGAAGTAGCTCAGAGAAAGCAGACTGTCCGAGAAATGGATGTTCTCCACGATGGTGGGGCTGTTCGGCTCGGTAAGCTCAACGTTCGTGAAGTTCCAGATAGCCTCGATGCCGTTATCGGTGAGGATCTTGGTTACGGGAATGGCGGCCTCTTTGGGAACTGTCAGAACCGCGACGTCAATATCGTTGTTCTCCAGATAGCCGACAAGCTCATCCATGCCGTGTATCTCAACGTCATTGAACTTTGTCCCGATAAGGTCGGGCTTGACGTCGAAAGCGGCAACAAGATGGAAGCCCCACTCGCTGAAGCAGAAGTTGTCCATCAGTGCGTGGCCTATGTTGCCGACGCCGACGAGTACGGCTTTATAGCCGCGATCCATGCCGAGTATGCCTGCGATCTGGTCGCGGAGAGCCGTGACGTTATAGCCATAGCCCTGCTGTCCGAACTCACCGAAGCAGCTGAAATCCTGACGTATCTGTGACGGCGTCAGTCCAAGCTGCTGCCCCAGCTCGCCGGAAGAAATGCGGCTCACACCGCTCTTCTCCAGTTCGTCGAGCTTGCGGAGATATCTCGGAAGACGGCGAATTACATTATTGGAAACTTTCCCACGTTTCAAAAAAATCTCTCCTTGCGCGGTTTTCAGGCAGCGCTGCCTGAAAACAATATCGTTTGTCGTGATTATAACATAACAATCACGGCTTTTCAAGGCATAAAGCGCAGGAAAATTCCTATTAATCTGCAAAAAATGCCAAAATTTCGTTTATGCCCTCGGCTGAAACCGTACTTTCGTACACGGACTCCCCGCCGTCGGTGGAATATAACACGCGGCCGCCGTATATATATACGTACACATTGTTATGCTCTGACCCGACGATACAGCTCTCGTCCGCCTCGGTTTCAGGCATCGCCGACTCCGACGCGCCGTCGGACAGCATCTCGACAAAGCGGCCGAACTCATCGTCGCTGACGCTGTACGAGGCCGCGCCAGCTTCGCTCGCGCTCTCCATGGTGTACAGCATCGACCCACCCGCCTTCGCGCACTGCTCCTCTGCGCTCTCCGGTTCCTCCGCCGGGGCGATGTCAGCGGGCATGGCGGCCTCTGCGCCGCTTCCGGCAGTCTCATTGGCGGTGTCCGCCGACTGCGCCGCCGCTGTCGATGCGCTCGAACGCGCGAGCATCGGCAGAGCCGTGGCCGCGGCCGCGCAGATAAGCGCGAAGCACGCCGCCGTTGCAAGCAGGCTGCGCCACGTGCGCTTCGAGCCGTGCTTGTTGGTCTTTCTGATATTTTCACGGCGGATCTCGCCCATCACGTTTTCGCGCAGGTCTGCGGGCGCATCCTCCGCGCAGTCGGCAAAGCCCTCCGACAGCGCCCGGAACGCCGCGTCGACCGCGCGGCAATCCGCACAGCGGCTCAGGTGTTCCGCCAGCTCATGCTCCTGCGCGGCAGTCAGCTCGCCGTCAAGCCGCTGGCTTATGAGCTGCTGATAGTATTCACATTCAGTCATGGCAGTTCACCCCCTCTGTATTGCTTGACGGAGCAAAGCCGGAAATGTTCCCGTCGCGCAGCAGAAACGCGCAAAGTTTTTTCCGCGCACGGAAAATGCGGGATTTCACCGTCCCGCTCTCCAGCCCCAGTACCGCCGCAATCTCCTCGTAGCTCATGCCCTGAAGCTCGCGGAGGATGAGTATCTGCCTGTATTCCGGTGTCAGCGCCGCAAGGCCGCGGCGAACCGCGTCCCGCGTCATGGCGCGCTCAAATATCCGTTCCGGCGACTGGCTCTCGTCCGCGATGTCAAGCTCCGTGTCCTCGCCGTCGTCATCGGTCACGCTGAGAGACACCGTCTGCCGGCGCTTCTTCGCGCGCAGGAAATCCAGACAGACGTTTGAAACTATGCGGTAGAGCCAGACGGAGAATTTGCTGTCCCCCCTGTAACCGGAGAGGGAGTTATACGCCTTTATGAACGCCTCCTGCGCCATATCCGCCGCGTCCTCAGGATCGCCGGTCATGCGCAGGGCAAGGTTATACACATTTTTCTGGTACTCAAGCACCAGTTTTTCGTATTCGTCCGCGTTGCCGTCCAGCACCCGCTGAACGGTCAGCGCCTCCTGCTCACGGGTCACAACTTCACCTCCATGACCTGCATGTTCTATGCCAAATCGTGCTTTATTCCGCCGATTATCCGCGCAACGTCTTCAAGCGTCTCGACATGGACAAGCTGCTGCTTGTAATACCCCGAATGCGCGACGCCGTGCAGATACCACGGGAGATGGTGCCGTGCCTCAAGACAGGCGATGCGCTCGCCGCTGAATTCGGCCAGCACCTTTATCTGGCGGTACGCTGTATCCATCCGCTCGCTCAGCGGCGGGTGCGGCGGTTCCGGCTGCCCGGCAGCCGCGGCGTTCGCCTGCGCAAACAGCCACGGATTGCCGAAGCTGCCGCGGCCTATCATTGCAAGGTCACAGCCGGTATAGCGCAGGATGTGCTCCGCGTCCGCGCCGGTGAAAATGTCCCCGTTCGCGGTGACGGGTATGCCGACGGCGCGCTTCACGTCGCGGATAATGTCCCAGTCGGCGCGTCCTGCATACATCTGCGCGCGGGTGCGGCCATGGACCGCGATGGCCGACGCCCCGGCCTGCTCGCATATCTTTGCAAATTCGACGGCGTTGACGCTGCCGTTATCCCAGCCCTTGCGGAATTTCACCGTGACGGGCTTATCCACTGCGGCCGTGACAGCCTCAATCATTCGTCCCGCAAGCTCCGGCGACTTCATCAGCGCCGAGCCGTCGCCGGATTTGACGACCTTCCCGACGGGGCAGCCCATATTTATATCAAGGATATCCGCGCCCGAATACTCCAGCGCCATGCCCGCGGCCTCGGCCATTATCTCCGGCTCGTGGCCGAAGATCTGCACGGCGCAGGGGTGCTCCTCAGGCGGGATATACAGGAGTGATTTTGTCTTTTCGTCCTTATAAACCAGCGCCTTCGCACTGACCATCTCCGTCGTCGTCAGTGCCGCGCCCTGCTCCCTGCACACGGCACGGAACGCAAAATCCGACACTCCGGCCATGGGCGCAAGCGTGAAGCGGCCGGTTATCTCAACGCTGCCTATTTTCACCATGTCACATCCAGCCCTACGGGGCAGTGGTCGGAGCCGGTTATCTCAGGCAGAATATATGCGTCCTTTATCTTCTCCCTTAGCCGGTCGGACACGACGAAATAGTCGATGCGCCAGCCGACGTTGCGCTCGCGCGCGGCAGCGCGGTAGCTCCACCATGAATACGCGTCGATCTTGTCCGGATAGAGATATCGGAAGCTGTCGGTAAATCCGGCGCCCAGAAGCTCGGTGAATTTGCCGCGCTCCTCAAACGAGAAGCCGGGGTTGCCGATATTGGTCTTGGGGTTCTTCAGGTCTATCTCGTTGTGGGCGACGTTCATGTCCCCGCAGACTATCACGGGCTTCTTCACGTCAAGCCCTACGAGATAAGCTCTAAAAGCGTCCTCCCAACTCATGCGGTAGTCGATGCGCTTCAGGCCATCCTGCGCGTTCGGCGTGTAGACGCAGACGAGGTAGAAGCTATCGTATTCCAGCGTGATGACGCGCCCCTCGGTGTCATGCTCCGGCAGGCCGAGATTATAGCTTACGGAGAGCGGCGTGTGCTTTGTGAATATCGCGGTGCCGGAATAGCCCTTGCGCTCGGCATAGCACCAATAGCTCTCATAGCCGGGGAGGTCAAGCTCGACCTGCCCCGCCTGAAGCTTCGTTTCCTGAAGGCAGAAGAAATCCGCGTCGAGGCTCCAGAAAATGTCCTCAAAGCCTTTTTTCAGCACGGCGCGCAGGCCGTTGACGTTCCATGAAATGAATCTCATACTCGCTCCGTTTCCGCCGCGTTGTCCGCGGCGCTGCTGGCATAGCCCCGCGCGTCGATAAGCGACGCGTTGCGCAGTCTGGCGACGACGCCGTCCTTGCCGTTTTTGGTGCTCTCGGTGTAGCGCGCAACGAGCCGGTTGATCTTCTGCCCGGCCTCATAGAACTTTGCCTCGTAATCGGTCATCACGCCGACTGCGCCGTTCGCGTGCAGGTCGTGCGTCAGCTCGTGCAGCTCCCAGCCCTCGGCGGAAAGCTGCTCCGCCGACCAGTCGAACAGCGGCGTGTTGTCGGTCTTGAAATGTATCTCCCCGCCCACGCCCAGCACATCCGCGTACATGCGCAGGAAATTCGGCGCGGTAAGGCGCAGCTTTGCGTCGCGGCTTTTCGGCCACGGGTCGCAGAAATTTATATATATGCGGCGCACTCCGTCCTCCGGCGCGAACATCTCGCGCAGTCCGGCGACGTCGGCGCTGATGAAGCGGACGTTTTTCAGCTCCTGATTTTTCACGCGCTCCATGGCGATTATCATCGCGTCGGGCACCTTCTCAATAGCGATAAGCTCCACATTAGGCGCTGCCGCCGCGGTACCGGCGGTGAAGCGTCCCTTGCCGCAGCCAAGCTCGATATGCAGCTCCGTGCAATCGGGCATAAGCTCGCGCCAATGGCCGCGCATGGTCTCCGGTTCGTTTATCATAAGCTCCGCGCACTTTTCCATGCGTGGGGCAAGATTCGGTCTTTTTCTCATTCTCATGTGTTATCACACTCCTGTCCGAAAGTTTAACACATATGAGCCGAAACATCAATCTATAAATAGCCCGATTGACGTCCTCCGGCGCAAAAACGGGATGGCCGAAGCCATCCCGTTATGTAAGTTCCTATCAGAACGGATATTCCGGAGCTTCCTCAAGGCATTCCGGATGCTCTTCGAGGTACTCAAGCTCCTCGTGCGTGTGCTCGCGGTTGTCCTCCTCTTCCCTGCCGACGTGGAACATCAGGCTGAAGCCGACCATCGTCACGAACGCGACTACGACCGCCGCATAGGTCTCCGTGAACCACGGCGCTATCGGGTAGCTCCCCGCCTTCATCTTCCATACGACCCAGAACACCGCCGCAAAGCAGGTGCACATCATGCTGAAGCACGCGCCCTTTTCGGACGCCTTGTTCCAGTAAATGCCGAGCAGTATGATGATGAATATCGCGCCGCGCAGCGAGTAGGCGGAATACACGATGTCCAGCACGGCGCCGGCATTCACCAGCAGAATGGCGGCGACGCAGCAGACGACGCCGGACAGCGCGGTGGTTATGCGGCTCACGCGCAGTATCTGCTCATCCGTCGCGTTGGGATTGATGTCGCGCTGGTAGATGTCCTTGGTGAGCATCGTCCCGGCCGCGAGAATGATCGGCGATACCGTCGAGAGGATCGCGGCGAGGATGGCCGCGAGGATCAGCCCGCCCGCAACGGGGTGCATATGCATCATCAGCGACGGGAGCGCGAGCTTCGCGCCCTCCGCGAGGTTATCAACGTCCGCAAGCAACGTCCCCTGATTGTACATGACGCGGCCTATCATTCCGAGCAGCGCGCTGAAAAAGCCGAACGGCGCGACAACAAACGCCGTGAGTATGCAGGCTTTCTTCGCCGTCTTGATATCCTTTGCCGCCAGAACAGGCTGGATGCCGGCCTGCGCGGTGCATGCGCCGAGAAGGCTTGCGATTATCCATGAGCTGACCTTTGAAAAGCCGATTGAGCCCATGCTGAAGAAGCTGCCGCCGTCCGCGGCCTCGACCTGCGCCATGCCCTCCTTGAACGCCGCCATGCCGCCTACCTTGTGCAGCGCCACGAACATCGCCAGAATCATGCCTCCGTACATGGCGAACAGGTGCACCTCGCTCGTCGCCGCGACGGCTCTCATGCCGCCCGCAAGCGTGTACACGATGAATATGACGGCGAAAACGATGCAGGTCGCCGTGAAGTCATAGCCCATCAGGCTCTGACCCAGCTTTCCCGCCGCGACCATCTGCGACAGGCCGACCGCCAGCATCACGATCGTGAGAAGGATGCTGGACACGGTTCTCGCGCGGACGCCGAAGAATTTTTCGACGATGCCCGGAATCGTCACCTGTTCAAGGCTGCGGTATAGCTTTGCAAAGCACAGCGCCAGAAACATCACTCCGACGCCGTTTGCGATCGTGTACCACGCACCGGAAAGGCCGTACAGGAAGCCGTATTCCGCGACACCGCTCGTCGCCGTTCCGCCGAGCCATTCGCCGGTTGAGGCGCAGACTATGGCAAACAGCCCCATCTCAGCGCCGTGAAAATCGCTTGCCGTTTTCGACCTTCTCGCCGCGAGCAGGCCGACGGCAACAGTTAGTGCAAAATATAACACAATCACAATCAACTGCACAGAAGCCAAAACAAATCTCCCCTTTTCTCAAGCATTAAGTATTATTTAGTATAACATTACGCTTTAATTTCTGTCAATTTAAAGCAAAATTTTATCAATGATTTTTACGGAATCTATACGCGTTTTCTATTGTCATGGGCAGTAAAATTCCTCCGGCGCGCCGTGCCGGAGAAATTTTATGCCACACTCGAACTTGTATAAGAACAGCCCATGTCCGCGGAGCTTATGCGGGCACGGGCTGGTGTCTGTTTAGTTATGATATGTTGGGCAAATTTTCGTCAGTCAAGCCCTATACCGTTTCTGACAATACGCGCTTCTTTGTACCGTCCCTCATAGCAAAGGAGAGCATTTACCGTGGATAATCTGCACAGCAAATCCATTGACGTATCGGAGAAGAAACCGCTATGCGGCGTTATTATCACATTATCACGGCCGAGAAGCGGGCATTTGTCAAGTTCCGGGAACTCCGATTCAAGCATATCAAGGCCGGCGGCACGAATCAATCCATTATCCAATGCCCACGCAAGATCCTCTTCGCAGATCATGGCTCCGCGTCCTTCGTTAATGAATATAGAGCCTGACCACCCTGTTGAAAAGCTGTTCATTCTTCAGCTCGTGAAGGATGGCAGCTATAAGCTCATTGAGCTTGAAGTGCAGAACGAGCTTGCTGAGGCGTGTATCGCGCTTCATCAGGCTCTGAAGAAGAAAAAACGTACAAGAAAATGATTAAGACCAAACTCGGCAACAGCACTCTTATCGGCTCCACAGAGGAACTTTGCGCAGATTACTCCTGCATACGCTTCAGAAGAACAACAGCGCAGTCAGAGGAGGTGAACGCAGAAGGCTGAAACGACGCAAAATTCCGTTAGTAAATCCGTTAGTAAATTCGATGTTAAAAAGCTGCGACAAATGTCGCAGTTCTTTAACATTTCTCTCAACTTTTTAACGTTGAAAAAGCGGAACTTTCCTGATAAAACAAAGAAAAACCGTGAGACTTCAATGCCTCACGGTTTTACAATTTGTGGTGGACGATACAAGACTCGAACTTGTGACCTCCCGCACGTCAAGCGGATGCGCTACCAGCTGCGCCAATCGTCCAGCTCTCTAACAGCTTGTTTATATTACCTCAGGAAGCGAAAATTGTCAATACCCTTTTTTTATTTTTTTCAAGACCGAAAAACAGACTCTCCAGAATCGGAGAGTCTGTTGATCGCTTTGAGCTGCGCTTAACGGCAGTAGATCGTAAGCTCGGTCTTGGACCCGAACACCTGGCAGATAAGCTTGCCATGGCCGGGACCGACATAGCTCACGGTGCACTGCTTCGGCTTTTCGGGATCGACCGTTACGCTGATGATGCTGTCATCCTCAACGCTCCATGTGATCTCAGGATTCTGAATATCCAGCGGGTACACATCCGCAAGAACGACAACGTCCTCGGAGGTGGACTCCATCGTGAACTCATTGTTTTCCCAAGCATTGGTAGACCACAGCGAGTGCAGCACGATTTTTTCTATCGTCGGAGTGGGACTGGGCGTCGGCGTCGGGGGCGCTTCGGGGGTAGGCACGGTGTCGGAATTCTGTGCGGGAGTCGGCGTCGCCTTTGCGCCGGAAGCGCCGTTTCCGTTCAGGCTGGTGCTCACCATGACTATCACCGCGAGAATAACCGCAACAACAAGTATCAGGCCGAAAATCATCTGCCATCTGGTATTGGCGAAAGCGCGGTCATACGAAGCGGTTCCCTTAACTGTGCCGGGGGTTGCGCCGGGCGTACGCGTGCTCTGACTGACCCTGCGGGTTCCGCAGTTGGGGCAGCGGCTGCGCAGTGAGGAGAAGGTCTCCCCGCAGCGGCGGCATTTTACCTCAGGTATTAAACTCATTTGTGTTCCTCCATTCTATGTAGAATAGAAATAGGCATTATTATGCTTTATAATAATACAACTTATTGCCCCTTTCGTCAAGTCCCATGATGCCCCAGAGGCGCATTTTAACGCTTTTTCCGGTCTGAATCCCCCACTTGGCCGCAAATTTCGCCCATTTTCAACTTTTGCTCGCTCATCAGGCCGTTATTTCTGCAATTTTATTCCACTTGCGGCCATTCTGCGGATATGAAATAATCACCGGACGCTGGCCGCATCCGGTGATTTTTATTCAAAATTTTAAAACAATCCCGAAATAACGCCGTTTTCGTCGACGTCTATCTTCTCCGCCGCCGGTACCTTCGGCAGGCCGGGCATGGTCATAATGTTCCCCGTCAGGGCGACGATGAAGCCCGCTCCGGCGTTGACCTTCAGCTCCCTAACATTGACCGTAAAGCCATCCGGCGCGCCGAGAAGCGCCGGATCGTCGGAAAAGCTGTACTGCGTTTTGGCCATGCATATCGGCAGTCCGCCAAAGCCGAGCGCTTCGAGCCGCTCCGCCTGCTTTCTCGCGTTTGCGCTCAGGCGCACGCCGTCCGCATGATACACGCGGCGGCATATGGCTTCGAGCTTCTGCTCGATGCTCATATCCAACTCATAGGCCGGGCGAAAATCGTTCGGCCGTTCGCTGAGACGGACGACCTCTTCGGCGAGCGCGGCACCGCCTGCGCCGCCCTTCGCCCAGACCTCGCTGAGCACGACGTTCGCCTCAAGCTCGCGGCAGCACGTCTCGATCATGCGAAGCTCCGCTTCCGTATCGCCCGGAAATGCATTTATCGCCACGACGCACGGCAGGCCGAAAACGTCCTTGATATTGCTGACATGGCGCACAAGATTCGGCAGGCCGCGCTCAAGCGCCGGGAGATTTTCCGCGTCAAGCTCGTTCTTGCTCACGCCGCCGTGATACTTCAGCGCCCTGACCGACGCGACGATTACCACCGCGGACGGGTGCAGCCCTGCGAGGCGGCATTTTATATCAAAGAATTTCTCGGCTCCGAGATCGGCGGCAAAGCCCGCCTCGGTGACGGTGTAGTCCGCAAGCTTCAGTGCCATGCGTGTTGCAAGCACGCTGCTGCATCCGTGGGCGATGTTGGCGAAGGGGCCGCAGTGAATGAACGCGGGCGTGCCCTCCATGGTCTGGGCAAGGTTCGGCTTGAGCGCGTCTTTGAGGAGCGCCGCCATCGCGCCCTCGGCCTTGAGGTCATGCGCGGTCACGGGGCGGCCGCCATAGGTGTAGCCGACTATCATGCGGCCAAGGCGCGCCTTAAGGTCGGGAATGCTTGTGGCAAGGCACAGCACCGCCATCACCTCGCTTGCGACCGTGATGTCAAAGCCGTCCTCGCGCGGGACGCCGTCGGTTCTGCCGCCGAGGCCGCTCACGATATTGCGCAGCTGCCGGTCGTTCATGTCCACGGCGCGCTTCCACGTTATCTGCCGCGGGTCGATGCCGAGGGCGTTGCCCTGATGGATATGGTTATCCAGCATCGCGGCAAGCAGGTTGTTCGCCGCGCCTATGGCGTGGAAATCGCCGGTGAAGTGGAGGTTTATATCCTCCATCGGGACGACCTGCGCATAGCCGCCGCCGGCCGCACCGCCCTTGATGCCGAACACCGGGCCGAGACTCGGCTCGCGCAGTGAGGCCGCCGCATTCTTGCCGATGCGGCGCAGTGCGTCGGCAAGGCCGATCGCGGTCGTGGTCTTGCCCTCGCCCGCCGGGGTCGGCGTGATGGCGGTGACAAGGATGAGTTTGCCGTCCGGTCTGTCCGCCAGATCCTTCAGCAGCGCAAGGTCGATCTTCGCCTTGTAGCGGCCATACTGCTCGATGTATTTTTCGTCGATACCCGCGGTGCGGGCGATCTCCGTTACAGGCCGCATCACGCAGCTCTGGGCTATCTCTATATCGGACTTATATGCCAATAAAATGCCTCCTTTTCAGAAAATTACGCAGTTTTCTTGAATTTCAGCGGTGTCATCTCCGAGATGATGACCGAGGCGATGATAAGCGTGAAGCCGCATATCAGCCGCACGGTGACCGGCTCGTCATAGAATATCACCGAGATTATTATCGCAAATACGGATTCAAAGGTCATTATGACCGCCGCCGTGGACGATGGGGTGTAGCGCATGCCCCACGTCTGGAGGAAGAAGCACAGCGCTGTGCACATCACGCCCATATAGGCGATGCTGCCCCAAAGCTCAAGGCTGAGGCCGACCGGCGCAGACTCGAATATCAGCGCCCCGGCAAGGCATATGACCGCCGCCGTGCCGAACTCCACGCCAGTGAGCGACAGCGCGTCGCAGTCGCCGATGAAGCGCTCGGTCAGGATTATCTGCAAAGCGTAGAAGATGCCGCAGACGAGCGTCAGCGCGTCGCCGATGTTGAAGGGCGAAGTCCCGCTCAGCGAGACAAGGCCGACGCCGAGCACGCACATGAACGCGGCGATGATGTTCGCGGCGTTCGGGCGGCGCTTGTAGAATCCCCAGCCCATGAACGGAACGAGCACGCAGTATGTCGAGGTCAGGAACGCGTTCTTGCCGGGGGTGGTGTATTTCAGGCCGTAGGTCTGGAAAATATACGCCGCGGCGAGGCACACGCCGAGCAGCATACCGCCGCGCAGTCCGTCCCGGCCAAGGGTCTTCAGCCGCTTACCGGCGGCGAGCAGCAGCAAGGCCGCCGCGATTATGAAGCGCAGTGCCAGCACCCACATTGTGCCGATGGAGTCTAGCGCTTCTTTCAGGATAACGAAGGACGTGCCCCAGATGAACGCCGTCCCCCACAGGGCGAGGTGCCCTAAAAAGTTCTTTCTGTCTTTCATATCTGTCATCACTCAAAACAAAACGCGCTTTCCCGGCGACGTGCGCCGGGAAAACTTCAATGGCTTGGCTCAGGCTTTTTTCATGTGCGGAGCGGCGGCGCGAAGCATGAGCTTCTTCGTGCTGCCGGAATCGAAGCTTATCTCTATCAGAAAATCGCCGCCCATGGGCGTCATCTTCGTGAGCGTCCCGGCGCCGAAAGCCTGATGGACGATGCGGTCGCCCGCGGAATAGTCCGGCGCGGGCTTTGCCTGCGCGGACGGCGCAGACGGCGGGGCGGGTCTGTGCGCGGGGGCGTTCATGCTGTACTGCCGCGCCGACGCATAGCGGCTCTTCGCGGCAAACTGCGTCTCCGGGCGGCGCTCGGCATTATGGCTCGGCCGCTGGGCGTTGCGCTTCTCGATATGCTCCTCAGGTATCTCATCGACGAAGCGGGACACCTTGTTCGCGGTCGTCCTGCCGAACAGCATTCTCTGCCGCGCGCAGACGATATGCAGCTGGCGCATGGCGCGGGTTATCGCAACATAGCAGAGTCTGCGCTCCTCTTCCATCTCCTCCGGCTCACCGATGGCCTTCATGCCGGGGAAGATGCCTTCCTCCATGCCGACGATGAACACGGTCGGGAACTCAAGCCCCTTGGCGCTGTGCATCGTCATCATAACGACGCTGTCGGCGTCCTTATCGTAATTGTCGAGGTCGGTGTAGAGCGCGACGTCGGCGAGGAAGCCTGCAAGCGTCTGGTCGCCGGACTCTTTCATGTAGCTTATGATGCTGGTCTTTATCTCGCGCACGTTCTCGGCGCGGGCTGTATCCTCGATGGTGTGCTTCTCTTCGAGTGCGCGCAGATACCCGGTCTTGTCAAGCAGCTCGTCGAGCAGCGCGTCGGGCGAATTCTTGGACGCGAAGTCGCGCAGACCGTTTATCATCGACGCAAACTGACGCATACGCAGGGCGGGGCGGCTCAGCTCCGGATATTTGTCCGCGTGCTCAAGCACCGCAAAGGTCGCCGTGCCCTCGCGGGCGGCTATCTCGCGGGCTATCTCCATACTGCGCTCGCCGATGCCGCGCGGCGGGGAGTTGATGATGCGGTTCAGGCGCAGTTCATCCTCCGGAACGGCGATGACGTTCATGTACGCAAGCACATCCTTGACCTCGGCGCGGTCAAAGAAGCGTGTGCCGCCGATGATACGGTACGGCACACCGGCGCGCTTGAAGGCGTATTCAAGCTGGTTCGACTGCGCATTCATGCGGTAGAGCACCGCGTGGTCGCGCCAGTTCTCGCCGCGGCCGTAGTCGGCCATTATCTGCGAGGCGACGTACTGCGCCTCCTCGTGCTCATTGTCGGCGACGTAAAGCTTTATCTTGTTGCCGTCGTCCTTATTTGTCCACAGCTCCTTGCCCTTGCGCCCCTGATTGTTGCGGATAACGGCGTTCGCGGCGTCGAGTATGTGGCCGGTGCTGCGGTAATTCTGCTCAAGGCGGATGGTGCGGCACTTCTTATACTGGCTTTCAAAGGAGAGAATATTCTCTATCGTCGCGCCGCGGAACTTATAGATGCTCTGGTCATCATCGCCGACAACGCAGATATTGCCGAAGCCACCCGCGAGCAGCGAAGAGAGCAGGTATTGCAGGCGGTTTGTGTCCTGATACTCGTCGATGAGGACGTATCTAAAGCGGCGCTGCCAGTATGTACGCGCGTCCTCGTGCTCCTGAAGGAGCTGCACGGTGAAGAATATCAGGTCGTCAAAGTCCATGGCTCCGGCGGCGAACATGCGGCGCATGTACTCCGCGTATATCTCGCCCGTCTTACTGCGGAAGATATCCCCGCTCGCTTTGGCCTGACGCAGATACTCCTGCGCGCCGATCTGCTGATCCTTGGCGCGGCTTATTGCGCCGAGGACGACCTTGGGTGCGTAGGTCTTGTCGTCAAGGTTGAAATCCTTGATGATGTGCTTTATAAGGCTCGTGCTGTCCGAGGTGTCGTAAATGCTGAAATTCGACGGGAAGCCGAGCTTTTCCGCATCGCGCCGGAGAATACGGACGCAGGCGGAGTGGAAGGTGCAGGCCCAGATGTCGTTCGCTTCGGGGCCGAGCATATTTTCAAGACGGGCTTTCAGCTCGCCCGCCGCCTTGTTGGTAAAGGTGATGGCAAGGATGCGCCACGGCTCCACCGGGTCGAGCGCCGCGATGCGCCGCCCTTCCTCGCCGCCGTCCTGCATCTTTTTGATATCCTCTTCCGCCGCGACGGCGGGGACATCCTCGCTGTCTGATGCACGGCCATATTTCAGAAGATTTGCGATGCGGTTTATTAACACTGTGGTCTTGCCGCTTCCGGCTCCGGCCAGTATCAGCAGCGGCCCCTCCGTGGCCAATACCGCTTCGCGCTGCTTGTCGTTGAGTTTGGCATAGTCGGAGCTTACAAGCGCCCGCCGTGCCTCGATGTATCTCTTTTCAAAATCAGTAACCATAAATTTTATTTTATCACAAATTCTGTTTTCCGACAAGCTTAATTACGCAAAAACCAGCTGCACCAGCAGCATATAGCAGGCCGTGCCGCCGGCAACGCTTATAAGCGTGTTGCGCTTCCAGAGGTGCAGCGCCACCGTCACGGCGACGGCGATGAGCGCCGGGGCAAAGCCGCCGATGCTGCCAAAGCTCGCGCCGCGCAGGCAGTATACGGTCAATGTGGCGATTATCGCGGTGGGCAGGATCTTCCCCAGATAGCGCACGACCTCCGGCACCTCGCGCCCGCGGAATATCACGAACGGGAAAAGGCGCTCGGCAAAGGTGCAGGCCGCGCAGACGGCTATTATCGAAATTGAGCGTCCGACGTCAATGTTCATTTTCAGCGCCTCCCTCCAGCTTATTTCTCAATAGCAGCAGCACAAGCACCGTCACCGCAAGCGACGGAAGCAGGAAATTGTCCCGGCCGAGAATAATTATGCACAGCATCGACGACACGCCGCCGATGAGCGCGGGCAGATTCATGCCGGTGGACTTTATCTGGTCGAGCAGAATGACGATGAAAAGCGCAGTGAGCGCAAAGTCGATGCCGGTCGTATCAAAGGTGATGAGTTGGCCGACGAGCCCGCCCAGCACGGAAAAGGCTATCCAGTAGAGCCAGATAAGCCCGGTAGAGAATATGTGCACCCACTTTTCCTCCACGCCCTCGCGCGGGACGTAGGAGCACAGCAGCGAATAGCTCTCGTCGGGCATACCGTATATCAAAAACCACTTCCAACCACCATAACTGCGGAATTTTTCGATAAACGACAGGCCGTAGAACATGTGGCGGCTGTTGAGGAGGAGCGCCGTGACGGCGATGGTGAGGATGGACATGTCGCTTTGGAAAAACGATATCATCAGCATCTGCAGCGAGCCTGCGTAGACAAACAGGCTTGCCGCTGCCGACCACAGAAAATTATACCCCGCCGCCGACATCATCAGCCCGTACACCGTGCCGACCGGGAAGAAGCCGATAAGTATCGGCACACTGCGCTCAAGCGAATACTTAAAGCTGTTTTTTATTATATTTTTTTGCATAAAAACATCTCCACGGAGTTATGTGGAGATTATAATTAAAGCTCTTATTTTTTTCAATATGCCTATTTAACAAAAGACCGCACGGGCTATGACAGCATTTTGCGCAGTTCGTCGACTGCGCGCCGCTCAAGCCGCGATATCTGCACCTGCGAGACGTGCAGCACCTTGGCGCAGTTCTGCTGTGTCAAGCCGTGATAATACCTCAGCGCGACGACCTGCCGTTCGCGCTCGGGCAGCTTCTCTATCGCGGCGCGCAGTGCGACATGCTCCACGAGCTTTTCCTCCGCGCCGTAATCGCCCAGCACCAGTTCCAGCGTAAAGCCGTCCTCCCCCGTTTCGCGCTGGAGGCTTTCGGCGGGGCCGGTCGCCGTCTCGGCGAAGGCGATGTCCTCCGCGCTCATCCCCGTCTCGCGTGCAAGCTCAGATATCGTCGGCTCGCGGCCTAAGCGCTGCTCCAGCGCCATGCGCGCGGAGCGTATCTGCTGTGCCTGCTCCTTCACTCCCCTGCTGACCTTGACCATGCCGTCGTCGCGCAGGAAGCGACGTATCTCGCCGGATATCTTCGGTACGGCATAGGTCGAGAAGCGCGTGCCGTAGCCCTCGTCGAAGCCGTCTATGGCCTTCAGGAAGCCGACACAGCCGAGCTGATACAGGTCGTCCGGATCCACGCCGCGCCCGAAAAAGCGCCGCGCTATGCTCCATATCAGGCCGGAGTTTTCCTCTATGAGCCGCCCCGCCGCGTCCTTGTCCCCGCCCTGAGCCATGCGCAGGAGCGAGTAGATATCCTCGCTCATCGGCGGCCTACTCTGGGGCGGACGGCGCGCTGCATCGTCACGGTCGTCCCCTTTCCGGGAGTCGAGCGGACGCGGAGCTTGTCCATGAAGCTGTCCATGATGGTAAAGCCCATGCCGCTTCGCTCCTCGCCGCCCGTTGTGAACAGCGGCTTCATCGCCTGCTCAAGGTTCTCTATGCCGCGCCCCCAGTCGCGTATGGATATCTCAAGGACATTGCCGTCGAGTATCCTCATTCGCATGGAGACCTTGCCGATGGCGTCGGGGTAGGCGTGGACTATTGAATTGGTCACAGCCTCGGAGACGGCGGTCTTGATGTCGCCAAGCTCGTCCATCGTCGGGTCGAGCTGTGCGGCGAACGCCGCGGCGGCAATGCGGGCAAAGGCTTCGTTGCAGCTTTTGCTCGGAAATTCGAGCTTTATGTAATTCATCGCGTTCATGGCTCCTCCTTATTTCACTGTTGCCACCGGCACGAGCCTGTCGATACCGGAGGCGTCTATTACACGAAGCGGCTGCTTGGCGGGATTCTCTATCCACGCCCGTCCGCCAAGATTTTTCATGCGTCTGCTCATTCTGATTATCAGCGCGATGCCGGACGAGTCCATGAAGCTCAGTCCGGACATGTCCAGCACACAGTCGCGCGGGAGATATTCGTCCAGCAGCTCGTCGATACTGCGTATCGCGCCGCGCGCCTCGTGGTGGTCAAGCTCCCCGGCGAGGTAAATTGTCAGCCGTCCGGCGGCAAAGGCCGTGCTTATGTTCATCATGTTGATTCTCCGTTCTTGTGTATAATAAAAAAGACACCGCAGAATTTACTCTGCGATGTCATTTTAATATTTATTCTCCGCATATGCTGTCGAAGCATGGGACAGATCATTATTTACGGTACAGCCACCAGACGTTTTTATCCGCGAAGCTCAGGCCGAGACTCTGCTGGAGCGCGCGGGACGCGAGATTATCCGTATACAGATGGCAGTACGGCACGTGCCCCTCCTGCAGCTCGCGGTTTATTGCGGCGCTCTCCAGCGCGGTAGCAATGCCGCGGCGGCGGTATTCCGGTAGCACCTCAAGCACGCCGAGTGCGCCCTGATCGTGCCTGCCGATGAAGCCTGCAAGCTCGCCGTCCACGAATGCGCCGAGCATCGCGCCGTCGTTTATCTGCCACTGCATGTATTCAAGGCAGTCCGGGCCGTTATAGTGCTCTGCGACGAAGGGGGCATAGCTGAGGTCGAGCCGGCGTATATCGAAATCCCCGATGGGCAGCGGCGTATCCTTGAGGTATATCGCCTGCCAGCACTCGGACGCTTCGTCAAAGCCAAGCAGCTCCCTCAGCGGCTCCACGGTATCCGCCTGATGCGCCACGAACAGGCCGCAGCCGGACTGCGTCAGCTTCGCTATCCGCAGCGCGGCCTCCGCGTCGCGGCAGGCAAGCATATGCGTGTAGCCGTCGAGCTTGTCGCGGATGAGGACGCCGTCCTCGGCGGCGTACACGACGTCATACAGGTCACGGCGCAGACACTCGATCATATCGAGATTGTGCAGATACTCACGCTGGAGATATTCAAGAGCTTTGTTTATCATATAAGTTCCTTTTAGCACTGCGGCCGGCTTTCACCGGCCGCAGCAGCTTTGATTGATATTATTTGCCCAGATTTTCAAGGCTTATCCTGAGGTTATCTATAAGCGCCTCAAGCTTTGCCTTCTTCTCGCGCTCGGCATTGACTACCTGCTCCGGCGCACGGGAGACGAAGTTCTCGTTTGCAAGCTTCGCATTCTGACCGGCGAGCATCTTTTCGGCGTTGGCGAGCTCCTTCTGGATGCGCGCTTTCTCCTTCTCAAGGTCGACCAGCTCCGCCATCGGCATGAACATGCGGGCGTTGTCGGTGATGACCGAAACCATGCCCTCGCTGCCTTCAGGAGCTTCGCCGGCGACGGTGACTTCGCTCGCGTAGGCCAGCTTGCAGATGTAACTGCGTCCGGCCTCGAACGCGGCCTTCTTATCCGTTGCGATGATAAGGTGCGCCTTTCTGGAGGGCGGCACGTTCATCTCGCTGCGGCGGGCGCGGACTGCCTTTATAGCGGTCATGACCATCTCAAAGTTCTGCTCGTCCTCGGGGAAACTCAGCGCCTCGGTAAACTCGGGGTAGCGCTCGACCATAAGCGCCTCGCCCTCATGCGGCAACGCCTGCCAAATCTCCTCGGAGATGAACGGCATGAACGGGTGGACAAGCTTGAGTATCTCGGTCAGGACATAGAGCAGCACCTTCTGCGCGCCGAGCTTGCTCTGCTCGTCCTCGCCGTTGAGGCGGGGCTTGGTCAGCTCGATATACCAGTCGCAGTAGCTGTCCCAGATGAAGTCGTATATCTTGCCCGCGGCGACGCCCAGCTCGTAACTGTCCATATTCTCGCAGACCTCTTTGACAAGGTCGTTGAGCTTGGAAAGGATCCACTTGTCCTCTATCTCAAGCTTTTCGGGCAGCTCGTTTTTGTCAATCGTGAGGTTCATCATCACGAAGCGGGACGCGTTCCAGAGCTTGTTGCAGAAGTTGCGCATCGCTTCGCACTTCTCGACGTAGAAGCGCATATCGTTGCCGGGGGAGTTGCCGGTGATGAGGTTGTAGCGCAGTGCGTCCGCGCCGTACTTCTCTACCATCTCCAGCGGGTCGATGCCGTTGCCGAGGGACTTGGACATCTTGCGTCCCTGACTGTCGCGCACGAGGCCGTGGATGAACACGGTCTTGAACGGCTCCTTGTCCATCTGCTCCATGCCGGAGAATATCATTCTCGCAACCCAGAAGAAGATGATGTCGTAGCCGGTTATCATAACGGAGGTCGGGTACCAGTAGTTAAGCTCCTCGGTCTTTTCCGGCCAGCCCATCGTGGAGAACGGCCAGAGCGCAGAGCTGAACCATGTGTCCAGAACGTCCTCGTCGCGGGTGATGTGCTTGCTGTGGCAGCACTCGCACTCCGTCGCATCCTCGCGGGAGACGGTGATGTGGCCGCAGTCGGCGCAGTACCACGCGGGTATCTGATGACCCCACCAGAGCTGGCGGGAGATGCACCAGTCGTGGACGTTCTCCATCCAGTTAAGATAGGTCTTGGTGAAGCGTTCGGGGACGAACTTTATTCTGCCGTCCTTGACGACGTCTATCGCTTTCTTTGCCAGCGGCTCCATCTTCACGAACCACTGCGGGGACAGCATCGGCTCGACGACCTTGCCGCAGCGGTAGCAGCAGCCGACGTTGTGACTGTACGGCTCGACCTTGACGAGGTAGCCCTGCTCCTCCAGATCGGCGACGATGGCCTTGCGCGCCTCGTAGCGATCCATTCCGTCGTACTTGCCGCCGTTTATGATCTTGCCGTCCTCGTCGATGCACTGTATCTGCTCAAGGTTATGGCGCAGGCCGACCTCATAGTCGTTGGGGTCGTGGCAGGGGGTCATCTTGACGGCGCCGGTGCCGAAGCCAAGCTCAACGTAATCGTCGGCGACGATGGGGAGCTTGCGGCCGACAAGCGGGAGTATCGCGTTCTTGCCGACGAGGTGCTGATACTTCTCGTCCGCGGGGTTGACGGCGACGCCGCTGTCGCCCAGCATGGTTTCGGGGCGGGTGGTAGCGATGATGAACTCCTCGTCGGAGCCTTCGATGGGATATCTGATGTGCCAGAAGCTGCCGGGGATGTCCTTATACTCGACCTCCGCGTCGGAAAGCGCGGTGCGGCAGTGCGGGCACCAGTTTATCATGCGGCGTCCCTTGTAAATGAGTCCCTTCTCGTACAGATCACAGAAGGTCTCGCGGACGGCCTTGGCGCAGGTCTCGTCCATGGTGAAGCGGCTGCGATCCCAGTCGCAGGATACGCCCATGCTCTTCTGCTGCTCTACGATACGGTCGCCGTACTTCTCCTTCCACTCCCAGACGCGCTCAAGGAACTCTTCGCGGCCGAGGTCATAGCGGGTCTTGCCCTCCTCCTTGCGGAGCACTTCCTCGACCTTTATCTGCGTTGCGATGCCCGCGTGGTCGACGCCGGGCAGCCACAGCGCGGCGTAGCCCTGCATACGCTTATAGCGGGTCATAATGTCCTGAAGCGTGGAGTCCAGCGCGTGTCCCATATGGAGCTGGCCGGTGACATTGGGGGGCGGCATGACGATGGAGAAGGGCTTCTTGTCGGGGTCTATTTTGCCCTTGAAATAGCCGCCCTGCATCCACATGTCGTAGATCTTCTTCTCAACCGATTTCGGTTCATACACTTTCGGAAGTTCTTTCATTTTTTCGATCCTCTCCTGAAAATTTTCAAATACTCACATTATTTACGCTCTTGCCGCACTTTTTTGCGGCATATGCGGCGAAGTCCGCCGCGGTGCCGGTGCTGAACGCGCCGTCGGGGATGATGTACGCCCTGTCGTCGGCCACATACACGAACAGGCTCTCGCGGCAGTGATATATCGCCTCGATGCGCTTATAGTCCACATGCTCGACGTTGCCGTCGGAGCTGATGTTTATCCCGCTCTCGTCCGCGCTGAGCTGCATTTTCTCGACGTAGCCCGTCATCTTGCGGCGGTTCTCGTTGGCATAATACCTGTCTCGCCGAAGCTCCCAGCATATCAGCAGCACACCTATTGCGACGATTATGGCGTTCTTCCCCGTCCACGCGCCGCGCAGCGTCAGCAATACGCACAGCGCCGCGAGGACTACGGAAACCGCAATCGTGACCGCATTGAGCAGCTTGCGCGGTACCTTGCCGCGTATATAGCGGTTTATACGCACAAAGCTGAGAAAGTCCATCTCGTCTACCGTATATTCGGCTATAAATTGCATAACTTCACCCCAAACAAAAACGCCCTGAGGTCAATGACCTCAGGGCGATAATATACCGCGGTACCACCTGAATTCCGCCGAAGCGGCTCTCATGTCCCTATAACGGGAGAACCCGCCCGGCACTACATATCGCGCCGGATGCTCATGGCCGACCTTCCACGCCGCCTCACAAGCGCTCTCACCTGCCGCGCCCTCTCTGACGATCCGCAAAACGTGTACTCCTGCCAATCAAAGCAGTTAACTCTGATAAATATAGCGTATTTGAAAAACTTTGTCAAGCCGCGGTGGGCAACTTTATCTCAGGCAAGCATCTGCTTGAGCTGATCCACGGTCTGAAGCCCAACGCGCATATCCTTGACCTTGCCGTTCTCGGTTGCAAGCAGGGTGGGAATGCTGGCGATGCCAAGCTTCTGCGCAAGCGCCGGGTTCTCGTCCACGTCAACCTTGAATATTTTCACGCTGCCGCCCAGCTCCGCATCCAGCTTCTCAAGTATGGGAGCCTGCATACGGCAGGGGCCGCACCATGTCGCCCAGAAGTCCACAAGGCATTTTCCCTCGGCAAGCGCCGCTTCAAAGTTATTTTCATTAAGATGCTCAATAGCCATAGTATTTTTTCCTTTCTTATTAAAATATAATTATAATTTGTCGATATACTCGCAGGCACTGAGGGCCGCAATATTCCCCTCGCCTACTGCCTTTGCCGCCTGATACGGCTTGCCCGTGCAGTCCCCCGCCGCGAACACGCCGGGTATGCTTGTCTCCATGCCGCGCCCGACGGAAATCGCCGCGCCGCTGCGCTCAAGTCCGGGCATGAGATTTGCAACCGACACCGTATCCTTTATTATGAACACTCCGTCCACCGGATATGTCTCCCCGCCGGAAACGACCGCCTCCGCACGCTGCGTGCCGATAATCTCATAGCGCGCCGCGCCGGGCAGCTCAATGACATTGCAGCCGATGCCGCACAAAAATTTCGCGTCGTGCCTTGCCTCCTCGCTGCCGCCGATAAGGGCGACGGTCTTGCCGCGATAGAGCATACCGTCACAGGTCGCGCAGTAGCTCACGCCTCTGCCGAGATACTCCGCCTCGCCGGGATACAGCTTTTCCCGGGTAATGCCGGGGGCGAGTATCACAGCGCGGCACTCATAAAAATCACTGCCTACCGCGACGCCGAAGCTGCCGCCCATAGGCACGGCCGAGAGCACACGCCCGTTTATCAGCTCCGCGCCGCTGCTCACAAGCTGCTCACGAAATACTCGCGCCATCTCCTCGCCCGTGACCTCCGGCATACCGGGGTAATTGCTCATGCTCTCCGCCTTATACATGCTCGAGGTATCGACCGGGTTTGCGATAACGGCGACGCTTTTGCCGCGGCTGCGCGCGGTAAGCGCTGCGGAGGTACCCGCCGCACCGCCGCCGACAATAATTATATCATACATAAATATCACTTCGCTTTCTGATTTTGATTATATCCAATTCCCGCAGGCAAGTCAATTTATATATCTTAATTTTGCAGAGCTTTTAGATTTTTTCTTGCATTTTATCGACTTCTCTGATATAATTGACCATAGTCAAGAGCGAGATTATGTTTGTAACCACATCTTATTAAAAAAGGAGAATCACATAAAAAAGAAAATACTTGCGCTCCTCATTCTGGCTGCAATGCTCGTCTGTCTGCTGCCCACCGCCGCATTCGCGCTAAAGCCGGGCGATGCGCTGCCTTATTCGAAGTACTGCCCGGCGTGCGATGAAACTGCTCTGCATATGTATCTGGACGGATATACGAAGGGCACGGATAATGCCAACTCTGGCCGCTACTTTCACATTATACATGCGCATGACGATTGGGAACATACGCTTGATCATGAGCAGCGTTGTTTTACTCCCAGATTTGGCGATTACACCATCGAATACGCTCAGCTCTCGGCCTCAAGCGGTCAGGATCCCGCCCGCTATCACAAGGCAACCTGCGTATGCGGACTGTCCTTGAATAAGGAGCACAACTATTCGGAATACCAGTCCGGCAAGCGCAGCTGCTCCGACTGCGGCTATGTGCAGACCTGTGACCACAGCGGCAACACCAATCCCACCTGCCTCAGCACCACCTGCTCCGTATGCGGAGGCACTGTCCCCAAAACGGAACACATCCGTGCGCAGTTCAAGCACGACTAGCGCGGCCACTGGGCATATTGCACCAAGTGCGATTCCCTCCTCAGCAGGGTGCTCCCGCACACATGGGACAACGGCGTCGTGACTGACCCCGGCACCTGCCTCGCCCCCGGTTCGATGAAGTACACCTGCACCGCCTGCGGTGAGACTAAGGCCGAAAGCATCACGGGCAATCACGATTACAAGGACGCGCATGACGCCGACAATCATTATCAGGAGTGCAGCGTCTGCGGTGACAAAAAAGACATTGAAGCTCATAAGCTCGTATGGAAGATAGACAGAGAAGCCACGACTTCAAAAGAGGGCGAAAAGCACGAGGAATGCAGCGTCTGCGGCTATAAGAAGGCTCCTGTAAGCATAGCCAAGCTTTCCCCCTCGGAAAAGCCCAAAACCGGAGACTCTTCGTTCGTATGGGCTGCAATACTGCTTGTAAGCGGCTGCGCGCTCCCGGCAATGCTGTACATAAAGCGCAGGCGGGCATAATTCCGGCTTGTGGGCGCTTTTCGGCAGCATGGGCTTGCTTAGCTCGCTCAAGTCTGATAAAATAGATTAAAATGTAATTATCTTTGTATATACTTGAGGAGGTACGGCATGCCAAAGGGACTACAGCCAAAGGGTATCGCCCGGCGGAACAAAATGCTGCTGGCGGCGATAACCCGTTTTCTCGTCGATGGCTATGAGAAAACCACCACAGCGTCTATAGCGAAGGTGGCGGGAATGTCTGCGTCGTCATTCTTCGCGGCGTTTGAAAACAAGGAAGCGCTGCTGTTGCAGCTTGTCGAGCATATGTTCACTGGGCAGTTCAACGAGATATTCAGTATCATCGGCAGCAATGCGGAGCCGGTTATGATATATGCGGCCGAAACATCCCTGCAGCTTTATCTATCCGAGCTGTCAGAACCTCTGCGCGAGCTGTATGTGACCGCCTATTCCCTGCCCACGACTTCCGAGTATATATATCAGAACACTGCGAAGGAGCTTGAGCAGTTCTTCGCCCCATATAACCCCGGCAGCTCATCCCGCGATTTCTACGAGCTTGAGATCGCGTCGGCGGGGATAATGCGCGGCTTTATGGCCAAACCCTGCGACGTCTATTTCACGATGAATGACAAGCTGCGGCGTTTCCTCGGCTGCTGCTTCACGCTGTACCATGTCCCGCAGAGTCTTCAGGAGCAGGTCATCGAGTCGGTGCTGGAAATGGATCTGCATACGACGGCGGTGAATCTTGTCCGAAGTGTTGTTGCGCAGGCCGAAGCCGGCTTCGAGTCGATAATGAACAAGTAAAAAGTTTATCGGCAACTATGCCAAAACAGAATCCGCTTCACATCCGGCGTTGGGCGGTGCCGTCTATTCCGCCAACGATCTCACAATCTCCGCCGACGGAACGGAAACCCTGTTCCGCGGAAACTATACCGAAGACAGCCGCGGCAAGATAAACAACGCCGTCTGGATGCAGGGGACGGACGAAGCCCGCCTGAACCTCAACCTGGATGTGCGCAACGGAGGAAAAATCGTTTTCGACGATGAAATCGACGGCGGCAAAGCCGTTTCAAACCAAATCGAATATGATGGTTATGCCTACGACATAAACATCACCGGCGACGTTTGTCCGCAATGCACGACGAACAGCGTCATTTTCAACAGCCGGGTCAACAACGTTTACGATTTTAAGGTTGACACCGCTCAGGTGGTACTCGGGAAAAACGCTTCCGTAAACATCACGCACGATTATATTGCCGTTAACAATCCTTATCTGCGGCTGGACGTTGACGCAGCCAACGGACAAAGCGGAAGGCTCAATATCGGCGGCGACGTTATCGGCACGACAAAAGTAATCGTCAATACGCTCAATTACAAAGATATCCGCGGCG
>OIXH01001077.1_pt1 | contig 31852 bp, 29 predicted proteins | sample 1587741 | NCBI WGS metagenome assembly OIXH01 (sample SAMEA3888916, study PRJEB22519) | human gut metagenome | biome: human gut; feature: human-associated habitat; material: faeces | place: Denmark | collected 2011 | reverse complement strand
CTTGCATGTGTTAGGCACGCCGCCAGCGTTCGTCCTGAGCCAGGATCAAACTCTTAAAACAATTGTATTAATTCGCTCTCCTAAAAGAACGCTCTAATCATTTCAAGAACTTTTGCTCTCTCGAACACTAGTTCGCAATCACTGTTTGTATCTTTAAGATACGAGTACAGATAAAACTCTTTTGAATCTTATCGGGTTCCTTTTTATCTCGTCGTTGTTTAATTTTCAAGGTCCTATTTTTTACACCCTCAATCGACTCGCTCTCGCTCGTCTCTCTCAAGTGCTTTGCAATTATACTACAACTTTCTTCGTTTGTCAACACCTTTTTTTAAGTTTTTTAAAAAACTTTTTAAGTCGTTTTCCAAACCTTCGCTGTGCACTTTTGCTCGTCGCTCTCTCGTTGCGACTTACACATATTACCACCTATTCTCTCCTTTGTCAACAGGTTTTTTGGATTTTTTTACGTATTTTATGATATTGACATAAATTTATAACAAAATTCAACATTTATGTGCATAATTTACTACAATTTGATACTATATGATGTAAACGGTTTCATTTTGTAACATTTCAAGGTACATATTGTATTTTCAAATAGCACAAGATATACGATTAGCCTATTAATATATAGTATTGTATTAATAAATAATTGTTACAGATAATATTAATACATTATTATAGATATTGAAATTTGCATTAAGTTTTGTTATAATGTATAAACGCTTAAAGAAAGGGGCTGATATTATGCCAATTCGTATTGACGATGAATTGCCGGCTAAGCAAAACTTGGAAATAGAGAATATATTTGTTATGAGCAAGTCAAGGGCTAATATGCAGGATATCAGACCTTTGAAAATCATTATACTTAACCTAATGCCGACAAAACTTGAAACGGAAACGCAGCTTTTGAGATTGCTAAGTAATTCTCCTTTGCAGCTTGATATTGATTTTCTCCAAGTTAAAAGCCATAAGGCAAAAAATGTTTCAAGAATACACATGGCAAAATTCTATAATACATTTGATGATATAAAAGACAACAAGTATGACGGAATGATTATTACGGGAGCGCCCGTTGAGCATCTTGAATTTGAACAAGTTGACTATTGGGACGAGCTTTGTATGATTATGGAATGGAGCAAAAAAAATGTTTACTCCACCTTTCATATTTGCTGGGGTGCTCAAGCAGGGCTTTACTATCATTACGGTATTAAGAAATATCCGCTAAAAAAGAAAATGTTTGGCGTATTTCCTCACAAGTCGCTTGACATTACCCATCCGCTTATGAGAGGACTTGATGATGTTTACTATGTCCCTCATTCAAGGCATACAGAGACGAGGCTTCAGGATATTGCGCTTGTTAAACAGCTTCAGGTTATTTCATACAGCGAAATATCTGGCGTTCATATTATATCCGATATGGATTGCAGGCAATTTTTTGTAACAGGTCACAGCGAATATGACAGAGACACACTTGCCAAAGAATATTTTAGGGATAAGGAAAAAGGTCTTGATATTGACGTGCCTTATAATTATTTTCCTAATGATGATGACAAGTCCGTTCCGATTATGAGTTGGAAAAGTTCGGCGAATATAATATTCAGCAATTGGCTTAATTATTTTGTTTATCAAAAAACGCCGTATGATTTGGCGCAGTTATAATATCATATACAGTAATACCCCCGACACAATCAAGTGTCGGGGGTATTTTTTACTTCGTTTTAACCGTCTTAACCTTTGACCAAGAGGAATAAACTTTCTTACCGTTTACTGTTTTGTATGTACGCATACGGACATAGTATTTTTTCTTAGCCTTAAGTTTTTTAATAGTTACTTTCGTTGTTTTTTGCTTTTTAACGGTTGCGGTTTTCTTGTTTTTCTTGAATTTCTTGTCTGTTGCAACTTGAATTTGATAGCCCTTTACACCGCTTACCTTTTTCCACTCAACAGATACTGCTTTTTTAGCCGATTTAAGCTTTTTGATTTTAGCAGACTTTGGCTTAGCAACAGGCTTAGAGGTTTGTGTAGGCTGAGTCGGAGTAGGTGTCGGTGTTGGTGCGGGTGACGGGTTTTGTGTCGGCTGTGTAGGTGCAACATAATTAGGATTAGCAGTACCGCATACCAAGCAATTAGCAGAATTATTGCCAAAGTTATGACCTGTTGCAGGAATTACAATAGTTTCAGTATATCCATCGTAACTGCAAGTTCTTTGTTTTAAACCGGTAGTGGTACATGTTGCTTCTTTAACTACGGTCCAATCGCCAAAATAATTGTGATTATTTTGCGTGCAAGCAATAAAATTATAGTATATTGTTGCATTTGTTAAGTTATTATTGTTGTCACGAATATTTATTTTATTCCATTCTTCTTGCGAACCTTTATAATATATATTCTTTAAATTGTCACAACCTGAAAATGCAGCATAGCCGATATCTGTTACACTATTTCCAATTGTTACACTTGTTAAACTTGCGCAATACTCAAATGCATAATCACTGATACTTGTTACACTGTCCGGAATTGTTATGTTTGTTAAACTTTCGCAAAATTCAAATGCATAATCACCGATACTTGTTACGCTGTCCGGAATTGTTATGTTTGTTAAACTTGTGCAATACTCAAATGCATAATTGCCAATTTTTATTACACCATTCGGTATTGATACTTCATCGATTGCATAGTTAGGACGCATTTTGACAAGCACATTATCTTTTATGCAAAAACCGTCACTATCGGTATCAACAATCGTTTCTCCTCTATTATATTGGCACTTAGAATTGTTAACAAAACTACCAAATGTAAAATAACAACTGTAAAATGCATCATTGCCAATACTTGTTACGCTGTCCGGAATTGTTATATTTGTTAAACTTGTGCAACACTCAAATGCAGAATCACCGATGTTAGTTACGCTGTCTGGAATTGTTATGTTTGTTAAACTTGTGCAATCGCTAAACACAGAATAGTCAATACTAGTTATGCTATCAGGTAATGTTACATTAATCAAATTTTTACAGTCGTAAAATGCACTAACACCAATGTTTGTTACACTATCAGGTATTGTTACACTTCTTAAACTTGTACTATTTGAAAATGCAAAATCACCGATACTTATTACACTATCAGTTATTATTATATTTGATAAATTTGTGCATTCTGAAAATGCAGAATTACCAATACTTGTTACACTGTTTGGTATTGAATATACGCTATCTGTTTTACCAGCTGGATAAATAACCAACACCGACTTATTTTTATTAAATAAAACCCCATCGACAGAAGAGTAATTTTTATTATTATCTGAAATTTCAATTGATTTCAAACTTATGCAACCTAAAAATGCATCATCACCAATACTTGTTACACTATCAGGAATTATTACGCTTGCTAAACTTGTACAATTTGAAAATGCATCATTGTAAATAAGGGTTAAACTGTTTGGAAGTTTAACATTTGATAAATTACGGCAATCCTGAAACGCTCTGTCGCCTATACTTGTAACGCCTTCATCAATAATAAGAGTTTTGATACGAGTATCAGCACACCATGGTGAGTCATATTCCGGCCACTGTTTCATATCACCAGTACCCGAAATAGTTAAAACTCCTGTACTTTCATCGAATGAATATGTTACATTATCACCGCAGTTACCTGTTGTTAAAGTATCTGCAAACGCTGAAAAATCGATTACCGAAACAATACTCAAAAGCATTGTAAGGGATAAAAATAAACTAATAACTTTTTTCATAAAAATCTCCTTTTGCTCTAATTATATTATAGTCAAAATAAGACCATACTTTTATTATAGCCTTATTTCGACTATTGTCAAGAGTGCGACTACACCGTAATATTTAATTGGTGATATAAATGATAACGTATGATCCGTTTTGGGAAACGCTGAAAAAGAAAAACATAAGCACGTACACATTAATACAGAAGCACGGAATAAGCAGTTCGACTATAAACAGGCTTAGAAAAAATCAAGGAATAAGCACGCTGACTATCAACGACCTATGCGAAATACTTGAATGCAGAGTTGAGGACATATTAATATACAAAAAATAAAGGCACTATGTTTGAAAAAAGCATAGTGTCTTATTTTACTCTACATATTTACGAAGCTTTTGGAGGAGGGATTTTTCTTTGCGGGAAACCTGCACCTGAGAAATGCCGAGTGCGGCAGCAGTTTTGGCTTGAGTGAAGCCCTTATAATAGCGCATATCAACTATTGCCTTTTCCGTATCGTCAAGAAATTTAAAAAGTCGGTGAACAATTAAACGATTAAAAATCTCATCGCTCTCATCAACGGGTACATCTATAGTATATTCACCGTCATCGCTTGAAGTGCTGAGTGATACCATAGGAGCAATAACGCCCAAAATTTCAGGTATTTCCTCAGGCGGACAATCAAGAAGATTAGAAAGTTCTGAAACAGTCGGCTCTCGCATTTTATCATTAATAAATTTTTCACGAAGTGATTGAGCCTTAATAGCCTTTTCCTTTAAGCTTCGGCTGACTTTCACTGCGCCGCCGTCACGAAAAATACGTTTGATTTCGCCCATTATTACGGGAACGGCATAAGTTGAAAAAGCAAAGCCACGGCTTTCGTCAAAATTATCAACTGCTTTAATCAAGCCTACGCAACCGCTTTGGAATAAATCGTCATAGTCCACCCCTCTGCCCTTAAATCGATTGGCAATAGAATGAACCAAGCCGATATTATTCTCAATCATTTTATCACGGTCTGTTACCATTTTGATTTGCCCTCAATTTTTTTAGAAAGGGTTACGGTTGTGCCAAAGGTCAGCTTAGACTTAACGTTTATTTTATCGCAAAAGCTTTCCATAACAGTAAAGCCGAGACCTGCACGGTCACCCTCACCTGTTGTAAAAAGCGGAGTCATTGCCTGAGAAACATCTACGATTCCGCAACCCTTGTCCCTTATTACAATTTTTACTGTATTGTCGTCAAAAAGTTTTCCCGATATAAATATTTTGCCGTATGTATCCTTATAAGCATGGACTATGCAGTTTGTCACCGCCTCGCTGACTGCCGTTTTTAAATCTGCGATTTCCTCAAGTGTTGGGTCAAGAGGGGTTACAAATGCGGAAACGGCAACACGTGCGAAGGCTTCATTTACACTTTTACTGTCGATTGTAAGTTTAAATTCATTAATTAGCTTTTTTGTATTCATTTTCATTCTCCTTAATTTTTGCAATTGATGAAAGACCTGCAAGTTCCATAATTTTTTTAGTTTGCAGGGTTACATTTTTAATTTCGATTTGGCAAGCGGGATTAATGCTTTGAAGCAATCTGTATCTGCCCATAACAAGACCTATTCCGGAGGAGTCCATAAAGCTGACATTTTTAAAATCGAGAATTAAAGTATTCGGCTTTACAAACATAAGGGTATTATCTATTTTTTCCCTAACCTCGCCTGCCGTATGGTGGTCTATTTCGCCGATAAGATAAGCAATAACAACACTACCGCTGCTTTCAATCGTAACGTTCATATTTGTCACTCCAATAAAAAAATACCAATCTGCGATAATACTAACAGATTGGTATTGAATAATTTATCAAAATTTGTATTTAATTTAATTCTTTTCTAATTTGCCGATAAAGATAAAACGAGCCGCATACAAGAGAGAGATTATTTTGCTTAGCAAGCGTGATTGCTTTTTCGGCATTATCGACCGTAAAAACATTATCACAATATTTTTTTGCAACTAAAGTAAGTTCACTTGCACTCATTGAGCGAACGTTATCAACCTGCGTTGCATAAATCGCTTTACACTTAGGTGCAATTAATGATAAATAAGCATCAACATTTTTATCTTTCATCATTGCAACAACGGCAACTTCATTATTAATTTTAGGTGCAAGAGCACGAGCCGCATCCTCATTATGACCGCCGTCAACAAGGATATTGCCGACTTTACTTTGCCTTGCCGGAAGGTTTGGATTTTCAGCCTTAATATCTAAGCCGATTTCATTTAAAGCCGCCTGAGCACAAGCAATATCATTTTTCAAAACATCGCCAAAATCATTGATTTTAATAATTTTTGTATTATTATCACTGCACACTTTTTCAAAAATGCGCTCACATTTAGGGTTGGGATAAAGAATACAAACTGAATCAGGCTTAATAATTCCGGATTTTTCAGCCGCAATTTCATCAAGAGTGTTGCCGAGAAAGGCTGTATGGTCAATTGCAACAGATGTTATAATCGAAATATTCTTTTTCTCAACATTTGTAGCGTCGCCCTTACCGCCCATTCCACATTCTACAACGGCAAAATCCACATTTTCGTCTGCAAAATATTTATACATAATAGCAGTTACAAGTTCAAATTCGGTAGCATCGCAATCGATATATTTTTCTACATAGAATGCAAATTCTTCCTCGGTAATCATATTACCGTTAATTTTTATTTGCTCACGGTAATCTTCAGTCCAAGGAGAAGTAAAAAGACCGACCTTTTTGCCTGATTTGATAAGTGCATTTGAAAGTGCGGCGGCAGTAGTGCCCTTTCCGTTAGTACCTGCAATATGAATAATATTTATCTTATCCTGAGGATTATCCATTTTATTCAAAAGCTCATAAATACGAGTAAGCCCCGGTTTAATACCGAGGCTTTGCTTTTGAAGTATTAAATTCAAAGCGTTATCGTAATTCATTTATTTACCCAAAGAATCAATAGAATTTTTAATATTTGCAATCTTATCCTCAAGCTTTGCGGCATCCTCTTTGTTTTGATTAACTACCTTTTCGGGCGCTTTATTAACAAATCCCGGATTAGAAAGCTTTTTATTGATAAAGTCAAGCTTATCCTGTGCCTGAGCAAGTTCTTTTTCAAGACGCTTACGCTCTGCCTCAAAATCGACAAGATCGCCCATTGGAATATAAATCTTGGCGTTATCGGTAACGATTGTTACGGTATTGCCGAGATTGTCAAAACTTGATTTAACCTCAACATCATTTGAAGAAGCAAGACGTTTAATAAAGTCAACACCGGCAGAGAAAAGTTCTGTTTTCTCAGTTTCAACATAAACCTTAGCTTTTTTGCTTGGAGGAATATTCATCTCTGCTCTACGGTTACGAATAGCACGGATAGCACTCATAAGAATTTCCATCTTAGCCTCATTTTCGGCAAAGCAAAGGTTTTCGTCATATTCTACCCACTTTGAAATCATAATCGATTCGCAGTCGTGAGGGATAGCCTGATATATTTCTTCGGTAATAAACGGCATAAACGGATGAAGAAGCTTAAGAATATCGGTAAGTACATAAACAAGAACACTTTTAGCAGTATCCTTTGCCTTTTCGTCATCACCCTGAAGTCTGATTTTTGCAATTTCGATATACCAATCGCAGAAAACGTCCCAAATGAAATCATAAAGCTTTTGAATAGCAATTCCAAGCTCATATTTTTCAAGGTTATCGGTAACATCTTTAGCAAGGGTATTAACCTTAGATACAATCCATTCGTCCTCAACTGCAAGGTCACTTGGAAGTCCGTTATATTTGAAATCATCTGTAAGATACATCAATACAAAACGAGCAGCGTTCCAAAGTTTATTTGCAAAGTTACGTGACGCCTTAACCTTTTCGTCTGAAAAACGCATATCGTTACCCGGTGAATTACCTGTTGCAAGAGTAAATCTCAATGCATCTGCGCCGTATTCATCAATAACCTCAAGCGGGTCAATACCGTTGCCGAGAGATTTAGACATCTTTCTGCCCTGAGCATCACGTACAAGGCCGTGAATAAGAACGGTATCAAACGGTGCTTTATCGGTATAAGCGAGGCCTGAAAAAATCATACGTGAAACCCAAAAGCCGATAATATCATAGCCTGTAACAAGAGTATTGGTAGGATAATAATGTTCTAAATCTTCTGTCTTATCAGGCCAACCGAGAGTTGAGAACGGCCAAAGAGCAGATGAAAACCAAGTATCCAATGTGTCAGAGTCTTGATGAATATTTTCACTGCCGCAATGCGAGCACTTGCAAGGGTCCTCTTTGGAAACGGTTGTAGCGCCGCAATCATCACAGTACCAAGCAGGAATTCTGTGACCCCACCAAAGTTGACGTGAAATGCACCAATCACGAGAGCCACGCATCCAGCTCATATAATTTTTCTTAAATCTTTCAGGAACGAATTTAATATCTCCGTTTTCAACAGCGTCGATAGCCGGACCTGCAAGAGGGTCCATTTTAACAAACCACTGTTTTGAAACCATAGGTTCAATATTAGTGTGGCATCTGTAGCAAGTACCTACATCGTGTTTAAGCGGCTCAATTTCTTTAATATATCCGCCTGCTTCAAGGTCTGCAAGAATAGCCTTTCTTGCTTCAAGAGTAGTCATACCTGCATATTTGCCGCAATCGAGTACCTCAGGCTCGTTTTGAGTAGCCTTACCGCTTTTAATAATTTCATCGGCAGCCTCTTTATCAGCCTTGCCTGTCATATGACCGTCATAAGTGAATGTACGGATAATAGGAAGGTTATGACGAAGCCCTACCTCAAAGTCGTTAGGGTCATGAGCAGGAGTAATTTTAACAACACCTGTACCCTTAGTCATATCTGCATGCTCGTCACATACAATAGGAATTTCCTTATTTAAAAGCGGAAGAATAACGTGACAGCCGTGGAGATGCTTATATCTTGGGTCGTCACCGTTAATTGCAACTGCGGTATCGCCGAGCATAGTTTCAGGACGTGTAGTTGCGAGTTCAAGCTTTTCGCCTGTTTCCTTAACTTCATAAAGAAGATGCCAGAAATTAGAGTCCTTTTCCTCATATTCAACCTCGGCATCTGAAATAGATGTATTACAATGAGGGCACCAATTTACCATACGGTTACCACGATAAATAAGGTCCTTTTCATAAAGGCCTACAAATACTTCTCTTACAGCCTTACTGCAACCCTCGTCAAGAGTGAAGCGTTCTCTGTCCCAATCGCAGGACGAGCCCATTTTTTTCAATTGTTCAATAATTCTGCCGCCGTATTGTTTTTTCCAATCCCATGCACGTTCAAGAAATTTTTCACGTCCGAGGTCATCCTTAGTAATACCCTCTTTACGCATAGCCTCAACAATCTTAGCCTCTGTTGCGATAGAAGCATGGTCGGTGCCGGGAAGCCACAATGTATCGTAGCCTGCCATTCTGTGATAACGGATAAGAATATCCTGAAGCGTATTATCAAGTGCATGACCCATATGAAGCTGGCCTGTAATATTAGGAGGCGGAATAACTATTGTATAAGTCTTTTTGCCTTTTTCTCTTTTAGCGTGAAAATACTTTTTATCACACCAAAACTGATAGGTACGGTCCTCAACTTCGCTTGGGTCGTACTGCTTTGCAAGTTCTTTTGCCATAACGTTCTCCTTTATAATATGGTATAATTTTATAAAAAAACAGCTTCCGCCTCAAATTGAGACGAAAGCGAAAAATTCCGTGGTACCACTCAAATTGCATTAATTAAACATAATGCCACTCAAATCCTTAACGCAGATATACGGACAAGACTACTTAGTTTCACCTTGCCGGCTCAAAAGCTACCTTCACCTACCGCATCTGCACTCTTTCACCAAACGAGCACTCTCTGAAAGAATAAGCAAGCTACTCCTCTTTTTCACAGCCGTTACAATATGCAAATATATTAGCAAAAAAAGTATTAAATGTCAAGCAGTGCATATAAAAAACGGATAAGGAAAATCCCTATCCGTTTTATTCTATCCTAAAAAATATTATCTATCCTCACGGAAGTATGAAAGACCAAGCGATGCAGGTGGCTGATCCTCCCTCTTCTTTCTTACGCTTACGATTACAAGAACAATTATAGTTACAATGTAAGGAAGCATTTTGAAAAGTTCCTGAGTGCTCATTTTAAGACCGGGAATAAAGAGGTAAACAATATAAAGTCCGCCAAAAAGAATTGAACCTAAGATACCGAAATCAGGCTTCCAAATTGCAAAGATAACAAGTGCGATTGCAAGCCATCCTCTGTCGCCGAAGCCCTCATTTGACCAAACACCGTTAGCATAATCCATTACATAAAACAGACCGCCGATACCTGCGATAACACTGCCGATTGAGGTAGCAAGATATTTAGACTTAGAAACGTCAATACCTGCTGCATCTGCTGTTGCAGGATTTTCACCTACAGCACGAAGATGAAGTCCGCCACGTGTTTTCTTAAGGAAGAACGCAACCAAAAGAGCAATTACAATAGCGGCGTAGGTTAAAAAACCATAGTCGAGGAATATTTTTCCAAACCAACCGGTAGTTGAAGCGATAGGAAGTTTTTTAGTAAAAAATGCACTTGTTCTTGTAAGGGCAACAGACGGAATATCACTTCCTGTAATTTTAACAAGTGATGAGCCGAAGAAGTTACCGAAACCGACACCGAAAGTCGTAATTGCAAGACCGGTTACATTTTGATTTGCACGAAGAGTTACCGTTAAGAAGCAATAAATAAGGCCTGTTAAAAGAGAGCCGATAATTGTGCAAAGAAGCGGAATTAAAACTGCAAGCAATGGGTTAAGATCATTTGTGCCCATTGACTCCTCATAAAGAAAAGCACCGATAACGCCGCTGATACCACCGACATACATAATACCCGGAATACCGAGGTTAAGGTTACCTGACTTTTCAGTAAGGATTTCACCTGTCGAACCGTAAAGAAGCGGAATACCCTGCATAATCGCACGTTGGATGAAAGTAATTAATGTAGTCATATTATTTACCCTCCTTATGCGCTTTGCGGAAATTAATCTTATAGTTAATAAAGAACTCACTGCCGATAATAAAGAAAAGGATTATGCCGGTAATGATTTCACTGAATGATTCATTAAGTCTGTATACGGTTGCAATCTCTGTTGCACCCTTATCAAAAAACACAAGCAAAAGAGAAGTAAGCACCATATAAATAGGGTTAAACTTAGCAAGCCAAGATACCATAATAGCAGTAAATCCCCTGTTATCTGCAGTAGTGGTTGTGATAGTATGGTCAGTACCGCCTACAAGGAGAAGACCTGCGATACCGCACATTGCGCCTGAAAGGAGCATTGTTCTGATAATTACCTTCTTAACATTAATGCCGATATATTTAGCGGTATTTTCACTTTCACCTACAACAGAAAGCTCATAGCCGTGCTTGCTGTATTTAAGATAAATATACATAAAGATTGTGAGTGCAAGAACAATAAGAATATTAAGTAAATATTCTTGATTTCCAAGCTGAGGCAACCATCCGGCGTGACTCATTTGGTTAATAATACCAATCTTACCCGAACCTTTAGGAACTTCCCACACCATAACAAAGTATGATACAAGCTGAATACCTACATAGTTCATCATAAGGGTAAAGAGCGTTTCATTAGTATTAAACTGAGCCTTAAAGATAGCAGGTATAACAGCCCAAATTGCACCTGCAAGCATACTTGATATAATCATTACTATAATAAGAAGCGCATTAGGAATTTTACCACCGAGGCAAATCATACAAGCCGCAGTAGCAAGACCGCCGACAAGCACCTGACCCTCACCGCCGATATTCCAAAATCGCATCTTAAATGCCGGTGTCAACGCAAGCGCAACGCAAAGAAGAATTGCAAGGCTTTGGAGAAGATTCCAAACACGTCTTGAAGTACCAAACGCACCGTCAACCATAGTGGCATAAACGCTGATAGGGTTTTGATGGGTTAAAAGCATTGTTACAGCACCGCTTACGATAAGAGCGGCAAGAATTGAGACAAGGCGAATAAGCCATGAATAATACCAAGGCATAGACGCTCTCTTGCTTATATGAAAGAGGGGCTCGTGAACCTTTTGTTTATTGCTCATATTATGAATCCTCCCTTTCTGTCTTAGTCATTAATAATCCGATTTCCTCTTTAGTAGCATTTCTGCCGTCGAGCATACCGGTAATTTTACCTGAATTTATAACCATAATTCTGTCGCAAAGTTCAACAAGAACGTCAAGGTCCTCGCCTACAAATACAACAGCAACGCCATTTTCCTTTTGCTTTGTGAGAAGATTATAAATTGTGTAAGAAGAGTTAATATCAAGACCTCTTACAGGGTAAGCCGCCATAAGTACCTTAGGATTTGCGGCAATCTCACGGCCTACAAGTACCTTTTGAACGTTACCGCCCGAAAGACGTCTTACAGGAGTGGTAGCACCCGGTGTAACTACCTCAAGGCTTTCAATGATTTTTTCGGCAAGTTTCTTAGGATTTTTTCTGTCAAGAAAAGCGGAATTACCCTTCTTATATGAACGAAGCATCATATTATCAATAATGTCCATATTTCCTACAAGGCCCATACCGAGTCTATCCTCAGGAACAAACGAAAGCCTTACGCCGAGTTCTTTAATTTGAGTAGGGGTTTTAGCCTTAAGGTCCACCGTTTCGCCCTCAGGGGAATGATAAAAAATCTCACCGCTTTCAGGCTTTTGAAGACCTGCTATGGTTTCAAGCAGTTCTCTTTGACCGCTTCCGGCAATACCGGCGATGCCGAGAATTTCACCGCTTCTGATATCAAATGAAATATCATCAACAGCCTTAACTCCCTCTGCATTAAGAGTAGTTACATTCTTAAGTTCAATTCTGTTTTGCGGATTAACAGGAGCCGTTCTTTCTATATTAAGTGATACCTTTTTACCAACCATCATTTCGGTAAGCGATTGCTCGGTAGCAGATTTAGTATCCACAGTTCCGATATATTCGCCCTTACGCAAAACCGCAACTCTGTCGGTAAGCGACATAACCTCGTGGAGCTTATGTGTAATTATAATAATTGATTTTCCGTCTTTTTTCATACGACGTAAAACATCAAACAATTTTTCAGTTTCTTGAGGTGTAAGAACAGCGGTAGGCTCGTCAAGAATAAGAGTCTGCGCCCCCCTGTAAAGCACCTTAACAATTTCAACAGTCTGCTTTTCGGAAACAGACATTTCATAAACCTTGCTGTCAAGATTAATATCAAAACCGTATTTGTCGGTAATTTCTTTTACACGTTGTTCAGCTTTCTTTAAGCTGTATTTTTCTTTATCTTTAATACCGAGAACTATATTCTCGGTAGCAGTAAATACATCAACAAGCTTAAAATGCTGATGTACCATACCAATGCCGTATTTAAACGCATCTTTCGGTGATTTAATAACTACTTCTTCACCGTTTACAAAAATTTGACCCTCATCAGGGAAATAAATGCCGGAAAGCATATTCATAAGAGTGGTTTTACCACTGCCATTTTCGCCCAAAATGGCTAAAATTTCACCTTTTTTAACCTGCAGATTAACGTCCTTATTAGCAACAATCTGCCCGAAAACCTTGGTGACGCCTTTTAATTCAATTGCAAAAGTATCACTCATATTTTCCTCCGCAAAAATTTAATATCACTTAAAACAATACTACCGTGACCGTACTTTTTAGGGTACGGCCACGGGTTTAATTATAAAATATAACTAAGATTTATTTAATTACATTTTTTCGTTAAGAAGCTTAATACCGTCAATCTTAACGTCAAAATATGGAGCTGAACGGAACTTTGATTCCTTGAATGCGCCATCTTTAATAACTTCTGTATCAGGTGTGTACTTATCATCTGTATCAACATCAGCCTTATAAGAATCAAGCTTTTTGCCGTCAACAGTAAATGTTGAAGTATCAAATACCTGAAGAGAACCGTCCTCAAGCTTAGCTTTAGCTTCATCAATAGCCTTCTGAGTGCCAGGAGCAGCAGCCTTTTCGTTTACATCTGTAAGAAGAACCGAATTAGTAGCAAGAGTACCTGTCCAGTCAGCATCAATCTTGTCGCCGTTCATAACAGCCTTGATTGCATATTCATAGTAAGGAGCCCAGTTAACTCTTGAAGAAACAATAAATGTGTTAGGGCAAGCGCTTACTGTTGAGCCGTTGTAAGAAACGTTAGGAACACCTGCTGTTTCACAAGCTGTAGGAGCACCCATTGAGTCAGCATGCTGACTGATAAGCTTACAGCCGTTAGCAATAAGGGTATTGGCAGCTTCCTTTTCAGCAGCTTCATCATACCATGAACCTGTGAACTGAACTTCCATAGTAGCGCTTGGGCATACTGAACGAGCACCAAGGAAGAATGAAGTATAACCTGAAATAACCTCAGCATAGGTGTATGCACCTACATAACCGATTTTAGCATCTTTAGCTTCAAATTTGCCGTCTTTAATCATTTGATTAAGTTTCATACCTGCAGCAATACCTGCAAGATATCTGCCTTCGTAAATTGAAGCGAATGCATTGTGATAGTTGTCAAGACCTTCTGTATGAGCTCTTGTACCTGTTGAATGGCAGAACTGAACTTCAGGATGCTTCTTAGCAACTTCAATAATGTAAGGCTCGTGACCGAAGCTGTCGGCAAAGATGATTGAGCATCCCTTGTCAACAAGGTCTAAAGCAGCCTCTGTGCATTCCTGACCTTCAGGAACATTAGTCTTGTAAATCTTGTTTTCATCAGCAATTCCGAGAGTCTTACAAGCTTCGTCAGCAGCTGTGATGAAGTTCTTATCGTAAGTTGAGTTCTCATCGTGAAGGAAAATAAATCCTACCTTCATGTCTGATGATGCAGATGCCTTAGTTGTTGTATCCTTTGTATTTGCGTCTTTTGAAGAACAACCGGCAAATACGCCTACAACAAAGAGAACTGAAAGAACAACTGCAAGAATTTTCTTTGTGAGTTTCATTTGTCTTACCTCCGTACAAATAAATCAATTTATTATAAGGTGATGACACCGAATAACCAAAACAAAAAAACGATTAATCTCTGAAATAAACCTTGCCTGTTTCATGGTCCATACTTTCAACAATAGCAAGAGATTCAACCTTAATACCGTTGCTCCTGAGTTTATCGCCGCCGTGTTGGAAACCTTTTTCAATAACAACGCCGCAGCCTGCAAGTGATGCACCGCTGTCATTAACAAGTGCGATAAGACCGTTGAGCGCATTGCCGATTGCAAGAAAATCATCAACAATGAGGACCTTATCGTTTTCATCGAGAAATCGTTTTGACACAATAATATCGTATGTAGTGCCGTGAGTGAAGCTCTCAACCTTAGAGGTATACACATCGCCGGCAATATTTTTAGTTTTTGTTTTCTTTGCGAAAACAAGCGGACAGCCAAATTCCTCGGCAACAAGCGCACCGATAGCTATGCCCGACGCTTCGATAGTAAGGATTTTGTTAACGCCGTCGTCCTTAAACAAGCGGTGAAATTCCTTTGCGATTTCCCTCATAAACGGAATATCAATTCTGTGATTTAAAAAACCGTCTACCTTAAGAATATTGCCCTCGTAAACTTCGCCTTCATTTAATATCTTCTGCTTTAAAGAATCCATACTTTGTACCACCGAAAATAATGTTTAATAATAATGTGTGTATATATTATTACTAAATTACAAATTTTGCAACTATTCTTTTAAATTTGACACCAAATTTTAATATTTTCTTTGTTTATATTAAAAACAAGGCATATATTAGGTATGATATTTGTATATATTGCATATATGTAAAGCAAAGCACTTTACACAAAGGTATAGACTAATCGGGAAATATATGATAATATAAGCAAGGTGACATTATGGAAAATAAAAAAATCGCAATAATTGTAAGCATATTTATAGTTATATTTTTACTTTTGGCGGGGTTAATTGGCTTAGCGGGTAAAATTCCATTTCTTTCAAAGCCGTTAGTATTCATCTTTGCAATAATATTAGTGTTATTTGTTTTAGGATTTTTTATAATTATAAGCAAAAGGAGAAAAAAATGAAAATTCTTGTAAGTGCCTGTCTGCTTGGAGAGAACTGTAAATACAACGGCGGCAACAATAAAAATGAAAATGTTATAAAACTTGGGAAAAAGCACACATTAATTCCTATTTGTCCTGAAACTTTCGCTTGCCTACCCACTCCGAGAGTACCAAGCGAAATCAGAGACGGCAAGGTATATTCAAAAAACGGTGAAGATTTAACCGAAGCGTTTTTTGACGGAGCGGAAAAAGCCCTTTACGTTGCAGAGGAAACCGGATGTCAAACAGCAATTTTGAAAGAAAGAAGTCCGTCGTGCGGTTTCGGTAAAATATATGACGGAACGTTTTCAGGCACGCTTACATACGGCAACGGCATAGCTGCGCAAATGCTTTTTGAACACGGCATTAAGATTTATGGTGAAAGCGATATAAAAAGAATTGCTTTTTTAGATGAAGAAACGTGAAATCCGAATTGATTTTTAAATTTAAATGAAATCATTTAATAAAACATAAGGCGCTTAACCTATTAGTAGGTTAAGCGCCTCGAATCATTTTATATTAACTTTTAAATCTTATAATTGATTAGTACATTGGTCTATACCTCGTATATTTAATGACCTATTCTAAAATACCTATATTAATTTTAAGCATTTAGATTAACTTACTAACCCATTGGACTGTACCTCGTTAAATTATTTTATAATGTAGCTTTCGCTACAGATTATCGGCAGGATAATCAAATATATACCTTTACTATTTAGTTTTTCGCACCCGATAGTAATTAACCAATTCTGCCGAATAACTATTTTAATAATCCTTCATAAAGTTTGTACCCGTAAGCAATTCCGTTTTGCTTCTGTCGATACATTAGTTTCCGTTATTTTATTGGGTTACTTCTCGGGTGCTTGTCTGACCTGGTTCTAAATCCATTGGACAAGCCTCCTTTCGTATTCTAAACAAGTTAAGCGATAGAGATTTTTGGCTTTTCCTTACCTCAAGTCCTTTCACTCTCAAGCCTTTGTGTCTATCTCTTTTGTTCATCTACATAATAGCATGCTTATTGTTAATTGTCAATAGTTTTTTTATATTTTTTTATATTTTTTTAGTAATATTAAACAATTGTTAAATCTTTGCCTACACTATTGACTAAACGATAAAAAGTATATATAATATTATAGGTAATTTGATTTAGGAGGTTAATTTATGGCTGAAAACGAAGAATATTACGAGCCTGACATTATCAGCGTAACTGATGATGACGGCAACGAGCTTCTTTTTGAACTATTGGAAAGATATGAAACTGACAACGATGTTTATGTTGCCATTACAAAATATAATGAGACTGACGAGGACATTGTTGACGGCGACTATGAGGTAATTACCCTCAAGGTTGAAACTGACGACAACGGCGACGAATATCTTGTTGAAATTGAAGATGAAATGGAATACGAGCAAATTTCCGATATACTTATGCAAAAGATTGAGGAAAAATTTGACGTTGAATATTTTGAGCCGGAGCAGTAATAATAATTTATAGAATCTGCCCTTCTCGACAACCGTCAGCTTTAGTAACCCGAACACGTTTTTTTAGGGATTTGACTTCTTTGAAACGGGAATGCAGACCTCCCTTATTTATAAGGACGTTGGTAGCACAAAGTGATGAGAGCATAACCCACCTGCTAAGAGAGCAGGTTATTGTCAGCAGGCGGCGGCTGGGTGGATTTTTATATAGAAAAAGAAGCGAAAGTTTTTATGCTTTCGCTTCTTTTTTTTATTTTTATTATTTTTTAGGTTTCATAGCATTATATGAGGTCAAAACCGCTTCGTCAGAAATATTACATCCAAGGTCATAAATAGGAATTTTTGAAAAAATCTGTTCAAGCACATCAAAAAGCTTTTCCATATTTACTGCATCAAGCTTACGAACGGTTTGAGAAAAAATATTAAAAACAGCTTTACTTGTTTCAGCCTTCTTTATCCAATTGTTTTCGCTTCTTTGAAGAAAGCAAATTCCGGCAAGTTCAACCACTTGAGGTGTTGAATAGTCATACTTACCACTCCAAGGAGTGCCGCAGGCATAAACCTTGCCGTCGATAAGCCTGATAGCCGGTTTATCATCGTTGAGCATATATGCCCTATCGCCGAAATGCTTAAGCCAAAGCTCGGTATGGGTTGACTTGCCTGTACCGCTGTCGGCAGAAAAAGCATATGCCACATTATCAACAACTATGCAAGAAGAATGAAGCAAAAAGCCGTTATACTTAATAAGTTGCGTATAAAAGTCAGAACCCGTAAGCATATATTCCCAATCATCCTGAATAAGTTCTGGATGCGCTTTCATAGCGTTTTGCACTCTTTTTTCATCAACATTAATTGTTATATCAATATTTTTTTCTTCCTGATTTTTTGCAAGATAAGGAATTGCCTGTTTTTTTGTTCTGCCTTTTTCGTTCTTTATTTCTACTTTAAGATTTGCGATATCATAAATCATATTTTCACCTTAATAATTTATTCCTACAACAATAAAAAGTATAACTTAATAATCAATTTACGTCAAGTGACAAAATGCGGACTTTAGAAAAAGCGTTCTTGACATTATAGAACATTTGTTTTATCATATAGTTATTAGAACAAGTGTTCTAATATTTTAAATATCAAGGACAATTATATTATGGAAAGACAAATACTTCATATTGACTGCAACAAATTTTATGCAAGTGTGGAATGCCTTTTACATCCCGAATTAAAAGGAAAGCCGGTTGCAGTAGGAGGAAACGAGGAAAGCAGGCACGGAATTATACTTACAAAAAACGAAATCGCTTCAAAATACGGCCTTGTTGTCGGCGAGCCGTTATGGAAAGCAAAGCAAAAGTGCAGAAATTTAATAATCGTACCGCCAAACTTCCCTGTTTACATTGAATTTTCAAAAAAAGTAAGAAAAATTTTAGAAGATTATACAGATTTGATAGAACCGTTCGGTCTTGACGAAAGCTGGATTGACGTCACGGGTGATTGGTTTAAAAACGGACGGGAAATCGGCTTTGAAATAAAAGAGAGAATAAGAAAAGAAATAGGAATTACCGTAAGTGTGGGCGTAAGTTATAACAAGGTGTTTGCAAAGCTTGGCTCAGACTACAAAAAGCCGAATGCCATGACCGTCATAACAAAAAAGAATTACCAAAAAATCGTTTGGCCGCTTAAATGCAGCGATATGATTATGGTCGGTACCGCAACGACGAAAAAGCTTAATAATTACGGAATATATACAATAGGTGACATTGCAAAAAGCGATGAGAAATTTATAAAAAGCATACTCGGCAAAAGCGGAATTTTGCTAAGGCAATATGCACGTGGAGAGGATAAAACTCCTGTCCGGCACAAGGACATTGAGCGTGATATAAAAAGCATAGGAAACGCAACAACCACGCCGAGAGATTTGGTGAACAACAATGATGTGAAAATAATATTTACCGTTTTGGCGGAAAGCGTTTCAAGACGAATGAGAAATCTCGGTTTAAAAGGAACAACCCTTTCAATCTACGTCAGGGACAAAAAACTCGGCAGCTTTGTAAGGCAATGCAAATTAGAAAGTGCAACAAACGTAAGCGGTGAAATTATCAAAAGCGCAATGGCTTTATTTGTTATAAACTATGATTGGAAAATGCCGATAAGAAGTTTAGGCTTAAGCGTTACGGATTTTGATTTTGATTATTGTTCGCAATTTGATTTTTCAAAAACGGTTGAAAAAAGAGAAAAACTTGAAAAAATCGACACCGCCATTGACGCTTTAAAAGACAGATACGGAAACTACTGCATCGGACGTGGAACGGTATTATTTGATACAAAGCTTTCGCATTTCAGCCCATATGACGACCACAACATTCACCCTGTATCGCCGCTTTAATGGTAAAACTTGCTTTGGAATAATTTATGATTTTTGTTTGCAATTTTCTTTTTTGTTTGATATAATCACCTCGCACATTAGGTGTGAAATTAATTTTAGGAGTTGTTATAAATGATTAGAAGAATCATTCATATAGACGAAAGCAAATGCAACGGCTGCGGCGCTTGCGCAAATGCGTGCCATGAGGGTGCAATAGGAATGGTAAACGGCAAAGCTAAACTTTTGAGAGATGACTATTGCGACGGACTCGGTGATTGCTTGCCCACATGCCCTACCGGCGCTATCACCTTTGTTGAAAGAGAAGCGCTTGAATATGACAGAGAAGCAGTTGAAAAGAATATGAAAGCAAAGGCAGAAAAGAAGGAAGTATTCCACGGTTGTCCGTCAAGCAGAATGCATACCTTTAACAGAACGTCCGAAAGCATTGAGCAAATGCCTGCAGTCAACAAATCGCAGCTCGGTCAATGGCCGTGTCAAATTAAGCTTGTGCCGATTAATGCGCCGTATTTTAACAATGCAGAGCTGCTTATTGCGGCAGACTGCACGGCTTACGCTTACGCAAATATGCATAATGAATTTATGCGTGGTAAAATTACAGTTATCGGCTGTCCTAAGCTTGACGATATAGATTACAGCGAAAAGCTGACAGAAATTATCAGGCAAAACGATATTAAAAGCGTTACGATTGTCCGTATGGAAGTTCCTTGCTGCGGCGGTCTTGAACATGCGGCAAAAGAAGCAATCAAAAAAAGCGGAAAATTCTTACCGTGGCAAGTTGTAACAATCAGCATCGACGGCAAAAAGCTTTAAATCAAGAAAAATTAATATATATAAAAAAATCACCGTGAAAGAAACGGTGATTTTTTTCTTTAGGTAAAAACGCATCAACATATCAATATGAAATTTCGATTTTATTTATGCCGTAATTTGATTTAAACTTTTGCACGCCCTTATTCGGAACATATATTTGAGTTTCGGCAAGAACATAATCATCAGAAACATTATATTCCATAAAGAATTTTCTTTCGTTAGAATCGGTACGATAGCTTATTATATCGCCGCAAACGGCAATGGGATACGGTCTGTTCATTAAACGGACAAATTCGTCATTTTCGAAATAATAATTCCAATAAATGCTTGACCATTGATTTTGCTCTATCAATGAATAAACAAAATCAATATGAGAAAACCAATCCGTTTTCTTCGGGCATAATCCTCCCCACTCACCCATTACTACAGGCACGTTCATATTAAGTTGATTTTTTCTTACATTATCAAAAATATACCGAACTCGCTCGTTACTTGAATACTTGTTATAAAGCGGCGAATCTATAAACAAATCATAGACGTGGGGAGAATAAATCGAATTATCGGGTGGCTCAATACTAAAAGGAATACCGAGGTTTGAATAATAGCTATGTTCAAAAAAGTCAAAGCCGTTTTTGCACGAACATTGAGAAGTAATTTTATTAATAAAGGGCTGATAATATTTTTCGTCAAATTCTTTAACATATTTCTGTGCGCCGTCAATCACCTTATCAAATACGTTATAATCATCTAAATTTTTCAAAAGCAGCTTCAATCGTCCAACGGTTTTAATTTTAAAAAGCACAGCCAAAGCCATTCTAAAAAAACCTAATCTTTCAAATTTAGCGCCAAAGTACTTTTGTGCATCAAAATCAACATTTAAGCCCTGCTTTAAAGCGTTATTTATCAAAAGGCAAAAAATCTTATTTGAATTATCGTTTATCATAGGCTCGTTGAAATAATCGTATGCAATAACATTATCAAAGCCTTTAAATTCATCATCAAGCCTTTTCCACATTGTGATAAACTCATCCTGCATACCGTTTTTGTTTCGCCAAAAATCATTAAAAGCTCTTTGAACGTCTTGCATATAAAAATAACCTTCAGCCCAAATTGCAAGCGGTTGCTTTTCTTTATAATCACGAGTTATCCATTTCGGTGCGCCGTCGCCGTGCTTGCCGTTGCTGTAAAACAAGTCCTGATGAAGGTCTAAAACAATATAAATATTTCTTTTTTGACATTCATCGACAAAAAGTTTTAAATATGAAATTATTTTTTCATCAAATTGATTTTTCTTTGGCTCAAGCATTGCCCAAGTAAAGCCGAGTCTAATCAAATTCACTCCGTTTGAAGTAAGCATATCGTACTGCTCATCACGAAAGCTTTTATCATTTTCAAACTTATCAAAAAACTCATAAATCTCGTGTTGATTTTCCCTGCCCTTAAAGCAAATATTTACGCCTTTGAAAATTCGTTGACGGTTATATTCATCACGAATTGTCATATCTTTAATCGTAAAGCTCATAAAAACCCCATTAAAAATAATATAAATTTCAGTTACATTAACAGTAGCATAAAGCCGACTTAAAATTAATTTTTAACAAATCTAAACAACAACATTACAAAAAAACAAGGGATACCGATAATAATTATCAGTATCCCTTTCAGCATATAAGTAAATATTAAACTTCCTTGCCGTTATCGAACTTTTCAAGAGCCTTAACGCTGATTGCAAAACAATCCGCAAGACCTTTAAGGTTCATATTATCATAAGTATCACGTCTTGTATGATAATAATCTTCAAGCTTATGGTTAAGGCCCGTAACACCTGTTGCACGGAAGCCTGCCTGAGCAAAAGCGGCAGAGTCGGTAGCACCTCCGAGAGGTGGAACCCAACCCTTTTTACAAGGAATATTAAGGTCAGCGGCAGATTCCATAAATAAATCCGAAACTGCCTTATCTGCTTTAACAGTACCATTGAGATCACGATAATTAGTCATAAGATATTTAGGGTCGTGAATTGTGTCGTAAGAAAGAATGATTGTAGGAACATCGTCAAACTCGCCCTTATGAGCTTCGCACCAAGCTTTAGCACCTCTAAGACCTGCTTCCTCACTGCCTGAAAGAATAACGCCGACCTCTGTATTTTCAAGAGTAATACCTTGGTCGTGAAGAGCCTTAAGAACAGCGATACCCATATAACATCCTGAAAGATTATCATTAGCGCCGTCAACAATTCTGTTCTTATTCCACATCCAATAAAGACCGATAAGGAAAGGAACAAAGATAAGACCCCAAAGAGCCATTTTGAAAAGTGTTACATCATGGCTAATCATACCGAATGCGCCGTATTTAACAGTTGAAATAATAGAAATAACAAGATAATAAACTGCGCCGATACCACAGATAACAGCGTGACCTTCAAATCCAACGCCGCCCAAAGCATAGTTTACCGGCCATTCCCAAGCAGCGTCAGGGTGACCGTTAAAGAATATACGGCGCTTAACTTCGCCTGAACACTTCTTTACAGCGGTTACGTTATGACCTGTTTTTTCAGGGAAAAATCTGTCAACGCATTTTTTATAAAAACCAAACTGAAGCAAAACAATTGTAAGACCCGCTACAATAAGTATCGCCGAAATAATCGGACAGAAGAAGAAGAGAACGATTGCTGCTAAAACGAATGTGATTGTGAAATAAATCCAGCCGAAGAATGAGCCGGGATTTTCCTTAAAGCTTTCAACGTCTGCTCTTTCACAGCCGCAATCTTTTTTTAATACGTCAGCCATATACTCGCAAGCCTGCTTTTCGCCCGGTGAGCCGGGGTCACGCTTATCCATATCTTTGCAAATATGGGTAATCTCGTCGAGCATATAATCGGCATAGTCGCTTTTTTTGTCAATAATGTTTTTTAAATCCATCCTTATACCTCCTGTGTATGTTTTAATTACGCTTAGTAAAACATATTTATATTAAAGCATAAATATAATCATTCGTCAATAATTAACATAAATTTGCATAACTTTGTATTTATTTTGTAATATTCATACATCAAGTGCATTATTTAAAAATGCCTTAAGCTTATCGCTTCTTGGATTTTCAAAAAGCTGTTTAGGCTCGCCGTATTCCTCAATAACGCCGTCAGCCATAAAGATTACCTTATCGGAAACATTCTTTGCAAAATCCATTTCGTGAGTAACAACAATCATAGTGCTGTTGCCGGTTTTAAGGCTCTTGATAACTTTAAGAACCTCCCCTGTAAGTTCGGGGTCAAGTGCAGATGTAGGCTCATCAAAACAAAGAATATCAGGCTTAAGCATAAGCGCTCTTGCAATTGCAACACGTTGCTTTTGACCACCCGAAAGCTGACATGGATAATGATTAATTCTATCCTCAAGACCTACTTTTTTAATAATTTCTTTCGCCCCAACTTCAAGTTCCTCTTTAGTTCCCATTTTAAGCAAGGACGGTGCAAGAGTAAGATTTTGAAGAACATCGTATTGAGGAAACAGATTAAAATCCTGAAAAACAAGACCAAAGTGAAGTCTTTTCTTTCTCAAATCCTTTTCCTTAATTTTTTTATCAACAACTCCGTCATAAATCAGTTCGCCGTTTACGGTAATCGTACCCGATTCGGCAAATTCAAGAAAGTTTATGCAACGAAGAAGCGTTGTTTTGCCTGAGCCGGATGAGCCGATAATGGAAAGCACCTCACCCTTTTGAAGGTCAAAGCTTATGCCCTTTAGTATTTCGTTTTTGCCAAAGCTTTTTTTAATATCATTAACCTCTAAAAATGCCATAAAGCCCAACCTCCTTAAGAATTAAAATAACTGAGTTTCTTTTCAATTTGACCGAAAAGAAGAGTAAGAATTCCGCAGAATACAAGGTAAAATGCGCCTGTGTAGAAGAGCGGCCAGAAAAGACCCGCACCTGTAATATAATCCTCACCTACACGAATAACCTCAATAATTGCAATAGTTCTTGCAAGAGAGGTATCCTTAACAAGAGTAATAATTTCATTACTCATAGGCGGAACAATATTTTTAACCACCTGCAAAAGCGTAACCTTAAAGAAAATTTGCGATTTAGTCATACCGAGTACAAGACCTGCCTCCTGCTGACCCTTCGGTATACTTTCAATACCGCCACGATAAATTTCCGAAAAATAGCAAGAATAGTTAATAATAAACGCAATTAACGCCGCTTTAAAACGATAATCATTTCCGACCTGCATTCCGAAAAGAAGCCCCGGACCGTAGAAAACGACAATAATTTGAAGCATAAGCGGAGTACCTCGAATAATCCAAACGAGTACCTTAACAATATATTTAAGAGGCTTAAATTTCGACATAGAGCCAAAGCTCAAAATAAGCCCCAAAGGCAAAGCGCAAAGAAGAGTGATACCGAAAAGCTTAAAGTTTATCCAAAAGCCCTTAAAAAGCTCAAGCGTTATCGCCCAAAACGATGTGTCCATACATATTTCCTCCAATAATCATAAAAACCAAAGCTGTCTATTCAGCAAATTAGGCAGAGAGCACTTTAGATGCTCTCTGCCTGATAAATATTATAATGTTTAAAATATAAGTGCCTTATTTAGCAAGGTTAACACCGTACTTTTCAGAAAGCTTATCCATTGTTCCGTCTGTTTTAAGTTCTGCAAGAATTCTGTTTACCTCAGCAGTAAGGTCTGAACCCTTTCTGAAGCCTGCGGCATATTCCTCAGTTGTAAGAGAAATTGAATAACCGAGATTTGAAAAGTCAGTACCCTCTTTAGTCATTGAATTAGCCATTGTTGAATCAATAATACAAGCGTCTGCCGTGCCTGACTTAACCTCTTTAAGTGCATCTGACTGGGCTGAAAGAGAAACAATATTATTTGAAAGCTTCTTTGCCTCTGTTTCACCTGCAGAGCCTTTTTCAACAGCAATTGTTAAATTAGCAGCTTTGACAGCATCTTTATCTTTATACTTTGAAAGAGCATCCTTTTTCATAACAACAACTTGGCTGTTACCTGCATAAGCATCTGAAATATCACAATTTTTCTTAACCGAATCAGAAACAGTCATACCGTTCCAAATACAGTCAATTGTGCCTGAATTAAGTTCAATAAACTTATTATCCCAATTGATAACAACAAATTCAACTTTAATGCCCATCTTATCTGCAACTGCTCTTACAAGGTCTGCATCAAAGCCAACCCACTCGTCGCTTCCTTTAACCTTATAATCGATAGGCTCATAATCTGTAATGCCAACAACGATTTTATTAGCATCCTTAACTTTATCAAGATCTGCAACTGTTTTAACAGTCGTATCACCCTTACTTGATGAATAAGGCACAACCTCATCATCTTTTCCTGATTTTGAGCAACCTGCAAATCCTGCTACTACACAAGCAATCATAGCAAGTGCCAAAAATACCGATAAAAATTTTTTCATTTTTAATTCCTACTTTCACGATTTTTCACATTAGCGCTTTGCCACGCTAAATCGATGATTTAATTATATCAAACGATTATCAAAAATGCAAGAACTTTTTTCAAAATTAAAGATTATACATTATTTTGCACAAATATTTGCTCATATCTGTTTTAAAAATCTTACGATATGCTGTGCATATTCGGCATAGTCTACGTCTCTTGAGTATTTTTCTTCGGACAGGTTATCATTATTATCATTTTTAATATTTCTTCTTCCGTCACTGTCCCCTTCTCGTTGAATCTTCCCTTTATTGAGTTCAACATTACTTGCTGTTGTTCTTCCGTCTCCAGCGAATCTAATGTTGCCATTATTATATCCGTCGAAATCTTCAAATATTTCATATCTGCCACTAATATTTCTTCTATCTGAGTTAACATTATTTATATCCCTTCTTTCATGTATATTCTTTGATACATCTTTATCTAAAACAATCAAATTATAATCATTATCAAACACATAACAATAATGCATTCCGCCAAGATATTTATGACATACTTTACCGACTTTGTCCGAATCCCATGTTAATGCCTCGAAATAAAGCTTATTATACTCTGCTTTTGATAATTTAACATTAGTATATTCTGTTTCGTCAAACTCGTCAATATCAACATCACGAGAAAGTTTTGTATCGTTATTATTGACATTTTACGACTTATTGAGTAGACTATATATGGATACATTGTCGCTGAGCAAACCACTTTCGTGGCGAGGCTCAGTCTTGAACGGCAATGTATCTTTTTTATTTTGCAAATTCATATTATGGATATAAAACTTATTTTCAAAATGCTTAAGTGCACTTTCGGGAAGTATATCGGGAAAATAATAATTGACACAATCGAGCAAATTGGATATACTAATTGCAGAACCAGTAGGAGGTGTTGAAACCTCCGGGGATTTAGAACTCCCAGCTGGTTCTTTTTTTGTGTTTACTGCATATAGTACATCTATGGACTGTATTTCATTAGTATGTTTATTCACTATAAACGAAACAACAAATGGCATTATTGACATTTGAAGCATTATTTGCTATATTATCTGTGCGAGACAAGTCGTAACTATTATAACCTCTGGATTCTTTATCCTTTGCGTTTAGTGAGACTGTCTCGTTTTTATTTTGCGTGGCAAAGAAAAATATCGCTTTTCTGTTGATAAAATTCCTTTGCTTTGGAAAAATGTTCATAACCGTCGTATTGATATAATTGAGCGTTTCTTAAATCGTTTGAGAATCTGTCAACGTCAAGTGAAAACTTTGTGTCGGTATTATTGACATTTTGCAACTTATTGAGTAGACTATATACAGAAGATGAAATGTCGCTGGGAGCGCCGTGTTTCACGGTCCCAGTCTTGAACGACATATCATCTTCTTTTTTATTTAAAATAGCCACTTCGTGTAAATTAGTGAGCTGATGACTTTTATCTAAGCAATAAAAAAAGTCGTCACGAACGATATGCAGTCCGTGACGACGATGGCGCAGATGTGGGGATTCGCCCATTGAAAGCTAAAGCTTTCTTCGGCACGCCCGCGGGCACCGAAACAGTCCACCGGACTGTTTCTATCCTTTGGATTGCCCTGTTCGAATCCCGTTCTTTACAGCAAAAATAAAAAGCCGCAAAAGCGGCTCTTCATTTTTGGCGCAGATGTGGGGATTCGAACCCCAGAAGCCTCGTTAAAGACTTACACGATTTCCAATCGTGCTCCTTCGGCCAGCTCGGACACATCTGCATATTTAATGCTTTGATATTATAACTTATCAAAGCAAAAAAATCAATGTTTATTTTTCATTATTTTTAATTTTAAGTTCATTTGCAAAATAAAGTGAGCGTGAATCAAATGCAAAATCAATATTCATACTCTCGGCAAGAGCCTTAACGTCGCAATTGAATTTCGTTTTAAAGTCGAGAAATTCAGCAAGAGGTACAATATCGGCATAAAAGAACACCTCTATATCAAGCGATGAATCGGAATAATTTACAAAATTAACACGGACATCCGATTTATCAACCTCTTTATAAGAATTGATAAGACTTCTTAATTTGTTACAAAAAGCGTCAATTTCCTTAGCACAATGTTTATATTCAATGCCCAAGGTTTCGTTTACAAGGCGGTGCGACATACGGGAAAGATTGATAATAGCACTGTTGGCAACCGTAGTATTAGGATAAATCTTTTGACTGCCGTCAGTCATTCTAAGCCTCGTAGTACGGATTTTAATTTCCTCAACCTGACCGACCTCATTATCAATCTTAATAAAATCATCTACCTCAAACGGCTTATCATAAATAATAATGAAGCCCGAAAGGAGATTTTCAACAGCATCCTTGCAAGCAAAAGCAACGGCAACGCCGCCGATACCCAAAGCTGCAAAAACTCTTGTAGCGCTGACACCAAACTGTTCAAGCATAAGAAGCGCCGAAATGATAACAACAATAATTTTAATCAAATTTGAAATAAAATTAACTGCGGTCTTTTTTGTTTTGGAGTCATCATCCTTTAAAACGAACGAAAAATCGCTATTGATAAAATTAATCAAAAACCAAGCGATTGAGAAAATAATTCCAAATTTAAAAATCAGCAAAACAGGACTGCGAATTTCTCCGCTTGGGGCAATAATTTCTGTACCGATATAAATTCCTAATACTAAAACAAAGAATGAAAGCGGAGTTGAAAGAGCGTCAACAAGCGCTTTTTGTGCAAGTTCGCTTTTTCTTGCCAAAGTTTTTGTGCAAAGCCAAACAACAGCCTTTGAAATTTGCTTTCTGAACACAGCAAGCAACAAAAATACTGCCAAGCCTATAATGAGTCTCAGCAGCATTTCCCTTTCGTTCTTAACACCTTCAATGGACGTTACAAGCTTTGACAGAACTTTATTTAAACTGTCACTCATAATTAACCTCTCTAAAATCAATCAAGAACCTGATAATATGCTGAAAATTTATTCAGCTTTTCTTCAAATTTATCCTTAGGTTGTTCCTTAGGAACTTCGATAGGATATTTACCCGTAAAACAACCGTCGCAATAATCAAAATCTGTATTTTCGGCAAGCTTATGGGTAGCCTCAACAGAAAGATATCCGAGTGAATCAACGCCGATTTCCTCAGCGATTTCCTCAACAGTATCAAACTTACATGCAATAAGATTTTCCTGACTGTCAACATCGGTACCGAAGAAGCAAGGATATTTAAAAGGAGGCGACGATATTCTCATATGTACCTCTTTAGCTCCGGCTTCTCTCAAAAGGCCTACAATTCTTGCACAGGTTGTGCCACGAACAATTGAGTCGTCAATCATAATTACTCGCTTGCCCTTAATATTTTCCTTAACAACATTAAGCTTGATTCTTACTGCGTCACGGCGCTGCCCTTGAGTAGGTTGAATAAAGCTTCTGCCGATATATCTGTTTTTAATAAAACCAATACCGTAAGGAATACCGCTTGCATTTGCATAGCCGAGTGCCGCATCAAGACCTGAATCAGGAACACCGATAACAATATCCGCATCAACGGGATGTTCCTCAGCAAGGAACTTACCTGCCCTCATTCTTGCGTGCTGAACAGACGAGCCTTCAATAACCGAATCAGGACGTGCAAAGTAAATGTATTCAAATACGCAAATATGGCCTTTTTTGGTGCAATGAGTATCAATTGACTTAACACCGTCGGTACTGATTACAACAATTTCACCGGGTCTTATATCACGAACAAACTCAGCGCCCAAGGTATCAAGCGCACAGCTTTCCGACGATACAATCCAGGCGCCACCCTCTGTTTTACCGAGGCAAAGAGGACGAAAACCGTTAGGGTCACGAAAAGCAATGAGCTTTGTAGCAGTCATTACAACGCAAGAATAAGCGCCTTTAAGGGTAGGCATTATCTTTTCAATAGCCTCCTCAGTGCTCTTACTTGTAAGACGGGCTGAAACAATAGAATAAGCAATAGACTCGGTATCTGACGTGCCGTGAAAAATTCCGCCATTAAGTTCAAAGGTCTTTCTCAAATCAGGCGCATTAACAAGATTGCCGTTATGCGCAACAGCGAGATTACCCTTAATATGGCGAATAACAAGAGGCTGAATGTTATTAACATTTTTACCGCCTGTGGTTGAATATCTTACGTGACCGATTGCCATATTGCCCGTACCGAGCGCATCAAGCTTATCACTTGTAAATACATCCGGAACAAGACCGTCGCCTCTGTGATGCCTAAACACACCGTCATCATTTACAGCAATACCGCAACTTTCCTGCCCCCTGTGCTGAAGTGCATAAAGCGCAAGATAAGCTGACTGAGCCACATAAGTTGTTTTGTTTTCAAAAATGCCGAATACACCGCATTCCTCGTGAAGACTGTTAAACATTAACCCTACTCCCAAAAGTATAATTTTTTCCGTTTTGCGTATTATATCACAATAAAAAACTACTTGCAATATCATAAACAAAAAAGTTGCGCCAATAGATAAAACTCAGAAAGTTTAAACCCATATATTTTTTATATAGTGCGTCACAATCTGATTTATTTCTTTTTATTCATTCGAGCATTGTGATTATTTTCGGTAAAGCTTGAACAACGGAATACAAAACCGTAAACAAAATGACTTTTTGGCATAAACTTTTCGTCAATCCGTTTTCCTTAAGATATTTTGCAGATTTCACTATATAAGTGATATATACAATCAAAAATGCTATCGTGGAAATAATAAAATACCAACCCCATACTTCCAAATCGGGGAAAAGATATGTAGCGCTGTCAAGCATACCAAAAAACGAATCGTTATAGAAATATCTAAAAATTTCTCCTAATGAAACAAAAATAAATATAAAAAACGAATAAATTGTATTCCACAAAAAAGATACAATTAAAACCACCCAACCGAGTACCTTTTTCTGCTTATCGTTCAAATTTTTCAATGTAAGCACTCCAAAAACAGTTATTATATATTATATCATTTTGAGATTTATGTTTCAACGCCTTCTTATTGCTTAAAGCATTTATTTATGTTATTATAATATTAAGTAAAACTACATTTTTAGGATGATACATTATGGATGATTATTATAATCACATAAGCGATAAGCAGGCAAAACTTTATATTATTTCAATTGCAGGCGTTATAGTATCAATTGTTTTGGGCATCATTTTGTATCCCCTTTTTGCCTTAACATCGCTTGACGGAGCTTTGGGTTTCAGCGACTTTTTGTTTTACATACTTTTAAGAATTATTACGAGTTTGATTTATATAATTGCTCAAATTTTAATGATTAATAACTGCCGTGACATAAAAAAGCACGATAAAAACAATGCTGAAAAATTCATAAAAGAAACAAAGCAAATGTCTTTAAAAGTGTTTTTGATATGGTTATTATTTTTTATAATCGGTTGTGTAAGAATTTACAACATTATTTGGTGACAAAACTTTTGGGTGAGCTTATGAACGACAAGTTTAAAAAGATAAGCATATTTTTATTTATATTAACTGTAATTTGTTTTATATGCGGCTTTGGATTTTTGCTCAGCGCAGCAATAACAGCACCTTTATTTACTTTAGATTCAGGAGCAATAAATTTATTTGAATTTCTCAGCGACTATGGTTTAAAATTTATTTTAATATCCGTTCCCTATTATGCGTTTGCACTTTTGTTTATACACAGTCAAAAAAGACTTTCCGAAAACGAGAAAGCAAGCAGTCGATTTTATATAATCAGCAAAAAGGCAAATAAATTTCTTATAGTAATTTACACTTTAATAATGATTTTAATTTTGATTTATATTTACAGCATTTCATAAAAACAGCGAGCCGAATTTTTGGATTCGGCTCGTTCAGCGTGTAGAAAAAGTCCAATTACAAATTTCTACACGCTGTAAGACTTCGAGAA
>OIXH01001076.1_pt1 | contig 31884 bp, 29 predicted proteins | sample 1587741 | NCBI WGS metagenome assembly OIXH01 (sample SAMEA3888916, study PRJEB22519) | human gut metagenome | biome: human gut; feature: human-associated habitat; material: faeces | place: Denmark | collected 2011 | reverse complement strand
CTTTTATCATCGCTCAAAATGACACCCTGATCTCTATCAACTCCTGCGTTCAGGTGGACCTGATGGGCCAGGTCGCCTCCGAGACCATCGGCCCCAGGCAGATCTCCGGCGTGGGCGGCCAGGTGGACTTCGTCCGGGGCGCCTCCGCCAGCAAGGGCGGCGTGTCCATCATGGCCATGCCCTCCACCGTCAAGGGCAAGGTCTCCAAAATCGTCCCCCTGCTGGACGAGGGGGCCGCCGTCACCACCAGCCGCAACGACATCGACTACGTGGTCACCGAGTACGGCGTGGCCGCGCTCAAGGGCCGGACCCTGCGCCAGCGGGCCCGTGCGCTCATCGAAATTGCCCATCCCGACTTCCGAGACGGACTGAAAGCGGAATACGAAAAGCGGTTCCACTGCAAGTACTAAGCGCCTCCGCCTTTCCCTCCCCCACCGCCGCCCCGGAAATGGCATACTATCACACAGAGCAGGAGAGAATGACATGACAAATTTGGAGAAGTACGATAAGCTGTTCCTGGAATCCTTTCCCGTGTCCAGGGAGGACCTGCCCGGTCTGAAGTACCGAGGCATCCGGGCGTGGGACTCTATCGGCCATATGGACCTGATGAGCGGCATGGAGGAGACCTACGGCATCAGCATCAGCACGCTGGACGTACTGGACTTCTCGTCCTATGAAAAGGGCAAGGAAATCCTGGCAAAATACGGCGTGGAGCTCTGAGGGGCATGAGCGAGCTTACCCTGTGGACCGAGCCCCTGGCGGAGAGCAACTGCTATCTACTGGCGGAGGATGGGGGCTGCGTGGTCATCGACCCCAACCACCCCCAAGGGCCCCTCAGGGTACTGGAGGAGCGCGGATGGAGCCCGGAACTGATCCTGCTTACCCACGAGCACTGCGATCACACTGCGGGGCTGGAGGCCCTGCGGGCCCATGTGGAGGCCAAGGGCTTCACGCTGATGGAGATCTCCGCTGCGGCTCATCAGGGCACCCGGGAGCTGGTGGGCAAGGTAGCGGAGGCTCTGGCTTCCCTGCCGCCGGTCACGGTCTACGAGCCGGAATATGTCCCCAAGCCGCCGGTGGTGGACACCAGCGAGCCGCTGGACATCCAGCGCTTGGACGACGGCCACACCTGGCTCATTCAGGGCCCGTGGCTCCAGCGCCTCATGGCCAACGTCAACTTCGACGATTACGAGAGCCGCATGTGGTTCGACAAGGCCCTGCGGGAATCTGGACTGTATCAGCAGCTGGAGGAGCGGGGCATCGAGGACGGCGACACCGTCTCTCTGGACGGCTACGAATTCGAATATCAGTATTAACGGAATGCCCCCGACCAATGGCCGGGGGCGTTCCGCATTCCATTCGTTTTGATCAGCAGAAAGCAGAAGGGACCTGCGCAGATGCGCAGGCCCCTTCTGTTTCGTTTTAGAACATGCGCGTCAGAACTATGACCTTGGCTTACGTCTCAGCAGCGGCCTCTCTGGACTTGCTGAACGCCTCCATGGCTCTGGCATTTTCTGCCCGCTTCGCCTCGATAGCGTCCTTCAGGAGCATATCCTTCACCTTCATCAGCCGGGTAGTGGTGGAACGGTCGTTCTCGTCCAGCTTCATGGTGATATAGCGGATGGCCTCCTGGGTGTTGGGGATCATCACATATTCCAGAGCGTTGACCCGGCGGCGGGTCTTTTCGATCTCCTCCGCCATCAGCTGGGCGGATTTTTCGATCTGCGCCAGCTTCAGCATCTTCCGGAACACAAGGCCAAGAGCCTCTACTGCATCGTCCAGCTCACCGGAGGTGGCGGCGAAGCCGTAGGGGTAAATGTCGGAATCCGACTTCGTCTTTGTCTGGAAATCGTACACCGGCACGTTGACGGACATGATGTTCTGGGTGGTGCGGGTGAGCTCCACGCTCTGCTTGGGATACAGCAGCGCCTGTTCCAGTGCCTCGGAGGACATGAGGGCAGAGGCCACCGTAAAGGACTTGTGGACCCGCATCAGGTCCTCCTCCACCTCGGCGCGGAGAGAACGCACCTCCCGGACCGTATCCAGGAACTGCTTCATCAGCTCATCCCGCTTATCCTTCAGCAGCTTATGGCCCCGCTGGGCGGTTTTCAGCTTGCCCTTGAGACGGGTGAGCTCCATGCGGGTAGGGCTGACCGTGATATTTGCCATGGTTCACCCCTCCTTACTTCTGCTCGTCCTTTTTCGGCCAGTATTTCTCGATCAACTCCGGCTTGATCCGCTTCAGCTCGCTCTTGGGCAGGATGCTCAGCAGCTCCCATCCCAGATCCAGCGTTTCCTCGATAGAGCGGTTCTCCTCGTAGCCCTGATTGACGTAGCGTTTTTCAAATTCGTCTGCAAACTTGGCGTACAGCAGGTCCGTGGGGGTCAGCGCCGCCTCGCCCAGAATGCTCATCAGCTCCTTGTTGTCCTTACCGGTGGCATAGGCGGCAAAGAGCTGGTTCATGGTGCTGGCGTGGTCCTCACGGGTCTTGCCCTCGCCGATGCCCTTATCCTTCAGACGGGACAGGGAGGGCAGCACGTCCACAGGGGGATGGATGCCCTGGCGGTACAGAGCGCGGCTCAGGATGATCTGGCCCTCGGTGATATAGCCTGTCAGGTCGGGGATGGGGTGGGTCTTGTCGTCCTCAGGCATGGTCAGAATGGGGATCAGGGTGATGGAGCCGGGATTCCCCAGGCGGCGGCCGGCCCGCTCGTACAGCGTAGCCAGGTCAGTATACAGGTAGCCGGGGAAGCCGCGGCGACCGGGGACCTCCTTCTTGGCGGCGGAGACCTCACGCAGAGCCTCGGCGTAGTTGGTGATGTCGGTCATGATGACCAGCACGTGCATACCGAGGTCAAAGGCAAGATATTCGGCGGCGGTAAGAGCCATTCGCGGCGTAGCGATACGCTCGATCGCCGGGTCGTTTGCGAGGTTGACGAACATGACTGTTCGGTCAAGCGCACCCGTCTCGCGGAAGGAATCTACGAAGAAGTTGGACTCCTCAAAGGTAATTCCCATGGCGGCGAAAACAACGGCGAACTGCTCATCCTTGCCCTTTACGGTCGCCTGACGCGCGATCTGAGCGGCAAGATTGGCGTGCGGCAGTCCGGACGCCGAGAAAATCGGCAGCTTCTGACCGCGGACGAGCGTATTCAGTCCGTCAATAGCGGAAATGCCCGTCTGAATAAACTCCTGCGGATAATTTCGAGCCGCGGGATTCATCGGGCGGCCGTTGATGTCCAAGCGCTTTTCGGGGATGAGAGCGGGGCCGCCGTCGATCGGTCTGCCCAGACCGTCAAAGACGCGGGACAGCATATCGGGCGACACCGGCAGCTCCATTGAGCGTCCGAGAAAGCGGACGCGCGAGCCGGCAAGGTTGATTCCGGCGGCGCTTTCAAAAAGCTGAACGAGGGCATTGGAGCCGTTGACCTCAAGCACCTTGCAGCGGCGTTTATCGCCGTTTGGCAGCTCGATCTCTCCCAGCTCGTCGTATTTTACATTTTCGACGTCGCCGACCATCATCAGCGGGCCTGCGACCTCGCGTATAGTTCTGTATTCCTTCGGCATCAGTCGTCGCCCCTTTCAATGATTTCGGCTGTTTCGGCGGTAATTTCTCCGACAATAGCGTCGTATTCGGCGTTCAGCGCGTCTTCGGCGGTGTACTTAAATCGGCCGATGCGTTCGCGCGACGGCATGGCGACCAGTGCGTTAATGTCAGCGCCCTTTTGCAGCGCCTCGCCTGCACGGTCGTAGTATTCAAATATCAGCTTCATAAGCAAACACTGCTTTTTAAGCGATGTGTAGGTATCTGTTTCGTGGAATGCGTTCTGATGCAGGTAGTCCTCGCGTATCGAACGGGCAACCTCCAGCGTCAGACGGTCGACTGCGCTGAGCGCGTCCATACCGACCATTTTCACGATCTCCTCCAGCTCCGACTCGTCCTGCAAGACCTTCATCAGACGGCCGCGCAGTGCGCTCCAGTCGGGATCGACCGTGTCGTTAAACCACTTTGCAAGCGAATCGGCATACAGCGAGTAGCTGGTCAGCCAGTTTATCGCAGGGAAGTGGCGCTTGTATGCAAGTCCGGCGTCGAGACCCCAGAACACCTTGACGATTCGCAGGGTGGCCTGCGATACCGGCTCGGAAATATCGCCGCCGGGAGGTGATACGGCGCCGATTACCGAAAGTGCGCCCTCGGCGTCACCGCTGCCGTTGACGACTACGCGTCCTGCGCGTTCATAGAACTGCGCCAGACGGCTGCCGAGGTAGGCAGGATAGCCTTCTTCACCGGGCATTTCCTCCAGTCGGCCGCTCATCTCGCGCAGAGCCTCCGCCCAGCGCGATGTCGAGTCGGCCATCAGCGCGACGGTGTAGCCCATGTCGCGGAAATACTCGGCAATGGTGATACCGGTGTATATCGACGCTTCGCGCGCCGCAACCGGCATATCGGAGGTGTTGGCGATAAGCACGGTACGCTCCATCAGGGAATTGCCCGTGCGCGGATCCTTCAGCTCAGGAAATTCGTTCAAAACATCGGTCATTTCGTTGCCGCGTTCGCCGCAGCCGATGTAGACGATGATGTCGGCGGCCGCCCATTTTGCGAGCTGATGCTGAACGACCGTCTTGCCCGAACCGAACGGGCCCGGAACGGCGGCGACGCCGCCCTTTGCAATGGGGAACAGAGTGTCGATGACGCGCTGACCCGTGACCAGCGGAATATCGGGCGACAGCTTTTTCTTATACGGTCTGCCGACGCGGACAGGCCACACGTTCATCAGCTTCACGGGCACGTCGCCGCCGTTGGCAAGCGACAGGGTGCCGACCGTATCCTCGACGGTGAAATCGCCCTCAGCCAGTTGCTTTACAGTGCCGATGACGCCCGGTGGAACCATTATTTTGTGGCGGACAACGGCAGTCTCCTGCACAAAACCCAGCTCGTCGCCTGCGCGCACTTCGTCACCGACCTTTGCCGTCGGAGTAAAGTGCCACTTTTTCTCGCGCGAGAGGGACGGCACATCGACGCCGCGCTCCAAATTGGTGCCGGAGACGCGCATGATCTCCTCCAGCGGGCGCTGGATACCGTCAAAGATGGAGCCGATAAGTCCCGGACCAAGCTCAACGCTCAGCGGAACACCTGTGGAAACCACCTTTTCGCCCGGACCGAGTCCCGACGTTTCCTCATACACCTGAATGGACGCACGGTCGCCGTGCATCTCGATTATCTCGCCGATAAGCCTCTGTTCGCTGACGCGCACTACGTCAAACATGTTCGCGTCACGCATACCCTCCGCAATTACCAGAGGGCCGGCTACCTTTACGATCGTTCCTTCTTTCATAGGCTCCAAACCAACCTTTCCGACGGCTTTTTTCGGTGACAGAGCGCTCCGTCACAGTCCAAATGACCGCCGTTATCTTATTCATGTTATCAGGCAAATATTAAACAAAGCTATTTGGCAAAGCCAAATCGGTTAAGCAAACTTATGGGTAAAAAATCCGAATAATCTAAATAATCAAATTATCAGCCGTTTTCGGTAATAAGCAGCCGTTTTCGGCGGCAATAGGCCGTAACAAGCTGTAATCGCTGTTTTTGGCGACAATCGGCCGTGACAAGCTGTAAACTGCTGTTTTCAGCATCAATCAGCCGTGACAAGCTGTAATCGCTGTTTTCGGCATCAACCAGCCGTGCAAGCGGTAAACCGCTGTTTTCGGCGGCAATAGGCTGTTTTTCGGTTATCTGTTACTTTCCGCCGAATATGATATCCGAGCCGACCGCCTGCTCCACAAATCCGCGCAGGCGCTCAACGCCGGCTCCGGTGCGGTGTACTCCGGGAATCGGCACCACGGCAGGCAGCATATTGTCCTCAATGCGGCGCAGTTCCTTATCCAGTCCGCCGAAAAGATCCTCGGTCACATAAACGGCGGCGTAATCGCCGTTTGAGACAATGGCGCGGAACTTCTGCGCGGCGGCTTCGGCGCCGTCCACGGGATAGATGTCAAAGCCGACGGCGGCAAAGCCCTTTATCGACTCGCTGTCGCCCAGCACGGCAACACGCATATCAGCCATAGACCTTTCTCACCCTTTCCCTGATCGACTCGCTGTCCGAGCCTGTACGCACGCCCGACGCAATGATATGCAGAGCCTTTATCTCGCCCTCGACGGCGAGAAAATAGCCAAGCAGCGGCTGTGGGCCGCTCGACGCCGTTTTACATTTGCGCGCCTCGGCCATCAGGCGGTCGTCCACCCATTTTTCAAAAGCGGTGGCACTGAGCTTATACGCCTCCATCGCGTCGGCTATATCGAACGCGCCGAGCTTTGACAGGCGCTCGATCGTCTCGCTCTCGCCGGCGGAAACGGCGCGTATCAGCTCGTCAATGTCCACGCCGTCACAGCGCGCGAGCGCACTGTCGACGAACGCCGCAGATTTGTGCAGCTTTGCCGAGCGCAGAGCCGTCTTGACATCGCAGAAAAAGACCGTAGCCGTTATATATCGCACCAAAAAGTCACAGCCGGTCGCTTTCGCGGCGGCGAGCATTTGCTCCATTACAGCCCGATCAATGAACGCGTCGGCAAGCTGTGCATCACCGGCGTTGACCGCTTCACAGGCGCGCTCAACGGCGCCCGACAGCCATTCGGGCAGGCGGTCGTACTTGCGCTCGGTCACCGCCGCCTTGATCTCGTCGGGGTCTATCGAACAGCGGCTCATCAGCAGCGGCTGCCAATCGCGGGCACGCAAAATGCCCTTTACTATCAGCTTTGCGTTGTGGGCGTCGCCCCTCAGCACAAAGCAGTCAAACAGCGCCATGTCGGGTGCGACCGAGCTTATATATTCCCACAGCTCGGTCATGCGGCGGGAAAGCAGAGCGTCAACATCGGTGTCGGACGGCTCGGCAAGCCCCTTATCGCGCAGACCGGCGAGCAGTTTTTCGGTCGATTTCGCGGAACACAGCAGCTCGATATCCTGCTCACGCAGCAGCTTGCCCTCACGGGCGCGCACCGAGCCGGTCGCGTATTCGTAGGAACCGCTCATTTCGCGGCGCACCTCCTTAAAATATGCCTTTATCCATGCCTTTTATCGCCTTGATGTGACCGATTTCCGCCGCTCTCAAAAGAGCTGACGGTTGACAAGGTCCTCAAGCGCGTCGCGTTTTTCCTCCAGCATGGCGGAAAATCCGCAGTTTATCTCAATCTCGTCGTAGCGCAGAATGAAGCCGCCGTCAACATCGGCGTCATCGCAGATCTCCAAAGCGTGCTTTTTCGCTGCCGCTCGGATGTCATCGGGCAGTCGGGTAGCATCGGCAGCGCTGAAGGCGATTACGCCGGCTCTGTTGAGGGCGTTTTTTTCGATCAGAGCGCCGATAACGGCGAAATACTCGTCGGCAGGAGCGGCGCACAGTTCGGCGACCGCCTGTTCGAGAGTTTTTTCAATCTCCTCGCGGCGGCGTGCGAGCAGGGCGTTGCGTTCGTACAGCTCGTCAGCCGAGCGTGCGGCGGTCAAAATGTGCGCCGCCGCTTTATCCGACTCGATGGCGATGTCGGCGGATCGCTTTTCCGCCTCCGCTTTTGCCGCCGCCGTGATCTCGTCAGCCTTTCGGCGCGCGTCGGCGAGCAAACGCTCGCGTTCCTGCGCGGCCTCCTCGGAGATACGGGCAACGATCTTTTCACTGCCTGTCATGTAATGTCACACCTTTCGTTGATGATAAAGCTGTGCATCAGACAGGTACGTTTACGACCGCGAGCAGTGAAACGATAAATGCAAGCAGAGCGTAGAACTCAACCAGCGCGATCTGTACCATCGCTTTACCGAACGACTTGTCGTCCTTTGCAACCAGCGAAATGCCGGACACTGCAGTTTTGCCCTGCGCGATAGCGGAGAAAAGTCCGCCGAATGCGATCGGCATGGAGGCAACAAAGAACTGAATACCGGTAGCGGTGGAAATATCCAGACCGCCGCCGAGGATATTACATTTAATGAATACGAGGAAGGTTACAATGAAGCCGTACAGGCCCTGCGTACCGGGGAGCAGAGAAAGTATCATCATCTTACCGAATTTGCTCGAATCCTCGCGCATGACGCCCATTGCCGTTTCGGCGGCGCTGCCGACGCCCTTAGCCGAACCGATACCTGCCAAGATTGTTGCCATAGCCGCTCCGGCCAATGCAAAAATAATTCCCATTACTTAATTTCCTCCTGTAATCTGATGTATTTACTGTTAAAGGCAAACGGTGTAAATTCTCTGCCGCCGCCTTCATAGAACTTGGAAAACATCTCAACATACTGCAAGCGCATGGTATGAACATATGCACCCAGGATATTCAGACCGAAGTTTATCGAATGTCCGGCGACGAAAATCACCGCCATGAATATCGCGCCGACTACTCCTCCGCCCAGCATCGAGCCGAGCAGGTTGAAAACCTGACCCATTACGCCGGTCGTTATGCCCAGCGCCATCAGGCGCGAGTAGCTCATCATATCGCCGAAGTAGCTGGTCGCTCCGTAGAGTCCGTACAGTCCCTTCAGCACGCGTTTTGCGCCCTTTGACTCTCTGCCGCCCATGACGACTATGCCGAGCGCGGCGACAACCATCATTACGGCGCCGATCACATTCAGCACGCCTACTCCCGTCAACACGCCGCCGGCGAGCAACAGCACGCCCGTCCAAAAGACGATCCACGTCATGTTGTCGAATATTGCACCGAGCAGGTCGCCGTGCTTGATGCACATATAAACCTTTACACCGATGGCGACCATTATCTGAACGTAGCCGAGCAGAATTGACAGCCCGAGCATGGTGACCGCATCGTTTACCGGGTCTATCAGAGCCGGCATGGTAAACTGCTTGCCGAAGAAGGTGCTTGCAATTACCGCCGGTGCGTCACCGAAAAAGCTGCCGAAGATAAGTCCCCACGCGAATGTTGAAATTCCGCAGTACTGAAACAGCTTCATGGAATTATACATATTGGTCTCGGGTCGGAATTTTTTGATCGCCCATGTCGTGGCGAGTATCATTATCAGTCCGTAGCCCGCGTCGGAAAACATCATGCCGAAGAAGAAGTAGAAGAAAAAGCTCATTATCGGCGTCGGATCGATGTCGTCCTTGCCCGGCATGGAGTACATTCGCAGAATACTCTCTGCCGGCGCGGCGAAGGCGTCGTTATGCAGCTTGACGGGCGCGTTTTTGCCGGCGTCGGAAAACTCAACGGCTGCCGACGGCGCGACTGCCTCTATCGCGGCGGCAACGTGGTCGCAGTCGGGTTCCGGAATGTATCCGGTGACGACGAAGGTGTGCTTCGACTGGTCAAGCCGACTTATTACGCGGTACTTTTCTGCGCGCACACTGTAATAATCGACCATGTTCTCTATATCGCGCCGACGGTCGGCGTATTCGGCGATACGCTCGTTGATTCGCTCCTGCTCCTCCTCGAGCGCGGCAATCTTTTTGTGCTGGCGCGCAATCTTGTCGGCGGGCACCGATTTGAAGCCGCCGACCGGACGCGCAAAGCCGAGCGAGCGCAGAGCCGTCTCGGTCGCGTCGTGCATATCAATGGGGCAAAGAACAAAAACGCAGGTCTGCACCGGCGACGCCGAGATTATCTCGATGTCAAATATGATTTCACTGTCGGCGGCGGCAAGCGCTTCGGCGAGCGACTGCTCGGTGTAAAGCGCGGGCAGTGAGCCGATAAATGCCGCCGTCCGCTTGGTTCCGTCAAAGCAGAATGGGACGTCAAGCCCCTTCCACGGCTCAAGCTGAGCCAAATTAGTTCGGCGGCGCACGATCTGAGCGGCGTTTTCCGTGCGCTGTTTTGACAGCTCGAGAATGTCGTTGCAGTCGGCAAGCACGTCCGCCGCCCGATCCGCAAACGCGGCAAACTCGGAGGGAGTCATGCTCCGTCTGCCCTCAAAGGAGGCGAGCAATCCCTTCTTTTCGGGCGCCGTCTCGTCGAGCACAGCGAGCGCGCGCCGTGCGGTGTCCGCGGAGCGCTCGAATGTCTCCGCCGCGCCCGATTTATCCTCGCGCGCAAAGCCGTCTGCGGCGCTGTCGTCGGAAATTATCTCCACCGCTCCGAGAGCCTGCATCCGCTCGAGCACCGCCTTGCGGTCGTCCCGCAGTGCGTATATGCTGATTTTTTTCATTGTGAGCTTAGCCATGCTTTTTATTCACCACACTTATAGGCTGAAAAGGGTTGTATGCTAAACTTGATTGCTAAATTAATGCAATACTGCATGTCTTGTTTTTTTAAAATTTCGGAGGCAAAAAGCCGTGCCGTGTCTTATTCGGCAAGAGCTTTCTGCACTGCTTTTATCACCGCGGAACGGTTTTTCTCCGCCTGAGCGGACAGTTTGCGGCATTTTTTCTCGGCGTCGGCTCTTGCACCCTCGCTGTGCTTCGCGGCTTCGGCGGCGGCAGCGGCAGCGGCGGAGTCCTTTTTCGCGCGCGCGTCCGTTTCGGCGACGGCAATTATCTTTTTCGCCTCGGCCTTTGCGTCGGCAACGATACCCTCCGACTCGGCGGCGGCGTCGCGCATCAGCCGTTCGCCCTCCGACTCGGCGGAGCGGATAATATCAATCATTTCCTGTGCCATTTTCCCGACCTCCCGATGGGTAGTTTGTTATTTTTTTAACATTTTAATACTTCGTTTCTAAAAGTCAATAAATTTGAACGAGTGTTAACATTTTATTATATTCCGCGACAAAATCCTGTCGAAATCGGCTTTCAATCGCCGCTTTTTTCCTTTAGCATACGGGACACGCGGTAGCAGAGGGTCATCATGCTGTCGCCGAGGTGGACGTTCTCCACCGCGACACCCTCCATCTCGCCGAAATCGTAGTGGCTGAAGTTCCATATGCCCTTTATTCCGAGCCGCACAAGCTGATTTCCGATAGTCGGCGCCGCCGACTGCGGAACGCACAGCATGGCGACCTTCGGCTTTTCGCGGCGGCAAAACTCGTCCAATCCGCTGATGTGGCGGATCGGCAAGCCAGCGACCGGTGTGCCGCACAGCGATTCGTTGCGGTCAAACACGCCGATGAGCCGAAATCCGCGTTCCTCAAAGTTCATGTGGGTTGCAATCGCCCTGCCCAGATTACCCGCGCCGACGATCAGGCAGTCGTAGCGGTTTGGGATGCCGAGAATGGCGGCGATCTGACCCTCCAGCAGCTCGATGTTGTAGCCGTAGCCCTGCTGACCGAAACCGCCGAAGCAGTTGAGATCCTGACGGATCTGGCTTGCTGTAACGCCCATCCGCTCGGCAAGTGAGCGGGACGAAATGCGGGTCAGCCCCTGTTTTTTCAGTTCACCGAGAAAGCGGTAATATCTCGGCAGTCGGCGCACCACCGACATTGAAATATTGTCACGCATTTTGCTGTCCCCTTTGTTATCCGTTTGCGGAAAAACCGCCTGCATTTATATTTTTTATTATCCTCTTTTTTTGCAACTTTGTCAAGAATTTATCAATCATAACATTTATTTCGGATAACTGTGTCAAAGCGGATAAGCTATACATATTATATAGCAAGCCGTCAAGCGGCACAGCGGCCGCCAAAAGGCGCCGCCGATACGCGCCGTTTTTACGGCTTTTGTAAACACTATTTTTCCCACGTCCCAGCGAAACAGCGCTCTTTCATTCAAAAAACAAGCCCCCGACGCGCAAGCAAATGCGGATCGGGGGCATGCGCCTTCTGTTTTTTCCCGAAACTATCGCTTCAGGTCAAAAGACTTGCAGTCCGTGCACTGGTCCATGGTAGGATCACATTCATGAGTGCCGACCAAAATGGTGTCGAGAGAGCAGTAATTCTCATCGTTGCAATGATGGCTGCAATTGTTTACCGTGCACTGGATACACTTATTAGCCTGTTTCATTTTCTCATTACCTCCTGTTTTCGGACTACGCTGTTATTATCTGATGATATGCCGCTGATATTCGCAGGACAAAAAAATTTTCACTGGCAAATTTTCTGACAAATATCGATCATACATTCAACATATTATAATAATCCATAAAGAGGTGTTACAAAAAATGCAGGTTATTAGCTATACCGTCGGTAACGAAAACGATTTCGGAGTAACATCGGCGGCAAAACTGGTTAAAATAGCAGCTGAATCGGGCTGCACGGTCACGCTTGACCGCGGCGGCAGAACGGTAAACGCAAAAAAACTGTACGCGGTAATGGGGCTTGGAATCGAGCAGGGAGATGTGCTGACGCTGACGATCAGCGGACCTGCGGAAAGACACACCGCCGATAATATACGCGCCCTGTTGCTCTCATAGCAAACGGCTTGCGCGTTTCGGATTTTTGCACCGGCGAAATTCTGCAAGGGTTTGCACGGGTGTGTTTTCGCATGGATGTTTTTTACCGGTGCATTAGCCGATTTTAAACTGTATCGCACTAACGTGTTTTCAAATAAATCTTAATCGGTTTATTTTTGATTCGGCATTTATCAATTACAAACTTTGTCCCACGCGATTTTCCGTCCCAAAACGCGATAACCGCGTCAGAATATTCAATGATCGAGATATTACGTTTTAGCGGCGCATATCTTCCGTATTTATCGTATTCAGGTAAAAACTCAGTCAGTTTTATACCTCTTGACAACGCGTAGTCCCTTGCACATCTGTCAATTCCGACGGCGCCGCCGCTGACGATTTCATTCGTCCCGTCCGGTAAATATTTGCCGAGGTTGCTGACTGACAGACTGCGCGAGCCGATTACTGCCACTTTCATTGCTGATTCCCCTCCGAATTTGTTCGTCATTATTGCGTCATTATATCACCATTTTCGTTGTGACGCAATAGTTTCACTATAATTGAGTCATAATGATGTTATAATTGCGATACGGAGGAATAAAAAGTGGACGACAAGCTGCTAAGATATACCCTGCGTGTGGACAGAGCGCTGTTCGCGAAATTTCGTTATATCGCCGAATCGGAGGGACGTTCCGCCAACAAAGAGATAGAGCAGTATCTTAAAAAGCGTGTAGCTGAATTTGAAGCGGCTAACGGCAGGATCGAGGTCGCTCAAAACGACTGATATCGGCGGCAAAAACCGTATCGTCTGTTATTATCAATCGAACGATGCAACCCGAAAATGAATAGTAAACTTATTTCCTATTATTTATAATTATCAACACACTCATATAGAAATAATTTCCACAATGTGCTATAATTAAAAATAATACATAATGAAGTGCATCGGTATGAGAAAAAAGTCAAAAATTTTGTCGATTATCGCTTTTGCATCAGCTGCCGCCGTGATTATTTCTTGTTTCGTTGTGAGGCTGGTAATCGTGTCGGTAGCAAAAAACAGAATTGCTTGGTCCGAGAAAATGCAAGCAGAAGGTCCATGGAAAGAAAAAGCAATTTGAAAATCGCCGGACAACGACTTCTACCTGATTTGCAATCAATACAACGAAACCGACGGTATAACCGTTTCCGCCTATGTTCAAGTTGAGTCGGAGTGGATTAAATGCTATCCGGGTAGTATCACCGGTTCTAAGCGCCTTTTCTTTGACACTAATGACGGTACCTATTCGAATGATTTTTTTGACTGTGCGGCCGTTCTTGAAAATGACCGATTGATCCTGTCTGACATAGCGTGTGACAACGGCTATTTCAAGAATGTCGACAAAATTGTCTTAGTTAAATGCGATTATGCTGATGTTTTCGATTCTTTACCGTTTGAAACAGTCGATTAGTTGTTAAATTTAAGAATATAGCCCCCTGTATGTCGGGCGCAAAATCGCGCCGCCGACACTCAGGGGGCTTTTTGTTTTATTCGGATATGATCGTTGATAGGTTAATTTGCGTTATTTTTCGCGCCTGCAACTACTGTGAGCGCCTTTCACCGTGCGTGAATAGAGGTCACATTGCGCTATTGGGTAGCGCGGTGCGTGTGGGCGGAGGCACGGTGTGCGTGTGTTGGCGGCACATTGCGCGTGTTGGCGGCACATTGCGCTATTGGGTAGCACGGTGTGCGCGTGTGGGTGGCACGATGCGCGTGGGCGGCACGGTGTGCGTGTGGGCGGCACCGTGCGTGAGTGGGTGGCGCGGTGCGTGTGGGCGGCGCGGTGTGCGAATGAGCGGCACATTGCGCTATTGGGTGGCGCGGTGCGCGTAAGCGGCGGCACGGTGCGTGTGGGCGGCGCGGTGTGCGAATGAGCGGCACGGCGCGCGTGTGGGCGGCGCGGTGCGCGTAAGTTTCCCTTTCAACAATGGTAACTGCGTGCAAGCACCGAGGAGATTCATGACCGGCAACACCACCATGCGGATTGTAGCACTGCGTGCCTTTTGACCGTGCGTGAGTGGCAGCGCGGTGCGTGTGAGTGGCACGGTGTGCGTGTGGGTAGCACGGTAGGTAACAAGTTGTTGCGTCTGTTTTCGCCTTTGCTCAACAATGCTTTTTTACAAAAAATTTAAAGCAAAATTTAAAGCATCGTGACATTTCTTCACAGCACTGCATTGCACTTTCAACATTACACCGTAATTTTCATTCTGATTCTTTACTGATTTATATCTTGATTTCACCGTGATTTTCGGCTCATTTTTGCACAATTAACGAATGGGATTATCAACCGTCTCGCCGTAAACGCAGGCGTACACCTCGCGGCACAGGCGCGCGTTCTCCTCCAGCATGCGGTCGGCGGCATCGCGCACCTTCAAATCCGCGTCGGGATATATCGGCGGCAGAATGTGCATTGAATAGGCGATATTGTCGGGCAGCATTTCCTCGCCCTCGCGTTTCGGGTGCAATGTGACAAAGCACGGCACCACCGGCACGCTGTTTTTCGCGGCGTAATAGTATGCGCCGATACGGTAAGGACGCGGCTTGGTATAATTCCACCACATTGCCTGCTCGGGATAGATGAGCACGAAATCGCCGCGCCGAAGTATCTGCGAAATCGCCCTGTCCAGCATACGCATGGTCGCCATGCTGCTGCTCAGCGGCAGTGTATCGCAGTATTTCAGCAGCCAGCCGATCATGCCCGACATAAAATAATTGCCTTCGCGCACCAGCTTGTACATACGGTGACTGCCGGGCGCCTTTTCGGCGGCGATCTTAACCGCCAGATTCTCGGTCACGGCAAAGTGATTGCTCGTAAACACCGCTCCGCCCGTGATGTTTGCCAAATTTTCCTCGCCCGTCACGGTTATGCGGAATTTTCGCTTGCAGTAGCCCTTGTACAGCGATTCCACTCCGCGGCTGAAAAAGCCGTTGACCTTGTACCTGACCGACTCGTGCAGATAATCTACATCCTGCGGCGTCAGCGTGCGGCTCGGCGGATCGTCCTCCACGTCGCAGAAAAAGCACTCGCCGCCCTTCGCCTCGTACTCTCTGATTTTCTCCAGCACCGCCGCTCTGTCGGGCGGCAGTTCCTTTTTCCTTGTCATACCGTCGCTTCCCCCTCGGCAAGCACTCGCCTGAAATTGGCCGCGTCCCCGATTATTGCCGTCGCTGCCGCGCGCAGATTTTCGCCGGCCGCGGCATCGCGGCGACGCTCCTCCTCACCGAACCGTCCGCGCTCGGACAGCAGTCGGCTGTAAAAGGGCGAACGGGCGGCGTAATGCCAAAAATGCTCCTGATAGCGCACATCGGAGTAGTACCACGGCTTAAAAAACATATTGTAATGCACCAGTCTCAGCCTGCCGCAGGGCGAATCGTCCACCGACATTTTGTTCCACTCGCTGCCGAGATACAGCACCTTTCCGCGGCAAATCACATTCAGGTAGTCCTGATCGGGGCAGATGGTGTTGAAATGATATGTGCTGAGCAGTCGTGTGAAGCTGCCCTGCACATCCTGACGGCGCATTTCCTCCAGATCCATGACCATAACGCCCGAATTAAAGTACCGTCGGTATGGCACGCCGACTCCCTCCTCGGCGTAGCGGATGAACACATCCTCGCTGGCGACCACCGCGTCGGACACTGCCGCCACCATTTTACCGCAAAGCTCGGTGCGGTACAGCTCGGCAATGTCGGACAGCACCACCGTATCGGAGTCCAGATACACCGCCTTTTTCTTTTCGGGAAAGAGTGATGGAATGAATATGCGGTAATAAATCGACAGACTGTAATAATCGCGCAGGGAAAGCCGCGCGGCGAGCGGTCGCAGGCGGTCGGAAACATCGGCAAAGCGCACCTTTACATTTTCGGTCGCAAGACCGCGTATCGCCGCTTTGTTTGCCGCGCTCACGCCGCTGTGCAGAATAATCACATCATAATCGGTTTGGCCGTCGCTGTTTTCAATGAGCGAGCGCAGCGACACCGAAAGATAGGGGATATATCGGTCGTCGCAGGCGTAAAAAACAGTCACCGTGCCGTGCGTTTGTCCGTGCGATTTGCCGGTCGTTTCACAGTGCATTTCGGCGTGCAATTTACCGGTCGTTTCGCCGTGCGGTTTGTCATAACCCGAGTCCCGATTGATTTCATGCGCGCTGTGACGGGGCGATTTTGTTTTTATAGTATACGCATTATCTTGCGTTGCTTTTCTTGTCATAGCTGATCTCCTCGTATTCCCGCTTTTTCGCGAGGTATTCGCACAGCAGGTCGTCGTAGCGGTCGGTCAGCACCTCGCTGACCAGTTCGGTCTGCCAAGGCTTTATGTTACGCGTGTGAAAGTATGGCAGCCACAGTATCGTTTTGGTAAAATGCTGAATGACCGTGCCGTCACGGTCGTAGTGCTTTTGCTCGTTGTACTCGGCGGGCAGCAGATACTTTTTCGTCGTCAGCCTGTGCAGCGCCGTCTGGTCGGGCAGAAAAAGCCGCCTTTCGGCGCAAAGCGCCACCGCGCGCCGAAGCAGCCCCGTTCGCCGCAGCTCGGTCATATTCAGCAGCATAACGCCCGAATTGACATAGCGGTAGCCCATGAACCACCGCCCGTAGTAATCGAGCACGGCGCCGTATTCACAGCCGCCGATATCGGTGTGGAACAGCGGCGAGAGGTCGCCGTTGACAATGGTATCCGCGTCAAGGTACAGCACCTTTTCGGGCAGCGTCGGCAGGCGGTCGGCGAACAGCCGCAAAAAGCAGTAGGGCGTGTAATCGGTTTGGGAATTTGGCGAATTAAACAGGCTGTCACGGTACAGATCGCCCACGTCAATAATACTGACGCGGCTGTCCGCATTTGCCGAGCGATATATTTCCTCGATAAACGCCCTCTGCTCCTCGCTGATGGGACGGTAGTCTGGGTCGGAGTCGGTGAGATCCATGGTCAAAAGATAGACGTCAAAGCTCTCCGCCGTGTGACGCGCCGAGGACATCGCCGATATTAAAATGCCGTCAAACATTCTGTCGTTTCCGGCGTACATGACCGAAATCATAGCTGTTGCTCATCTCTCTTTTTGTATTCGATGGGTCGAAAAGTGCTTTTTTTTGCGTTTTCACACATTACGCCGTAGGCAGTGTCTCTCAGCTTTTGCTCAGCCTTTTTCTGAGGCAGGTCGGCATCGGGGTAAAACGGGCCGTCCAGCCACACCGTGACCGACGGCGTGCGACCGAGCCGCTTTTTGCGAAAGGTGGTGGTCGAAACATACACAGGCGCGCCGCTGCGCACGGGAAAACGGAATGAATTGCTCGGGTATGGGCGTATCTCGGTGCAGTAGGGCCATATGTGCGCCTCGGGATACACGGCGACGCAGTGTCCCTCGTCAACGCGGCGGTCGACCGCGGCGGCAAAGTGTCGGAACGCCGACGGCGACTGCGGCAGAGGTATCGCCCCGTTCATCAGAATGAAATTACGCGTTGACGGCGACGAAATGTTTTCGGGACTGACGATGACGTACACCTTTTTCGGAAAGGCGGCGAGGGTCGGAATAAACGCGTCGCCGGCGAGCAGCGTGTGATTAAGATACAAAAAACAGCCCTTTTGCGCTTTGATCGGCGCGGTCGTGCGGTCAACAATATGCAAATGAAATTTTATCTTGCAATACAGATAGGCAAAAGGGGTCATAATAAGGCGGTAGGCGCAAAAGGACAGCGCGCGCCAAAGCGCCCCGTCGCGTATGAATTTGAAATCGTGCGGAATGTCGAAGTATGCCTTTTGCACGCCGGCGAAATCGTCGGTCAGCGGATCGGTATAGTAAACCGTTTTGGGCGATATGTCTCTCATGCGTCTGCCTCCTTTTTTTGGTTTATTCGTCCGCGGCGGTGCGGCACATCACAATGCGCATTTGTCATGCCGCATTTGTCGCAGTGCAGTAATGTCCAATACCGTGATGACACGATACCGCAGTGCAGTAATGTCCAATACCGCAATGCCGTAATGACACCATGCCGCAGTGCAATAATGTCCAATACCGCGATGGCACCATGCCGCGCGATTTTTTATAAACCGCGCTGATTTTGCATGATTTTTGTGCGGCGGTGAAATTATACTCACGATTTTTGCGTAATTTCATCGTTATCGTGCTTTTACACGGCTTTTTTGTGTGATCCTCGCGTAATTTTCGTGTGGTTTTTACGCACGGTCTTTATAAAACGCGGCTCTTGCCGTAAAAGAAAAGTGCCACTGTTCCCGGGCCGACATGAGCGCCGGTGACCGGCTCGTAGCAAACGGTCAGTTCCTTGCCGCAAAAGCCGTGTTCCCTGAGCTTTCCGAGCAGATAGGCAACGCCGCCTTCGTTGTCGGCGTGAGCAATGCCTATCTCACGCGCTTTATCGGTGACAAGCCGCGCGTACCGTTCGGCAAGCGCGTCCAGCGCGCGTTTTGCGCCGCGGATTTTGTCGTACATGACGATTCTGCCCTCGTCGTCACCGATAAGCAACGGGCGTATGCCCAGTATTCCGCCGATGAGCGCCGCAGCTCCCGAAATTCTGCCGCTGCGCTTGAGGTAATTCAGGTCGTCGACCGTAAAGCACTGGCACATATTCGGGATCAGTTCCTTCACGCGCGCCGTCACTTCATCAAGATCGGCACCGCTGCGGAGCATTTTCGCCGCCTCCAGAACGATCATTCCCTCGCCGAGAGACGCGCCGCGCGAGTCGATGACCTCAATGCGCCGTTCGGGATATTCTCCGTGCAGCTCGTTTGCCGCCATCTGCGCCGCATTGGTCGTGCCGCTGACGCCGCCCGACAGCCCGATGTACAGTATATCATTCCCGACGCGCAGCTCATTTTCAAAGCGATCGGTGAATGCGGCAATATTTATCATGGAGGTCTTTACCACCTCGCCGGCGCGCAGAGCGTCGTAAAACGCTTTTCCGTCAAAATCGTCAAGCTGATTTTTCTGTTCGCCGCCCATTGTGTAAGACAGCGGTATTACGCTGATGTTGTATTCATTTGCAAGTTGTGCGGTCAGATTTGCGGCCGAATCGGTAAAAAGCTGTATCATATTTATTCCCTCTGTTTCCGCTGAGTATTTACACCGAACGCGATATGCATACTTTACCTATTTGCAGATGCTCATTCGTTAAACCGTCCGGTGACAGGTGCAGGATAACATTCTTTGACGCACAAAGCAACCTACGGTTTTAAATCAGCCTCTACCACGCCGAAAAATCGACTCTACCATGCAAGAACGAGGCGGTAAGAGTTCATAAATCGCGGCTCTACCGCATTGAAAAAAGCACTGATTTCATGCGGTTTTTGCGGATTCTACGCCGAGGAGAGCCGCAACAGCGCTGGGTATAGCACAAACGAAAACGGCAATGCGGTAAATGAAAATGCATAGCGCACGTGAACTGGTGCGCGGTGAGTTATTGCGGTTGTTTTCGCTGTGTTTCGCCTTGTTCGGCGATGTTTTTTTGCAAAAAAATCCAAAATTGCGTGACCGTTATTCACGACGCGGCAAATTCGATATGTCGAAGTCGTCGCACCGTGCGTGAATTAATGTTGAGAAGCGTGTTTGGAAAGCGTGATGCATGTGAGTGATGCAGAGCGCGAGTAAGTAGCACAGTGCGTGAATGGGCGTAGCGGCGCGTGTGAATTGCAGTGCATCATTCAAGTGTGTAACACCGTAAGTGTGTGGTGGCACGGTGCGTGTATGAGATGCCGTCCGTTAATTGGATAGCACGTTGCGTGAACGGGGTGCTGTCCGTTGATTGGATGGCGCGGTGCGTGAACGGGGTGCCGTCCGTTAATTGGATGGCGCGGTGCGTGAACGGGGTGCCGTCCGTTAATTGGATGGCACGTTGCGTATAAATATTCTCCTTGTCAAAACAGGAAGATTGCAAGCGCCGAGTGGGATTCACGACCACAACGCGCCCCGTATGGATTGGACACTATGCGTGAATGGGAACGCAGCGCACGAAAACAAGTTGCAAGATGCTTGTAATCAATCATCTCCGTCATGCCATGCGGCGCGTCGCTTTCTTACAGGAAAGCAACCTTTTTTCATTCATGCGGTCATTTTCCATAACGAGGAAATAACCTTTAACAAGCATGGAAGGGAAATCTGTGCCGTGGCGTGTGGTTGCAAGGTGCGTGCATGAGATCACAGCGCGTGAAAATCAGTCACGCAATGCGTAAATTGGGTAGCACCGTGTCCGTGTTGGTGGGCGCGACGTTCAAGTGGGGGTCACGGCGTCCTAGTGGGGGTCACGGCGTCCTAGTGGGGGTCACGGCGTCCGAGTTGGTGGGCGCGCGTATCGACAGCGGCAAATTCAGCACTACTGTCTCCGCCGAAAGCAATATGCGTCCGGTAACCGTCTTGACAACCCACAAGTCATGAAGCACGGCGCACATTTGCGGTTGAATTTCGCCGCGTTATTTATTACAATATAACTATCAATCCGATTACCGAAAATCGTGACCGCTTTTGGGGGTATTTTTCTATGTGGATAACCGACAACCGCGCCGCTGACCGCGCCGAGGGGCTGTTCCGCTTTCGCCGCGGCTTTTGCGCGCCGAGCGGCAGCACTCTGACCGTCCGCGTCAGCGCCGACACGCGGTACAAGCTCTTTTTGAACGGCGCCGAGGTGCTTATCGGCCCGTGCAAGGGCAACCGCTTTGTTACATATTACGAAACCGCCGATCTGACGCCGCTGCTGCGCGACGGTGAAAACGAACTGCTCGCTCTGGTCGTGCATCTTGATCGCCGCATGGCATCCTTTCACCGCACCGAGCGCATGGCGTTTATGCTCGACGGAGTTGTTCACACGCCCGACGGCGACACCGACATTTCCTCCGATGAAAACTGGCAGGTCGCGCACGACCCGTCGTTTGAATGTACATCACCCGACTACTGGTGTCTGACCGATTTTACCGAGCATATTCACTTTGATCGCGCCGCCGACCTCGATTGGCAGCAGGCGGCACGCGTCTGCGACGCCGTGTTCGACCGCGAATATGCGTTCGGCGAAATGCCGATTTGGCGGCTGTCGCCGCGCACGATACCCGCGATGACCCGCACGCCGCTGAATTTTGACCGCGTTATGCGCTCGTCGCTCGACGCGACAAGCCTTATCGGCGGCGGCGAAGTGACCTTTGCGCCCGACTCGGAGCATTTCATCGAGGTCGCGCTGTCGGAGCACCGCACAGGCACGCCTCACATTGCGCTTTCCGGCGGCAAAGGCGCGTCGGTGCGCCTGACCTATGCCGAGAGTTATGTTTTCAAGGACGGCTGGCGTATCAAAAAGAAGCACCGCGAGGATCTTGACGGCATCATATACGGCATGACCGACCTGCTCGACTGCGACGGCGGCGACCGCGTTTACGAGCCGTTTTGGTTCCGCACCGTCCGCTTCATGCGTATAGAGGTCAAAACGGCCGATCAGCCGCTTACCCTCAGCGACCTTTGCTTTTTCGAGAACAAGTATCCACTGACCGTTTCGGCGAGCTTCGACAGCTCCGACCCCGACTCAAGGGCGCTGTGGGAGACCAGCAGCCGCACGGTCAACAACTGTATGCACGAGACCTTCGAGGACTGCCCATATTACGAACAGACCCAGTACGCGATGGATTCGCGTCTGGAAGCGCTTTTCACATATCAGCTCTCCTCCGATCGGGCGCTGGCGAAAAAGTGCCTTGACGAGTTCATGACCTCGCAGTATCCCGACGGCATGACTCAGGCGCGTTACCCGTCCATGGTACAGCAGGTGATACCCGGCTTTTCACTGCACGTCATTTACATGGCGGACGACTATATGCGCTATGCGCCGAACGACCGCCGTTACGTTCGCTCGCTGCTGCCGAAAATAGACGGCATACTCGGCTGGTTCGATCGGCTGATTGATGAAAACGGCGTAGTCGGCGATACCGAGCACTGGCGATTTATCGACTGGGTCGACGGCTGGCGCGACGGCGTTCCGTCGAAGGAACCGACCTCGATCATCAGCTTTATGTACGCAACGGCACTGCGGCGCGCCGCCGACATGAACCGCTGCTTCGGCTACGGCGATATAGCCGCCGAATACGACCTACGCGCCGACGCGGTGAACAACGCCGCCGTTAAACTTTTCTTTGATACGGAGCGCGGACTGTTCAAGGACTGCGCGAGCGGCGGTTACAGTCAGCACGCGCAGATATGGGCGGTGCTCGCAGGTGCGGTCGACGGCTCTATGGCGCGCGAAGTAATTGAGCGTATGCATGCCGACGACAGTCTCGCACGCTGTTCGTATTCGATGATGTTCTTCTTTTTCCGCGCGCTGGAAAAGGTCGGCCTGTACGAAAAGGCGTACGCCTGCCTTGACCGCTGGCGCGCCATGCTCCAGCGCGGCTGCACGACATGGGTAGAGGACGACGTGCAAGAGCGCAGCGATTGTCACGGCTGGGGCGCTCTGCCGATATACGAGTTTGCCGCCGTGGTGCTGGGCGTAAAGCCGATCGGCTACGACGGCGATACGGTTAAAATCGCGCCGAATACGGTCGGACTGACCCGTGCGAACGGGACGGTCTGCACGCCTGGCGGCAATGTCACTGTCGGCTGGCGTATTGACGGCGACAAGTTCCGCATTACCGTCTCCGCCGAAAGCGATATGCGGCTGATAATCGTCCTGCCCGACGGCACAAGTCACGAAGCACGGCGTACATTCGGCGGCGAGTGTGAAATGCCGCGCGGATGAAACACGATTGTGCGGATGAAAAACGGGCGCACGGACAAAACGTGGGCGCACGGACGAAACGTGGGCACACGGACGAAAAGTGAACGCACGGATGACACGTGAACGGAACGCGGACACACACAGATAAAGCGCGGCGGCGTGACGAATATTCACACGCAAAACGGTCTCCCGTGGTCGAAAGACCACACGGGGGACCTTTTTTTGGGCGCGGTGTGTATTGTGGGAGCGGTGCGTGAGAGCGTAGCGCAGTGAGTAAAAACAAGTCGTGCGGTGCGCGTAAGCCGTAAAGGCACAAAGCTCGGCGACAGGGTGTGTGCAATCTACTATCGTCAAAAAAGGAGGAGTGCCGGCTTCAAGCGGAACTCACGCTAACAGCGTGCCACTGTGTGCCAAAAAAGCTTAATGAGTGTTGTTGTGCAGTGTAAACAAGAGCAAGGAGGCACGCCGCGACCGCATAACAAGCAGACTGACCTCTGACAAAGCAAACCGGAGAGCGGCACAATTGGGCGAGAGGGGTGACACGGTGCGCGAATGGGCGTGGTGCGTGAGTGGGTAGCAAAGTGCGCAAGCGGTTAAAACGGTGCGTGCAATTAAAATACCTTGGTTACGCCGCGCAGCGCTCCGCCTCCTTGCAGTGGCGGCAACCCTCTTGTCCATCGGCACGGTGCTGAGTTAGCAGCACGGCTCGTGTAAATAAGTCGCAATGGGCGTGAAGAAATGTCACCATGTGTGAGTTGGTAGCAAAGTCCGCAAGTGGGTGGCGTGTGGCTGGTGAATAAATGTCACTGTGCGTGACCGGAGGGCGCGATATGCGAAATGGTAGCGCAACTCTGAACAGGCGGTGCGACGCGTAAACAGACGTGCGGCGAAGTATCAAAATGCCATTTGCGGCAAATATTTCGACGGATTTTTGCCGCTTTTCGAGCGGACGATTGTCGCCACTTGTATTTATGCGGCGTTTATTGTATAATATAGCTTAATATAATGGAATAACTATATAAATCGAGGTCTTTTTTATGACAAAAACCGAGCTTTTGCGCCGAATTACCGATGAAAAGGAACGCCGCGGTATCAAAATCCTTGCCCACACCTACCAGATACCCGCCATTCTCGACCTTGCCGACGTTACAGGCGACTCATTCGCTCTGTCAAAGGCGGCGACTACGCTTGACTGCGACACTGTCGTGGTCTGCGGCGTCCGTTTCATGGCGGAGACGGTCAAGATTTTATCACCCGAAAAGCGCGTCATTCTCGCCGCGCCGCAGGCTACCTGCCCGATGGCTGAGCAAATACCGCCCGAACGGGTCGCCCGATTCCGCGAGCAAAATCCCGACGTCGCCGTCTGCGCCTACATAAATACCACCGCCGCGCTGAAAACACAGGCCGACGTGTGCGTTACATCGTCCAGCGCGGTGAAGATATGCGGCAATCTGGACAGCGAAAAAATACTGTTCATTCCCGATAAAAACCTCGGCGCGTTCGTCGCCGCCGCCGTTCCCGACAAGCAGTTTATCACATGGGACGGCTGCTGTCCGGTACACGACTCGCTGACCGCGGACGACGTGCTGGCGGCAAAGGCCGAGCATCCGAACGCCCTTTTCGCCGTTCATCCCGAGGCGCCCGCCGAAGTGGTCGCGCTTGCCGACTACGTCGGTGCGACCAGCGGCATTATCGACTTTTGCATTAACGGCACCGACCGCGAGGTCATCATCGGCACCGAATGCGGCGTATGGGAGAACCTGACCGAAAAGTACCCCGACCGCCGCTTTTACCAGCTCGCACCGAAGAAGCTGACCTGCCGCGACATGAAATACACCGATCTTGAGGTGCTGCTCGCCGCGGTTACCGGCGAGGGCGGCGAGGAAATCATACTTGACGAGGCTACACGCCTTGCGGCAAAGCACAGCATCGACGAGATGCTCCGCTGCGGCAATTGAAAGGAAGCGCAAGACCCGAAATGAAAGAGAAATATGATGTTATAATCGTCGGTGCAGGCATCGCCGGACTGTATGCCGCGCTTAATTTTGACGAGAGCGTACAGGTGCTGGTCGCCGCAAAGCGCGACATCTTTCTGTGCAATTCATCACTCGCCCAGGGCGGCGTGGCAGGCGTGCTCGATCTCACAAACGACAGCCCGGAGCTGCATATCAAGGACACGATGATCGCCGGTCAGCAGGAAAACCGCCGTTCGGCGGTCGAGCTGCTGGTACACGAAGGCCCGAACGAGCTGCACCGCCTGATAGACATGGGCGTCGACTTTGACCGAAACGCCGCCGGCGAGCTGCACATGACGCTGGAGGGCGGCCACTGCCGCAACCGCATCATTCACCACAAGGATTCGACAGGCAGAGCGATCATGGAGACGCTGGTCGCCGAGGTTGCAAAGCGCAAAAACATTGACGTTGTGACAGGGCTTCACCTTGCCACAATGCGCGAATGTGACTGCGGCGTTGTTGCCGAATTTATTACGCCCGACGGACTGCGTGCCGTCGGCGCTCCCTACGCAATACTGGCGACGGGCGGCATCGGCAGAGTCTACAAATACACCACCAACTCCGCCATCGCGACCGGCGACGGCATTACGACCGCCTACTTCATGGGCGCGAAAATACAAAACCTGCACTACGTTCAGTTCCACCCGACCGCATTTGCCGCCGACGAGGGACGCGAGCGCTTTCTCATCAGCGAGGCGGTGCGCGGCGAAGGCGCATACCTGCTCAACAGCGAGGGCAAGCGGTTTATGCACCGCTACGACGAGCGGCTGGAGCTGGCGCCGCGTGACGTTGTGTCACACGCGATAATACTGGAATCACGGCGCACCGGCAGTGAGCATTTTTACCTCGACATTACCCACCGCGACGCCGATTTTTTGGTCGACCGATTCCCCATGATACACGAGCGCTGCCTCGCCGAAGGAGTCGACATTACAAAACAGCCGATTCCCGTTTTCCCCTGTCAGCACTACCTGATGGGCGGCATTGACGTCGACCTTAACTCAAAAACGCGGCTCGACCGCGTTTACGCTGCCGGCGAATGCAGTCACACAGGCGTTCACGGCAAAAACCGACTCGCCTCCAATTCACTGCTTGAGGCGCTGGTATTCGGCCACAGGGCGGCAGCGCACATCATGAGCCGCCGCGACAGCCGCGGATTCTGCGGCGAAGTGGGCGTTACCCTTTCACAGGGCGGCGCGCCGCTGCCGACCGGCATGAGAACTACCATACGCGAAATTATGCAGAACGCGTATTTTGTCATTCCCGACCCGTCAGCCGCCGAGCGCGGACTGAAAAAGGTCAAGGAGATCAACGACCGTCTGGAAAAGGGCGGATTTGAGATAAATCCCTACTACGTTGAGGCGCGCAGCCTTGCGAAAGTGGCGGAAATCATACTGAAACAGGCTATTTGAGGGGGATTTTGATGGCACTTTTACAGTTTTACATTGACGATATTATAAAAAAGGCACTCGCCGAAGACGTCAACTACATTGACACGACGACCGCCCTGCTGCCCGCCGCCGATAAGCCGAGCGACGCTTATTTCGTCTCCAAGGCGGACGGAGTGCTGTGCGGCATCGACGTGGCAAAGCGAGTTTTTGAACTGCTTGACAGCGAAGTCGAGTTTACTGCTCATTTCGCCGACGGCGACAGGGTCAAAAAAGGCGACATTATTGCAGAATTTTGCGGCAATACAGCCGCACTGCTGACAGGCGAGCGCACAGCGCTCAACCTGATACAGCATATGTCCGGCATTGCCACCGCCACCGCCGAGCTTACGGAGCTGGTCAAGGGCACACACGCCTCCATCACCGACACGCGAAAGACGCTGCCCGGACTGCGCGCGCTGCAAAAGTACGCCGTCACCTGCGGCGGCGGTAAAAATCACCGCTTTAACCTTTCCGACGGCGCAATGCTGAAGGATAACCATATTGACGCGGGCGGCGGAATCACCGCCACCGTTGCAAAGCTGCGTGAAAAGCTCGGTCACATGGTGAAAATTGAGGTCGAAACGCGCACACTTGACGAGGTGCGCGAGGCAGTCGCCACCGGCTGTGAAGTCATCATGCTGGACAATATGGACTGCGCGACCATGAAAGAAGCGGTCGCCATTGCCGGCGGAAAGGCTCTGCTCGAGGCTTCGGGCAACGTCACCGCCGCAAGCGTGCGTGCCATTGCGGAGACGGGCGTGGACATCATTTCAGTCGGCGCGCTGACCCATTCGGTTCAGGCGTTTGACATTTCCATGAGGATAAAGCTGTGAGCGACGTTATCGCTGCCGTTTCGACGCCGCTTGTGTCGGCCGGTATCGGCGTGATCCGCGTGTCGGGTGACGGCGCTGCCGCTCTGTGCGACCGCGTATTCAAAGCCGCCGGCGGAAAAAAACTTGACGATATCGAGGGCTACCGTGCACTTTACGGCACCGTATTCGATGCCGACGGAGCGATCGACGAGGCGGTGGCTCTGCGCTTTCGAGCGCCGCACTCATTTACTGGCGAGGACGTGGTCGAGCTGTCGTGCCACGGCAGCGTGTATATTCTGCGGCGCACCCTTTCGGCGCTGATTGCCGCCGGTGCGCGCATGGCAAAAGCCGGCGAATTTACACGCCGCGCCTTTGAAAACGGTAAAATGGATCTGACCGCCGCCGAGTCGGTAATGTCGCTCATCGGCGCGCAGTCGTCCGCTGAGCACGCCGCCGCTCTGTCGGGGCGCGAGGGGGCGTTGTACCGCCGCGTTAATGAGATACGCGACGGTCTTATCAAGCTGGCAGGACACCTTTCGGCGTGGGTCGACTTTCCCGACGAAGAAGTGCCGGAGGTGGACGAAAGCGAGCTGAAAAGCGGTTTTTTTGCCGCCGAACGCGACCTCCGACGGCTGCTTTCGGGGTTTGAGAGCGGCCGTTTGCTGCGCGAGGGAATCGACACCGTCATTGTCGGGCGTCCGAATGTCGGTAAATCGACCCTGATGAACATGCTGTGCGGCTGTGACCGCTCGATAGTCACCTCCGTCGCAGGAACGACGCGCGACATTGTCGAGGAGAGCGTTACCGTCGGCGGTATTAAGCTGCGCCTGTCCGACACCGCCGGTATACACGACACCGCCGACGCGGTTGAGCGCATCGGCGTCGATATGGCGCAAAAACGTATTCAGACCGCGGCGCTGATAATTGCCGTTTTCGACGGCTCGCAGGGGCTGTCCGACGACGACGCGGCGCTGATCGGCTCGCTTGCCGGCAGACGCGCCGTCGCAGTGATAAACAAGGACGACCTTGACGGGCGGCTTGACGCCGATATAATAAGGCGCGCGGTGCCGCTGTGCGTCTCCGTTTCGGCAAAATCAGGTGAGGGCGCCGATCGCCTTGCCGCCGCGATTGCGGAAGCCTGCGGAATCGACGGAATTGATCCCGCCGAGGGGATTATGACCAACGAACGCCAGCGCGACTGCGCGCACCGTGCGCTTTGCGCCGTTGACGAGGGGATAGCCGCCCTTGAAAACGGACTTACATTTGACGCGGTCGGCGTCATGCTGGACGAGGCGCTTGCCGCCCTGTCGGAGCTGTCGGGCGAGCGTGTCAGTGACGCCGTGGTGGACGAAGTGTTCAGCACTTTTTGCGTCGGCAAATAGGCGGCGAATAGGTGGCAAACGACCTGCAAACAGTCATCAACTCGGTGCTAAGCAGTCGGAAAACAACCACAAACAGCCACAAACAGCCACCAAACGACCTGCAAACAGTCAGCAAATAGGTGACAAACGGTGGGTACAAGCGCATTTTTGCAAATACAGCACTGCGGCGCTGAATGAGGCTCGCCAAGAAAGCCGCGTTGGAGCGAGCCCAATTGTGCGTAGCGAACCCAATTGCACGGAGTAAGCCCAATTGCGCGGAGTAAGCCCAATTGCGCGAAGCGAACTCGAGCGCCGAACGCAAAGAACCGAACGGCGGTACGGCAAACAGCTTTGCCGCCGAACAGCACTTTAAACACAACACAAACGGCTGCGGCGAACAACATTACAGGCAGTGGAAACCAACGCTTTGTCGTATCGTCTCACGGGACTGAAAATTTCGCCGCAGAGCTTAACATTTATAAAGAGTTTTATTAAAACAGCCTATACTCATAGAAGGCATATAAAAATTATCAATACCCTTTTATACAGTTGCATTGTGTGACAATCTGTCACGTTATATAATAACAATCGGCAAATACAGATGTCAGGAAGGCATTTTTAATGGATTATACAGCGGAAAATTATGATGTAGCCGTCATCGGGGCCGGTCACGCAGGCATTGAAGCCGCGCTTGCCGCCGCCCGTCTCGGCAGCAAAACTGCCGTTTTCACCATCAGCATGGACTGGGTGGGCAACTGCCCCTGCAATCCGTCCATCGGCGGCACGGCGAAGGGGCATCTTGTGCGCGAAGTTGACGCGATCGGCGGCGAAATGGGAAAGGCGACCGACGCCACGCTCATTCAGTACCGCGTGCTCAACCGCGGCAAAGGCCCTGCCGTACACTCACTGCGCGCGCAGATCGACCGCCGCGAATACAGCGGATACATGAAGCACGCGCTTGAACTGCAAAGCGGCCTTGACCTAAAGCAGGCGGAAATTATTGAAATTACCCGTGACTGCGACGACTGGCTGCTCAAAACCAAGCTGGGCGCAATTCACAGGGCAAAAGCGGTCGTCCTTGCGACCGGCACATTTCTCGGCGGCCGCATATACATCGGCGACGTCAGCTACGAGGGCGGCCCCGACGGTATGTTCGCCGCGACCGAGCTGGCTCAGTCGCTGAAAGCGCTTGGACTGCCGCTGCGCCGCTTTAAAACCGGCACTCCTGCGCGAATCGACCGCGCGTCAATTGACTTTTCGCGGTTGGAGGTGCAGACGGGCGACGAAATTACCTCCCCCGTCTCCTACTCAAACACTACGCCGCCGCAAAACAAAGCCGTTTGCCACATAACCTACACCAACGACGAAACCAACCGCATTATAACCGACAATATCCACCTCTCGCCGCTGTACAGCGGACTGATCGAGGGTGTCGGGCCGCGCTACTGCCCAAGCCTTGAGGATAAAATAATGCGTTTTCCCGACAAGCCGCGGCATCAGCTTTTTATTGAGCCAATGGGTCTTGACACTGACGAATATTATCTGCAAGGTATGTCGTCATCACTGCCTGAGTTCGTTCAACTTCAATTTTTGCACACTATAAAAGGACTTGAACACGTTGAGATAATGCGAAACGCCTATGCCATAGAATATGACTGCTGCGACCCTACAGAGCTTTCTGCTACGCTGGAGTTCAAGGCTTTTGACGGTCTTTACGGTGCAGGTCAGTTCAACGGCACTTCGGGATATGAAGAAGCCGCCGCACAAGGTCTTATCGCAGGCATAAATGCCGCACTGAAAATTCTCGGCAGAAAGCAGCTTATTCTTGACAGAGCGTCCTCATACATAGGCACTCTTATTGATGACCTTGTTACAAAGGGTTGTTCAGACCCTTACAGAATGCTCACATCAAGAAGCGAATACAGACTTTTGCTAAGACAAGATAACGCTGATATAAGGCTTACGCCTATAGGTCATGAGATAGGGCTTATCTCAGACGAAAGATATCAGCATTTGCTTGACAAAAATGAACAGATAGCCGCTGAGATAAAGCGTGTTTCAAAAATAAATATTGCGCCAAATCCTGAGATAAATGCCTATCTTGAATCTGTAGGCACTGACCCTCTCAACAACGGCATAAAGCTTGCTCAGCTTATCCGCAGACCACAGGTGTCATATGATGGTCTTGCTCCTTTCGATAAGGAACGACCTGAGCTTTCAGCAGAAGTAAAAGAGCAGGTAGAATTGCAGATAAAATATGACGGTTATATAAAGATACAGCTTGAACAGGTGGAGGCTATGCGAAAGCTAGAGAAAAAGGCTTTGCCTACGAATATTGACTATAATGATATAAAAAGTCTTAGACTTGAAGCGATTGAAAAGCTCAATAAGATAAAGCCTGTATCAGTTGGTCAGGCAAGCCGAATCAGCGGAGTAAACCCTGCGGACGTGGGTGTGCTTTTGGTATGGCTCTCATCAAAGAATGACCATAGGGAGGAATAGTATGTCAAAGCTTATTTCTAAGGACGATTTTATAAAGCTTTTTGATAATTATGATATAACAATATCTGACAGTGATTATTCACGCTTTGAAGCTTATGCAGATCTGCTTTGTGAATGGAACGAGAAAATAAATCTTACTGCTATCACTGACCCTGAGGGAATTTCAATAAAGCATTTTTTTGACAGCGTTTATCCTTTCACACTTTTCGAGGTAAAAGAAAATGCAACGGTAATAGATGTCGGCACAGGGGCAGGATTTCCGTCCTGTCCGCTGAAAATCGTCCGTGACGATATAAAGCTTACACTTCTTGATAGCCTTAATAAGAGGATAAATTTTCTTGCACAGCTTTCAGACAGTCTTGACCTTGGTGCAACTTGTATACATGGCAGAGCAGAGGAGCTTGGCAGAAGCATGGAGTGCCGTGAACAATTTGACATTGCCACAGCAAGAGCGGTGGCAAACCTCAGCGACCTATGCGAGTATTGCCTGCCTTTTGTAAAGGTTGGGGGACAGTTTGTTTCTTATAAATCCGGAAATGTGGATAATGAGTTAAAAGAGTCTTCTAAGGAGGAAATGATGAGCTGAAAGAGGCTAAAAATGCTATTAAGATACTGGGAGGAAAGGTCGAAGAGGTCTTTGACTATGAACTTCCAACAGGCGACGGCAGAACGCTTATCCTCATAAGAAAAGTATCTGAAACGCCTGAGAAATATCCACGCAACAAGGGTCAAATGAAAAAGAAAAAATTATAATACAAACTAAATCAAAATACAAAGCGGTGTCGGAGAA
>OIXH01001075.1_pt1 | contig 31904 bp, 30 predicted proteins | sample 1587741 | NCBI WGS metagenome assembly OIXH01 (sample SAMEA3888916, study PRJEB22519) | human gut metagenome | biome: human gut; feature: human-associated habitat; material: faeces | place: Denmark | collected 2011 | reverse complement strand
GATGTGTTGTGAAAAGCGGAACTGGGCTAGGCTTTATTAAGTCAAACTATAATTTGTATTACAAAAAAGGACTGTTGCAATCACAACAGTCCTTTTTTAAAATTCATAATTATTCACCGACAGAGATAACTTCTTTGCCCTTGTATGTTCCGCAAGCCTTGCAAACTCTGTGCGACAGCTTGAGCGCACCGCACTGAGGACATTCAACCATGCCCGGAACAGTAAGCTTCCAGTTTGCTCTTCTCTTATCTCTTCTTGCTTTAGATGTCTTTCTCTTTGGAACTGCCATTTATATACACCTCTTTCCAAATTCCATATTATATATATGAGGAAAATCCTCTGGACAGCGCATAGATTTAAGCGCTGCATTTTCTACTTAATTTATTATTTATTTTAATCCAGATCAAGAGCGTCAAGCGCTGCAAATCTTGGATCGACAGGCCGTGTGTCGCAGGTACATTCAGCTATATTAAGGTTTGCCCCGCAGTTTGGACAAAGTCCCTTGCAGTCCTCTTTGCAGAGACGTTTCCCGGGCAGACTTAAGACCAATCCGGTATAGACGCACTCCTCAAGACTGATGCTGTCGCCGCTGAAATAGGTAATATCGGGATTTTGGCTTTCTTCATCAGGCTCATTTTCATCAGGAATATTCTCGATTTCCTTAAAGCTCTCTGAAATATCAAAATCCAGGTCTGTTTGAAAGTCCTCAGCGCAGCGGTCACATACCATTTGAAGCCGAGCATGAGCATTGGCGTCAAGCTCAATTGTTCCGCCGAAGTTGCGGATAACACCGCTTACCTTCACCGGAGCTAAAAGAGTAAAATCATCAAGCTCGCCGAGCTTTGGGTTGACTTCGCAGTCAAGATTGATTTGCTTACCCTCATAATTCTTAATTTGTGCAATGTTAATTTCACTGATTATCATGTTTGTCACCTATATAAAGTCAGAACAACACAAACAGACAGCGATTATTATACCTAATCACAGTCTGTTTGTCAATAACTTTTTTACAAAAATTTAAAAAATTCTAATAAATCCAATAAAAGCCTTTTATTTTGAAGCAAGATAACTGTTAATCTTGTTTACAAGTTCATCGCAGTCAACGCCGTGAACCATGCACGCCTGCTCAATGCTCTCGCCGCTTGACGAGGGGCAGCCGAGGCAGTGCATACCAATCTCAAAGAAAAACTCCGCAGTACCGGGATCAATCTGCAAGGCTTCCATTATGATAGTATCTTTTGTAACTTTCTTTTCCATTATATTATTCCCCTTTCGATTTTCAATGTAATAATAATTAAAATAAGCAAAGATTATTATACCCCATGGATATGAAAATTTCAAGCATTTTTTGCATTTTACCGCAAGTTATTTTATGGGATAGGTTTATTGATTTAAGTCGCTCTGTATATCACTGACAGCGCGTGTCCACATTTCATTTGCTATTTGAGCGGCTTGTGCGTACTCTGCACCCTTTGAGGTGAGCTGAGAAAAATCGCCGTTATCCGCAGCTTCTGTTCTGGTTTGCAGTCCTTCGAGGATTTTGTAAAATGTGGCTACTGTTGTAACAAGAGCCTGGTGTTTTTCTGTATAGCCGCTCGGACAGAACATTTCAGCGGAGCCGACCTCGTTGTACCAATGCTCTGTCTTTTCAAGCGCCGCAGTATATTTGGCTTTCCACTCTGCGTAGTTTGAAGCGTTCAGCCCTGCGACCTCCTGAAGAATTTCAGGCAGCTCGTCCTTGACAAACGAATCAACTTCTGATGTGAACGAATCGATATAATTCTTGTATTGTTCCGGATATTGGTCGCCTATGGACTGAGACGCGGATTGCGCAGCTGTTGACTGTGCGGCGGTCTTATCTGCTTTGCCGCAGGATACGAGCGTTCCGCTTGCCAGAACAAGCAGTGCTGCCGCAACCGCTGTAGTCTTGATATTCTTTCCAAAAAACATGTATTTACCTCATTTCTTATTAAAATTTATATTATGCCTTTGTATGCTTTATCAGCCTTAATGTTCCACGTTTTATACAACGCCATAGCAGCCAGAATAGAATGGTTACTATATAAGCCGCGGCGGTGACATACCAAAATCTCTGAACAACGTCTGTCATACCCTTTTCAACAAGCAGATAGTCGTTTAACGATATAACCACAAGACAGTGCGACAGATAAATATTATAGCACTGTGAATCCAGAGCCTTTGTGAACCTGCTGATTTTTTCTTTGCCGCCCGAAATCCATGCAAAAATCATAAAGAAGAATAAGATTGCAGACGCGCAGTACATCAAATGCACATTATCCATCCAAAGCGCAGTGACGCCGTAGGTTTTGTATGCAAGCGAGATGTCAAGAATTCCGCTTACAGCAAACAGAAGCGTTATGAATATCTTGTTGTGCAGCACGGCGTGCTTGAACTTTTCGTAATTCATGCCGACATAACAGCCGCAAACCCAGTATACCAGATATTTGGTGAACACAATGTCCTCGTACGGGAATGCGCTTCCGGGAAATACTATTTCCCAGATATATGTGAGGTTATAGCCGAGAACTACTGAAATCAGCACTGAAAATACGATTCCGATCCCTGCGTCCAGACGCCTCAGAACAAACGACCAAACCGGCATCAGTATGTAGAACTGTGCGATGATAATCACAAAATAAAAATGTCCGACAAGATCGCCTCTGTACCATGCGTGACACAGGTCGCCCCACGAGAAATCGAAATATTCATGGTTGACAAAGTATATATAGAATATCGTCACCCAAAGTATGTACGGCAGGATTACCCTTGTTATCCGGCCGAGATAGAACCTGAAATAGTTTATCTTTTTGTCGCTTAAAAACATTTTCACACCGCTCAAAAATATAAACGCCGGAACAACAAAGGTGCTGAAACGCCACGGAGTAAATATCATATTAAACACTTTGATCGATTTATCGGTCTCGCCGATTAAAACGGAAGCGCAGTGAATAAAGATGACAAGCATAGCGCAGAAAATATTCATGTATGTAAGCTCATACTTTATTTTACGCTGTGAGATTGTGTTTTCCATACGTCTTTCATCTCCGTTTTTTGCTTTAGAATTTGTTTTTAGTTTGCATTAATCTTTCTGCGTTCGTTTCGGAGCTCGTTGCGCCGTTTTGACAGCTCAAGCTCCATTCTTTCCTCATCTGTTTCGATGATAAGCCTTGGAACCTGAGTCGGCTTTTCGTTTTCATCGAGCGCTACAAGGACGAGATACGCCTTGTTAATAGTGCGCTTGTAACCGTTTAAATCCTCGACCATTGTGCGGACGCAGACCTCCATTGAGGTGTTTCCGACCGAGGTAATCTTTCCGGCAAGCACAAGCGTATCGTTCGGATAGGCAGGACCGCGGAAACAAAGCGTGTCAACCATGGCGGTTGTTACTGTTGTACCGCTGTGCCGGCGCGCCACGATACCTGCGACCTCGTCAATCCACTCCATAAGTCTGCCGCCGAATAATCTGCCGTAACCGTTAAGATCCGGCGAAGTGACCATTCTGACCTGTTCTGTATATGAATCCGCAACACGTTTTGCCCGGGCTTTTTCTTCTTCCATATGACATTTTCCTTTCTGTTATCTTGTTGTTATGAGTCTCCGCTAATGGGAGACGTTTCGGTTTTATTCAAATTATTTATATTATATCACGCATTTATAAATTTATCAATGGGTTGTAATACTTTTGTTAAATTTTCTGCGCAGACAAATATTGATATATAATTGATAATGTGGTAACATAGAAGATAGCGCAATGCGTTGCGACGAAGAAAGGATTTGGAGTTTATGAATAACAAATATGCGGATTTAAAACTTAAAACGCCGTTTTATATAGTGGATGAGGAGCTTATAATCAAAAATCTGAAAATATTAAAAAGCGTGTCAGAGCGCACGGGAGCAAAAATACTTCTGGCGCAAAAGGCTTTTTCGATGTACAGCTTATATCCGCTCATCTCTGAATATTTGAGCGGTACAACGGCAAGCTCGCTGTTTGAGGCAAGGCTTGGCTATGAGGAAATGCCCGGAGGCGAGACGCATATATATGCTCCGGCTTTCAGCGACGATGATTTTGATGAAATAATCAAAATATGCGATCATATTGTGTTTAACTCGTTTTCGCAGTGGGACAGGCATAAGGCGAAAGTCAAAAACAAGAATATCGAATGTGGAATTCGCATAAACCCCGAATATTCGGAAATCGAAACAGATATTTATAACCCGTGCTTCGAGGGCTCACGAATGGGCGTGACCTTGGCGAATTTCAGACCTGACGCTCTGGACGGAATCAGCGGTCTGCACTTTCATACAATGTGCGAGCAAAACTCGGACGTGCTGCAACGGACGGTTATGGAGGTTGATAAGAAGTTCGGCAAATACTTAGGCGGTATGAAGTGGCTGAACTTCGGCGGCGGTCACCACATCACAAGGGAGGACTATGACATTGAAACGCTGTGCCGCTCAATTGAGTATATGCGCGACAAGTATAATCTTAAGATTTACCTTGAACCCGGTGAAGCTGTCGCGCTCAACACAGGGTTTTTGGTGTCTGAGGTCATGGATATTATAAACAACGGGATTAATATTGCAATTCTGGATACGTCGGCCGCATGTCATATGCCTGACGTGCTTGAAATGCCGTACAGACCGCATGTAATCGGGAGCGGTCTGCCGGGTGAGAAGCCGTATACCTACCGTTTCGGCGGTCCGACCTGCCTTGCCGGGGATATAATCGGCGATTACTCGTTTGACAAGCCGCTCAAGGCCGGCGACCGTCTTGTATTCTGCGATATGGCTATATATTCAATGGTAAAAAACAATACGTTTAACGGAATAAACCTGCCGTCAATTCAGCTTATCCACACGGACGGCAGTGTAGAAACAGTGAAAACCTTCTGCTATGACGATTTTAAGTCAAGATTATAGAGAGTGAATAATAGAGAGTGAATAATATGCAGGATAAAAAAACACAAACCTCACAGATACAAGAACAGATAACCGAATTTCTGCTTGAAAACGGAGCGGGACAGGTTGGCTTTTGCCGGCTCGGCAATGATGAATTTGGTCAAAACAAATTCGGGCTTAAGTATGCGATATCTTATACGATACCGCTGTCAAACGCAGTAATTGACGAGATTGACGGCGCGCCGACCTATACATACTTTCATCATTATCGAACAGTAAATACGCTCATTGACAATAACTCGCTGAAAATCGGAATAATGCTTCAAAAGCTCGGCTATAAATATGTAAGCGTTCCCGCGTCACAGTCAACCGGCGGATATCACGGCTTGTTTTCGCATAAGTATGCGGCTGTGCGTTCGGGTCTCGGCTATGTCGGCAAGAGCGGACTGTTTGTCTCGGCCGAAAACGGTCCGAGAGTAAGGCTCGGAACAATACTCACCGACTGTCCGGAGTTTGAGGTGAACGAGACAATTTTAAAGTCGCAGTGCGGCGAATGCCGTGCCTGCGCAAGAGCCTGTCCGGCAATGGCGATAAAGGGCAACAACTGGGAGCCGGGTATTCCGAGAGAGGATATAATCGACGCAAGAGCGTGCAGTGAACACATGAAAAAGGCGTATCAGCATATAGGCAGAGGAGTAGTGTGCGGAATTTGTATGCGCGTCTGCCCTAAGGGCTTGAAATAGAAAACAGGGCAAGGCTGTCGTTCAGCCTTGCCCTTAATTATTATGTCCATATTTCTTCCAGAATTTCAACGGTTTTTTCTATTTCCGGTATGTTCAGACCGGCATAGCCGAACACGAATGCGTTTTTCTCCATATCCGGGTTTGGCCTTAGCAAAAACTTTGTCATTTCGAATACTTTAACGTCATTGTTTATTGCGGCGCGGGTCAGTTCTAAGCCCGGCTTATCGCTTTTGAACTTTGCAATAAAATTCATTCCCGTGCCGGTGTTTAAAAATTCAAGTCTATCGCTTAATTTTGAGTTTTCCAGACACGATATAAAATGACTGAGCTTGGCTTTCATTGTCTTGTTGTTTTTCTTTATCAGCTTTTCGAGCAGTCCGCTGTTTATCATGTCGCAATAAATCCGTTGTTCTAAAATTGTTACCATTGGCGAGTACATTTCGAGCTTTCTTACAGCCGAATTAATAAATCCGTTTGGCAGAACCATAAACGACGTTTTGATATTCGGCGAGATTGTAAATTCAAAGCCCTCTAAGTACAGCACGTTGTTTCCCTTTGAAAGCGAATAAATCGTATCAGTTCTTCTGCCGCTGTAATTCAGGTTTCCGTCCGTTGCGGCTTCTATTATGTATTTATCCTTGCCGGCGCACCAATTCGCAAGGGCAAGGCGTTCCTCCTTAGACATTCTGCGGCCTGTCGGAAGCTGGTTTTCGGGCATTACAAGCATAACGTCTATTCCGAGCTTGTCGAGTGTTTCGGGGGTAAGGGCGGTGTCTATGCCGATATCCACCAGCCTTATATCAATGCCGAGGTTTTTAAGCCAGATATACATTTTATAATCAGTGGGATTTTCAAAGCCGTAAACCTTGTCATTACCTAAAATCATTGTTATTACAGTCAGCAGCTGCTGAATTCCGGAACCGATAATAATATCACCGGCTGAGCAGTTGATGTTTCGTGAGCTGTACAGGAATTTTGAAAGCGCGGCTCTGAGCTCGGCTTCGCCCTGTTTGATTCCGTGATTGCACAGACATGATAAATCACTCTTTTTTATCAGTTTTTCAATTGAGCTGAGTATCGAGCCGCGAATATTTGATGTATCGCAGTTGTTGTAGCTCAGGTTATATACATAATCCGTACTGTCAGCTTCCCAGACAACATCATTGTAATCATTATATATATCGGCGGCAGACTTAACGTAAAATCCGCTGCGGTCGATTGTTACCGCATAGCCCTCGTCAACCAGCTGACAGTAAGCGCTGCTGACCGTTGTCGTACTTATTCCCAGCTCTTTCGCAAGAGCTCTCCGTGACGGAAGCTTTTGCATATTGTCGTACTTTCCTGTCTTTATGTCGCTGATTATTGCCTGTTTCAGCTGAACGTACAGCGGAATACCATTGTTTTCAGCAGTAAAGTTATATAAAGCCATATAAAGCCATCTCCTAAATTTAATAGAAACATTATATCATATAATAAATTAAAATTCAAGTGTGGCAAAAAATATTTAGTCGCAACTGTTTTATTGTGAATTGGTATTGTAAAAAAAACATATAACTGGATATTGATTTTGTATGTTCATTAAAGTACAATTTAATAAAAACATATTATGTCAAGTTTAGGAGGAGATCAAATGTTAAAAAAATTGACCTGTGCGGTACTTGCTCTGACAATGGTTCTGAGTACACTCGTCGGCGTGACGGTTGTATCGGCCGAGGGCAGTGTGCAGACGGACGAAAAAATTGAAACAGCGGCAGGCATTAATAAAACCATTGACTTTACGGCAATGTCCGAAGTTCCGGTATACAGCGCCGAAAAGGGCGAAGGATTTGTTGAAAAGTCAGGTGCTATTATGCCGTCAGGCTACGAAAGACAGGTTGCACCTACAAGCCAAATAACTGTATCATCTGAGGGTGCTACAGTTACTGAGAGTAACGGTACATATCTGAATAGTGTAAACTCAAATCAGTATAATTACGGCGGTCTTATATACAGAATAGATACAGGCGCACCGGGTGCATATCATCTTGAGGTTGAGGTTACAAGCTCACCGTCAGAAACAAGAGTTGCACCGACAGGTATGGATGCAGGCAGACTTACCGGCGTAAACAACTGGGATAACGCAGGCGAAGTTCCGCGTACAGTAAGTGCTGTATGGCAGGAAAACACCTGGTCATACGATTTTGCAACAGGTGAAAGCTTTGTTGAAATAGAGGTTGAGCCGTCATCATTGCCAAAAGCTGACGCACCTAAGACAGTCGGTATCAAGTCAATCAAGATTAGCTCGCTTGATGTTAATCCGGCAGGCGATAAGCCGACAATCCACATTCTGGGTGACTCGACGCAAAAGACCTATACATTTAATGAAACAATCAGTGCATGGGGTCAGACCCTGGTTAACTACTTCAACGCTGACAAGGTTAACGTTATCAATTACTCAATGGGCGGACGTGCAATGAAGAGTAATTATAACGAAGGAAGAACAGAAGAGGTTCTTATCAGAGGTAAGCAGGGCGACTTTGTATTTATTCATTCAGCACATAATGACGAAACCATAAGCACCGACAGATTTGAAAGAGGTGCAGCGGTTGAAAAGGATAATCTTACAAAGAACAACGAGAACTATAACAGATGGCTTGATATGTATGTTAAGGCAATCAAGGCAAGAGGTATGACACCGGTATTTGTTACAGCTATGCCCAGAACCGGAAACGGAAGATATTCTGAAAGCGCTACCAAGCCTAACGGTTTTAACCCCGATTCACCGGGTAATATGCGTGCAAAGGCTGCGACAGATTCCGGGATTGGATTGGTTGAGCTCTATGCCGGAGCTAAGTCGTACATTGACTCACTGGATGCAAAAGAGGTTATGTATATCTATAACAACGTTGAGGCAGGCGAAACGCCGGCAAACAATGCCGCAAACGGATCAAACGGTGACGGAACGCATTACAGAGAAGGCGCTTCAAAGCAGTGGTGCCGTATTATGCTCCAGAGCATGTATGACCAGTCTGTAGCTTCGACAGATACTTATAAGGACAAAGCTATAATGCAAGAACTTGTGTCTTACATGACCGACAGCGTACAGAATGCCGCAAAGACAGGTGACTGGTCTGATGTGTTCCCGGAGATGGCAAGTGATGTCAGTGCAGTTGGGGTTGTACCCGGCGCAGTAAAGCAGGCGGAGTCAAACTACTATTACAGAAACAACATTGAAAAGGTTCTCCAGCTCGGTCTTATGCACAAGGACAGCAACAATCTGTTCAAGCCTACACAAGCGATGACAGTAGGCGAATTTGCAAGAGCGATGGAAAAGGTGTTCGGCCTTGATGAAAATTCACTTACAAGCTACAACAAGACATATGCAGAGCTTCAGGCATCTGAAGTATCAGTTTTATCTGAGAGCTCTGAAGACACAGAAGAGGCTGTAACAGCTGAAGCAGCAGAAGAAAGTAATGATGCAGATGCTTCTGTTGAGACGGCAGCCGGTGAATACACCGTAACGGTTCAGCAGCCGACAGGCGGTGAAGTTACAGTTTATAACAATAGCGAGTTCCACACAGCGACTGCTGATATTAAATCAGGTGTTAAAGCGGATACTGTAATCGCTGACAATAGTTACTTCACATTGACAGCTCCGTCAGAAATCGTGAACAAAACTGACAAAGGTGGTGTGTTTGCAGGTAACAGCGACGTATCTATAAATTATATCGAGATAAGAAACAACGGAACAAAGCAGGTGAAATATACTGCAAAGGAAAGCGGAGTTCTTACATTATACTTGATGTTTGTGGATCACAAGATTATTACCTGTGAAAATAAAACTGACGGCACAATGGCTCAGAAGTATATCAACGATACAGAAATCGCAGGAGAAACTAAGGCAAATCAGTACTGTCCCGTTCACTTTAACGTTGAGGCAGGCAAAGAATATGAGCTTTATACAAACGGCGGTACGGGCAGATTGTTTGGAGTAATGTATTCATCAACCGATTATCCGCAAAGCACAACCTCGCTTGCTGTTTCCGCAGGCGACGAAATCAGAGTTGTTGCAAATCCGTCTGAAAATTATCTCAACAAGGCAATACTGTTAAACGGTGCAGAGGTTACAAAGGCTAAGGAATACACCTTCAAAGTAACCGGCGACGCAACAGTTTCGGCTTCATTCTCAGCAGAGCCGGCTTTGAATAGAGTAACAATTATCGCAAGCGATGCGGCGTTGACGCGTGAAGCTATGGGTGCAATAATGTATGACGCATATCTTGCTGCATACGGCAAGGATTCAGACGGCAAGTGGAACAAGCTTGAGTATATGAATCAGAACGGCGGAGTACCATCACCCGACGACCCGAACTATGACCCGAACATCAAGTATGAGGGTACGCCTTATATTCCTCTGACAGGCTGGGCTGCGCTTACGGATATTAACAGTGTTGACAATGCTCTGTACAGCAAGGTTAAGGAAGTTTACAACTTAGGTCTTATGAGAAGTGAGCAGGGTATTGCAAGAGGCTCTATTGCCTGCGGTAATCAGCTTGAACCCAAGACAGTTGTTACAAGAGCAAAGGCAGCAAAGACCCTGGGATTTGCATATATTCTGACCCAGCCTTTGACCAGTGCGAGTCAGAAGATACCCGGCGGTATTAACCATGCTTCAGAAACACAGGAAATCGCAGTTCCGAACTCTGCTGCACCGTCTACACCGTACTTTAGTGGCTCAGATAATCCGTCAGATTATGACTATGTGATTAAAGAGGCTGCTTATGACACAAACGGTAACCTTACGGTTCAGCTTGCCTACAAGGGCAAGGAAACAAACCCCACAGCTAAGCTGCTCATAGGTGTTTATGACAAGGACGACGAAGAGATAATGACAAGCTCGTCTATCTTTGATGTAGAAGGCACAACGGTTAAGGATTTATTCTTTGTAAAGCCTGATAACGGCGAAACTGTAAAGGTGTATATCTGGGATGGCACAGACAATATGAAACCCATGAGTGCAGTAGCGATAGCAACTGACGCACCGGCTGAGCCGACAGCAGCTCCGACAGCAGTACCGACAGCAGCACCGACACAGACACCTTAAGAGCCGGATAATAAGGTTACTGTAGTAACAGCAGCCGGTGAAACATTTGGCTTTGATACAATCCGTGCAGCAGTTGCAAAAGCGGCAGAGATTAATCCTCAGTCGGAGGCTGAAAGAGTTACTATCAATGTTGAACCCGGTGACTATGAGGAGCAGGTTGTATTTGAGAACATTAAGTATGTAACGCTTCAAAAGACACCCGGTGCAAATGGCATTGTTGACCTGCACTGGTACTATTGTACAGGTTATGCCGCAGCAAACTGTGATTTGAGCGGAGCTTACAACGAGGATATAGACTGGTATGCAAATCCGCCGAAGGATTCTTCAAATAAGACATATGCTATAGGTGAGACAATTCCGGCAGGAACAAGCCTTACTTATACAACAGTAAGCGGAGAGACAAAAACAGAAACAGTTAAAAATGCTTCATGCCTCGGTAATACCGGCGGTATGGATAAGATGGCAACTCTTATTTTGAGAAAAGGCGCTGAAAATATCACCATTAAAGACCTTAATGTTGTAAACAGTGTTCCTGTTATGGCAACTCAGGGTGAAAAGGATGCTCATCTTACACCGCTTGATACTTTCCCGAATCTTCCTGACAGAAGCAAGCTTGCTAACTGTACTGAATATACAGAAGAAGAGAAGATTGCTTCTATGGGTGAAGTTACCAAGAATAAATATGAAGCGTATGTAGAAAGTAATACACTGACAGCAGGTCAGAGTGTATGGCTTGCGCGTTCCGGTGCATTTAATGAGAGAGGTCATGCTGTTGCATATACAAGCACCGCTGACAAGATTATATTTGAAAACGTACGTATAAGAGGTGGTCAGGACTCGCTTTATGCAGCGGGCAACAGAGCTTACTTCAAGAACTGTGATGTAATCGGCGGAACTGACTATATCTACGGCGGCGGAACCTCAGTATTTGATAATTGTACACTTGGCCTTGAAGGTTTCTCTGATAAGACATACGGTTCACCTATTGCTACAGGCGGACACAGCACACTGAGAAAGTACGGCTATCTCTTCTATAATTGTACTCTTTACAATATGAGAGACAACAACGGTACAAACAATTACGGCGGACCGTGGCAGGCAGGTTCGCAGGTGACATATTACAACTGTACTCTTGATGACAACGCATCTGTCGGAAAATCAGCGTTTGTGCTCGACGATATGGGATGGCGTAGATTCGGCGCAGAACAAGGTTTATCAAGAAGCTATGAATACGGCACAAAAAATGCAAGCGGAAGCGCTGTTGACTTTTCAAAGCGTGTTGTAAATAAGTCGACAGAAGAAGGCGGCCCGGGAATGGGCACCGTGCTTGATGAGTGGCAGGTTCTTGAGTTTAACCCGAGAAATTACTTCTCAAAGGAATGTGACGCAAGTTATACAGACGATTGGGATCCGATGAACTTCGGCGAAACATATCTCAAGGCTATTGACGCTGCAATGGCAGGCGCAACGATTAACATTCCTTCAAACGAAGAAACAACCATAGCTCTTCCGTCAGCTCCCGAGGGTATTACATATAAGTGGGAATCGGCTTCAACAAATGCCGTTGTAAGTGCAGACGGTAAGAATATAACCGTTATCCGTCCGGCAGCCGGAGAAGAGAGTATTGAATCAAAGGTTGTTCTTTATGCGATGGACAACAACACAAAGTTCGGTGATAAGAAAGAAATCCCGGTAAGCATCACACCGACAACAAATACAACAGACGTATTCAGTATTCCGGTAAGCGTTAAGCAGTCTGCTGCTCTTGCTGAGGACGCAAACTATGCTATAACCATTTCAAAGAGCGGTGCGGTAATCAAGAGACAGACTGTTACAGTTCCCGCAGGTTCGACCGAAGTGAATGATGTAATTGAAAAAATTCCCGCAATCGCCGAGGGAATCGAATATGACATTAAGATAGTTCCGTCAAGCGACGAGGTGACAATAACTTCACCGGCCGATGGCGTAGGAACAGTAACCGGAAAAACGGGAGTGAGTGTACCTCTTGACATAGTGGTTCAGAATCAGGTTGACAAAAAGATTACTCTTGACATCACTTTTGATTCAGCAAGCGAAAAGAATAAATCGTATGATTTGATTGCTCTCGCAAAAGCGAAAGGCGCAGATGACAGCATTACTTCATCAGATATTATTACTGTTGAATATGATTTGGATGTAAGTGCAAAGCCTAAGAATAATTCAAACTACATTGATTTGATTTCAACCACGCCTTCGTCAACTGTAAAGACATCTGCGGTTGATTCCAGAATAGCTCTTTGGAGAATATACAGCGGATGGGAACAGATTGATATGGTTGACTGTGCAACCGGATTCAGCGGTACATCGAATACTAAAGACCAGTGGCTTAATATCGCAGGTAAGTTTGACTATAGTACAACAACTCATGTGGTTACAAATATCAACTACAAGACAGCTGTTCTTACAGCTTCGGCAACAGGTTCAGGCACCTATCAGCAGTTTAAAGAGTACACATTTGAATCGTTCCCGGCTAAGCCGAACAAAGGCAATCTGTACCTGGCGGCATATAATGACGCATATGATACATTTTCTATCAAGAACGTAACTATTACGTACAAGAAAGTGGTAACAAACTAAAACGCTTAATAATTTAAATAATTATTAATAGATTTTTTCCCAATTAGCAAGAGACGGGCGAAAGCCTGTCTCTTTGTTGTTTTATTCAGTATATTTATTTGCCTGAAATAGTTAATTCTTGTATTTATGTAATTTTTTCGGTTTACAGATTAATTATTATGTGATATAATATCACTGCTTAATAAATTTTATTATATTGGGTATAGGTTTACAAATTTACAGACGTGCACTATGCTTAAAATCAGGAGAATTTTATATGATAAAAACAATTATAAGCTTATTAACCGCGGTTATGCTGTTATCAGTACCGGCTGCTCCTCAGGCGTTTGCTGATGAACCCGGTGATTCCGCAGAAGTAGGGCTGTCAGCCGTAGAGAATTATACATACGGTGATCTGACTTATGAAATAAATGACGATGCCACAATAACAATTGTAGATTGTAATGAAAGTGTAACAAGTTTAGAAATACCGTCAGAAATTGATGACAAATCCGTAACAAGTATAAGCAGTACAGCGTTAAGTAAATGCAGCAGTCTGACAAATATTGCAATACCAAGCAGCATAAAAAGCATAGCAAATAATGCCTTTAATAACTGTAAAAGCTTAACTGAAATAAATGTAGCAATCTCAAATACGGTATATTCGTCAGTTGAAGGCGTTTTGTTTAACAAAGACAGAACATATCTGATAAAATATCCGGCAGGACGAACTGCTGAGACATATGCTATTCCAAACGGTGTAATAAACATAGGATCGAGTGCGTTTCAGGAATGTGCAGACTTAACAAGTGTAATAATACCGGGCAGCACGACATATATCGGCGATTATGCCTTTAGGCAATGCACCGGCTTGGAAAGCATAAACCTACCCAGTGGTATGATCAGTATAGGAAGCTATGCGTTTTATTACTGCACCGGATTGAAAGAAATAGTTATACCGGATAGTGTAACAAGCATAGGAAACTCTGCGTTTTCTAGTTGCAGCGGTATGGAGAGCGCAGTAATTTCAAGCGGTATAACTGAAATAGAAGATTATACATTCTCAGGCTGCGGCAATTTAACAAGTATAGAAATCCCGGAGGGCATAGCAAGTATAGGTAAATTTGCTTTTCAAAGTTGTAACGGCTTAACAAGCATAACAATACCAAAAAATGTAACAAGCATAGATTACGGAGCATTTTCGGCTTGCAGCAGTCTGACAAGTATAGATACAGACAGTGAAAATCCGGCTTATTTGTCAGATAACGGTGTTCTGATGAACATTGACAAAACGCAGATTGTTGCATATCCGGCAGGACGCACAGAAGAGTCGTATGTTATACCTAACTGCGTGACAAACATAGGTAACCGTGCTTTCTATAAGTGTACCGGCTTAACAAGCATAACTATACCGGGCAGCGTAACTGAGATAGAAGAAGGTGCGTTTTATAGCTGCAGAAATTTAGAAATTGTATATTACGGCGGTTCGGCAACAAAGTGGAGCAGCATAATTATCGGAGATTTTAACAGTCCGCTCGAAGTTGCTGATGTGAAATTTAACATCGGCACATATACATACGATGATTTAAAATATTTTATAAATGATAATAACACAATTACTGTTACCGATTACACAGGCAGTGCAGAAATTGTAGAGATACCGTCAGAGATTGACGGTATAAGCGTGACCGTTATTGGAGTTTCGGCGTTTGAACAAAGCAGCGTAACAAGCGTAACAATCCCCGACAGTGTTACAAGTATAAGTGATTTTGCGTTCCGTAATTGCGGCAGCTTGACAAGCGTGACCTTACCGGAAAGTTTGGAGAGTATAGGCGAGTGTGCGTTTTCAGAAAGCGGCTTAACAAGTGTGAGCATACCGAGTGGCGTTGAGAGTATAGGCACTCATGCGTTCGGAGGCTGCTCAGGCTTGACAAGTGCAGTAATATCTGAAGGCGTGAAAAGCATAAATGACGAGGCGTTCAGCGGCTGTGAAAGCTTGGAAAGCATAACAATAGCAAGCACCGTAACAAGCATTGGAGCTAATACGTTTGCCGGTTGTGAAAAATTAACAAGCATAGAATTGTCGGATAGCCTGGAGAGTATTGGAAGTTATGCCTTTGCAGACTGCAGCAGCCTGACAGAGATAAATATACCGGGCACCGTGACAAGTATTGGCGATTATGCGTTTAACTATTGCAACAGTCTGACAGGCATAGATGTTGACGGCGCAAATCCTGAATACATGTCAGACGGCGGTGTTTTGCTGAATAAAGAAAAAACATATCTGATAAAATATCCGCCAAGGCGTGTTGCTGAAAGATATATCATTCCAAGCAGTGTAACAGAAATTGATGCCGGAGCGTTCCGTGACAGCAGCGGCTTAAAAAGTATAGCGATACCAAGAGGTGTAACGGCAATAGATGAATATACATTTTCAGGCTGTACAGGTTTAGAAAGCGTGTCAATTCCATACAGCGTGGGAGTGATAAACAATCAGGCTTTTTCCGGTTGCAGCGGAATAACCGATATATATTACTACGGTACCGAGAACGATTGGCATAGTGTGATTATCGGAAGTGATAACGGAACTATCAGAGAGGCGAATGTACATTATATATTAACTGCCTCCGATATAACTGTTGACTCAGGTACAATAAACGTTACTACCGATATTGAAAAGCTGGAAGCTGACAAAAAAGAAAACTCGATGGTCTATGCTGCGCTTTATGACCAAAATGATATGCTCCTTGACTGTTTTGCGGCAGAGTATAACGGCGGTGACATAACCGGTACACTCATAAATAATGAAAATGCCGACCACATAAAAATTTTTGTATGGAGCAAGGACGGAAATATTCAGCCGATGACGGATCTGCCTGAGTATATTAATATTTAATTAATAAATTTAAAAATTTCCTGAAAAAAGTCTTGCATTATGGTTTTTGTTGTGTTATAATACTTTGCTGTGTGGGTACGCCCGCATAATAAAATACGCACGCCGGAGGATTTTTGAGGTTGTGCCGCAATCCCATGTCGGTTCCTCAGAAAGAAGATAACGGCGGAGGTATAAAACTTTACGGAGGTGTAAATCATGGGAGTAGTTCAGATGAAACAGTTATTGGAAGCAGGTGTTCACTTCGGTCACCAGACACGTCGTTGGAACCCTAAAATGGCGGAGTACATTTTCACAGAGAGAAACGGTATCTATATTATCGATCTTCAGAAGACAGTTAAGAAGATTGAAGAAGCATACTACTTCACTCGTGACATCGCTGCAGAAGGCGGAAGTGTTCTCTTCGTAGGTACAAAGAAGCAGGCTCAGGAAGCTATCAAGGAAGAAGCTGAAAGAACCGGTATGTTCTACGTAAACGCAAGATGGCTCGGCGGAATGCTCACAAACTTCAAGACAATCAAGCAGAGAATCGGCAGACTGTTCCAGCTCGACAAGATGGCTGAGGACGGAACAATGGATCTTCTTCCGAAGAAGGAAGTTATCAAGCTCAACCTTGAGAAGGAAAGGCTTGAAAAGTTCCTCGGCGGAATCAAGAACATGCAGGATCTCCCGTCAGCTTTGTTTGTTGTTGACCCGAGAAAGGAAAAGAACGCTATTGCAGAGGCTCATAAGCTCGGTATCCCGGTTATCGCAATCGTTGATACAAACTGTGACCCGGAAGAAGCAGACTATCCTATCCCCGGCAACGATGACGCTATCCGTGCGGTTAAGCTTATTGTTTCAACAATCGGTAACGCTATCTTAGAGGGCAAGCAGGGCGAGCAGATTGAAGATACTGAATCAAAAGAGGAAGTATCACTTGATATGCTTGACGAATAATTTTGATTTTCATGCGGCTGAGCCGCTATGTACAGAGATTTAATATATTATCGAAAGGATGAATTAAAAATGGCATTTACAGCACAAGACGTAAAGGCTCTTAGAGAAATAACCGGCTGCGGAATGATGGATTGTAAGAAGGCTCTTACAGAGACAGACGGCGACCAGGAAAAGGCTGTTGAATATTTGAGAGAAAAGGGTCTTTCAAAGGCTGCTAAGAAGTCGGGCAGAATTGCTGCTGAAGGTATAGTAAAGACTTATATCGAAAAAGGCGTTGGCGTAATCGTTGAAGTAAACTCAGAGACAGACTTTGTTGCGAAGAACGATGACTTCCAGAAGTTCGTTGAGGACGTTGCAAAGACTATCGCTCACAATTCACCGGCTGATGTTGAAGAACTCAAGACTCTCACAATCGATGGCGGAAGCCAGACTGTAGGCGAGGCTCTGACCGAGAAGATTGCTACAATCGGTGAGAATATGAACATCAGACGTTTTGAAAAGATTACTACAGACGGCGTTATCGTTGACTATATCCACGCCGCAGGTAAGATTGGCGTTATGGTTGAAGCATCAGCTGAGGAAAGCGACGCAGTAGAAGAGTGCCTTAAGAACGTAGCAATGCAGATTGCTGCGCTCAATCCGAAGTACCTTTCAAGCGCAGAGGTTCCGGAGGATTACAAGGAGCATGAGAAGGAAATCCTCATGGCACAGGCTAAGAACGATCCTAAGAATGCAAGCAAGCCGGACAACATCATCGAGAAGATGATTACCGGCCGTCTCGCAAAGGAGCTTAAAGAGGTTTGTCTGCTTGAGCAGGAATATGTTAAGGCTGCAAACAAGGAAACAGTTGCAAAGTATGTTGAGCAGGTTTCAAAGGAGACAGGTTCAGGCATCGCACTGAAGAGCTTCGTTCGTTTCGAGACAGGCGAAGGCATCGAAAAGAAGCAGGATAACTTCGCAGAAGAAGTTGCTTCAATGATGAAATAAGAAATAATCAAATAATGCTTTGACATAATAACATTATTGTGATAAATATTTATTAGAGTGACACGGTCACGAAGGGGTACACCACCTTGGGTGTAGCTTTCTTCGTGACCGTTTTTGCTTTGAGTAGTCAAATATTAAATAAATCAGGAGGTGTTAACGTATGGTTTTTGTGAACAGTAAGGAAATTGAGGGCATAGATGGGAAAAGCGTTTCCGAAATGCTCAAATCTTTGGGCTATAAAACAGTTTTTGTTGCGGTTGAACGCAACGGTGAAATTATTCCAAAGAGTGAATACGATAAAACCGTACTAAGCGACGGTGATAAGATAGAGGTGGTCAGTTTTGTCGGAGGCGGCTGATATAAAGCGTGAAGAAATAGAAGCCGCTCTCATTGAGCGGCACGGCGAAGCGGTATACCGCAAACTGAAAAATGCACAGGCGGCAATAGCCGGACTGGGCGGACTTGGTTCAAACATAGCAATGGCTCTTGTGCGTGCCGGTATAGGCAGACTTTTGCTTGTCGATTTTGATGTGGTGGATATAACAAATCTGAACAGACAGAATTATTATATAAAGCATATAGGAATACCTAAGACAGAAGCGATACAGGAGGTCTTAAGCAATATAAATCCGTATGTTGAGTTAGAGGTAAAAAACATAAGGGTTACCGAGGATAATGCAGCGGAGATATTTGCGGATTATGATATCGTATGCGAGGCGTTTGACCGCCCGGAAAACAAGGCTATGCTTGTGAACGCAATGCTCTGCGAGGGCAAGACCGTCATATCCGGTTCGGGTATGGCTGGATATTTAAGTACAAACATCATAGTAACGCGCAAAATTTCCGATAAGTTTTACGTATGCGGCGACTGCGTTACCGATTCAAAAGATGTGAACGGTCTTATGGCTCCGCGTGTGGCTGCCTGTGCCGCGCATCAGGCTAATATGATTCTGAGAATTATTTTAGGTGAAAACGAGGCTTAATAATACGAGAAAAACAGAAAATAGGAGAAGAATGAAATGGATAAGAATAAAGCAGAAGATAAATTTATTTTAAACGGACACGAATTCACATCGAGGTTTATTCTCGGTTCGGGGAAATATTCACTTGACCTTATAAAGGCGGCGGTGGAAAATGCGGGAGCCCAGATAATAACGCTTGCTCTGCGCCGTGCGGCAACCGGTGATGTGGCGAATATTCTTGATTACATACCAAAGGGAGTGACTCTTCTGCCGAACACCTCGGGTGCAAGAAACGCCGAGGAGGCGGTGCGGATTGCTCATCTTGCAAGAGAGCTGGGCTGCGGAGATTTTATAAAAATTGAGTGTATAAGAGACTCAAAATATCTTCTTCCCGATAATTATGAGACGGCAAAGGCAACAGAAATACTGGCAAAAGAGGGTTATGTTGTCATGCCATATATGTACCCTGATTTGAATTCGGCGCGTGACATGGCGAATGCCGGCGCTGCCTGCATTATGCCTCTCGGCGCGCCTATAGGCTCGAATAAGGGAATATGTACAAAGGAATTTATCAAAATCCTTATTGACGAAATTGACCTGCCGATAATAGTTGACGCAGGTATAGGAAAGCCGTCACAGGCGTGTGAGGCAATGGAAATGGGCGCCGCAGCCGTTATGGCGAACACCGCAATTGCCACTGCCGGAGATGTTGCGGCTATGGCGGGCGCGTTTAAGAAGGCTATAGAGGCAGGAAGAACGGCTTACCTTAGTGGAATGGGCAGAGTGATTGACAAGGGCGCGTCGGCTTCGTCGCCGCTCACCGGATTTTTAGAGAAGTAAAGGAGGCGCAGAAATTGCAGATTAAGGAGCATAACCCCAAAAACAGAATAGACCATATGCAGTATCTTCCCGACATGGAGGTTCTAAAGTCGAATATGCTCGATGATGTCATATCGGCTGTGAACGCATATGATTATGACCGCTACACGGAAAAAGATGTCCTTGCGGCGCTTAACAGGGATGTGCGTACCCCGGAGGACTTTGCCGCTTTGCTCTCTCCGGCTGCGCTGCCACACCTTGAGGAAATTGCGCAAAAGGCTCAGGAGGAAACAAGAAAGCATTTCGGAAATTCGGTTATGATGTTCACTCCGCTTTATATCGCCAATTACTGTGAGAACTACTGCATATACTGTGGCTTCAACTGTCATAACAAGATAAACCGCGCTAAGCTGACAGCGGAGGAGATAGAGAACGAAATGCGCGCTATTGCCGAAACCGGATTGCAGGAGGTACTTATACTTACCGGCGAAAGCAAACAGATGTCGGACGTTAAGTATATCGGAGAGGCGTGTAAAATTGCAAAGAAGTATTTCAAGGTTATCGGAGTAGAGGTTTATCCGATGAACAGCGACGAATACGCATATCTTCATGAGTGCGGCGTGGATTATGTCACCGTATTTCAGGAGACATACGACAGCGATAAATACGAAACGCTTCATCTTGCAGGACACAAGCGCATATTCCCGTACCGCTTTTATGCGCAGGAGCGTGCAATAAGAGGCGGAATGCGCGGAGTAGGATTTGCAGCGCTTCTGGGACTTTCGGATTTCAGAAAGGACGCTTTCGCAACGGGTATGCACGCGTATTTGCTGCAAAGGAAGTACCCTCATGCCGAAATTGCCTTTTCGTGTCCGAGGCTGCGCCCGATTATAAACAATGATAAGATAAACCCAAGAGACGTCCATGAGCCTCAGCTTTTGCAGGTTATTTGCGCGTACAGGTTGTTTATGCCGTTTGCGAGCATCACGATTTCCACACGCGAATGTGAGCGGTTCAGAGATAATATAATTAAAATTGCCGCTACCAAGATTTCCGGGGGCGTTTCCGTAGGAATAGGCGGAAGAACCGAAGATAACGAGAAAAAGGGCGATGAGCAGTTTGAAATTTCGGACGGAAGAACTGTCAGCGAGGTCTATGACGCAATAGTAAGGCAGGGCTTGCAGCCGGTAATGAGTGATTATATATATGTCTGAGTTAATTGCAGTTTCAAACAGACACCTTTGCGTAGGTGATTTCTGTACAAGAATAAAAAGTATAGCTGAATACGGAATAAATATTATTTTAAGGGAAAAGGACTTATGCGCGGCGGAATATGCGGAGCTTTTGCGTGCCGTCGGTTCGGAGCGGATAATTCCGCATACGTTTATAAGCACAGCACGCAAGCTTGGGTATAAGCGTATTCATCTGCCGCTGCCGGTCTTTGAGAAAAATTCGCAGGCAGTGTCGGAATTTGAAGTCAGCACATCAGTTCACTCACTTAAGCAGCTGAAAAAGGCCGAGACTATCGGCGCAGTTGCCGTAACGGCAGGACATGTGTTTAATACCGACTGCAAAAGCGGTATTCCCGGACGAGGATTGGACTTTGTGCATGAGATAAAATCCGCTGCAAATGTTCCGGTGTATGCAATAGGCGGAATAACACCGGATAATGCCGCGGAGGTGCTTGACGCCGGCGCGGACGGCGTGTGCGTTATGAGCGGCTTTATGCGCTGCGGGAATATAAGCGAATACATAAGCAGCTTTAAAAATATAATAGACAGATGAGCTTTGACAAAAAAGGATTCGCATTGGTTCTTTTTGTTTTACCATAAAACTGAATTTTGGATTAGCATTGACAATCAAATAATATATTATTATAATTTAATAATAACAGTTAAAGCTGCAAAATTGATACAGGCAGGAAATGACTATGGACAAAAAGTATGAAATATTAAAAGAATATCTTAAAGAACTGGGTTCTGTTGCGGTGGCGTTTTCGGGCGGTGTTGACTCAACCTTTCTGCTTAAGGCTGCTCATGACGTATTGGGTGATAACGCAGCTGCCGTTACTGTATGTTCCTGCTTGTTTCCCGAACGTGAACTCAGCGAAGCCAAGGCATTTTGTGAGAGTGAGGGCATAAGGCATGTTTTAGTCAAGTTCGATGAATTAAGTATCAAAGGCTTTTCTCAAAATCCTGTTAATCGGTGCTATTTGTGCAAGACCGAGCTGTTTACTAAAATGCGCAAGGCGGCAGGCGGGCTTGGCATAAAAAATATTGCCGAAGGCTCAAATGTTGATGATGACGGCGACTACCGTCCGGGCTTAATCGCCGTAAAGGAGCAGAATATAAAGAGTCCGCTGCGTTATGCGGGGCTTAACAAAACTGAAATCCGCAGCCTGTCAAAGCGGCTTGGACTTTCCGTGTGGAATAAGCCGTCTTTTGCCTGTCTGGCTTCAAGATTTGTTTACGGCGAGCCGATTACAGAAGAAAAGCTGAATATGGTGGGCAAGGCCGAACAGTTTTTGCTGGATTTGAACTTCACTCAGGTCAGGGTCAGAATTCACGGCTTGGCCGCGAGGATAGAAATCAAACCTGAGGAGTTCACGAAGATGATTGAGGCGGCGCAGCAGGTCTGCGAATATTTCAAGGGTCTTGGCTTTACATATGTTTCGTTGGACTTGGGCGGTTACCGCACGGGCAGTATGAATGAAACCCTGCGGCTATAGAAATTTTGCGTAGGCAATTTGAGCAGAAAAGAGGACGGTGCAAAATGGAGCAAAGAGAGCTGAAACAGCTTTTAAACGAGCTTGCGAACGGAAATATATCGGTTGACGACGCTGTACTGAGGCTCAAAACTGAGCCTTTTGATGATTTGGGCTTTGCAAAGGTCGATCATCACAGAAGCGTAAGACAGGGAATAGCCGAGGTGATTTACGGAGCCGGAAAAACGCCTGAGCAGATTGCCGGAATTGCGCAAAACATGCTTGAGCATGGTCAAAAAACGGTGCTGATTACGAGAATGAGCAAAGCGGCAGCGGAGGTGGTAGGCAGAAGCCTGCCGCTTGAATATCATGAGACCGGAAGCGTGGGAATTATCGGCGAAATGCCTGCACCTGACACAAAGACTAATATAGTCGTTGCGACAGGCGGGACGAGCGATATACCGGTTGCCGAGGAGGCGGCTCTGACCGCAGAAGCATTAGGAAACAAAGTGACGCGTCTTTATGATGTGGGCGTATCGGGCTTGCATCGGCTTCTGGCACATTCCGGCGAGATTATGAGTGCAAGGGTGATTATAGCTGTTGCCGGTATGGAGGGCGCGCTTGCCAGTGTTATTGGCGGCTTGGTGGATTGCCCCGTGATTGCTGTTCCGACAAGCGTAGGCTACGGCGCGTCATTCGGCGGACTTTCGGCGCTGCTCTCTATGCTCAATTCCTGTGCCGGCGGAGTCAGTGTTGTTAATATCGATAACGGCTTCGGCGCAGGCTATCTGGCGAGTATGATAAACCATATATAAGTGTTATAATTTAAAAGGAATCGGTGTAATTATGAAAATATTATATATAGAATGTAACATGGGAGCTGCCGGCGATATGTTTATGTCAGCACTGCTTGAACTCACTGCGGAGCCTGACAGATTTATCGAAAGGCTGAACGGACTTAATATTCCGGGCGTAAAATTTAAGATAACTAAGTCGGTCAAATGCGGAATAACAGGTACTCACGTTGAAGTTTCGGTGAATGGCACAGCAGAACACGAGCATATGCACGAGCGTAATCATCAACATAATCACTCTCATCACCATACCGGAATGAAAGAGATTGAGCATATTATAGCTTCTCTTGATGTGTCGGATTATGTGCGTAAAAATGCTCTGGCGGTATACAAGCTGATTGCCGAAGCCGAAAGTCACGCGCATGGGCGCACGGTTGAGCATATCCACTTTCACGAGGTCGGAAGCATGGACGCGGTTGCCGATGTGGTCGGGACCTGTATGCTGCTTGAGGAGCTTGCCCCGGATAAGATAATTGCATCGCCTGTTAATGTCGGAAGCGGTCAGGTCAGATGCGCACACGGCATATTGCCCGTGCCGGCACCTGCAACGGCGTATATTCTGCGTGATGTTCCGATTTACAGCGGCGATATAGAAAGTGAGCTTTGTACGCCTACGGGCGCGGCACTGCTCAGGCATTTTGCGTCTGAATTTGCGCCCATGCCGGTTATGAGGGTTTCAAAAATCGGATATGGCATGGGAACAAAGGACTTTCGGGCGGCAAATTGTATGCGTATAATGCTCGGTGAAGCACAGGAGGATTTAAACGCAGATACAGACGTCATTTTGGAGCTGTGCTGCAACATAGACGACATGACCGGTGAGGAAATAGGCTTTGCAATAAACCGGTTGTTTGACGCGGGTGCGCTTGATGTGTTCACTGTGCCGATCGGAATGAAGAAAAACCGCCCCGGTATTTTGCTGACTTGTCTGTGCCGAGAAAATCAGAGAGAGGAAATGCTTAAACTGATTTTTAAGCACACCACGACAATCGGCGTGCGCGAGCATATATCCAACAGATATATCCTAAGCCGCACAGAGGAGGTTGTGAATACAAAGTACGGCGAAATCCGTATAAAGAAATCGCACGGCTACGGTGTTTCGAGAGTAAAGCCGGAATATGATGATATAGAAAGAGCGGCGATAGAAAATGATATTTCTGTTTCCGATATAACTTTTGAAATATAATTTTTTATAAAAATTTTTGATGTATAAAACCGCAGTATTTTTGAAATAATACCATTAAAAAATATAGTTCTATGTAGGAGGTTATTTAATGGATATTATAACATTAATATTGCTCATAATCGGCGGAATTAACTGGGGACTTATCGGAGTGTTCAGATTTGACATTGTGGCGTTTCTTTTCGGAAGCCAGACAAGCGTAGTAAGCAGGATTATTTACACTATAATCGGTCTTTGTGCGCTTTGGGACATTACATTCTTCTTCAGAAACGAAATACTTTCACGCTTCAAGTCGGAACAGTAATAACAAAATAAGTAAATTTTTGTTACTTTTGTTTGAATTTTACTTATTTTTTGTGAAATTCAAATTTGTTGTTGACAAATAAAACCTGTTAATATATAATCTAATTTAGGTTGTGCTGACAAAGGGGTTGGCACATGTTCGGCTGCGGTACTCGCACCGATTGTTTTGTAAAGGAGTATTCCGTATATAACAGTTCATTCATATGTGATGATTGTAATTGTTTCGGAATGTTTGTTACCGCAGCGGCGGTAATGTTAAACAAGGGTATTTGTTCAATGACGCACAATGGGGTGTGGCTTTATTAGCTGCACTCTTTTTTTGTGTTTTGATGCGGCATTTGACAGTATTAGTTAACGGCTTTAACTTATAATATTAAATTCTATGCAATTTGATGATTGATGTTGAATATACAGTTGTGGTATAATGCTTAAGTTAAAGTCTATATGTATAGGCGCACAATTTATGGAGGTGTGGTAATTGTATAAAATAGTAAGAAAAGAAGCTCTGAACCCTACAGTGTCACTCATTGAGGTGGAAGCCCCGTACATAGCCAAAAAGGCTGAGCCGGGTCAGTTCATCATTTTAAGAGTTGACGAGAAGGGAGAGCGTATTCCGTTTACAATCGCTGACTATGACAGAGAAAAGGGGACTGTCACCGTTATTTTCCAGGTAGTCGGAAAGTCTACCGAGAGCTTGAACGAGCTGAGTGCCGGCGATTGTTTGCAGGACTTTGTTGGTCCTTTAGGTGTTGCGTCAAATTTTGAAGGAGTTAAGAAGGTCGCGGTTATCGGCGGCGGTCTCGGTACCGCTATCGCATATCCTCAGGCAAAGAAGCTCCATTCAATGGGCGTTACGGTTGATATGATAAACGGATTCAGAAACAAGGATTTGATAATCATTGAAGACTTGTGCAAGGCGGCTTGTACAAATCTTTACACAATGACAGATGACGGTTCAAACGGAAATCAGGGCTTTGTTACCGCAAAGCTTGAGGAGCTTATCAATAACGGCGAAAACTACGATCTGGTTGTTGCAATCGGTCCGCTTGTTATGATGAAGGCGGTTTGCGATTTGACCCGCAAATATGATATAAAGACAATAGTAAGCATGAACCCAATCATGATTGACGGCACGGGTATGTGCGGCGGCTGCCGTGTCACAGTTGGCGGCGAGACTAAGTTCGCATGTGTTGACGGACCTGACTTTGACGGTCATCTTGTGGATTTTGACAGCGCGATTGCACGCTCTAAGATGTTCAAAAAGCAGGAGACAGAGTCGAGACAGCGCCATGATAATTGCAGATTGGAGGGAATGAAGAATGCCTAATATGTCACTTGAAAAGGTTAAGATGCCTGAACAGGATCCAAACGTAAGAAATAAGAACTTTAAAGAGGTTTCGACAGGATATACTGAAGAAATGGCAATAGAGGAGGCAACTCGTTGTCTTAATTGTAAGCACAAGCCTTGTATGCAGGGCTGCCCGGTTATGGTTAAAATTCCCGAATTTATTGCACTCGTTGCTGAGGGCAAGTTTGAGGAAGCATATCTCAAAATCCAGGAGACAAGCTCACTTCCGGCTGTCTGCGGACGCGTATGTCCCCAGGAAAGCCAGTGTGAAAAATACTGCGTGCGCGGCGTAAAGGGTGAGCCGGTAGGTATAGGCCGTCTTGAGCGCTTCGTTGCCGACTGGTACATGAAGAACGGCAATACAAAGCAGTCTGCTCCGAAGCCGAACGGCAAGAAGGTAGCCGTTGTCGGCGCAGGTCCGTCAGGTCTGACATGTGCCGGCGACTTGGCAAAGCTTGGTTATAAGGTGACAGTGTTTGAAGCCTTCCATACACCCGGCGGTGTTTTGGTATACGGTATTCCGGAGTTCAGACTCCCGAAGGATATTGTTGCGGCAGAGGTTCAGAAGCTCAAGGATATGGGCGTTGAAATAATGACCAACATGGTAATCGGTAAGGTTCTCTCGGTCGAGGAGCTTCTCACAGACGAGGGCTTTGACGCAGTGTTTATCGGAACAGGCGCAGGCCTTCCGAGCTTTATGAAGATAGAGGGCGAGTCACTTAACGGCGTTTATTCCGCAAACGAGTTCCTGACAAGAATTAATCTTATGAAGGCGTACAAGTTCCCGGAATATGATACACCGATTTATGTCGGCAAGAACGTGGTTGTTGTCGGAGGCGGTAATGTTGCGATGGACGCAGCTCGTTCGGCTAAGAGACTGGGCGCCGAAAATGTATATATAGTATACAGAAGAAGCGAAGAGGAAATGCCCGCGCGTGTTGAGGAGGTTCACCATGCAAAGGAAGAGGGTATTGAGTTTAAGCTCCTTAATAATCCTGTTAAGATAAACGGCAATGACGAGGGCTGGGTTGACAGCGTTACCTGTATCAAAATGGAGCTTGGCGAACCCGATGCCTCAGGCAGACGCAGACCTCAGCCGGTTGAGGGCAGTGAGTTTGATATCGACGCCGACGTTGTTGTTATTGCAATCGGTCAGACACCGAATCCGCTTATTAAGAACACAACTCCTGACCTTGAGACAAACAAGTGGGGTTGTATAGTTGCCAAGGAGGAAACCGGCGCAACAAGCAAGAAAGGCGTATATGCCGGCGGTGATGTTGTTACCGGTGCGGCAACCGTTATCCTCGCCATGGGTGCAGGAAAAACAGCCGCAGCATCGATAGACGAATATCTGAGCAAAAATGAATAGCCTCCCTCAGGCTGCTATCGCATCCAGCTCACCCGGAGCGGGAGCCATGATAAAGTAAAAAATTAATTAAATATAACTTTATAATGTAAAGGAGAAACAAAAAAATGGCAATCACAAACAGTTACTTAAAGAGCGTTTTTGAACAGGTTGAGAAGAGAAACGCAAACGAGCCCGAATTCCTTCAGGCTGTTGAGGAAGTATTGGAGTCACTTGAACCGGTTGTTGAAGCTCATCCGGAGTATGAAGAAGCAGGTCTTATCGAAAGACTTGTTGAGCCTGAAAGAGTTATCTATTTCAGAGTTCCGTGGGTTGACGACAACGGCAAGACTCAGGTAAACAGAGGCTTCAGAGTTCAGTTCAACAGCGCAATCGGTCCCTATAAGGGCGGTCTCAGATTCCACCCGTCAGTATATCAGGGCATCATTAAGTTCCTGGGCTTTGAGCAGATATTCAAGAACTCTCTTACAGGTCTCCCGATCGGCGGCGGTAAGGGCGGAAGCGACTTCGATCCTAAGGGCAAGAGCGACGCTGAGGTTATGAGATTCTGTCAGAGTTTTATGACAGAGCTTTCAAAGCACATCGGTGCTGACACAGACGTTCCGGCCGGTGATATCGGTGTAGGCGGACGTGAAATCGGTTACCTGTTCGGTCAGTACAAGAGACTCAGAAACGAGTTCACAGGCGTTCTCACAGGTAAGGGCCTCACATACGGCGGTTCACTCGCTCGTACAGAAGCTACAGGCTATGGTCTCTGCTACTTCACAGATGCTATGCTCAAGGCTAACGGTAAGTCATTTGAGGGCAAGACTGTTGTTATTTCAGGTTCCGGTAATGTTGCTATCTACGCTACACAGAAGGCAACACAGCTCGGCGGCAAGGTTGTTGCACTTTCAGACTCAAATGGCTATGTATACGACAAGAACGGTATCGACCTTGACTGCGTAAAGCAGCTTAAGGAAGTTGAGAGAAAGAGAATTAAGGAATATGTTGCAACTCATCCTGAGGCTGAGTATCACGAAGGCTGCAAGGGTATCTGGACTATCCCGTGCGACATCGCTCTTCCGTGCGCAACTCAGAATGAAATCGATGAAGAGTCAGCAAAGGCACTCGTTGCAAACGGCTGCTTCGCAGTAGGCGAGGGCGCAAACATGCCTTCAACACCGGAAGCTGTTGCTGTATTCCAGTCAAACGGCGTTCTGTTCGGACCTGCAAAGGCTGCAAATGCCGGCGGCGTTGCTACATCAGCACTCGAAATGAGCCAGAACAGCATGAGATATTCATGGACATTCGAAGAAGTTGACGCAAAGCTCAAGGACATCATGGAGGGTATCTTCGAGAAGTGCGACAGCGCTGCAAAGACATATGGCCACGAAGGCAACTATGTAATGGGCGCAAACATTGCAGGCTTCAAGAAGGTTGCTGATTCAATGATGGCTCACGGTATTGTTTAATTCAAGATAAAATTTGAATAGTTTTTAAATAAGCGGCGGAAAATTTTCTGCCGCTTTTGTTCTATTTATTTCAGTGCGTCATACATTAATTTATTGAATTGTTTATTTTATTCAGAAAACATATTGACGATTGTCTATGTGTTGTGTATAATATAGATAACCTTGAATGTGAATGAGGTGATAAGGTGAAAAACAAGTATAGTGAAACAGCTGAAGTTTTCAAAGCATTTTGTGATGAAAACAGAATACGAATACTTGAAGTATTGCAGACTGGTGAAAAATGTGGCTGCAAGCTGCTTGAAGAACTAAATGTTACACAGCCTACGCTTTCGCATCATATGAAAATTCTATGTGATGCCGGTATTGTTGACAGCCGAAAAGAGGGTAAATGGACGCATTATAAAATTTCAAATGAGGGACGAAGCGACATAATAAAGCTCCTTGAAGAAATCACAAAAATAGACAGCTCTTGTGTAAATAAGTCCTGCGATTAAGTGTAAGGTCATTGTCACACAATGACTTTATCCTAAACAGTATACATTGACACATTTCGATTTGTTTATGGGAGGCTTTTATGGAATTGTTAAAAACATATTGGGATTTTTTTCAAAATCAAATCTTGGGTATGAAGTGGCTAAATGAGGTTATTGGAATTTTGCTGTCTGTATTCGGACTTGATACAAGCGGAAGAATTGGCGGCAGTATTTGGTTTTTCTTGTACGACACCATTAAAATTATGGTTTTGCTTGGTGTATTGATTTTAATTATCTCTTACATTCAAAGCTATTTTCCGCCTGAGAGAAGCAAACGAATACTTGGCAGGTTTCATGGTATAGGCGCAAATGCGGTTGCGGCACTGCTTGGAACAGTAACACCGTTTTGCTCTTGCTCGTCAATTCCGTTATTCATCGGATTTACAAGCGCAGGCTTGCCGCTCGGCGTAACATTCTCTTTCCTCATATCCTCACCTATGGTTGATTTAGGCTCACTTGTGCTTTTAATGAGTATTTTCGGCTGGAAAGTGGCTGTTGTTTATGTTATTGTTGGTCTTGTAATCGCTGTTGCAGGCGGTACACTGATTGAAAAATTACACCTTGAAGCCTGCGTTGAGGATTATATCAGAAACGGTAAAGCACTTGATATTCCGCAGGAGGAATTACATTTTAAAGACCGTATTAAATATGCGTGGGAACAGGCTTTAGGCACAGCAAAGAAAGTTTTTCCGTATGTTTTAATTGGTGTGGGTATTGGTGCGGTTATTCATAATTGGATACCTGAAGATACAATCGTTAAAATACTTGGCAGCGGAAATCCTTTAGGTGTTGTAATTGCCACTATCGCAGGTGTTCCTATGTATGCTGATATATTCGGCACAATTCCGATTGCTGAAGCACTGCTTGCAAAAGGAGCACAGCTCGGAGTTGTACTTTCATTTATGATGGGTGTAACAACATTGTCGCTGCCATCTATGATTATGCTCCGTAAAGCTGTAAAACCAAAGCTGCTTGGAATATTCGCAGGAATTTGTACACTTGGAATTATCCTTGTGGGATATTTCTTTAATGCAATTCAATATATAATTTTATAAATTTTTGGAGGTATTTATTATGTCATTATTTGGTTTTGGTGAGAAAAAGAAAGAAGAAAAGAAAGTCCATGCTTGTTCTTGTAATTGCGGCTGTTCTGCATCAGAAGCATCGGATATTACAAATGACTGCTGCGGAGAAGCAAAAGACGGTATCTGCTGTATAAAGGTTTTGGGTGCCGGCTGTTCTTCCTGTCATACACAGTATGAGAACGCAAAGAAAGCAGTAAAAAATATGGGACTTGACACCCAGGTCGAATATATAACCGATATGCAAAAGGTTATAAAGTACGGTGTTATGAGTATGCCGGCTATCGTTGTAAATGAAAAAGTTGTTTCAATGGGTAAAGTGCTTAAAGCATCAGAGGTTGAAAAGCTGTTTCATAAGTTAGGATTTTAAGGCGCTGATATGAAAAAGAAAATAGCTTTTATATGCGTTCATAACTCCTGCCTCAGTCAGATAGCGGAAGCCCTCGGCAAATATTTTATGAGCGATAAATACGATTTCTATTCAGCAGGAACAGAAACTAAGCCTTGTATCAATCAAGACGCTGTCCGGCTGATGAAATACCTATACGGTATTGATATGGAAAAGAAGCAGTATTCAAAAACGATAGATAAAATTCCTACACCGGATATTGCTATATCTATGGGGTGTGATGTAGGATGTCCTTATATCGGAAAGGCTTTTGATGATAATTGGGGCTTGCCCGATCCAACAGGACATGCAGACAATTTCTTTATTGAAATAATAAAAGAAATTGAAAATAAAGTAAAAGACTTATAACTTTTTATAGAATGAGCATACCCTATTTAAGTATTTTCGTTTCCTCCGACCGAATTATTTTCTATAATAGTTTTATTACGTAATGTGCTAAAACATATATGTGCGGTGTACGATGAAAACAGAACTCTTATCACTTGTGAGAAAATGACCGTGATCTAACAGTCCGATGAAACAGAAAACGTGTCATTCTGCTTGAGTATAAGCAACTGATATTCATACAAGCTGTTTCCGTGGGATTCTATGATGTCAACAGAACTACTGTGCGAAGATGAAAATTAAGATAAAAATCGAAGATGGACTGCATTGATAAATTATAGTTTGACGAGCAGTTCGCCCACCCAGTTGCGCTCGCCGCCTCCGCCCCGAGCGCTCTATCGTG
>OIXH01001067.1_pt1 | contig 32061 bp, 18 predicted proteins | sample 1587741 | NCBI WGS metagenome assembly OIXH01 (sample SAMEA3888916, study PRJEB22519) | human gut metagenome | biome: human gut; feature: human-associated habitat; material: faeces | place: Denmark | collected 2011 | reverse complement strand
TGACGGTGCTTTTCGCCCCCACTTTTGCATTTTGACGGCACTTTTTGCCCCCACACTAATGAAACTGCATCACCACATCCATAATAACGATTTCCTCTGCCATCATCCTGGTCTGTGTCCTTAGCTGTAACTGTTCTGTAAAGGAATTTGGATTCTTTGGCTTATGCTTTCTCAGCCACTTAGCTTCAATATCATCGAGCAACTCGTATGCTGTTTCATTGACTTCATTTGCTCTCTCTTCAAGTTCTCCGAACCGCACCAGACTCTTATATCTCATCGGATATTCTTCCTTGATATATTTAATCCACATGCGACCATACTTTCCTGCATCTATATCTGCCTTCTCTGTTCCTGCAACAATAACTGGATAAAAGATTCCATCCCTTTCTTCATATGGAATACCAATCTTTTCAAATGTTGTTTTACTCATAACGATTACCGCCTTTCTCATCACTCTGCAGGATATCAAGCACATGCTTTAATGGAACCAGCAGTTCTTCAACATCTATACTTCTGTCAGATTCATCTAATAACTGTAATTCTTCCAGTATCGTATCAAGATGAACCTGTACTTTCTTTGCCACCTTCATTCCACCAACAACCCTGATTTCATGCTTCAGCAGACATTGGATGATATAATCCTGTTTAGATAGTCCGCTGAGTGAAACCTTCACATTCAGCTCTTGTGCTTCCTCCGGTGACATCCGAAATGCTACCACAACATTTCTCCATCTGTTCTTGGCATCCAGCCTTTTCTCGCTCATAATAATCTGCTCCTTCCAATATAAAATCTATTCTTTTAATTCCTACTGCTGCATATATCCTGCAAAAACTTGTACCGGCATGATTTATAATGTTTTGCATCACATTATCAGACTGCCTTGTACTTATCAATGCTTATAATCTTTTCCGCAGCCGCATCCATATCAAGCATAGGTGCTGTTTCCTCTACCTGCATAACGTCTACATCTTCATCCTGCTCTTCACAATCCTCAAAGCTTGCATTGACAGCATCAAGTCTGTCCACCATTGCCACCTGCTTTGATGGAAACAGATGCGAATAACGATATGTGATATCAATATTCTAAAATGCGAATGAATATGACAATTGATGTTTTAAAAAAATTCGATATCAACATTGAGAATTTAGATTCACTCGATATGCTAATTGATGAAGCAAAATATGCGCAAATTCAATGTGATTACTTATCACCATTAAAAAAACCACTCAAAACATTAGGTGCAATCATTATTCCTATCATCGTATTTGTTACTGAGAAAATTGGTGATGCAGCTACGCAAGAAGAAATGATTTTTATGGCTGTTCAAGCAATAGTCCTTATATTGCTAATCTTTTCACTCATCTTTTCATTAACGCCTATTGTAAAAGATTTACTCTATCGTGATTATAATAAATATGACGAATTAATAAGTGATTTAAGACAAATAAAACTTTTCTATACCAAAGACCCTAAACAATAAATGCTCTTAGAATAATTTCCAGAATTATTGTCATTCTATTGTCACGCAATAAAAAACGAGCCAAGAAACGCCGTAAATTCAACGTTTCTTGGCTCTTGTATATTATTCAAACTCAATCGTTCCCGGTGGCTTACTCGTCAGATCATAGAATACTCTGTTTACTCCACGCACTTCATTGATAATTCTGCTCATCACCTTATTCAGAACTTCATACGGGATCTCTGCCGCCTCTGCAGTCATGAAATCAACTGTATTCACTGCTCTCAGTGCAACGGCATAATCATAAGTTCTCTCATCACCCATAACACCAACACTTCTCATGTTCGTCAGTGCTGCGAAGTACTGACCGATCGTGCGGTCAAGTCCTGCATTGGCAATCTCCTCACGGTAGATAGCATCTGCATCCTGAACGATACGAACCTTATCGGCTGTTACTTCACCAATGATGCGGATTCCAAGTCCCGGTCCCGGGAATGGTTGACGGAATACCAACTTCTCCGGCAGTCCAAGTTCCAATCCTGCTTTGCGAACCTCGTCTTTGAAGAGGTCACGAAGCGGCTCGATGATTTCTTTGAAATCTACATAATCCGGAAGTCCTCCTACGTTGTGGTGGGACTTGATCACTGCAGATTCTCCACCGAGACCACTTTCTACAACATCCGGATAAATTGTTCCCTGTGCAAGGAAATCAACTGCACCAATCTTCTTTGCTTCTTCTTCAAAAATACGGATAAATTCTTCACCAATGATCTTACGCTTTGCTTCCGGCTCTGTAACGCCTGCAAGTTTATTATAATATCTCTCCTGTGCGTTCACACGGATAAAGTTCAGATCGAACTGTCCTTTCGGTCCGAATACAGCCTCTACCTCATCTCCCTCATCTTTGCGAAGAAGACCGTGATCTACGAATACGCAGGTAAGCTGCTTTCCGATCGCTCTGGAAAGTAATCCTGCTGCCACTGAAGAATCAACTCCGCCTGATAATGCAAGCAGTACTCTGCCGTCTCCGACTTTTTCACGGATCTCTTTAATTGTATTCTCCACAAATGCATCCATTTTCCAGTCACCAACACATTCACAGACATTTTTTACAAAATTATTGATCATCTTTGTTCCTTCAGCAGTATGGAGTACCTCTGGATGGAACTGGATTGCATACAGCTTTTCTGCTTCATTTTCGGCTGCTGCCACAGGACAGTCTGCTGTATGTGCAGAAATCTCAAATCCCGGTGCAATTTTTGAAATATAATCGAAATGACTCATCCAGCAGATTGTCTTTTCAGATACTCCCTCAAAAACTTTGGATTCCCTCTTATCAATAATAACTTCTGTCTTTCCGTATTCTCTGACATCTGCTCTCTCAACTTTTCCGCCAAGAACATGAGACATCAACTGTGCTCCATAACATAACCCAAGAACCGGAATACCAAGCTTGAACAGCTCATCTGTATAAGTCGGTGAATCCGGCTCATAGCAACTGTTCGGTCCCCCTGTCAGAATGATTCCCTTAGGATTCATTGCTTTAATCTTCTCAATATCCGTCTTGTAAGAATAAATTTCACAATATACATTACATTCTCTGACACGGCGTGCAACTAACTGGTTATACTGGCCACCGAAATCAAGAACGATCACTAACTCTTTCTTCAAGGCTCTCCTCCTGTAAAATATGATCTTATAAGATCTTCTTTTTTGTTCCGTACCCTTAATTATAGTAGAGCTTTCCCGCTTTTACAAGCATTATTTCAGTCCTTCCAAACTGTTGTCCTTCCAAACTGTACATATTTCAATCCTCCAAACTGTCATAAATTGAGCTGGCTGACACCTACGGCTCACCATTGCCCACAACACATCACTTAACAGTTCAGTGTTCTTCCTCCGGCAAATTATATCTCATGTGAACCCGACTGCAGCTTACCAGGTTTTTGCAACAAAGAAACTACGATACTCCGCACCATCTATCTCTACTGTTTCCCAGATGCAGCTTACCGGGTTTTTGCAAAAAAGAAGCTACGATATCCCGCACCGGCTATCTCTACTGTTTTCCGGATGCAGTTCACTGGGGTTTGCAACAAAAAGAAGCCGCCCTGCATTACCAGAACCGCTTCCTCTTTTCAATCCTATTTTTCTCTATAATCAAGCTGCATATTTTTCAAGTTCTTTCTGTAATTCTTCACAATGATCCGAATACATCTGAAGTTCAATCACGTTATTAAGTCCAAGGTGCATAATGCCAAGCAATGATTTTGCATCTACCACTGCACGACCTTTTTTCAGATCCATATCAAAATCATATCTTGAAACAGTATTAACAAAAGCTACGATTTCTTCAGGATTTTTAAATGTAATCTGCATCTTACTCATTCTTCTCACCTCTTTATTCCCCGACTATACAATGTATGAAACCCTTTTCATCTAAGTCAGTTGGTATCATACCATACATTTCTATCTTGAAAAGGTGGAAATTTTTTAAAAAGGTGGACTATTTTAATCTATTTTACTGCATTTTTTTACGAAATTCTGTTGGAAGCATCCCCACTTCTTCTTTAAATACCCGGCTCATATATTTGGGGTCTGAATACCCTGTTAATTCCGCAATCTGATTTAATTTTAACTTGCTGTTCAGTAACAGATCTTTGATCTTTTCTATTCTGAATTTCCGTACTGTTTCTGTAAAACTGCTCTGTGTCTCTTTCTTAAACTGCGTACTCAGATACTCTTCCGAAACATAAAGCCTGCTGGCTGTCTCTTCCAGGGTAATCCCCTCACTATAATATTTTTTTGCCATCTCGACTGCCTTACGGACCATCATACTGAATGCTTCATTTCCCTGAAGATCCTCTTTTTCAAAATTAAAATAATTTAATAATTCTTCTATCGCTCTTCGAATCTGCTTCCAGCTCGTTGCCTGACCTATTTCAAGAATCAGAATAAGTACCTGAATTTCTGCTCCAAGCTCCCATTGGATCTTATACATATTTACGATGTTCAGACTGAAACGAATCAGACAATCTTTCAGTGTCTCGGGAAAACAAAACTGCCCCTCCAGCATTTCACATAATTCTTCAAAGCACTTTTCCAGCTCTTTTTTTCTTCCCGCCAACGTACAATCTCTTGCCCGTAATTCAAGTTCTGCAGGATATTTCAATGGAAGAAGCTCCAGTTCCCGTCCCGCTATTCCCTTCTCACTGATCAGCACACCTCTTCCAAGCGTCAGATTCCACTGCCGCAATAACGGTATTTTTGTCCGATATTGCCAAAGATCCATCATATGATCGATTCTTTTCCACACGCAGACTACATCCCCATTGAGATTACTGCATAACATAGGGACAATATTTTCCTGGAAGTATTGCTCTGCCATTTCAAATTCCGCTGTCTGATATACAATCACAAATATTTCCTGCCATACTTCCAATGGAAGAATGCAGACTCTGAATTTATTTTCTTTTTGCAGACTTCTTTTCAGCAAATGAACTGCTTCTGCTTTATTTTTTTCAAAATCTTCCCCAAACCACAAAATAAACATCCCACAAGAGTCTTCCACCGTAAATCCATAATTTCTGACTGTAATCTCATTTAATTTATTCTCCGGCTGATACTGCCCGTTCATACACCCGATCAGGAGATTCTCCACTGTAAAGGATGCATTCAGCCAATACTCATTTCTCATTTTTTCGCAGATCTGCATCAATGCCCTTTTTAACTCAAGCGGACGGATAGGTTTCATGATATACCCGTCCACGCTCAATTCAATCGCCTGCTTTGCATATTGAAAATTTTCCGTTCCACTCAAAACTACCACTTTAAAATCAAATGCTTCTGCACGAAGTTTCTTCAACATCGACATTCCATTCATTCGTGGTAATTCTATATCCATAATCACCAGATTCGGACGCAATGCACTGATCAGCTCATAGCCCGACTGTCCATTCACGGCTGTCCCTACCAGTTCATAACCGAAATCAACTTTTTGCAGGATTGACTGTATCTGCTGCAGTATTTTTTCGTCTTTCTCAATAATTACAGCCCGCACTTATCTGCCCCTTTCAAGAATCTTACTGCCTGCTTTCGTTTATCTTATCGTCTATTTCATAGTTTCATCATTATTTGCATTATAACATATCTTCCTGTTATCAGAAAAGAAAAAGCAAAAGGACTTTGAATCCCTATCTGCTCCTTTGAGATTCTGTCCTTCTGCTCTCTCTGTTATCTAAACTAAATTCTATTTTTCTCTCATTTATCTGCTCTCATTTACATATGTCGCAAATGTTGATGGAGATATTTTTCTCTTGTTGCCATCCCACCTCTGATATGCCGTTCTGATTTATTCATGTCCAACACTTTTCGTGCCTCCTGTGCCAGAGAGGGATTGATTTGAAGAAGCCGCTCGGTGACGTCTTTATGTACCGTACTCTTACTTATCCTGAATTGTTTCGCAGTCTGTCTCACCGTCGCACTATTTTCTATAATATAGTCTGCGATTTCCACCGCCCGCTCCTCAATATAATCTCTCATGGAAAAGCCCCTGCATCGTTTATTTTTTACAATCTATGCAGGGGGTTGAGGATGTATGTCTGAATTATAAAACACTACAAAATCCAATACACCCATTACATCCCAATAACACTTTACAGTTCCAGTTCATACTCATCCTGCTCATCATTTTGAAAAAGCTGTTCATCCAACATCTGCTGGATCTTACTCCGCAGATAGCGCACTCCCATCTTCGTGCGTTCCGCTTCCTGAGCCAGCTTTTCTCTTTCCCTCTCACCAAGCCGGAGTTTCACACCATACTGGCGTTCCAGTTGATGTAACGGTGAAATTGTCTTATCCTGTAGGATCTTTTTATAATCTTCTGCCGTCATTCCCTGCAACTGGACAATCTGATTAATGCGTCCACCGATTTCCTGTCGGATTCCTGCATATCTGACCAGATCTTCTACTGTGATTTCTTTTTCATACTGGACATATGCATCTTTTTTCTGAATCTTATTTCCAAATCCCATTGAACTTTCGCTCTCTGTCTTCACATCAGTCAGGCGTTCAAAACTTCCACAGAATACAAAACTGATTCCGGAAGAATCGAGTTCTAATGCAGGTTTTCCTTTATCAGCAGGGAAGTAAATCTGCCCTCCTTCAATGAGCTTCAGTAACTCATTCTGTGCTGCAGCACCATAATTCGTACCATTGGAACCATACAGTGGTTCACAAAACTTATCAAATTCATCAAAGACAATAATCGCCTTTTCTGCTTCCTCCTGACTCATGGAAGAAAAGATATCTCTTACCTTAAATGAACCACTCCAGCCCTGCATCGTCAGCATCGTGCTGTCAATAATCGTGATATTCGGATATAACCTGGACATTACCCTCCAGATTTCTGTCTTACCACAGCCAGTCGGACCTGCAAAAAGAATATTTCTTTTATGAGCGTGAATATAATTATAAAGCAGCATAGTCGCTGCCTTCACAGCTCTGTCCTGACCATAAATGCGATCCGAAACAAACTTGTAAATTTCTTTTGGAGAAAGCCCCTGATTTTTTTCTTCTGTCTCCATATCGAACAGCCAGTCCAGATCTCCTTCGTCCTGCACTATATTTTTTTCTGTAAATGGCTTAACTGCCTCTGCATAGCGATCAGCCAGACGTTCTGCCACAGCTCCGATGGTCTTCTGATCCAGATTCATCTTTCTGAAAATAGCTCCAAGGACCTGAACTGCAGGTACTTCTTTCTGATCGCACCAGAATTTTGACAGTTCCTCAACTTCATTCAAAAGGAAATTATAAGTCTCATCAGACACTTCATCATATTCTCCTGCTTTTGCATCCAGCGTAAACTGAACTGCAGGATTCTCGATCATCCGGTCTCCTCTTCTGTTGGCGATCTCTTTTAAAATTTTGGATATCCAGTTTGTATAAGTTGTTCTTCTCATAAGTCATATTCCTTTCTGCTGCTTCACTGCTGCCGTATTGATCCGGTCTGTATTGATTTGGGGGCTGCATTTACAACTTATCTTTTTAAAAATAAGCTTTCAAATGATGTCGGGGTCACAAGGTCATTCTACCACTAGTGTGCGAGCACACGTGGTGTCAGACCTTTTGACCCTGGTATCTTTCAAATTTGTGTAACAAAAAATAAGAACCAGATAAGATTTCCTCATCTGATTCTTATTATCTCATTTCAGGTGTCCTTTTGTATGGACACCCTGCTTTGCATTTTTAACGCTGCATCTTAGTATCTTTTTCTTTTCAGCACGGTTACAACCGCCCCTGCTGCCAGTATCATCAGTGCAAATGCTCCTGCGATCGGTGCAGTATCTCCGGTCTTGACTGCTCCGTTAGCGGATGTGCCATTTCCTTTGCCCGATCCATTTCCATTACCTGCTGTATTTCCATTATTCTGACCATTGTTGGAATTACCGTTCTGGTTATCCTTTCCATCATCAGACTTGGATTTTACAACCAGGTTGTTGATTGCATCATGAATCGCATCTGCATAAGCATCTACTTCTGCCTGCTTGGACAATGGCTGATTTCTGTCGACCTTGGCGATCGCATCTTTCAGTGTCTTCACAGTTGCATCTGTATAAATACTCAGATCAGCCGGTACTTTTGCAAGTGCTTCATCCACTTTCGTGTAATCTGCCTTGATCATTTTCAGTGCTGCCTGTGCATTTTCAAATCTTGCTTTTGCTGCCTGGAACTCATCTGCTGATACATTTCCTGTACTGCTGTCCAGTGCCATCAGTGCATCGTAAGCTTCCTTATACTCTGTATAAGTCTCTTCTGTGTAATCTCCTGCTTCAGACTTGAACTGAATCTTATCTCTGTAAGCATCCATATCTGTTGCTCTTAATACAAGACCATCGATTGCATTGCGGATAGACTGTACTGCTTCTGCAATCTGTTCTGCTGTACCGGATGTCTTCAATGCATTCATGTTATCCGCATTTACAGTTGCTGCCAGAACTGTATAGGAATCTGTTGTATAATTAGCTGCTTCATATTTTGCTGCATCACTTAATGCTGCATTCAGTTCCACGATGCTGATAAGATTTGCTTTCGCATCCTGCATAGCACGGATATTGGCATCTGCCTTTGTCTCATCATCAATCTGGCTTTCAGCCTGTGCGATAGCTGCTTTCAGGACTGCATAGCTGTCGCTTGTGTAATTTTCCGCATTGACTTTCTTCATCTCATCAATGACTGTCTGTACTGCGGATGTATCTTTCAGTACAAGTGCTCCTTCTGCTGCCCGCAGAGCTGTCTCTGCTTCCTGTACACTTTCTGTTGTTCCATTTGCAAGAACAGCATTTGCTGCATCCAGTGCATCACTGTAATTCTTCCAGCTTGCTGCTGTATACTTCTTTTCATTTCCCTCATGCCGTTCATTGCATTCTGCGATCACGCTCTTCAGACTTCTCACATCAACTAATGCTGTAATACTGTCTGTATAAGCTGCTTTCTTTGCTGCGATCTCTGTCGGATTAACTCTTGTAGTATTATCTGCTTCGATCAGATCACTCAGAGCTTTCTTTGCATCGGTATATGCTTTGGCAGATGCTGTCGTATAATCATCTGCATTATACTCAACTCCTGCCTGAAGCTCCAGTTCAGCAAGTTCTCTTTCTACTTTTGAATACTCAAGAGCTGCTTCTTTTTCTTCAATCTGAGTCTTCAGCTTTTCTGCTGTATCCTGGGAAAGATTATCTGTATCTTCCAGTGCTGCCACAATCTTATTGAGTACAGTTTCATATGCTGTAAATGTCTTGGCTGTATAAACTTCAACCTCTCCGTCTTTCTGGCTCTTCTTCTCTGCAACTGCCCTGCGAAGTGCCTCAAGAACTGTAGCATTTGCTTTTACTTTTGCCTTACTGCATGCAGTCTTCAATGCACCTGCTGCTGTATCAACTGTATCCTGTGTAGCATACTCATTCGTTTTCAGTTCTTCAGCAACTGCTTTCGCTTTATCTACTGCTGCTTTAGAATCTGTTGTCCAGTTTGCTGCATCACTGCTTCCTGTTGCCGCAATCGCCTCATCCAGCTTTGTCTTGTCAACTGTAGCTGCTGCCTTACTGCTTGTCTTGATCATTGAAATTTCCGGAATATTTTCACCCCAGGTTACTGTTACATCCAAAATTCTTTTATTTGAAGCTACAGCAAATTCATTGATTGCCTGGCTCAGTTTACCAAGTGTAACTCTCTGGATATTACTTCCATCTTCATTTGCAATTCTTGCAGTTACAACTGCATCAGATGCTGCTCCATTCTGGATCATACGGATCGTTCTCTTTGCCTCCAGATCAGAAATGCGATAAGTAAATGATCCATTTGCTTCTGACGGCTTGTATACCGTACGGTAATCTTCTTCAAATACATTGGAAGGTACTTTTCCTTTTTCTTCGATCACGGTCGATACGATATCTCGATTTGACTCTGTAGAGATATAGGCTCCACCATTGATCTGGATCTCATAGAAATCAACCCATCTGTAACTGTATGTCTTAAGCGGTACAACTCTTAAGTAACGTCCGCTTACATTCAGCCCTGTCTGCTCTGCATACATATTTCCAGGATTCTCACTGTCATGTGTCAGAGCTGCATAATCTTTTGCTGTATCTGTATTGGCTGTATTCTCGAAAGAATTATTTCCTACAGTCAGCACTGTTGTCCAGTTTGCTGCATCAGGATCATTTGCTACTTCAAATTTTGCATAACGCAGGAAATCAAGGCTTGTCTCTTTTACATAGTAACGGATGGACTTGAAGTCGATCGTCTGTCCAAGGTCAAACACGATCTTCTTTCCGCTATCCTGCACACCTGTGATCGTTCCATATGTTGTAAGGTCTCCGTCAAAAACATTATTGACGTTTCCACTTCCACGCATATCACGGCTTGCATCGTTCTGTGCAAAATCACTGGTTACTGTCTTTTCACCAATAAATTCATACGTTACTGTGAAAGCATCCCAGCTTACATCCACTGCTGCATCTGTATCATTATAAAGTCTGATATAACGTGCATCGGCTGCCGGGGACGGATCTGTTACCTCTGTCCACTCTACCCCATTCATAGAAGTCTGTAACTTCAGTGAAGTTCCTGTCGGACTGGTAATTCCTGTCACCGCCTTGATATGTCCAAGATCGATTCCGATATACTTTTCGGCTCCTACGCTTAAGGATGCTGCATTCAGTGATACAGTTCCTTCTGCTGCTGTTCCAAGGACCTCACAGTTCTCGATATTTGTAAATACGTTATCTTTTGTTCCTGTATTATTTACTCTTTCTGTTACCGTAAATTCTGAGAATCTCGCCCAAGTCTGTCGATATTCCAGATTGCGGATACGGATATACTGTGCAGAAAGTCCGTTTAATTCAATATCCAGTACATCAGTTCCTGAAGTTGTTCCTGTATGGGATTCATATCCCGGAACGGCTGTCCAGCTCGTTCCATCTACAGATGTCTCAACTGTATATTTTACAAACTTATCACCATTGGACGGTGATCCTACTGCGATATGTACACTTTCCAATGTTGCAACCTTTCCAAGATTGTATCCAAGGAAATCATCTACATTTACAGCAGCACCAGTACCTGTATTAAACCAGATAAATGTACTGTCATTTCCGTCACGAAGGAGTGATTCTGATCCCTGGTAAACACTCCAGCGATCCGGCTTCATTAATGTATAACTGAGTTCGCTGTCGTCGCCGTCATCTGTATTCTCATCTTTGTTGATCGTGATCTCATTAACCTGCAGCCATGCATCTGCTGCATTGTCTGCTGTTGCAATCAGGCGGATACCCATTGCTTCAAAATCTTCCGGAAGATTTTCTTTTGCAACACTTACTTCCTGGTTCTGGTTTCTGACACCTGCAAAACTATTGTTCATGCCTGTAAGCTCCAGATCTTTCCAGGTCTTTCCATCGGTTGTGTACTGCAGCTTTGCCTGATCCATATGATCTTTTCCTGCTCCAAGAAGGAACCGGATATCATTGATCTTGATTGCCTTGCTGTAACTTACTCCGATATAGGTACCTGTTGTAATCTTATTCGGTGTCTTATAAATCGCACTTGTGCTGTCATCTCCGTCAAATAAGTTATCCGCAGAGCCTGTCGGTGTGTCTGTACGGCTTGTGATGTATTTACGGATCACTTTGTCCGGATTCAGGGCAAGTTCTGCTTTGCCTGATACATATTCAGCCAGTTTTTTAATAAACGGAACAATATGCTGTACTCCGACTTCTGCGACTTCCTGATAATTTACATACAGGAAATCATGCGTCTTGGACTGTGCGAATGCCGTTTCTCCTTCTGTATTGTATTCCACAACTGCGGATACATCTCCGTTCAGAGAACTCTTTACTCCATTCAGGTATGCAATCGCTGCATCTGTTGTATCTTTCCAGCAATCCAGCCAGTAAACAATCTGATTTCTGATTGCCTCATTACCTGATTCTTTATACAATGCTGCTGCATCCTGAAGTGTCTGGAATTCCTGGATCAGATCATCCACATCTGCTTCTGTGACCGTTTCCGTTTCCAGTTTATCTTTAAATGCGTTGAGTTTTTCCTTCAGTTCTACTGACTCCTGAAGCTCAGTTACACGGCTGTCCATATTCTGATTGATCATATGCTTGGACAACTCTCTGAGTGCATCACTTGCTTCTGTCTCTACTGCCGAATTATGATCTACAAATGAAAATGCGTCTTCCCATGTCTGATCTGCATCGGCATCTGTATCCCAGATATTCCATGCATAGGATGCATTTGCAAAAATAGCTACTTTACTTGGCTCTGACTGCTGCATCGGGTTCAGCATGATTCCCTGAATCTTAGACGCATCAACACCACCATGAAGGAATGTGCTGTTACCACCCATGATCAGATGCTTATGTGAGTTATCTGAACAAGGCCAGTTGATCCACATGAAAGGACCTCTTCCTACATTATTTGTAAATGTAGTAGTAAAATTATTTGTAACCTCACCCCAGACACGTCCACCGGTCATAACGATCTGTACATTTTCCGGTACACTCTTCAGGGCCTGAAGTTCACTGGAACTTCCATTTCCCATATAATCATACGGAACGAACGGAAGTGTCATCTTCATATCAGGGTATTCCTGCTTCACCTCTGCCAGCCAGGTACTCATATCGTTCAGAAGTCTTACTTCATTTGCTGCTCCCGGATTTACAAAGTCATCCGCAAGAATCGCAATCTGACGTACTCCTGCATCAATTACCTGCTTAAACTTTGCTTTCAATTTTGCAAGATCTTCATTATAGTGTGCATCTGTATCAAAGCGGAAGTTATTTCCACTCGGAAATGGATGCAGAGCATACACAAATCTGCACTTGGAAGCATTTCCAGCTTCTGCAAGTGGTCTGATCTTACTCTCTAACTCTTCATCTGTATAGAGTTCATCCCAGTTCGCTCTGTGTTTCGGATCATCCTTTGGTGCATAGAAATAAGCATTTAACTTATAGTATCCCCCCCATGTCATCAGATTCACACGATCCTCTGTAGACCATGGATTTCCATAATATCCTTCAATAAATCCACGGCTTACAACATCTGCATAATCTTCAATCGTAAAATTTCTGATCGACAGGCTCTCTGTCTGTGCAAGTACATGATACAGTGTCGTCAGTCCATAAAAACTTGCATCTGTATCTTTTCCCAATACAGCAATCGTATTGTTGTCACTTTTCAGGAAATAGGAATCGGTATGATCAAATAATGAAGTATCTACATGATATTCATCTACGATCTGATCATCTACTGTTCCGTCCGATCCGTAAACTCCTACATAAATGTTCGTTGCACCACTCTTTTCTGCATCTGATTCTGTCACATTCAGACCTTTCAGTTCTGCAGTCTCTTTAAGTCGTGCTTTTGTTGCATCGTCAATATCCTCATCATAAATGACATTGACATTCTTTTTCAGGATGTAGCTTCCATCCTGATACGTCATTTCCTGAGGATTCGGATAAAGCTTATATGTAACTTCTTCCGCTTCCCCAGCCTTTGCCGGTATTGCAGTCATCGGCAGAACCATTGCCACCGCCAGCACTGCTGCAAGTACCTTTTGGACTCTTCTTCCTTTCATGCTTTTTCCTCCCTTGCAAAATTTAATTTTATTTAACTATCAAATAAAATCACGCAAGTATACAAATCTATTATAACATTACAAGATTTTTTTTCCTTGTCATTACCGTTACTATTCTTCCTTATTTTTGTCTAATATGGAACTAAAAATCACCGGATTTTCAGATACTTCTCTTTAAAATCCGGTGGTTTTCTCCATCTTGAAACTATTCTTTTAATATTCAAATACAGCAACGCCATAAGCAGGGAGCGGATATGCAAAAGAATATTTCTGACCGTCGCACTCTTTCTTCACCGGCTTATAGATCTCGGTTCTCTTTTCTCCAGAACCTCCATACTCTTTCTCGTCGCTGTTCAGTACCAGCTTACACTGCCTCTTCGTCGGCACTCCAACCCGGTAATCTTCTCTTGCTACCGGAGTAAAGTTGCACACAAATAAAAGATTCTTTTTCTTTCCCTTTGAATGTCTGACAAAACTGAAGATACTTCTGAAAATATCATCTTTATTGATCCATTCAAATCCGGCCGGATCATTATCCAGCTCATACAGTGCAGGATGCTTCTTATATAAATGCAGAAGATCTCTGTACCAGTTCTGGATCTGCTGATGTGGTTCTTCTGAAAGAAGGAACCAGTCCAGTTCTCTCTCCTCGCTCCACTCACGCAGTTGTGCAAACTCCTGTCCCATAAAAAGAAGCTTCTTTCCCGGATGTCCTGTCATAAATGCATATGCTGCCTTGAGATTGGCATATTTGTCAAAGCCTTCTCCCGGCATCTTATTCAGCATGGAGCATTTCAGATGAACGACTTCATCATGCGAAAGAACAAGGATATAGTTCTCCGAATATGCATACTCCATGGAAAATGTCATCATATGATGTGCATTTTTCCTGAAATACGGATCCAGCTTCATATACTCTGTAAAATCATGCATCCATCCCATATTCCACTTCAGGCTGAATCCCAGTCCGTCATCCTCCGGGTTTCCTGTAACCTTTGGCCATGCAGTGGATTCTTCTGCGATCATCATCGTCCCCGGATTTCTTCCAAGTACAACAGAATTAAGATGCTTGAAAAACTCAATCGCCTCAAGATTCTGATTTCCACCATACTTGTTTGGAACCCACTGTCCGTCCTGCTTTCCATAATCAAGATAAAGCATGGATGCCACTGCATCGACACGCAGTCCGTCCACATGGAAATGCTCGATCCAGAACAATGCATTTGCAATCAGGAAATTCCGTACCTGCGGCTTTTCATAATCAAAGATCTTCGTTCCCCAGTCAGGATGCTCTCCCTTTCTCGGATCTGCATACTCAAAAGTCGGTGTTCCGTCAAAATCAGCCAGTCCGTGAGCATCCTTCGGGAAATGTGCCGGAACCCAGTCAAGAATCACACCAATCCCATTCCGGTGCAGATAATTGATCATATAAGCGAAATCTTCCGGTGTTCCATATCTGGAAGTCGGTGCAAAATAACCAGTTACCTGATATCCCCATGAGCCATCAAATGGATGCTCCGCGATTCCCATCAGTTCTACATGCGTATACCCCATCTTTTTTACATATTTTGTAATCGCTTCTGCAAATTCACGATAAGTATAAAATCCCTCATCTTCCCTTCCCGGATGCCTCATCCAGGAACCCATATGCACTTCATAGATGGATAACGGATTTTCTTTATTATCCCATTTTTTTCTGCTTTCCATCCAACGGTCATCCGTCCATTTTAAATGAGAAATGTCCGTAATCCTGGAAGCAGTTCCCGGCCGAAGTTCTGCATAATTGGCAAATGGATCTGCCTTATAGATCAGCTCTCCGCTCTGTGTCTCAATACAGTATTTGTACATCTGTCCGTCTTTCGCTTCCGGTACAAAAACTGTATAGATTCCTAATGGCTCCTGCCGCTCCATCCTGTCCGCTGCAGCATCCCATCCATTAAACTCTCCGATCACTGAAACACTCTTTGCATGTGGAGCCCATACTGCGAAATAAACACCCTTTTTGCCTGCTGTCACTTCATGTGCACCAAGCTTCTTATAAATCTCATAATGATTCCCCTGCCCGAAAAGGTAGTGATCCAGTTCTCCTATCTCATAAGGCTGCAGTTTTTTCACTGCCTTCTTCTTTGTAACCATAAATCCACCTCACTGCTCGAATTCTTTCATTGCTTGGGATTTTGCTCCCAACATCATAGCATCATTATACTTGATGTACCTGAAAAAAGAAAGAGAAAACATATTTTTGCACAAAAATAGACAGCCTTTCCCAAGACTGTCTATTAATTCTGACTAAATTTTGTCGTTAAATGTTGAAATCTCGTTCGGAAAGAATAATTCTGTCCGACGAATCTGTATTTCTTCCGAATACTCTCTTCACCAGCTTCTTGGCTGAAGCTTTCTGTGAATGTGCGATTGCCTTATCCATTACTTCTTTTACTTCCGCAACAGTTACTGAATGATCTTCTCTCTGAAGAGAATCAATGCAACTGTAAAGAGCAAGAATACCCATTTCATCAATCTTGTAACCATTCTCCTGGGCATAAGTCTGACCAAATGTTACAAGCTCATCATTAATGAAGATCGGCACTTCCAGACGGGAAGTAAACTTTCTCCTGAACTCACGGTTGGAGGAAAGCAGACGATCTAACGGCTTTCTCTGTTCCTCAAGCACGATCAGAAGTTCTCCTGTATCACGCTCCATTGCCCTGTTCAGCTTGGCGACTGTCTTTTCATTCATCTTTCCTGCTTTTTCAATGATCAAAGCACCACCGTATAATTTATCGAAAATATCTCCGATCTTTTTCTTATTCAGGGACTCTCCTGTCACGATTGCTACCTTACCCTGACGGATCTCTCTCTGCTTCTGGATTGCTTTAACTACATCTACTGCAAGAACAGTCTTGCCATTTCCTTTATCTCCAATAATCAGGAGATTTCCTGTCTTCGACGTTCCCTTCCGGTTTGTACAGTTCTTATCCTGCTCCAGAACATCTACTAACTGTTCGCTCATGCCACGCACAGGAACAAAATAAGAGAATAATTTCTTCTGTTCTTCTGTCAGGCCGGCTCTTGTACCGATTCCGCTCTGAGTTTCCAGATCATATCTTCCATGTACTACAAATCCTGTATCCATGGATAATGCATCTGAAATTTCATCCAGTGGCAACGGAGAAGTCTTACCTGTAGCGATCAGCTTTGCAGTTTCCTTTCTGCTCAACGGTGTCGTAGCCGACATGATATCAATTCCATCATCTTCGTCCGGAATCTCCCGATCATCCGGCTCTTCACTGTGCTTCGGATCTACCTTGAATTCATCTTCAAAATCAGGTGCATCTTCCTCGTCCGGTTCTTCGTCCGGTTCTTCTTCGTCTTCATAGTAGAATTCCTCATCATCTGCTAACTCATCATCATCCGATTCTTCATAATAAGCTTCATCGTCATCTTCATATTCGTCATCATAGATTTCATCTTCATACTCATCTTCATCATAGGATGTATATTCATCTTCTGAATCGTCGTCTTCGTAAGATTCATACTCATCTTCTTCTGAATCGTCGTCTTCGTAAGATTCATACTCATCTTCTTCTGAATCGTCATCTTCGTAAGATTCATACTCATCCTCTTCTGAATCGTCATCTTCGTAAGATTCATACTCATCTTCTTCTGAATCGTCGTCTTCATAGGACTCGTACTCATCCTCTTCATCCTCTGACTCTAAGAAGTCTTCATCTTCAAATAAATCTTCGTCTTCCTCCGGCAGATCATCTAAACGGAGAGATTCTGTCACTTCTCCCATATTTTCATGCGGTTCTTCCGGTGCTTTTTCTATCTCTTTTTCTTCTGGCAAAGACTCCTCTGCCGGAACTGCACCTTCAATTTCATCAATCAGCCGCTGAATATCAGGAGACAGGATTGGAGTATCTTCCGTAACCTCGTCTTCCGGCTCTTCTTCGTATATTTCCTCAGCATCCGCCTCAACGACATCTTCTGCTGATTCTTCAATCGGCTCTTCCTCGGCATCTTCTAATATATCTTCTGCTTCGTCTTCGTCCGGTTCTTCCTCGTACGTTTCTTCTACCGACTCATCATATACTTCTTCCTCGGCATCCTCAAGCAACGCCTCTGCTTCTTCCGAATCCCAGTCAGATAAAATCTCTTCAAAACTCAGCTCCTCTGCATCCGCTTCTTCAAAGGATTCTGTATCATCTTCCCAATCCTCAGCAGGTGAATCCTCCAGGAAGTCTTCCGCTTCTTCCATATCGAAGATCTCTTCTTCCGGTTCAGCCGGTTCTGCATCAGCAATTTTTTGCAGTTCTTCTTCTATTGTCCCTGTCTGTGTTTCTTCAACCGGCTCTGCTTCTTCGACTTCTTCCGCCTCTTCTTCAACCGGCTCTGCCTCTTCGACTTCTTCCGCCTCTTCTTCAACCGGTTCTGCCTCTTCGACTTCTTCTGCCTCTTCTTCAACCGGCTCTGCCTCTTCTTCAACCGGCTCTGCCTCTTCGACTTCTTCCGGCAGCTCTTCTGCCACCAGATCTTCAAGATTCAGCTCTTCTGCGTCATCTTCCGTAATATCTGTTGTGATTTCTACAGGGATCCGCTCTTTCTTATCTGCCGCTTCTTCTGATACTTCTCCAGGAATAAGTTCCTTCATTCCAATTGGCACATCACCTGTATGCTTTTCCTGTGAAATCTGATTTACCATATCAAGATCCACGACCGACTCAATATCACCGATCGCACTCTCAAGATCAGAAATATCCGGCTCTTCATCCTCTGCCGCAGATACTTCCGGCTTGCGATGCAGTAACTGCTCCAACGCCTCATCCAGCCGCATTGTATCACCGATCTTTTTCTTTTCCGGCTTACGGACTGGTTTCTCTGAACTTTCTTCTTTTCCTGTATCCTGCTGTCCAATACTCTCAGGAATATCCTCAACCGGCTCTTCTGAAACAGCCTCTGAATGCTCCGTTGCTGCTTCATCCAAATGATCTTCCGGCTCTTCATTTTCTGCAACATACGTCTCAAGATCCGGAATCTCTTCCGTCTCACCGCCATTTTTTTCAAATCTGCGATTATACTTTTCCTGCTGCGAAGGTGTCAGTGGCTTATACTGCATCTTCAATTCCATTGCTTTATATACATATTTGCCTTCACTGAACCACAGGATCAGATCATCACATTCTTCCAGACATTCTGCCGTCATACCTGCTTCCTGATAAAGCTTTGCAAGTTCAAATGCCCATTCTTCAATATATTCTGCCTTCTTAAACTCTTCCAGTGCTTCAATCTGCTGCTCTAACGGAGCCCGCTGTGCCCGTAAGATCTGGTATCTCAGAATATGTCTGTTCGGATCTTTTGGTGCTAACTGCACAAACTCATCATAAAAATCTATTGCTTCATCTACATTCCCCGTCTTCAGTGCAAGAGAACTCAGACGATACAATACCTTCCGGCTTCCTTCTGCCCGATGATAAGCAATCTGCAAAATATCATAGCTTTTCTGATATTCACCGGTCTTTTCATAAATATCACTTACATTCGCAAGCATCATGGCATTGCGAACCCTTCTCCAGTCAATGGAGTCAGCAATCTCCTTTGCTTCCCCGTATTCTTCATTTTGCATAAGCTCTATCATTCGCTCTGACAGTTGCTTATATTCATATTTGTCCACCGCATTCACCTCATTATATTAATGTTTATTCGGTAACTCAAGATCTCTTCATGTCAATTTAACATAAGGCGATACTCTTTCATTAGTGTACCATACCATCTTCCCAATGTCAAAAAAATGCACCTCCAACTACCCTTGAAGATGCATTTTTTATAATATTTAATTTTCTCATTATTTTTATTTTATATTTTGGATCGAAGGTAAATCCTGATACGATTCCTGTAAGACCATTTTTCTTTTACAGCTACTGTTCCATGTTCCTTTACACATCGTTCAGTTCTGTATGTGGTAACTTTATTCAATATATCTGCAACTGCTTTATCTTTTTATTATGAATCTGGTCTTGTATTCTCTCCGTTCCATTTATTTTCATTCTTAATTTTTACCAGATCTGCGAATTAACTTTTGCTCAGGTCTCTTTCTTCACAGGAACCTGCAATCGCCGTACCACTGACATATTGATGAAATTCTGAAACTATACTGTCCATTGGTCCAACCTCCTGTTATCCGTTATTTTTAATCTAATCAGGCATCCGCTTCTTGTACCTTCTTAGTTAAATATCTTTTTTTGATGGTTTTATCTTAACACCCGGGCTTCTATTTGTCAATATATTTATCCGTTTTTTTCGTATTTTTTATTTATTTTTATTTTTATATATAATTGTTTGAATTTTCAGTTAATTCGTTCTTGCATATCTACGCCTTAATCCTCTGCTGTCAGCTTTTCTTTTACTTTCAAAATTCTTCTGACCGATTCATCAATTCTTTCTTCTGTTAAAGTTCCATTCTGAACAGCCTCTAAAATTCCCTGATATGCCTCCTGAAAATTTTCCGGCATCAAAAGCATATCCCCACCAGCCTCTATAACTTTAACCGAGACCTCTGCCGAAGAATAATGCTGTGAAATTGCCCCCATATTCAATGCATCCGTAATTACAATTCCATCAAATCCCATTTTTTCTCTTAATACATCCGTAATCATAATTTTAGACAGGGAAGAAGGCGTATTGTCTCCTGTCACATTCGGTACTGAAATATGCCCTGCCATAATAATGGCAATATGATTTTCAATGGCATTCTGAAAAGGAACCAGTTCCTGCTGCTCCAGTTCTTCCAACGACTTGTCTGTATAAGCATATCCCTCATGTGTATCTCCGGCTGTTGCCCCATGCCCCGGGAAATGCTTGATTACTCCATACACATTTTCCTCATGCAGCCCATCCAGTACTTTTTGCGACAACGCAGCAACTTTTGCACTGTCATTTCCGAATGATCTTTTTTTAACAACTGTATTTTCCGGGTTAGTAAGAACATCCCCTACCGGTGCATAATCCAGATTGAAACCTAATTCTGCCAGATAATTGCCAATCGTCTGTCCTATTTCGTAAGCTCTTTCCTCATCTGTAACTTCGCACATATCTTCAACAACAGAAACATTCGAGATTCCGCTGCCTGCAACTCTTGCTACAGTTCCACCTTCTTCATCTACACTCAGAAAAATCGGGATTCCACTCTGCTCTGTACTGTACGACTGCGTAGTGTGAAGCATATCTGATAATTGTTGTCTGTCCTCGATATTCCCTGCAAAATAAATCATGCCACCAACCGGATACTGTTCCAGGCATCTTTTTGTCGTGTCTCCCGCTGCCGTTACCTTTCCCATTCCGGTCAATGCTTCCGGCGTAATGATAAATAACTGAGCCACTTTTTCTTCCAATGTCATCCCGGAAATTTTTTCTTCTACCCAGTCAGGCTTCTTCTGTTCCTTTTTATCGGTTGTAGTCTGCTCCACTTTTTCCGTCTTCCCAGCGTATTTTCCGGTTGGGGAAGATTCTTTCATATTCACAAATTTAATACACAATATTAATAGAAAGGCTGCAGCCAGCAGAAAACTTCCGCCGACCACAGCAATAATTTTTTTACTCTTCATATTTAATTCCTGAAATTAACAAATTTCCGCACCTGCAGGCATCTCTTTCTCCGGTGTCATCAGTGCAAAATTTCCATCTGCATCTTCAGCACAGAGCAACATTCCCTCTGAAAGAACTCCGGCAAGCTTCGCAGGTTTCAGGTTGACGAGAACCATAACCTTCTTTCCTACCATCTCTTCCGGCGTATAATATGCCTTAATTCCTGATACGATCTGCTTTACCTGACTTCCGATCTTTACCTGGGAGCATAAAAGTTTTTTCGACTTTTTGACTGCTTCGCAGGCGATGATCTCTCCTACCTGGAACTGCATTGCACCAAACTGCTCGAATGTGATCTCTTCTTTTGGCTCAAGATCAATGACTGCTTCTTCTTTCTTTTCTTCTTTTTTCGGATGAAGTTCCTCTACTTTTTTCAGAACTTCTTCCAGATCCATTCTCTGGAACAGAATTTCCGGTTTTTCTGTCACATGACCATTTCCAAGCTGCTCAAGGATCTTTTTGCTTGTAGATGGCATATATGGCTCAAGAAGTCTTGCACCCTCTGAAATACCCTGGATCAGATTCCATAATACAGTAGACAGACGATCTTTCTTTGACTCATCTTTTCCAAGTACCCATGGTGTAGTCTCATCAATATATTTGTTGCAGCGTTTAAACAGATTGAAGATTTCTGTGATCGCATCTGCCACACGCAGATCTTTCATCTTTTCATCTACTGCCTTTGCAGTATTCTCTACGACTGCCTTCAGGTCAGCATCCACTTCTTCTGCCACGCCTGTATCTGTCACTGTTCCGCCAAAATACTTATTTGTCATGGAAATCGTACGGTTTACAAGGTTTCCAAGCGTATTGGCAAGATCTGAGTTCAGACGCTCTACCATCAGCTCCCAGGAAATCACTCCATCGTTCTCAAACGGCATCTCATGGAGTACAAAGTAACGAACCGCATCCACTCCAAAGAAATCAACCAGCTCATCCGCATAAAGCACATTTCCTTTAGACTTGCTCATCTTTCCGTCTCCCTGAAGCAGCCACGGATGTCCAAATACCTGCTTTGGAAGTGGAAGATCCAGTGCCATCAGGAAGATTGGCCAGTAGATCGTATGGAAACGGATGATATCTTTTCCGATCAGATGAAGGTCTGCAGGCCAGAGTTTGTTAAACTGCTCAGTACTATTTCCCTCTGCATCATATCCGATTCCTGTAATATAGTTTGTCAGAGCATCCAGCCATACATACACAACATGCTTTGGATCAAAATCAACCGGGATTCCCCACTTAAATGATGTTCTTGATACACACAGATCCTGCAGTCCCGGGAGAAGGAAGTTATTCATCATCTCATTCTTACGGGATACCGGCTGGATAAACTCCGGATGCGTATTGATATGCTCGATCAGACGATCCGCATATTTGCTCATTTTAAAGAAATACGCCTCTTCCTTTGCCGGCTGCACCGGACGTCCACAATCCGGACATTTTCCGTCTACGAGCTGGGACTCTGTAAAGAATGACTCACATGGAGTACAATACATTCCCTCATAGTGTCCTTTATAAATATCTCCTTTATCATAAAGTTTCTTAAAGATCTTCTTTACCTGCTTTTCATGATCCTCATCTGTTGTACGGATAAACTTGTCATAAGAAGTATCCATCAGATCCCAGATTCTCTTGATCTCTCCTGATACCTTATCAACAAATTCCTTTGGTGTAATTCCTGCTTCTTCTGCCTTCAGCTCGATCTTCTGACCATGCTCATCTGTTCCCGTCTGGAAAAATACGTCATATCCCTGACTTCTCTTATAACGTGCGATCGCATCTGCCAGTACGATCTCATAAGTATTACCAATATGCGGCTTGCCGGATGTATAGGCAATCGCTGTTGTAATATAATATTTTGGTTTTTCTGACATAATTGTCTGCCTCCTTTTAAAAAAAATACCGTCTCCCTGAAGACTTTCATCCTCAAGAAGACGGTTCTGTTTCACCGCGTTACCACTTCTCTTCGTTCCCACTTCACAGTGAAAACCTCCGTGAGTGACCTGCATCCCTCTGCTGCCACTCCTACGCTGTAAAGGGCGAACCCTTTGCAGACTTACCTGAAAGCTCATCTGCACTGCTCAGGAGCCATCTTCCCCTGCCTCCTGTTCATCCCCTCTCAGCCAACAGAACTTTCTTAAGTTCTCCCGGGGATCTCTCTGTAAAACGGTAATCAGGCTACTCTCTCCATCCTTGCTTTTCTACGCTATTCTGCTTTTCGCAATCCTTAGAAAGCGTAGCACACCGCCTCAAAAATGTCAATTCAATCTTTTTGCTTTCTCTTCTTTCTACTGCTTTTTCACTCTCGGGAACCGGATATTTACCCGGAACAAATCTCCATCCAGATACAGGTTGAAAGTTCCGCCCTGCATCGTTGTCAGGCTCTGTGCGATCGACAGTCCAAGTCCGCTTCCTTCAGAACTTCTTGAAAGATCTCCACGGATAAACCGTTCGGTCAGTTCATCTGCCGAAATGTTCAACTGATGTTCAGAAACATTTTTCAAAGACAGATCCACCGTATCTTCTTCCAGCTTCAGATCCGCGTATACCCTTGTTCCCGGCATGGCATACTTGGCTGCATTTCCGAAAATATTCTCCAGAACTCTCCACATTCTTCGCCCGTCTACATGAACAACCGCAGGTTCTGCCGGCAGATTGACGATCATTTTCAGATTCCTTGCCTCAAACTTCTCAGCCATCTCACCTTCCGTCTGCTGGATCATCTCCACAAGATCTACATCCATATACTCCAGAGAAATATTCCCACTGCTTACCTTGGATGCCTCAACAACGTCTTCCGTCAGTGTCTTCAGCCTCTGTGCTTTCGCCTCCAGTATATCCAGATAGCCCTGGATCTTTGGATCTGCAATATCCGACTGCTTCAGGATCGCTACATAATTAATGATCGAAGTCAACGGTGTCTTGATATCATGTGATACATTCGTGATCAGATCCGTCTTAAGACGCTCATTTTTCATTGCCTCTTCTACGGCCATATGGAATCCGTTGGCAATTCCATTGATCATCTCTGCCAGCTTTAAGTTCTCACCTCTTAAGCCTTGCAGCGGGATCTGATATTCCATATTTCCCAATGCAATTTCTTCAATACCTTTTTTCAGTTTCTCCTTGAGTAATAAACCGTTCAGGACAACATAAAATACACCCACGTCTGCCAGTAACACCAGAAGCATTGTAACCCCATTCCTGAACAGCACTGCAATTCCCTGTACAAGGAAAAATCCACATAACAGAAGCACTGTCTTTGTCGTCTTCTTCCGGTTATCATATATTTTATAGATGAACCGCACAATCACTCTCAACAGACTGTTCTTCCACAGGTTTCGTCCCTTGATCCGCTTGATCAGACTCACGTATCCCATAAAGAAGCAGCCCAGTGTAAATACTCCATAAAAATAAATTTCTGCCAGCTCTGCAATACTCAATGACGGAAGATATAAACTTGCTGACATATATGCTGAAGAAACATCCATTCCACGAGCATAATAATACTCAAAATAAGTACCTCCATCCTTCAGATAAGTCGGAATATCATTGATCATCGTATAGATATTTCCATTCCAAAAATGAATCCCGATATAAGAACCAACGATCCATATCAGTACGATCAGCACCGCTGCAATCTCTGTCTTCCAATGATCAAAACCGTTCAGGTGCAGTTCTTCATCTTCCGCAGTTCTTCCTGCCTCCAGTGTCAGCCAGATTGTTGCCCCAAGGAACAGGATAATGCTCAGAACCAACAGCCATGTTGTTCCTTTAAAATACGGGATATTATTATCATAAGCTACCTTATTCTGATAAAACTGATCCTGGATCGTATAAGTTGTATCCACCGCAACCGCAAATACGCTGTTCCATTTCTTTTCACTGCTGTAACTGCGGAGTTTTTCCCATTTATCCGATTTCGATACATTCATATTACTGTTAAAATCTTTTAGCTTTGGATAAATGACCATATATTTAACATCTTTCTCCGAGATCAGATTCTGGACATTTTTCTCCAGCTCTGCATAGTTCTCGTAAGAAGTCTTATTCGTCACTACCTTTTTCGTGTCATTATTCGCATAAATGTAAGTAAAGTTTGTATTGCCTTCCTCTAAATGTTCAAATCCCATCTGATAATTCTGATAATCTGAGTAAATATTCCCCAAAGTATACGCAAGATCATCATAAATGACGGACAGTTTGCCATTCAGACGCGGACTGTTATTCACTACCTGCAAAAGGTTTTCTGCTCCCTGCGGTGCATATTTTTCGATTAATGCACTTCCAAAATTCCAGCAGTCTGTGTACAGGATATTTCCTTCCATGTCCACAATATCAAAATTATAAAAGCCTGAAGATGTATACTTACCGTTCTGAAGTTCCTGCAGAAATCCGTCAACATCACTCCCATCCTGCATGATAATATCAAATACTCCCGACTCTACCCGTGTCATGAAATCACTCGTATAGTAATACTCATATGTCCCTTCAGGCTTCTGACATACGATCACACTGTTCTTCGCATAATTATCGCTCTCTGCACTGTCAAAATCTTCTCCCCAGTTGATCAGTTCCTCCAGTGAATACGCAATACCCGAAACATTTTCTCCGTTGGCAGTATCATTCTTGCTGTACTCCATTACGTCGATCTCTTTGTTCCGGTTCATCATCCCATCTGTCTCAAAAAGATTTTCCAGCCGGATCTGCGTAAGGACATCATCCATGTAATTTTCAACCATGTAATTAAATTCCTGCGATTCCTCAAATGGCTGTTGGCTCATCGTCCATAAGGACGGCAGATCTGTGCTTCCTGCAAGATTCATAAGAGACAACAGATTCGTTATCAGCATTGCACCGCTGAGAATCGCCACAATAAGAACGATCGCCTTTACACCTGTCTTTCTGTACCACTTATTCATATTTCGTCCTTTCAGCCTTTATCAATTTTATAGCCTACGCCCCATACTACTTTCAGATATCTTGGATCTTTCGGATTGATCTCGATTTTTTCACGAATATGGCGGATATGGACCGCAACTGTATTATCCGCACCAATCGCCTCTTCATTCCAAATCGACTCATAAATCTGATTAATAGAAAAAACCCGTCCCTGATTTTTCAGTAATAACAAGAGAATATTATATTCAATCGGCGTAAGCTTCACTAACTCTCCGTCCACCGTCACTTCTTTCAGATCATCATTGATCCTGAGTCCGCCAACTTCATACACTTTTTCCTTTTGTTCCTGGGATGTTCCACCAAGCTCATTATAGCGACGCAGTTGAGACTTGACCCTTGCTACCAGTTCTAACGGATTGAACGGCTTTGTGACATAATCATCCGCCCCGATATTCAGTCCGAGTATCTTATCTGAATCTTCTGACTTTGCAGAAAGAATAATGATCGGTACACTGTTCGTCTCCCTGATCTTCAGAGTTGCCCTGATTCCATCCAGCTTTGGCATCATCACATCAAGGATCAGAAGATTTACTTTCTCTTTCTCCAGAATATTCAATGCCTCAACTCCATCATATGCCTTCAGGATATGATATCCCTCCTGGGACAGATAAATATCTATTGCCTCTACAATTTCTTTATCATCATCACAAACTAATATATTATACATTTCAATCACCTCCCTTTTAGTATACATGATATCGGTCATTTTTTAAAACCAGAGTGTCAAAATCTTAGAATTTTATTAAAAAAGAAAAGTCCGCTGGATTTTCATCCAACAGACTCTTCTCTCTTAAACTTTCATATGGAAAACCGCTTATCTTCTTTTCCTTCTGAAGACAACCGTTCCGGCTGCCAGCGAACCACCAAGCATGAATACAAATACTGCCATATTTGTGCTGTCGCCTGTCTTGGCTGCTGCATTTTGCTTCTTATTTGTTGTTCCGGCATTATGATTCTGATCCTTAGTCGGATTATTTACACCGGCATTTCCGTTATTGCCATTATTACCGTTGTCTCCGGTATTTCCGTTATCGCCGCCGTTACCATTATTTTCACTCTTTGTTGTTACACTCAGTTCTGCGGCTGCATACTCTGTTGCATTCTCATCATCGCCTACGGCAACAACTTCGATCTGATAAGTCTTACCGGCTTCAAGACCTTCTATCGTATATTCTGTAGCATCTGCCGGGATATACGTCACGTATTCTTTTCCATTTACATAGATCTTGTAACCTGCCAGTCCTGCTGTGCTTGCCGGTCCATCCCATTTCACTTCAACGGAATTTTTCGTAATTTCACCTGTCACTACATTCTCCGGTGCTGAAGGTTTGTCCGGCTGATCCGGCTCTTCTATTTTCTCGAATCTTGCAGTCAGTGTAATATTCTTCGTGATGGCTGTATCGAAATCGAACGCCGTATCACTTCCTTCTTCATACCAGCCAAGGAACTTATAACCCTCTTTTTCCGGATCGGCTGGCTTCGCAGCCTTTTCTCCTTCTTTGACGGTCTGTTCTTTTCCGTCGATCGTAACCGTATAGGTCTTATCTTCTGGCTGATCCGGCTCGCTTCCTTTTTCAAATTTTGCGATCAGGGTCAGGTTCTCTTCCGGAGTTACTGTATAAACGGCTTCATCACTTACCTTTGTTCCAAGGACATCATACCATCCGGTAAATGTAGCACCTTTCTTTGCTGTTGCAGTAAAGGTAACTTCTTCTCCCTGTTCGATCTTTTCTTTAGAAACAGTCGCTGTACCTTCTCCTTCTACATAAGTACTCATACGGAGTTGTGTCTTTGTAAGATCCTGCGTTCCTGTAAGCACTCTGAATTCTGCTGCACTACCGAAACCATTCTGTCCTTCTGATACAACCAGCTTGATCTTGGATGTCTGAACCGGTGTAAAGTTTACCGTTTTTTCTGTACCTGTGCTTTCCCACGTTCCATTCTCTACAAGAGCTGTCCAGTTTTCATCCGCATCCTCATAATACAGAGAATATTTCAGGATATATCCGTTATTTCCCGTCGGTCTCGGCAGATAATAGAATCCGTTCACATCATAGGACTGTCCCATATCAATCGTGATCGTTGCCGGCAGTGCTTTCTTACTCGGAGAGTACTGCGTATGCCAGATCGTTGACCGATCATTGTCAAATGCTGCACTGATTGGTCCGTCACTGTTCTGATTATCTGATGTCACTGTAAATCCGGATGGATCAATCGGTGAAGATTCCCCATCTGACATCGTAGAAGAAAGATTTACATTATCAATGATGGCATGTACCGCATTTGTATCAGAACCAATCCTTGTCAGTGGCAGAGAAAGTGTAGAGCTTGTAATACCGGTCTTCTTCACATCGCCTTCATATGTAAAACTTCCGGTTGCTTTATACTCTTTTCCATCTGCAATCAGGACAGTACTTCCGTTCTTTGTACGGATCTTTAATGTCATCTTCTGATTAACAGGAAGTTTATATCCAAAGGAATAGTCATATCCTTCTCTTGTAAATCCAAGTGTTCCATCTTCCATAATGCGGATATTATGAGTACTGTAGGCTTCATGATCTTCGTCCTTCTCAGCTTCAAAGAGAATCTGTCCCGGTTCTGCCGGCTGAGTCAGTGTGATATCAAAGCTCAGTTCTTTCTCAGGTCCAACTTTATCCAATGGAGTAGAGATATAGCTTTCTCCGCCCTTCAGAACAAGTTCTCCATCCTTCACTTCCGCATTCTTTCCGTTCTCTGCATCATATTCATTTGCACTCTTATCTGAAAGTCCATCCTCAAAATCATAGGAAAGAATCTCATCTGTCTCACTGTCTACTTTATCATATGCATTGACTCCTGGAGCTTCACCCACATTCTCGCTCGTCTGCTGTGCTGTTGTAAAAGAAACTTCTCCTGATTTGCCCCACAATGCAGCCGCATAATACGGTGCAGCATCATCGAAGCGATCATAGATCTCCATCTCAGTCAGTCCGTTCGCTCTCTGATCAACCATATCGTTCCAGATCGCATAAGCTCCTCCCAGTGTCTGTTCAGAACCTGACGGAACACCCATACGTGTAGCCGGATCATAATTATACATGGACTTGCGGCTCAGATAATCAGCGTAATATCCTGCTGCCGGTACGATATATACACTTCCGTCATTCATATCGATCAGATCATAACCCTGCTGATACATGGATTTCGGATTTGCCCATCCATCGTTCCAGATGTTCATCTGAACACCTTCACTTCTTACAGATGTGCTTCCGTTTCTTGCTGTAAGACTTCCCCACAGACGAACAGTATTTCCATTATCCTGGATATAAGCCAGAAGGTCATCTGTAAACTTACGGAACTGCTCTGTATACTGTCCATCATACTCATCTGTTCCGATATTCACTGTAGTATCCTGGTCAAATACCGGATCATCACCCTTAATATACTCATCCCAGATGCTCTCAATAAATGCCAGTGACTCATCGTACTTCGTGCTGAGGTTGAAATGATCATTCTGGCGTCCTGTCGTTCCGAATCTGAGATCCGGTCTTACCTTTGTAAATGACAGAGAATGTGCAGGAGTATCAAATTCCGGGATAATATCCAGTCCTAACTTCCGGTAATTCTGGATCATGGACTTCATCTCAGCCTTGGTATAATACATATCGTCACTGGTCAGGTCTGCCTGATTCAATCCACCCTCTTTGACATCAGACTCCATACGGAATCCCTCATAAGCTGACATTGCACCCTCTGAGGTTGAATAATTTTCAAGGAAAATATAGTTATCGTTCAGATGAAGCTGCAGGTCATTCATCTTATACCACAGCATTGTCTTTGCAACTTCCTGAAGTGTCTCGCTTTCAAACGGTCTTCTTCCTACATCCAGCATAAAGCCTCTGACTTCATACTTTGGATAATCCCTGCATTCGCCCTTCGGGATTGTCGTACCATTCTGCTTCAGGATCTGAAGGATTGTTCTTGTAGACCAGTAAGCTCCTGCTTTCTGCTCTGCCTTCACTTCCACTTTATCCGTTACATTCATGGAATATCCTTCTTCTTTCAGCCCATTTCCGGCTGCCTCAAGTGTAAAGAAGAAGTCTCCTGCTGATGCCTGATCCGCATAAACAATCTCGATGGATTTTCCCGTGATCTCTTTATAATCGTTCTTAAATTCTTCAGCCATTGCAGATAATTCTGCCTTATCCTTTGTTGCTACAACGATACGGCTGGAATCACTGATCTCAAAGGAACCACCCTTTGCACCTTTCCATTCTGCCAGTTCCGGGATTACGTTCGGCTTTGCATTATCTCCGTCTTCTGCCGTATACTTTCCGGTTACAGTCATAGTATATTCTTTGGAATCTACTGCCGTACTGTCGTCACCGGCTTTCTTTACATTGAAGTTCATCTTCACAGTCTTTGTAACAAGCGGCTGATAAACTGTCAGATCCCTGTCTACGATCTGCTCATAATCTGCACCGACAAAACTGATCTCATATCCTTCAGGAACTTCCGGCATTGCCAGCTTTCCTGATGCTCCATCAATACTGGAAGGAACTTCCAGGCCGTCTGCAACTTCTTTCGGAGTTCTCTCCGGCTCTGTCGTAGCAAGCTCTGCCTCATAAGTTTCAAACTCATAGACTGAAACGGTCGGCCAGCTTACAGAAGCACTTCCCTCCGGTGCTCCCGCCTGATCAAAGGATTCAATATATAATCTCAGATATCTTGTCGTTACTGCTTCATCAAATACGATCGTCTCTCTATAATCTGAAGGACTTGCCGTAAATGCTTTTACCGTCTCCCAGTTCTCTCCGTCGGAAGACTTCTCGATCCGGTAGGCAGTCGCATTCTTTCTCTCCCAATGGATCTTTGCTGTTCTGATCGTCTTCTCGCTGCCATAATCCAGCTTCAGCCAGTGTGATCCTGTTGCCGCCGGACTTGCCCAGCGGGTCGTATCATCGCCGTCAACTGCCTTGGAGGCATCTGTTCCGGTTGTCTCACTTCCGTCTGCTGTTGCAGTTGCAGCGGTACTCAAATTCTCTGCTTCTCCAAGGATCTCAAACTCATACAGGGATACTGACTGCCAGCTTCCCGGATTTACTGTATAACCATTGACTGTCAGCTTTACGTACTGAGCCGTCACAGCCTCATCCAACTGGATATCACTCGTAACTGATGTAATATTTTCTCCGTCATTTTTTACGTAAACATCCCGGTATTCTCCATCTTCTGTATCACATACAGAAATCTTGAAGTTCGTAATATTCGTTCTTTCCCATTCGATCACAAAATGATCAAATGTCTTCTGTGTACCGAGATTCACCGTCAGCGTCCTTGCCGCCTGACTTGTACTCTGATTCGTTGCCCATCTCGACTGATCTGCCTTTGCAGCATCTCTGTTGACGATTCCGTCGATCGCCTTATCTGCTCCCCAGTAATTCGTCTCCTGATCACTGGCGGTTGCCGTTCCACTTAATGCATAATTGATCTCATTATTTGCCGCAGCACTTACTGTGGCCGGTGGAATGATTGTAACACCACTCAAAACCATGGCAGCAGATAAAACGCACGCATTCATACGCTTTACTGTCTTTAATTTCATTCTTCCTCTTTCCCCTTCCTTTTAGATAGGATATTGTATGGTTTTGCCTTAAAAGTAACAATCCATTTACATAGTTTGTATTAATTATCTCATTCATTCAGAAACTTTGCAAGGAGTTTTTATTTGATTTGCACAAATTTGTGGTTGTTGGGGTGATACGCTTGTAGATTAGAAAGCTTCTTTGTGAAGAAGCGGACGCGGAAAGCAGGGATATTCCTTCGTGGTGCAGGCCCGCTTTACCTCAGCCCGTTGACCGTTTGTAACTCGAAAGTGGAAA
>OIXH01001062.1_pt1 | contig 32114 bp, 30 predicted proteins | sample 1587741 | NCBI WGS metagenome assembly OIXH01 (sample SAMEA3888916, study PRJEB22519) | human gut metagenome | biome: human gut; feature: human-associated habitat; material: faeces | place: Denmark | collected 2011 | reverse complement strand
TACCCGCTGCGCTGCAAGAGCTTCCCGCACTCTACAAGGACAGTCCCTTTCGGGTCGGTCACGATATAGCTCACGGGGATAGCATTTTCCCCGTTTTCATGCTATACTTTCCGTGGTTAAAAATGCTGATTTCAAAAGCCCGGAGGGGTTTATTTTGCAAAAGAGCTATGCGTTGTTCGATTTTGACGGGACCCTGCGAAAGGGGGATTCCATCGTTTCCCTGTGCCTGTATGCCCATCGGCGAAAGCTTTGCACCACCGGCCAGCTGCTCAAAGGCATTGCCTACGCCGCAGGCTACGGGCTGCGCCTTTGCTCAGCCGAGCGCGCCAAGGCGGCGGCGCTGTGCTGGATGAAGGGGCGGCTCGTGCCGGAGGTGGAGGCGTTTTCCATGGACTTCTGTCTTCACGTGCTGGCGCCCCAGCTGTACCCGGAGGGGCTGAAGGCCCTTCGGCAGGAGCAGGCCCGTGGAGCCAGCGTCCTGCTGCTCACGGCTTCGCCCTCGTTTTATCTGGAACCGCTGAAAACCATGCTGGGCGTAGAGGCGGTCATCGGCACCCGAATGAACGTGGACGACCGGGAGCGCTACACCGGCGACATCTGCGGCGATAACTGCCGGGGAGTACAAAAGCCTCTGCGGCTGGCGGAATATCTGGCCGCCCGGGGCGACCGGCTGGATTACGACACCTCCTCCGCCTACGGGGACAGCGCCAGCGACCTGAACATGCTGGAGCTGTGCGCCCGGCAGGTGGGCGTGAACCCCAAGCCCAAGCTGCGCAAGGCGCTGGAAGGCCGCGAAAACGCCGAGATCGTCCACTGGGCTCCCCCGGAAAAAGAATGATATTCACCACTTTTCCTACAAGAGCGCACAAAGGAGGAACCGCCATGCAGCGAGCGCCGGACTTTTCTCAGGCCGATCAGGTGATCCAAAAAGCGCTGGAACAGGAGGTCTTTCCCGCCGCCTGCGTGCTGGTGGGCCGCCGGGAGAAGGTGCTGTTCCGCCGGGCCTACGGCAGGCTTTCCATTGAGGAGGACGCAGGGCTTTGCAACGAGCAGACCCGTTTCGATCTGGCCTCCGTTTCCAAGCCGCTGGCGGTGGGGATGCTGGCTCTGCGGGCCATGGAAAGCGGCAAGCTCTGCCTGTGGGACAAGCTGGGCGCCTTCATCGACGCGCCCGCCGACAAGCAGGAGATCACCATCGCGCAGATTTTGACCCATACGGCGGGCTTTCCGCCGGGGCTGCACCTGTGGCAGCTGGCCCGCACACCGGAGCAGAGCACCGAGCTGATTCTGGCCGCACCGCTGGATTTCCAGCCGGGAACCCGGGTGCAGTACAGCTGCACGGGCTTTATCCTGCTGGGGCAGCTGCTGGAATGCATCTACGGCCTGCCACTGAATGAGCTGGCCCTGCAGGATGTCTTCTGGCCGCTGAAAATGAAAAACACCTCTTACCTGCCCGCCGGGGGCAACATCGCTTCCACCGAAATGCAGGACGACGGCTTCTGCCTGACCGGGGTCGTCCACGATGAAAACGCCCGGTTTCTGGGCGGAGTCAGCGGCAACGCGGGTGTTTTTTCCACCATGGACGATCTGGCGCTGTTCGTGCAGATGCTGGCGGCGGAAGGCGAACTGCCCGACGGCAGCCGCTACCTCTGCCCCGCCACCGTGCGTCTGAGTATGCAGAACCGCACGCCCGGCATGGCGCAGGGCCGGGGACTGGGCTTCGCCCTGCCGTGGTACGAAAACGGCTACACCGGCGATCTCTTCCCCAAGGAGACCATCGGCCACACCGGCTTTACCGGCACCAGCTTTTCCTACGACCCCACCACGGGCCTGTACCTGATCTTCCTGACCAACCGGGTCTGTCCTTCCCGGGAGGGCACGGCCATTTTCCGGGTGCGGCGGCTTCTGCACAACGCGGTATACGCGGCGGCAAGCGTGTAAACCTAAAAACGCATAAAAAAACGGATCGGCTTCTCTTTTGAAAAAGCCGATCCGTTTTTTGTTAATGGCAGTCGCTTTACCGAAGCGATTTACTCTCCGTCCGCAGCGTTGTCTTCGCCGGAAGCATCGTCGGCAGCCGCATCATCCGCGGCGGTCTCGTCGCTGGCGGCAGCGCCCGCTTCTTCGGCGGCGGCAGCTTCCCGGGCCTCGATGTCCGCATAGCTGGGGGTCAGGCCGGTGAAGGTGATGTCCGCTTCCTGATTCCACTGATCCATAGTGGCGGTGTAAAGCTCATTCTGCTTGCTGGTCAGAAGCTCAGTGCGCTTGGCTTCCCGCTGCTCCTCGGTCATTTCGATGGGGCCGGCGGGGATGTCGGCGATGTACTTGACGATATGCACGCCGTAGCTGCTGATATAGGGAGCAGACACATCGCCCACGTTTTCCACGCTGAACGCAGCCTCCACAAAGGGAGCCACATAGTTGGTGGAGGCGGAGCTGACTTCATAGCCGCTGGTCTTGTAGGGCTCGGAAGTCATGCCGGGGTCGGACGCAGTGCCGTCTTCCTTCACGCCGTATTCGGCGATCAGCTCGTCAAAGTCCACGCCCTCGTCGATCTTCGCATAGATCTCGTCGATCTTGTCAGCGATAGAGGCCAGAATGGCGGCCTTAGCTTCGTCCACCTGCTCCTGAGTCACAGGCTCCGCAGTGGGTTCGGCAGTCGCGTCGGCGGCAGCGGTTTCTTCCGCAGCGACGGTGTCTTCCGTGTCCTCCGCAGCTTCCACCTGCTCCTCCAGACGGGCCTGCAGATCCTGATAGTTCTTCATCAGCTCGTCGTCCACGGGCAGCAGGATGTGCTTCACCGCGCGGAAACCGGCAGGACGGTACCAGGCGTAGTCCATGCTGCTGTCGGTGCCGTAGTACATGGCGTACATGGCCATCTGATCCACGTAGTTGTTGTAATCCACATACGCGGCGATGTCGTTTTCATACAGGGCGCGGTCGGATTCCACCAGCTCCTGATACAGGGCTTCCACTTCCTCGTCGGTCACGGTCACGTCCTGCACGATGGTAGCCTCCAGCTTATCGTAGAGGGCGTACAGTTTGTAGTTTTCCTTCAGGCTTTCGGGGCTGTAGCCCAGATCGTTGTAGTACTGCACGGCTTCCGCGTTGGCGGCGTCCTTGTCCTCCTGACTGCTTTCATCGGTCAGTTCGGAGTGTTGCTGGCTGATATAGTTCGAAATGGCGTTGTCCCAGTCGGTCTGGGCGTCATTTTCCGCATCCGCCGCTTCTTCGTCCGTCAGGGCAATGCCCAGCTCGGCGATCTTGGCCTGCATAATGACCTCGTTGATCTTGTTCTGCATGGCCACGGCGCGGAACAGCTCCACATTGGCGCTGTCGGTCAGGTCGTAGTAGTTGCCGTAGGAGGAGACCAGACTGTCATAGACCGGCTCCACGTCGGCCCAGGTCAGCTCGGTGCCGTTAACCGTGGCCAGCACGTCCGTATCCTGAAGCTCGGCCGCGGCAGTGTCTTCCGCCAGCGCTGCGGCGGAGAACAGCAGGCACAGGCAGAGCAGGAGAGAGAGAATCTTCTTCATGAAAGCACAATCCTTTCCTTCGGGAAAATGGTGCCGCGAACCCTTCCGCGTGTGATGCTAAAGATTTTCAGCGGCGAATCTTTCCCATTTCGGGTTTCATTATCGCACAGCTTTCTTCATTTCGCAAGGGTTTTACCTTTGAAAGGAAGAATGTTACAGTCTATTCACAGGTTGTACACCTGGCAGCGATATGATTCGACGGGACGCGTCAAATCCCGCCTTATGGAGGAACGAAGGATGGAAGTGCTGATTTGGAAAGCCCGAAGAATGCTGGAATCGCGGCAGGAAGGCCGCGTCCTGCTGCGCTGCCCCATAGCGCTGGGCCGTGAGCCTGTCGGCCCCAAGGAGCGGGAGGGCGACGGACGCACGCCGGAGGGGACGTACTACATCTGCCTTATAAAGGAAGCGGGCAAATACGGCAAAAGTCTGGGCCTGAGCTATCCCTCCCCGGAGGACGCGGCCCGGGGCTTCGCGGCGGGAAGGATCGACGAAGGAGCGCTTAACGCCGTGCGCCGGGCATGGGCAAACCGGGTGCGCCCGCCGTGGGGCACGGCGCTGGGCGGAGAAATCTACCTGCACGAGGGCGGCACGGCTTCCGACTGGACGCAGGGCTGCATCGCGCTGGAGTCAGCGGACATGGCCCAGCTGTTTGAGCGCTGGCAGGACATCGAGACCGTCACCATTCTTCCCTGAAGAAATTCCCAAAGAAGTTTTAGAGGGTTTCTCATCCAATTCTCATCGGTTTTGCAGGGCTTCCTCAAGCACCGGGCGGCGCGGCGTGGTATGATATCTTTCGTCAACAGGAAAACGACCTGACGCTGGATTTGTTTGAAGGAGGATATACCTGATATGAAAGCCAACAATGTTTTTTCCGTTCTTTACCGTACCCGGGTCAAGGTCCAAAAAGACGACACCCCCATTCTAAACCTGTCGCTGATCTTCTCCATTATCGCAGTCTGCTCCGCGCCGTGGCTGGCCGTGATAGGTCTGGTGGTGGCGCTGGTGCTGGGCTACCGCTTCTCCATCGAGCGCAACGCCGCTGAATTTTCCGGCAGCTTTCTGGATGTGGTGAACAGCGCCGCCGCCAACGTCAAGGGCGCGGTCAATTCCTTCACCGGCACGGAAAACGAAAGCGAAGAAAAGAAAGACGAAGAAGAATAATACACAGCTTATGGAAAACGTCCTGCGGCATTGTCGCAGGATGTTTTTTGGTTATCAAAAGCCAAATCAGGCCGACCGGCCCCTTTTTTGCTCCCAAAAAAGTTACTAAGATTGGTCGTTGGCGGATGGACCGGCGGAACGGGCAGCGACGACATGGGCACTTCGGTTACGAATACGGTCGCTCAGACGACCAATTCTTATTGCATCGCCGACATTACCATTGAAAAATGCAGCCATCTGGAAAAAGGGCTGTACGTAGGCGGCCTGACCGGTCTGGTAAAGAAGCCGGGTTCCAGCAATAACTTCGATACCTTCTATCATAAGGGCACACTGAAAGTGCAGCAGGCTCCCGGCACGGTAGGCTATTTGTTTGGCGATATGGTCAAAGACGGCATATATCAGCAGGCCTACTATCACGGGCCGTCGGCCGCGGCCAGCGAGCTGACCGGTCGGCTTGCCGGCAATTCCACTTTCGAAGCGGCGGTGGAGGAAGGGTTCCAACCCTATCAGGGAGAAGCGCCGCTTCAGTTCGGTCAGTCGAAAACCTACACCGTAAAAGAACTGGTTCCCGAAGGGTACGAAGCCAGCTACGTCACGGCTGGGGACATACCATTATCACCAATACCAGGACCAAGCAGCCGGACACGGCTGAAATCGTACCGCCCAAGACTGGCGATTCCTTTGGGCTGTATACGGTGATCGCGCTGCTGTTCCTCAGCCTTGGCGCACTTCTGACGCTGGCAGCGTCCCGGAAATCCCGGAGCTGATCCAATGGAAAAGGGCCGTCCTTCGGGGCGGCTCTTTTCTGTAACATTTCTCCCTCCCCTCCCCCATGTTACAAATTTCTCCCAAATCTTCCCACACAGAAGGAAAAGGCTCCCTTCGGGGCGAAAGAAAAAATGATACGGACTTAGCGGGCGCGAATGGATGAGTTCCTCCGGGCCCTTGATTTTTTCCGAAAGGAGCCCCTTTTGATGAAACTGACCTTCCCGATCACGAAAGAAAGAATCCGCAATCACTTTGCCTATGCATGGTGGCAGTACGTGCTGCTGATCTGTCTGGCGATCTTCGGCTGGAACCTGCTCTACACCACCACCCGTTACCGCAGCCCCAACGACCAGCGGCTGGAATGGTACTACGGCGGCTATCAGCTGGACGGCGAAAAAAATATCAACAGCCTGATGGACGATTTGCACCAGAGCCTTTTCTCCGATCTGGAGGAAGTGAAATTCCGCACGGTAATGCTGGATCAGACCTACGGCTCCATGCAGCTGATGGTGTGGGTCAGCGCGGGCGAGGGCGACCTTTTCATGCTGGACAGCGAATATTTCAGCCAGCTCGCCCAGAGCGAGGGCTTTGCGGAGCTGACCCCCTATATTGAAAACGGCACGCTGAACGTAGACGGCATGGATCTGAGCGCGGGCTATGTCATCAATCAGGATACGGGCAAAAAGATCCTCTACGGCATCCCGGCCAGCCAGCTGCCGGGGCTGCAGGAATACGGCCTGATCTGCGACGATTTCTGTCTGGGCGTGAGCGTAGCCGGCGAAAACGAAGAAGAAGCCATCCGGCTGCTGCAATGGCTGATCGACAATCTGCGCGGCGGCAGCGCCGAATAATTTTTCTATATTTCAGCGCATCATTTTTCCTCCTTTGGGGCATCCTGTTTCCTGCGTCCGAAAAAAGAATGGAAAAAGCAGGAAAGGAATGAAAAATGATGAGTCCATACCAACCGCAGCGCTGCCTCCTTTGCGGCCGGGAATATCCGGCGGGGCTCCACGTGATGGGCTGCCTGATCTGTTTTCCCTGTGAAAGGAAGCTCCTTCACCCGGAAACCACGCCTATTCCCCGCCCGGTTCGGCTCCGTCTGAACCGGCTGTACCGGGAGCGTATCTGCGGGTTCTAGGCGGCGACTGTTTTCTCTTTTGCCGCCTCTATTGAAAGTTTTTCGGTTTTTTGTTATGCTTTGCAGGTCGTATGATTCCATACGGCCTGTTTTTCATTTTTAGTTCAAGGGAGAAGGGGCGAAACCGGCATGGGTCATTTTCCTTACGACGCGGTGGTTTTCGATCTGGACGGCACGCTGTTTGACGCGGAGGAAGGCATCGTTTCCTCGGTGGTCAAAGCCATGAAGGAAATGGGGCTGGAAATTCCGCAGGGTGCTCAGCTGCGGCAGGTGGTGGGGCCGCCCCTGCGTTATTCCTTTCACGACCTGCTGAACGTGCCTTCGGAACGACTGGACGAAGCTGCCGACCGCTACGCCCATATTTTCCGTTCGGAGGGCATGTACCGCTATTCCGTTTATCCCGGCATCCGCACGATGCTCCGCGTCCTGAAGGAAAACGGCATTTATGTGGCGCTGGCTTCTTCCAAGCCCCGTGATCTGTGCGAACGCATCCTGCGTCATTACGGCCTCCGGCACTTTTTCGACCGGGTCATCGGTGAAACGGACAGCCACGCCAAGCTGGGCAAGCCGGAAATGATCCGCCGGGCGCTGCCGGAGCATTACGAGCGCGCCGCCATGGTGGGCGACCGGCTGTACGATATGGAAGGCGCCAAGGCTGCCGGGGTGGACGGCGTCGGCGCGGTCTACGGCTGCGGCAGCGTGGAAGAACTGCAAAACGCCGGGGCCACGCTGCTGGTCAGCGACGCGGACGAGCTGCGGGAGCTGCTCTGTCCGGGCGCTGCCGTGCCACGGGGCTTCTTCCTGTCCATGGAGGGCCCTGACGGCTGCGGCAAGACCACACAGGCCAACCTGCTGGAACAGAGTCTGCGGCAGCTGGGATTCGATCTGGTGCGCACTCGGGAGCCAGGCGGCTGCCCCATCAGCGAAAAGATCCGCCAGATCATTCTGGATACGGAAAACGCCGAAATGTGCGGCACCTGCGAGGCACTGCTGTACGCCGCTTCCCGTGCCCAGCACGTGCATCAGGTCATTCGCCCCGCCGTGGAAGCGGGCAAGGTAGTGCTCAGCGACCGCTTTGTGGACAGCTCCGTGGCCTATCAGGGCGGCGGACGGGCCATGGGCGTGGATATGATCCGGCAGATCAATGAACCGGCAGTGGACGGTATGCTGCCGGACGCGACCGTTTATCTGGCCATCGACCATACCACGGCGATGAACCGCCGTCTGAGTGCCTCCCGACCCGACCGGCTGGAGATGGAAAGCGGTGCGTTCCACGGGCGGGTGCAGGCGGCCTACGAAGAATTGATCAACAGGGACCGGCAGCGCTTTATCGTCGTTAGCGGCGACCAGCCGGTGGAGGAGATTGCCCGGCAGGTGCTGCGGCAGGTGCTGAAGCGGCTGGAGCCGGACTGTGAACAGGAGGCGTGACCAACGTGGAAAGAATTGTCATCGGCATGTCCGGCGGCGTAGACAGCTCCGTGGCGGCGTTGTTGCTGAAGCAGCAGGGCTACGACGTGGTGGGCGTTTTCATGAAAAACTGGGAGGAAAAGGACGAGAACGGTACCTGCACCGCCGCCGAGGACTGGGAGGACGTACAGGCCGTCTGCGATAAGATCGACATTCCCTACTACTCCGTCAATTTTGCCAAGGAGTACTACGACCGGGTGTTTTCCTATTTTCTGGACGAGTACCGCAAGGGCCGCACCCCCAACCCGGACGTTTTGTGCAACCGGGAGATCAAATTCAAGGCGTTTCTGGACTACGCCATGAAGCTGGGCGCGGAGAAAATGGCCACCGGGCACTTCGTCCGCTCGGAGGTGCGGGACGGGCATCCCGTACTGCTCAAGGGCGACGACCCCAATAAGGATCAGAGCTACTTTCTCTATATGCTCAAGGAGGCCCAACTGGCCAAGTCCCTCTTTCCCGTAGGCGGCATGACCAAGGCGCAGGTGCGGGAGATCGCCCGGCAGAACGGTCTGCCAGTGGCCTTCAAGAAGGACTCCACCGGCGTGTGCTTTATCGGCGAACGGAATTTCCGGCAGTTTTTGCAAGGCTTTCTGCCCATGCAGCCCGGCGATATGCGGACGGAAGACGGCGAAACGGTCGGCGAGCACATCGGCCTTGCCTACTACACATTGGGGCAGCGCCGGGGACTGGGCATCGGCGGCCGGGGCGACGGGCGCAGCTGGTTCGTCATCGGCAAGGATTTGGAACACAACGTGCTGCTGGTTTCTCAGGGCGAGGACAGTCCCCGGCTGTACAGCCGCTATGTGCGGGCTTCGCAGGCCACGTGGATCGCCGAAAGCGCCCCCATGGCCGAGGGCGAAAGCTGCCGCTGCACCGCCCGGTTCCGCTACCGTCAGGCCGATCAGGCCGTCACCGTCACCCGCCGGGGCGACGAGCTGCTGATCGAGGCAGACGAGCTTCAGCGGGCCGTTACGCCGGGGCAGAGCGTGGTACTGTATCAGGGCGACGTGTGCCTTGGCGGCGGCATTGCGGAAGAAGCGTGGAAATAAACGCCTTTCCCCAAAAGCCGTGTTGACCTTTACGGTTCACAGGCTGCGGCAAATTTTCCATTTAGGGCTTCGGCCGGCGGCGGTCGATGGGGATTTCTGCTGTGCTGCGGCTTATGAGAGAATTTCAACCTATTAGAAAGGCCATTCCCCTTTTTTTCGGGAATGGCCCTTTTCGTTGGTCATTTTTCTACTGCAGTCGGGCGGTGAAGGTGATCAGCGTAACCGTCGGCTTATTGAACAGCCGCCCCTTCATGGGGTAATCATCGCTGGCCCCGATGCCCGGGGAAATATACTGATTCAGGCTGTTGATCCGCTGCATCCCGCGAATACCATCGTCCGAGGGGAACCAGCCCTTTTCTGGCACATAGATGGCCCCTCCGCCGGGCAGCCGCCACTGGCCGCCGCAGTAATGGCCGCACAGCAGCAGCGAAATATTCCGAAAATTGAAGATTTTCTCCTGGTCGGCCCATTCGATACTTTCCCGGATATAGGAGGTCTCCATGGGCACGTGGTTCACCGCGATCTGCAGGTCTGTGTCCGTCATTTCCTTGAGCGCCTGCTGGGTGCGCTGGTAGGCCTCGATGCGGTAGCCCAGCGCCCGGTACGCCGCGCCGCCCTCGGCCTCATACTGGGTGCCCTGCGCTTCCATGCTCTGCTGCTGGCTGGTCAGTGCGCCGATCAGACCGTCCACGTCCACGTCGTACAGGTATTCCGGGGAGAACCACACCGTCTTTTTGCCCACGGTCTGGGAGACCGGCGCGTCCAGGTAGATCGCCCCCGCCTTCTGCGCGGCCTCCACCCAGCCCGCCAGCACCTTCGGCGTTCCCCGGGCGGTGGAAAGCACCGGCTCCGGGTCCTCGTCCCCGGCGATAAAGTAAATGGGTACGCCCTCCCGCAGGGTATTCAGGTTGTGGATCAGCGTCAGCAGGGGTTCGTCGTCGCCGTCCCGGCCCACCATATCGCCGCTTAATACCACGGCATGATAATTCTTCCCGTTCAGCAGGGATTTCCATTGGCTCAGATCATCCGCCAGTCCGGAACCGTGCAGGTCGCTGATGTGCAGAACAGTAAAGCCCTCGAAGGTCTTGTCCAGCCCCATGACGTGAACCTTCTCCGTCTCCAGCGACAGCTTCTGGTTCACGCCCCGGTTGGTCAGCCAGACGGTGGCGGCCAGTGCGGCAAGCAGCGCCAGAACGACCAGCCACGCCCCCAGATGCGAGCATTTTTCCCGCTGCGGTGCGAACAGATACTCGTTTTTACGTCTTGCCAAAAGAATCACCCCCACCTTTTCTAGCTTTAGTTTACGTTGCTTTCCTGCTCCGCGTCAATGGAGGATTTCTAAGCAAAGTATGACAGTTTTCCGCTGAAACAATACGAAAACGCAGTATTCGTAAGAGGTTTGTCACAGACGGTTTATACTTGTAAAAAAGAAACGCGTCTTTTTTCGTTGTAAAATCTCCTGCGGTCTTTCTAGGCAATCCCCCTCGTCTGTGGTATACTGGACAGGTATATTCCCCTCCGCGAAAGTTGGCGAACGCTTATGGGGCTATCCGACAGCATTCCCCAAAGGTAGCCATGGCGCGGAGGCATTCATTCTGTTATGATAAGGTCAGCCCGCAGAGATGCGGGCGGCGGAAAAGGAGCTCTCTTTGGCCAAGGAGAAAACCGTCTACGTCTGTCAGTCCTGCGGCTACGAAGCCGCCCGTTGGCTGGGCTGCTGCCCGGATTGCGGAGAATGGAACACTTTCGAGGAGCGCCGCAGCACCCCTGCTCCTGCTCCCAGCAAAACCGCCGAAAAAGCCGCCAAATACCAGACGACCCGCAAAAGCGAGATCGTGGCCCTCAGCGAGGTAGAAGACCGGCAGGAGCCCCGCTCCTCCACCGGCAACGAAGAACTGGACCGGGTGTTGGGCGGCGGTCTGGTCACCGGCAGCGCCATTCTGCTGGGCGGCGACCCGGGCATCGGCAAAAGCACGCTGCTGTTGCAGGTGGCGGGCAGTCTGAGCCAGCGCTGCCGGGTGCTGTACGTCAGCGGCGAGGAAAGCGCACGGCAGATCAAGATGCGCGCCAGCCGCATCGGTGTGCCCCAGGAAAAGCTGTATGTGCTGGCGGAAAACGATGTGGAGAGCATTCTGGAAAAATGCGAGGGAATGCAGCCGGACGTGCTCATCATCGACAGTATTCAGACCATGGTGTCCGAGGACAGCGCCAGCGCGCCGGGCAGCGTCAGCCAGGTGCGCCAGAGCGCCGGAGCCATCGTCCGCTACGCCAAGGAGACCGGCACGTCCACCTTCATCGTGGGTCACGTGACCAAGGAAGGCAGTCTGGCGGGCCCGCGCATTCTGGAGCATATGGTGGACGCGGTGCTGTACTTCGAGGGCGACCGGCAGCATGAGTACCGGCTGCTTCGGGCAGTGAAAAACCGCTTCGGCTCCGTGAACGAGCTGGGCGTGTTCGAAATGCGTTCCGAGGGCATGATTCCCGTCCCCAACCCCAGCGAGACGCTGCTGAGCCAGCGGGCTCGGGGTGCGGGCGGCAGCGTGGTCTTCTGCACCCTGCAGGGCAGCCGTCCCATTCTGTGCGACCTGCAGGCGCTGGCGGCCAAGTCCTTCTACTCCGTGCCCAAGCGCACCGTGGGCGGCATGGATTCCAGCCGGGTGGCACTGCTGCTGGCCGTGATGGAAAAGCGCGCCGGAAAAAAGCTCTTCGATCAGGATGTTTACATCAACGTGGCGGGCGGGCTGGCCCTGAGCGACCCCGCCGCCGATCTGGCGGTCTGCGTGGCCGTGGCCTCCAGCCTGATGGGCTTTGCCCTGTCCCCCTCCCTGAGCGTGATGGGCGAGGTGGGCCTGTGCGGCGAGGTGCGCCCGGTCAGTCAGGCGGAACGCCGGGTCGCGGAATGCGTCCGGCTGGGATTTACAGAGATTCTTTTACCCAAGCAGAACATGAAAAGCATCAAACCCATCGAGGGCGTTCGGCTGACCGGCGTGGACACGCTGATGCAGGCCCTTGCGGTGGTGACGGACTGATTCCCGCTATTGGCGGGATGCGGAAAGGCAGGTCGTTTCTTTGAAAATGCGAAGCAAGGCCCTTGAACGGCTTTCAAGGGCGCTGATCACTCTGCTGGGGGCGGGTCTGGGCGCGGCGCTGGCCATGCTGCTGACTCCGCTGCTCCGGCGCGTTTCCCCTCAAATTTTCGAGCAATTTTCCAATCAGGTGCTGCTGTATGTGGTGCTTTGTCTGCTGGGCGCGCTGATCTTTTTCGCCCTCAGCATGTCGATCCTGACCCGCTGCATGAAGGCCGCAGCCGTCATCGAGCAGCACTGGGAGAAAATGCCCAACCGGCAGATCGTCTGGACCAGTCTGGGCCTTCTGTGCGGCCTTGCCATTGCGGCGCTGTTTACCCAGCTGATCCTGTCGGCGGGGGCCAGTCTTCTGACGCTGTCCTTCAGCGCGCTGACGTACATTTTTCTGGGCTATCTGGGCCTGCAGATCGGCAACCACCGCTATCATTCCGGCAAGCATCTGCCCTCCCTGCGCCGCCGCAAGCGTCACACGGACGGGGATGAATCCCTGCTGGAAACCGTTCTGTCCGAGGTTTCGGAAGACGGGGATGAAGGCGAGGACGAGCTGTCCGCCGGGGAGGAGTCCGTGCCCTGCAAGGTGCTGGATACCTCCGTCATCATCGACGGCCGAATTTTGGACGTGCTGAAGACCGGCTTTCTGGAAGGAAAAATCGTCGTTCCTTCCTTCGTGCTGGCGGAGCTGCGGCACATCGCGGACAGCGGCGACAGTCTGCGCCGCGCCCGGGGCCGCCGGGGGCTGGACGTGCTGAACCGGATGCAGAAGGAACTGAAAGCCCCCGTTACCGTGATGGAAAAGGACTATCCCGACATCGAAGAAGTGGACGTGAAGCTGCTGCGGCTCTGCCGGGAAAACGGCGGCACCGTCGTTACCAACGACTACAACCTGAACAAGGTGGCGGGCGTTACCGGTATTCGGGTGCTGAACATCAACGATCTTGCCAATGCGGTCAAGCCCATGCTCATGGCGGGCGAGGAGCTGCGGGTGCAGATCGTCCGGGAGGGCAAGGAACCCGGTCAGGGCGTGGCCTATCTGGACGACGGCACCATGATCGTAGTGGAGAACGGCCGCCGCCACGTGGGCGAGCAGGTCGCGGTGGTGGTGACCACCGTCCTTCAGACCAGCGCCGGGCGGATGATCTTCTCCAAGCTCAAGTCCGAAGCCGAAGGGTCCGCTGAAGCCGCCGCCAAACGGGCGATGTAATCGGAAAATAGAAAAACAGCGCTGCCGAAGGGAATTCCGGCAGCGCTGTTTTGATTTACTTTATCGTATTTCCACCCAATTTTTGGCCCGTTCCACGGCCCGGTGCCAGCCGTACAGGGCCAGATCGCGGTTGCGGCTGTCCATCTGGGGCAGGAAGGTCAGGTCGGGCTTGACCATGGAGGCGGCTTCCTCCTTGCTGGCGTACAGGCCCACGCCGATGCCCGCCAACAGGGCCGCGCCCAGCGCCGTGGTTTCCAGCACCACAGGCCGCACCACGGGGATGCCCAGAATATCCGACTGGAACTGCATCATGAAGCCGTTGGCGCTGGCGCCGCCGTCTACGTTCATCTGGACGGGCTTTTCGCCGCCCCGGTCGGCCACCATGGCGCTGTAGAGATCGTGGCTCTGGTAGCAGATGGCCTCCAGCGCCGCCCGGACGATGTGGGCCCGGCCCGTGCCACGGGTCATGCCCACGATGGTGCCCCGGCTGTACATATCCCAATAGGGCGCGCCCAAGCCGGTAAAGGCGGGCACCAGAAAGACTCCCGCCGTATCCGAGATGCTCTGGGCGATCTGTTCGCTCTCGGCGGCGGTAGAGATCAGCTTCATTTCATCCCGGAGCCACTGCACCGTAGCGCCGCCCATGAATACGCTGCCCTCCAGGGCATAAGTGGGCTTGCCATTCAGCCGCCACGCCATGGTGGTCAGCAGACCATTGCGGCTTTCTATCGGCGTGTCGCCCGTGTTCATCAGCATAAAGCAGCCAGTGCCATAGGTGTTTTTCACCATGCCCGGCGTAAAGCAGCCCTGTCCGAACAGCGCCGCGTGCTGATCGCCCGCCATGGCCGCCACGGGAATGGGCCGTCCGAGAATTTCCGGGCGCAGGTTGCCCACCACATGGGCGCTGTCCACCACCTCGGGCAGCACGGCCCGGGGGATGTTCAGCATGGAGAGCAGCTCGTCGTCCCATGTCTGGGTGTGGATGTTGAACAGCATGGTACGACCGGCGTTGGTCGCGTCGGTCACGTGGGGCCGCCCCTCCACCAGATTCCAGCAAAGGAAGCTGTCCACCGTGCCGAAGCACAGTTCGCCCCGCTCCGCCCGCTCATGCAGGTTCAGCGTGTCCAGCAGATAAGCCAGCTTGGTGCCGCTGAAATACGCGTCCGGCACCAGCCCGGTCTTCCGACGGATCAGGTCGGCCTTGCCCTCCTTCACCAGCCGTTCCACATAGGGAGCGGTGCGGCGGCACTGCCAGACAATGGCGTTGTGAACGCAGCGGCCCGTGTCCTTTTCCCACAGGAGGGTGGTCTCCCGCTGGTTGGTGATGCCGATGGCGGCGATGTCCTGCACCTCCACGCCGCTCATTTCCACGGCCTTCTGCAGGGCGGTGATCTGGGTGTTCAGAATGTCCTCGGGGTCGTGCTCCACCCAGCCCGGCTGGGGATAGTGTTGCTTGAACTCGATGGCATGGGCGGCCAATATCCGCCCGGCTTCGTCAAAGACGATAGCCCGGCTGGACGTGGTTCCCTGATCCAGGGCGACGAGAATGTTCCGGCTCATGGGGTCTCCTCCTTATGAATGAAATAAATGCTCCTTTCGACGCGCCATTTCCGCGACGCGGTCGATATAAACGGCCACGTTGGTGACGTTGGGGGCCCGCTCGATGCGCAGCTCCCGGTCCGGGAAGACCCGCTTGGAAATGGCCCCCGCCCCTACGGCGATGACCGAGCCGGTCTCCTCCATCATGTCGATATTGTACAGACAGGCGTTGCCCGCCGTGGCGTAGCCCACGTTCTGCTGCTGGCCCGCCATGTATTTCTGCCGGTAGAGATAATAGGGCTTCATGCCCAGCGCCCGGGCCGTTTCGCCGCCCAGCCGCACCATCCGGGCGGTCAGATCGCCGTCCGGCAGGGGATACTTTTCCAGATTCAGGCGGCTGGAACGCTTGATGGCCAGCGTGTGGACCGTCAGGCTGTCCGGCGCCAGGCGGCGGATCTCGTCCATGGTGTGCTCAAACTGGGGCATTTCCTCGCCGGGAAGGCCCGTAATCACATCCATGTTGATGTCCTCGAAGCCCAGTTCCCGGGCCAGCAGGAAGGTGCTTTCCGTCTGGGCGGACGTATGATCCCGGCCGATGCGGCGCAGAGTCTCGTCGTTCATGGTCTGGGGATTGATGCTGATGCGCCTGACCCCCAGCCCCTTCAGGGTTTCCAGCTTGCCCCGGGTGATGGTGTCGGGCCGGCCCGCCTCCACGGTGTACTCCCGGGCGTTGGGGAACAGCTCCATGACCCGCTCCATCAGGCGGGCAAAGTCCGGCTCCGCCAGAGCGGTGGGCGTGCCGCCGCCCACATATACCGCCCGCAGGCCCAGCTTCGCCTGATGGAACAGGTTTTCCGCTTCTTCCAGTTCCCACAGAAGCGCGTCCAGATAGGGCGGGATCAGCTTGCCCTTGCCCACGGCCTCGCCGGGGAAGGAGCAGTACGCGCAACGCGTGCGGCAGAAGGGAATAGAAACATACAGGTCGGCTTCCTCCGGGCCGGGTTCGGGCAGCGTCCGCTGCACCTCCACGATCTCCCTGAGCAGCTCCACCTTTTCCGGCAGCACGTCAAAAGTCTGCTCCACCCGGGCGCAGGCCTCGTCCATGGTCAGGCCGTCTGCCAGCCCTTCGTAGATCAGCCGGGTGGGGCGGATGCCCGTCAGCGATCCCCACGGGGGCCGCTGTCCCGTCAGTCCCTTGAGCAGCTCGTACAGCGTGACCTTGCACAGCCGCTTGATGAGCCGCTTTTCGATCAGCTCCTGCCGTTCCGGCTCCACCGTGGGCAGCAGCAGGCTTTTCTCCTGCCGCTCTTCGCCGATGGCAAAGGCGCACCGGCATTCCATGCCCGTGCGTTCGAATCGGTGCCGAATGAGCAGCGAAGACTCCCCTTCGACCGCCTCCGGGTTCACCGAAAATCCGTCGATATGATAAAACAGCTTCACGACCTCGCAAAGCTCGTTGGCCAGCCCTTCCAGCGGCGTTTGAAGAATGACCTGCCCCGCGTCCTTCATGCCTGTTCCTCCCGGTTCCGACCGGCGACGGTCGCTTCTCCATGGCCCGGCCACGCGGTCATCTGGGGAGTCAGGTGAAACAGCGTCCGCAGGCTTTCCTTCAGTTCGTGGAAGCTGCCGTCCGCAAAGTCATAGCGGCCGTACCCGCCCTTGAACAGCGTATCGCCCGTCAGAATGCCCTGATCTTCCTCCAGCAGATAGCAGACGCTCCCCTTGCTGTGGCCCGGCGTGTGCAACACCTTCAGGCCGATCCCGGCCAGATTCAGCTCCTCGTCGTCGTGAAGCAGCCGGGGAATCGTCTTCACGGTAACGGGATGACCGAAGCGGCAGCCCGTGTTGGCCTCGGTGTCCGTCAGCTTGATCGCGTCCGCTTCGTGAATGTACACGGGAACGCCGTACTTTTCGCAAACTGCGTCCACCGCGCCGATATGGTCGAAATGGCCGTGGGTCAGCAGCACCGCCCGGGGCTTCCGGCGGCCGATGGCGGCAAAAATCCGCTCCGCCTCCGCCCCCGGGTCGATCACCAGCAGCTCTCCCGTTTCCGGGTTGACCACCAAATAGCAGTTTTCGTCAATTTCCCCCACTGTCAGCCGTTCGATCTGTACCTTCGGCATTTCGTTCTCCTTCGGACGCGCAAAAACCGCGTTCCTTCTCTATTGCAGTATGAAATATGGCAGTATTACAGGATTTTCCGGGAATCCAGCAGAATCGTGACCGGCCCGTCGTTCACCAGACTGACCTTCATGTCCGCGCCGAAACGGCCCGTTTCCACATGGATGCCCTCGCCGCGCCAGCGTTCCACCAGCGCCTCATACATCGGATCCGCCATCTCGGGCCGCGCCGCCGTGATAAAGCTGGGCCGCCGTCCGCCCCGGGCGTCGCCCAGCAGGGTAAACTGGCTCACCGCCAGAATGTCCCCGCCTACGTCCAGCAGGGAACGGTTCATCTTCCCGTCCTCATCCTCAAAAATGCGCAGATTCGGCACCTTGCGGGCAATGTAGTCCATGTCCTCGGCGGTGTCGCCCACCTCCACGCCGATCAGCAGCAGGAACCCTTTGCCCGCCTGCCCCACCAGCTCGCCGTCGATCCGAACGGCAGCTTCCGTCACTCTCTGCACCACGCAGCGCATGGCTCTTCTCCTTTCGGGATGGGGGACGTTGGGGGCTGTGCGCCCCCAATCCCCGCAGCAAAGGGCGCTGCCCTTTGCAATCCCACTCTTTTCTGTGCTTCGCACAGAAAAAGATTCTCTAATTACAATGCAGCAACTCTTTCTTTCGTTCTGCCAAGCAAAGCCAACCGGCAGGGAACTATACCAAACCCGCGAGCCGCGAGGCCTGTCGCCGAGCGGCGGTAAAACCCCGGCCAACTTTCTTTCCCTCAAGCAGCTCCGCGCCCTATGGGCGCGGTGTGGGGTGCAGGGGTACTGCCCCTGCTTAGCCGCCGGCGCGGTAGACTTCAATGATGTCGCTGCGCTTGCGGAGCTGCTTGAACATCCGGTCGACCTGCTCCAACCCCTTGACCTGTACCACCATGGTGATGACGCTGGTCTTTTTTTTCTCGTCCCGCTTGGCAGAGACCGCCACAATGGGAATGTCCATGTTGCCAATGCATAGAGCCAGCTCTCCCAATAGACTGACGTGATCGTAGGCGATGATGTGTACCGACGCGTTGAACGCCGCGCCCGTGCCCGTCTCCGCCCAGCTGACCTCCACCATCCGCTCCTGCTCGCTGGCAGAAACGTTGGTGCAGTCCGCCTTGTGGACGGTCACGCCGCGGCCGCGGGTCACGTAGCCGATGATCTCGTCGCCGGGCACCGGGTTGCAGCAGCGGGCAAAACGCACCAGCATCCCGCTTTCGCCCTTGACGTAAACGCCGTGGGTGGGCTTGCCAAGCTGCTTCTGGACTTCCTCCCGGCTGACCTCCTGCACCTTGGGCAATGCCTGCGTTTCCGACTTGCGCTGTTCCTCCAGAAGACGGCTGACCACGTAGGCGCTGGCGATCCCGCCGTAGCCCACCGCACCGTAAATGTCGTCCAGCTCGGAGAACGCGTAGCGCTTGAGAATGCCATCGTAATATTCCGGCTTCGTCAGCGAGTACCAGTCCACGCCCCGGCGCTTGGCTTCTTTTTCCAACATGTCCCGGCCCCGGACGACGTTCTCGCCTCGCAGCTCTTTTTTGAAGAACTGCCGGATCTTCGCCTTGGCCTGCTGGGTCTTGGCCATCTTGAGCCAGTCCATGCTGGGCCCCTTGGAGGCGGCGTTGGTGATGATCTCCACCCGGTCGCCGGTCTGCAGCTCCGTGTCCAGCGTGACGATGCGCCCATTGATCTTCGCGCCCACGCAGTGATTGCCCACGCCGGAATGAATGCGGTAGGCAAAGTCGATGGGCGTTGCGCCCCGCTGCATGGACACCACATCGCCCTTTGGGGTAAAGATCAGCACTTCCTCGCTGAAAAGATCGGTCTTCAGCGAGTCGATAAACTCCTGACTGTCCCGGGTGTCCCCCTGCCAGTCCAGAATCTGCCGCAGCCAGTAGAGCTTGGAGTCCATGTCGCTCTCGGTGCCGCCGCCCTCCTTGTAGCGCCAGTGGGCGGCCACGCCGTACTCGGCAATGCGGTGCATCTCCCACGTGCGAATCTGAATTTCAAAGGGGAAGGGCATTTTCCGTCCGCCGATCACCGTGGTGTGCAGGCTCTGGTACATGTTCCCCTTGGGTACGCTGATGTAGTCCTTGAAGCGGCCCGGAATCTGGTTCCACAGGGTGTGGACGATGCCCAACACCGTGTAGCAGTCCTGCACCGTGTCCACCAGCACCCGCACGGCGATCAGATCGTAGATCTGGTCGAAGGTCTTGCCCTGTCCGTGCATTTTTTTGTAGATGGAGTAAAGATGCTTGGGCCGCCCATCCATCTCGTAATGAATGTGCTGCTCGTCCAGCTTCTCCGACAGCTCGGAAATGACCCGGCGGATGCTTTCCTCCCGCTCCACCCGGCGCTGGCCCACTAGCTGGGCGATCTCGTGGAAGGCCACAGGGTCGATGTATTTGAAGCTCAGGTCCTCCAGCTCGGACTTGACGGAGTTGATGCCCAGCCGGTGCGCCAGCGGCGCGTAAATATCCAGCGTCTCGTGGGCAATGGCCTTCTGCCGGTCCTCCGGCTGAAAGCGCAGGGTGCGCATATTGTGCAGCCGGTCGGCCAGCTTGATGACCACCACGCGGATGTCCTTGGACATGGCCAAAATCATCTTGCGCAAGCTTTCGGCCTTCTGCTCCTCCCGGTTGGTAAAGTCCAGCTTGTCCAGCTTGGTCACGCCGTCCACCAGCTGGGCCACCTCGTCGCCGAACTCCTGCCGGATGGTGTCCAGCGTGATGCCGGGGCAGTCCTCCACGGTGTCGTGCAGGAAACCGGCGGCAATGGTGGGTGCGTCGATCATCAGGTCGGTGAGGATGCTGGCCACGGACACCGGATGGATGAAGTAGGGCTCGCCGCTCTTGCGCACCTGCCCGGCGTGGGCCTGCTCGGCGAATTTATACGCTTTTTCCACCAGAAGATAGCTGTCCCCGGGATGCTGTTTCTGCACCCGGGCCAGCATTTTTTCCAGCGGCATACATTCATTGGTGATATAGGTAAGCATCGGATTCCTCCCTTACGCCCCGGCGCGTGTCAGCGCTCGACGTGCTTGACATACGTATACAGCGTATCGGCAATGGTCGCGCCCGCGTTGACATAGACCCGAAGCACCTTGGAATTGTTGGAGACAATGGTGCTGGTCAGCCGCTTGCACGGATGGGTGAAGCAGGTGTCCAGCGTCTTTTTGTGCAGAAGCGCGCCCAGCCCCCGGTCGTTCTGCTGGTCATACATGGCCATGAGCACCGGGTCCACGGTATCCTCGTCCTTGCGGCAGATGACGAAGAAGCCGATGGGCTTTTCGCCCTGCAACACCTCGTACAGATGGCCGCCCTTCTGCACCATGGAGCGCAGCCAGTTGGCATAGCGCTGGCCGCCCAGCTTCACGGAAAAGGCGGGATCGATGGAGACCCGGTCGCTGATAAAGATCCCGCTGCGGATGATGCGGTCGATGCGGGCCTGATTTTCCGGGTCGGTGCGCTCCACCACGGTCAGCCCCCGGTCGAACCGGGCGATGGTCTCCGGCATATGGTAGTCCTTCCGGCGGATCTCCACATGGAAAACCGTTTCCACAAAAGTATAACCCAGCTCCGGCAGCCCGAAAAGCAGCTTGGGGCAGTTCACCGGGCTTTTGAGAACGATGTACTCCGCGCCCTCGGCGATGATGCGCTTTTCTTCCTCCGCCAGCGCTTCAATGGTGTCCTGCGCGTCCAGCGCGATCTCCCACGCGTCCACGCCGATATTTTCACGCTCCCAAACTGCGTGCGTCGTCTTCATGCTTTTCTTCCTCCCCGCCGTGCATCACCCGCCGCACCACGAACTGCGGATAGCGGTTGATGCTGAGATAAATGCGTCCGATGTACTCCCCTACCAGCCCGATGAGCAGCACGATGACCCCGCCCATGAGCAGGATCAGGGAAATGGTGCTGGCCCAGCCCGCCTGCATCGCCGGGTTCATCAGCTTGCGGATGATGGTCACCAGCGCGAAGACGAACCCGAAGGCCGCCACGAAGAAACCGAAATAGGTGGCAAAGCGCAGAGGCTTGATGGAAAAGGAAGTGACGCCGTTGAACCACAGGCTCACCAGCTTTTTCAGGCTGTAGCCGCTGCGGCCTTCCATCCGGGCCCGATGGTTCACGGGCACGTTGCAGTAGCGGCTGACGCTCTGGAATAAAAGCCCGGACACATACGGGAACGGATTGGGATATTGCAGCGCCGCATCCACCACAAAGCGGCAGCAGGCATAGTAGCTGTTGGCCTTCAGCTCCCGGGGCTGACCGAAGAAGAAATGGTTGCAGGCGGCGTTGAACCGGCTGCCCAGATTGCGGAACCAGTTCTGGCGGCGCTCCGGGTACTCAGCAAAGACGATGTCGTAGCCTTCCTCCACCTTGTCGATCAGCTTGAAGCATTCGCAGGCCGGGGTCTGACCGTCGTCGTCCAGACAGATGACGATATCGCCCTTCACCTGATGAAAGCCCGCCATCAGCGCGCTGTGCTGGCCGAAATTGCGGCTCAGATCCACAAACACCACCCGGGGCACCTCCCGCGACAGCGCTTCCAGCGCGCCCGCCGTGTTGTCCGGGCTGCCGTCGTTGACCAGCACGATCTCATATTCGTATTCGGGCCGGGTGGAAAGGGTGTCCGTCAGCTCCTTCACCACCGCGCCGATGGTATGCTCGGAACGGTAGCAGGGAATGACGAAGGAAAGCATAGGCTTGTTCATCGGCAGAATTCCTCGTTTCTTGCGCTGCTTACAGAGCGCTGATCTTCCGGGACAGGGTCTGGATCAGGTCGTAGCCGTCCCAGGTCAGGGCAAAATCCATGGTGTGGCCTACAGGCACGATGCGATCGACGCCGGTCAGGCCGTTTTCCAGCACGAAATGGCGCAGTTCCTCCGGCTGGAAGCCCAGATAGCTCAAGGTCTGCACCCGGGGGGTGACAAAGTCCCGCAGCGCGTCCAGCGTGGGCGCGGCGTATTCCAGAAAGAATCCGCCGGGGCTGCGCAGGTCGTACAGCTCGGGGCAGAGGCGCTTGACCCGAACCCGGGCGACCCAGTTGTCCGGGGCGGTCACGATCTCCGCGCCCTCCAAGCTCATGGCCGTGCGGCAGGCGGCGGTCAGCTTGTCCACTGCCACCACGGGGGCCAGCTCGTAGCGCTGCCGGGCGTAAGCGCCCACCGCGCCGAAGAAGCGTTCTCCCGCCTCCGCCGCCGCTTCCCGCTCCCCTGCCCAGTAGATCAGCCGGGGCGAAGTGCAGGCGTTCTGGTCGGTGAGATACGTATCGTTATAGAAGTCCTTCGCCAGCCGTTCCAGCGCTTCCTCCGAAAGAGCCGTCACCGCCTCGGGGCGGATGCACAGCAGGCTGTAGCGGTCGGCGAAGGCCACCTCCACGGCCCGGGGCGGCAGGGCCGCTTCCCGCACCCGGCGCACCGTTTCGTCGCCGCCCCAGATAACCCGGGCGTGGCAGCGGGCGCTGAACGCTTCCGTCACGTCCTGTGCCTCCCGGGGATAGGTCACCACGCAGACGTAGGGGGCCAGCGCCGGAAAATCCTCCGCCAGCAGCTTTTCCATGGCCCGGCAGACGATGCGGGTCTGGACAAAATCCCGGCTGGAGGCCTTGACGACGCTGCCGTTGCCGCTGAGCAGCGCCGCCGCCAGCGAGTAGGCGAAGTTGATGGGCACATTGCTGGGCGCGATGTGGAACACCACGCCCCGGCCCAGCCGGTCGTCCAGCTGCCCGGCGTATTCCTCCTGCAGCCGGGCCAGATGGGCCTTGCGGCAGAAATAGGCAAAGGTGATCACGTCCGGGTAAACCTTCGCCTCCCGATCCTTCAAAAGGGCTGCTGACAGGGCCGACAGAAAGTCCAGCGCCTCCGGCGCAAAGGGCCGCAGGGGCCGAAGCCCGCTTTCCGGCTCCCGTCCGCAAAGGCGTTCAACGGCGTTGCTCATAGGTATCGCTGCACCCCCGAACCTCGGCGCGCTGAATGCGCCCCAGAATTTCAAAATACTTGCCCTTGCGGCCGCAGGGGCAGTCGTCCTCGCCCAGAACGCGGCCTTCGTCCTCGGTCAGAAGAATATGGCCGGGATAGCTGCGGGGCAGTACGCTGGCCACCTGCACCAGCCCCTTTTCCCCGGCTGCGGCCACGGAAAAATCCTCCGGGCGGCGGATGGTCACATCCGACCACACCGGCGCGTGAAGATGGCCGCATTCGCACTCCATATAGATGGAGCCGGTCTGTTCCACCATGCCGTAGTAGTTGTGGACACGGGTCAGACCGCAGGTCTCCTGCAGGGCCTGCTTGAACGCCCCGGTGGAGATATGCTGGTCGGCCAGCTTTTTCCACCCGCCGCCGTGAACCAGCACGCCCCGGCTCAGGTCGGGGTGATAACCCGTGCGGCGCAGCTCCTTCACAAAATACAGCCAGATCATGAACGTGAAGCCGAAGAGGAAGATATCCTCCCCCTCATGCTTTTCCAGAAAGGCCTTCAGGCCTTCGGTATCCAGCTGCATGTTCTCGTCCAGCGCGTAGATCTTGTCCCGGCCGAACATGCTGAAGCCCAGAATGCCCGCACCCCGGGCGGAAAACATGGCCCGGTTTTTCACCACCGCCGGGGAATCCAGGATCACCATGGGCAGGCGCTGCTTTCCCAGAAAATCCCCCATGATGCGGGACAGCACCTTGGACTGCAAAGCGCTGGTCTCCCGGTCCAGATAGATGCGGCTGACCTGCTGGCCCGTGGTGCCAGAAGAGGTCATAGTGCGGGCCAGCGCTTCGTCCGGCACGCTTTTCAGGGAAAACTCCTTGAAAAGGCGCACGGGCAGAAAGGGCAGGCTTTCAAAATCGTCCGTCTGCCCCGGCTGCGCGCCCAGCGCCGCCAGCAGCCGCCCGTATTCCGGGCAGCGTTCGCCGTGAAAACGGGTCAGCTCACCCAGCTCCCGGGCCAGAAACGCCCGCTTTTCCTCCCGGGCCATGCCGTAGGGGGCCAACTCGGGAAGGGCCTGCAGATCAATCATAGTATTTCTCCAGCTCCCGGTAGAGGGTCTTGCCCGCGTCGTTCTTGGGGATGGACGGCAGCGCCATGCCCCGGAAGGCGGCGGCGTTCTGCTTCGTCTTTTCGGACAGGAAGGCGCGCATCTCGGCCAGCCTGCTCTCGTCGGTGGAGAAGAACATCAGATGATCGTCCACGCCGCCGCAGGCCACGTCCACGCCGGGGAACGCCGCCTTGAGCAGCTGCTCCAGCTCGTCCAGATTGACCCGGTTGCCATACAGCTTCAAAAAGCGCTTTTTCCGGCCCACGATGGTATAGTAGCCGTCCGCGTCCACCTGCGCCATATCGCCGGTTTCCAGCACGCCGCCCCGCTCGTCGCCCTTGCGCAGGTCAGCCTGGCAGACGGCGTAGCCCAGCGTCACGTTATCGCCGTAGTATTTCAGCTCGCCGGTCACGCCGGGCTGGGTGATTTCGCTGCCATCGGCGGCGATGAGCCGGAACTGTCCGCCGGGAATGGCGATTCCAATGCCGCCCACCTTTTCCAGACTCTTTTCCCACGGCAGATAGGCCATGCGGGCGGTGGCCTCGCACTGGCCGTACATGACGATGAACTGCTTGCCCTTTTCCAGACACCACTCCACAAACTTCCGGTGCAGCTCCTTCTGCAGCTTGCCCCCGGCCTGGGTCATGGTGCGCAGACTGGGCAGCTCCATGCGGAAGAAGCGCATCCGGTCCAGCATTTCATAGGTGTAGGGCACGCCGCCGAAGCTGGTGGCGCCTTCCCGGCGGAAGAAATCCCAGAATTCCCGCTGGGCAATGCCGTGCTCCGTCACAAGGATGGTCGCGCCCACGTCCAAATGAGTGTTGAGGATGCTCACGCCGTAGGTGTAGTTCATGGGCAGCGTGGTAATGGGCCGCTCGGTCTCGTCCAGCTTCAGGTATTCCACAATGCTGTCCGTGTTGGCCCGGATATTTCGGTAGCTCTGCCGCACAAACTTGGGGCTGCCGGTGGAACCGCTGGTGGTCAGCAACAGTCCCAGCTCGGGATACAGCTCCGCTTCCCGGCCAAAGGGCGTTTTCAGCAGGTGATAGCCCAGACTCTGATACACCGGCTCGCAGCCGTCCCATGCGAAATCCTCCGGGGCCCACAAAAACGCCGGATGATAGTTGTCATACAGGCCCTTCAGCAGCTCCCGATCCATTTCCTCGTTCAACAGCACGGGCACCACGCCGCCCTCCACGAAGCCTGCGTAGCCCAAAAGGCTGCCCAGCGTGTTCCGGCACAGGTTGAAGGTCAGGCAGCGTCCGCCGGCGGCGGCGCACAGCGCGTCGGCCTCCCGCTTCAGCTGGCGGTAGGTCAGGCTCGCGCCGTGCTCATCCACAAGCGCCGTCCTGTCCCCGAAGCGCTCAAAGCTCCACATCATATTTCTTCAGGATCTCCTTTCCCTTTTCAAAAGAGCTCAGGTCAATAATATCATCCATGTCGATCATGATGTCGAACGCATCCTCCAGCGCTGCCACCAGCGTCATGTGGCCCACGCTGTCCCACGCCTCGCTCTTGCCGTACACCAGCCCGGCCACATCGGATTCGGGCACCTCCAGCGCCTCGGAGAAAGCCTTTACGTATTTTTCCATGTTCGTCATTTTCATGCACTCCTGTCGTACTGTATGATTTCTTTGGGAAAACCAGAAATTCAAATGATTCCGCCGTCCGCCCGCCAGACCTGACCGGTCACGTAGCTGGACAGGTCGCTGAGCAGGAACGCCGCCACGTTGGCGATCTCCTCCGGGCGGGCCTTGCGGTGCATCAGAATTTTGGAAAGCTGCTGCTCCACCACTTTTTCGCTCAGCCCCGCCACCAGCTCGGTGTCCGTAAAGCCGGGGGCCAGCACATTCACCCGAATGCCCACGCTGACCAGCTCCCGGGCCATCTTTTTGCTGGCGGCGATCACCGCGGCCTTGGAGGCGGAGTAATCCAGCCGGCTGTCGCCGTCCATGCCCGCGATGCTGGCCACGTTGACCACGGCTCCGGCTTTGTTCCGGGCCATAAGCCTGGTGGCCAGACGGCTGACCTCCACCATGGCGAAGAAATTTACCTCGAAGGTATGGTGCATTTCCTCGGCGGAGGTCATCTGGAACATCTTATCCTCGCCCATGACGCCTGCGTTGTTCACCAGCCCGTGAAGAGGCTTTTTTTCCGCCATGATCTGCTTGAAGGCCGCCTTCAGGGCCTCCGTGTCGGTCAGCTCGCAGTAAACAGGCTCCACCCACACGCCGCAGCGCTCCGCCGTTTCCCGGCAGTCCTGTTCAAAAGTCTCCGAGGGCCTGCGGGCAAAGGCCCAGAGATTGCCCCCCTCCTCGGCGAAGCGGTGCAGCATGGCGTTGCCGATACCCCGGTTCGCGCCGGTCAGCACGATATTCTTTCCTTCCAGAAGCAAGCTGGTTCCCCCTTTCTTATGGTTCGTCCTGCGCCTCTGTTTTCAGCGCAACGCTGTCCTTCTGATAATACTCGGCATACAGGCTCAGCACGTAGTTCTTCATGTCCGTATCCAGCACCTCGCCCATGAACGCCTCCGGGATGTCCTCCACCGGCTCCAGTTGTGCCGCTCGGACGGATGTATCGTTCATTTCATCGTCCCGGCGGGTCATGGCCTCGTCAAAGGCGGCGGCCTGCCCGCTGACCAGCGACCGAAGGGTGCTGACGGTCAGGGTGTTCTGTACGCCCGGAAGCTGCCCGTCCGTCCGCTGGAAGCTCATCATGCCCAGCAGAAGCAGCAGCGCCGCCGCAGCGGCTCCGGCCCGGGTCGGCGGACGGTTAGCCCGGGTTTTCCCGTACCGTTTCATCACCCAACCGGCCAGATACACGACCAGCGCTGTGGACAGCAGCACATAGTTGTCATACTGCAATACCTGCGCCCGTCCGTCCCCCAGATAGTTGCCCGTATACAGGGTCGGCGTGAGCTGGCAGCAGTACAGGCAGACGAAAACACCTGCCGCCAGCAGCGGATAACGGAAGGAAAACCGGCTCCGCATCAGCCGCTCCCTGAGAAGCAGCACCGTTGCCAGCCACAGGGCCGCCAGCGCCGGCGAGAAGTATCGGCTCATGAGCGCCATGCCGAAATAAAAGGATTCCAGAATGGCCTTGACGGCGCTCATGCCCCCGGAAAGGGTCTGTCCCCGCACGGCGTTGCCCGGGGCGGTCATGCTGTAGACAAAGGCCGCCAGCATGAGAAGGAAGCAGGCCAGCTTGCCCAAGCGGCTCTTTTCCTTCTGCCGGAAGGAGAAGAACAGCAGCAGCGCGTCCAGCGCGCAGCCGAACAGCGGCGTGACGAAATTGCCGCCGCCCACTGCCGCGCTTAACAGCGCCATGGCCAGCAGACACAGGGGACTTCCCCTCCGGCTGCCCTCCAGACGAAGCCACAGGGCCGTCCGAAGGGCCAGACAGCACCACACCATCAAATAGACCATGCCGCCGTTCCACCAGAACCAGGCTTCGCTGATGCTGGGGGTCAGCTGCATCATTACCAGCGCGGAAAGGGAAAACAGGATCAGCCATTCCGCCGTGCCCGCGCCCATCACCCGGCGAACCAGCTGCCGGGTCAGCGCACCCAGCGCCAGCAGGAACGTTCCCATCAGCACCCACGTGGTGATCCAGTACAGCCCCTCCCCGAACAGGGCGGGCTGCAGCGCCGCCAGAAAGCAGGAGAAGAACGTCCCCTGCCATGTGTAACGAATGGAAGCCGTATTTTCCGCCGCCGCCTCCACCGTCCGCCAGAGGCTGCCGGTATCCCGCCAGCGCTCGTGGGTGCGGATGGAATAGCCCAGATCGTCGTAGCTGGCGTGGTTGAAGAAGGACAGGGCCAGCGGAGGGATCAGGCTGACGACCAGCAGCGCCATGCAGACCGCCGCCAGCAGCTTTTTGGAGATCGGGGCCGACCAAAACGCTTTCACGGCCGTTCCTCCTCTCCCGCCAGCAGAATGGCTTCCTTGCCGTAGTAGCGGCACAGGCTGGGCCGCACGTCGTATACCGCGCCCGGCCTCAGCGCGTCCTCCATGAAAATTTTGGGCACGGCGCTGAGGGGCGAAAGCGTGACCACCGGCTGGCTGTCGTCGTTCAGCAGCCGCTCCCGTTCCGTCATTTCCCGGTCGTACCGGGCCGCCTCGCCGTCCAGCAGACTCATCCACGCACTGACCCCCGTCATATTCTGGATACCATACAGCGTATCTCCCGGATAGCGGCATCCCAGACAGCCGGAAAGCGACAGGCACAGCCCAACGATCACCACGGCGCGGCCAAAGCGCTCCGGCTTCGCGTCCGGCCATTTCCGGGCCGCAAAGCCCAGCAGAAGATAGACCCAGAGAAGCCACAGCGCCACGAAGCACAGCCAGTACGTATCCTGAATGCGCCCGTCTCCCATGGAGGCGATGGAATACAGTGGCGGCGTCAGCTGGGTGCAGAACAACGCCGCCGACAGCGCTATCATCCAGAGGGGATGGCGGAAACGGTACGGGCTTTCCTTCGCAGCCCGCCAGAGCAGGGGCGAGACCAGCACCGTCAGCCCCAGCAGCGGGAAACGCACATAGCCCGCCATCAAAATCACGCCCTCGTACAGAGAACGGGCGACGGCCTTCACCGGCGAGCAGGTGTAACCGATCATCCCGGCGCGCACCGTGTTGCCCGGCGCGGACATGCTGTAAACGAATCCCGCCGCCAGCACGGCAAAGCACAAAAGGAACCGCCAGCGCCGGGGGCGGCGCTTCCCAAACAGCCACGCCAGCACGCAGGCCAGCGCGCACAGGCTGAACAGTCCGCCGCTGTAGCTTCCGCCGCCCAGCGCGGCCATACACAGTATCAGTCCCAGCGTCAGCCCTGCCGCGCCGCCCCGGCTTTCCGTGCGGTAAAGGCGCAAAAACAGCGCCGCGCTCAGCGCCATCAGCGAATAAATGAACACATTGCCTACGCCGCCGTTGAACCAGTAGAACGCCTCGCCCATATCGGGCATGAACTGGAGCATCACCGTCAGCGTCAGGGAAGAAAGAACGGTGGTCTCCCAGCGCATCAGTCCCAGCCCCCGCCGGCCAAACACCGTGGCGAAAAAGAACCAGAAGCAGCCGAGGAACGCCGTCAGCAGGAAGCAGCCGGAGATCCAGTACAGCTCCTCCGAAAAGGTACCCGGCTGCACATTACTCAGTAGGGTGCCCGTATAGGTACCCTGCCAGGTATACCGGGTGCGGGCGGCATTTTCCAGCGCGGCCTTCAGCGCCGCTCTCAAATCGCCGGTTTCCTTCCACACCTGATGGGGCGCGGCGGAAAACCCGAAATCGTCATAATAGGGGTGGTTATACCCGGTCATTCCATACAGCGGCAAAACGCTGAAGCCCAGCGCCAGCAGGCAGATGGCGCAGACCGCCCGCCGCAGGCCTTTTCCCATTGGCATCCGTCCGCCTCCCTTCGCCGGTGAAAAGTACTTTTCCTAATGTATCATTATAACATCCTTCCGGGAAATTGACCAGTCCCCTGAAAAACTCCGTTTTGCGGGATTTTTTCGTTGACAGAAAGCGATTTTTCGGCTATAATCATCTGGCTGTCAAGGAAAAAGCATTGACAGCGGTAAAGGAGCCGTCGCCTTGAAGGAACCGTCCGTCCCCAACCCGCAGGAAGCCCGGCTGGAAGCCAGCGTGGAAATGGGCACCCTGTGCGCCTTTTACGGCGGGCTTTTGACGGACAAGCAGCTTCAGGCCATGCAGCTTCATTTCGACGAGGATCTTTCGCTGGGCGAGATCGCCCGGCAGATGAATGTAAGCCGCCAGAACGTACATGATCTGATCGCCCGCTCTTCGGAAAAGCTCCGGGCCTGCGAAGCCGCCCTCGGCGCGGCGGGACGCATGGAACGGATGCTGGAGCGGCTGGCCCGGGTGCAGGAGCTGCTCGGCGCTATCGCCGGGCAGGACATTCCCACCGAGGCTCGCGCCCTGACCGACGAGGCGGCCCGACAGATCCAACGGATTCAGCAAGAGGAGGAGGACGCCCATGGCCTTTGAGGGTCTCAGTTCCAAATTATCCAGCGCGCTCTCCAAGCTGACCAGCCGGGGCAAGCTGACCGAGCAGGCCGTCAAGGAGGGAATGCGCGACGTGCGCATGGCCCTTCTGGAGGCCGACGTCAACTACCTGGTGGTCAAGGATTTCTGCAAAAAAGTCACCGAGCGCTGCGTGGGCCAGCAGGTGCTGGACAGCCTGTCCCCGGCCCAGCAGGTGATGAAGATCGTCAGCGAGGAAATGACGGCCCTGATGGGCTCCGAGCACGCCCGGCTGACCTGGTCGTCCTCCGTGCCCACCATTTATATGCTGTGCGGCCTGCAGGGCGCCGGTAAGACCACCATGGCGGGCAAGCTGGCCAACTACCTGCAGAAGCAGGGCAAAAAGCCGCTGCTGGCCGCCTGCGACATTTACCGTCCCGCCGCCATCAAGCAGCTGCAGGTGGTCGGCTCTCAGGTGAACGTGCCCGTGTACGAGCACGGCACGCAGGACCCGGTCAAGACGGCGCAGGAGGCCATCGAGCAGTGCCGCCACTACGGCCGGGACGTGCTGATCATCGACACCGCCGGCCGGCTGCAGATCGATACCGCGCTGATGGAGGAGCTTCGCCGCATCAAGGCGGAGATCAAGCCGCAGGAGATTCTGTTCGTGGTGGACGCCATGACCGGTCAGGAGGCCGTGAACGTGGCCAAGACCTTCGACAGCGATCTGGGCGTCGACGGCGTGATCCTGACCAAGCTGGACGGCGATACCAGGGGCGGCGCAGCCCTGTCCATCAAGGCCGTCACCGGCAAGCCCATCAAGTTCTCCGGCACGGGCGAAAAGCTCTCCGACATCGAGCCCTTCTACCCCGACCGCATGGCCAGCCGCATTCTGGGCATGGGCGACGTACTGACGCTGATTGAAAAAGCGCAGGACACCGCCGACCAGAAAAAGGCCGAAGAAACCGCCAAGCGCCTGATGCAGAACAAATTCGACATGAACGACATGCTGGATCAGTTCGAACAGGTAAAGAAAATGGGCGGCGCTGCCGCCATGATGTCCATGTTCCCCGGCGCGGGACGCATTTCGGACGACGAGCTGGACAAAAGCGAAAAAGAGCTTGGCCGCATGAAGGCTATCATCCAGAGCATGACAAAGGGCGAACGCGCCAAGCCCTCTACCATTGACCCCAAACGCAAGCGCCGCATTGCCGCCGGCAGCGGAACGCGCGTGGAGGACGTTAACCGCCTGCTGCGCCAGTATGAACAGATGCAGAAGATGATGAAGCAGTTCAAAAAGAACCCCAAGGGGTTTGGGCGCGGCATGAAAGGCCTGGGCGGCATGTTCCGCTAAGCGCCGCTTTTATTTCGGTAATCACGGGGCTTTGCCCCGCTGATATACAGTTTTTAAAAAATTACAGGAGGTGACAGGATTGGCTGTTAAAATCAGACTGCGCCGTATGGGCGCGAAGAAGGCTCCGTTCTACCGTGTGGTTGTTGCGGATTCCCGCTTCCCCCGCGACGGCCGTTTCATCGAAGAGATCGGTTACTATGACCCGACCAAGGAGCCCGCTGTTGTCCAGATCGACGCTGAGAAGGCGAAGAAGTGGATCGCGACCGGCGCTCAGCCCACCGATACCGTTCGTGTTCTGCTGAAGAAGAACGAGATTCTGTAATCGTGAAGGAGCACACAATGGAAGAGCTATTATTAGCAGTCGCCAAAGGCCTTGTGGAAGACAAGGACGCCGTAAAGGTTACGGTGGACGAGGCCAATGAGGACGGAATCATCGTGTATCACCTCACCGTTGCGGAGGACGACATGGGCCGCGTCATTGGCAAGCAGGGCCGCATCGCCAAGGCGATCCGCGTGGTCATGCGTGCTGCCGCCGTGCGCGAAGGCACCAAGGTCATGGTGGAGATCGGCTAAAATACGGTTCGGCCGCCAACGAAAATGGCTGTCGCAAAGTGCTTTTGAAGGGCATTTTGCGACAGCCATTTTTTGGTTTCCACTGCTTTCGTTACAACGCG